>ENA-UOOI01000440-UOOI01000440.1-fermentation-metagenome-genome-assembly--contig:-NODE-440-length-53403-cov-51.486954_pt1 | contig 53403 bp, 46 predicted proteins | sample MGYA00245779_ERZ724027 | MGnify/ENA primary metagenome ERZ724027 (study PRJEB28704, sample SAMN03018318) | fermentation metagenome | biome: anthropogenic terrestrial biome; feature: soil; material...
AAGTTTTTCTTTTATATTGCTCATCAGGTCAATAAGTTCTACAAAATCCCTATAATCTGTACTTATATACTCCTTCAGTAAAACAAGGACAAGAAGCTGATGTTGAGTATAAACATGTTTAGAATATTTGCAGGAATAAAGGTTCAGTCTGGAAGACTGAACTGTTTTGAGACTGAGATCAAGAAATTTAATATACTTATTTGATGACAATATGGGACGCTCCTCGTTTTTTGTGGGACAAAAAATAAGGAGCATTTTTACAATTTTATTTTTATATATTTTTGGGTAATAACAGAATATAGAGGATTTCTACAGAGCCGTTTTTATCTCTATTTTTAAAGCTTTTTACTTTTGAAAGCATTTTCTATTTTTTATTAGTATTGTTTTTATGGGTAATTTTTTAATTAATTTGAAGAATTTCTCTCCCAATTGTACCAAATTAATTCTACACATCAATATTTTTATCTATTATTGAAGCCTATTTTACTGCAATAACAGTTTATTATTAGTAATAGCAAGTTTACTACTATTATTAATAATATTAAATACTATATTAAAATAATAATATCAAAATAAATATAATATCAAAATAAATACTATATTAAAATAATAATATCAAAATAAATATAATATCAAAATGAATATAATATCGAACTGAACATAATATCAGAATAAATATAATAATCGAATAATTATTGGTATTGGATATATTTTGTTTATTATAAGCTATACTACTGGAAAAATTATACTAAGTGTAAACCTTAAACCTTAATATTTGCTTAATATGACTTAAATAAATCTACCTGTAAATCCAGTGGATATATTATTTAATATATGACTAAAGCGATAGTTTATTTTATTCTGATTATAGCCTATCGATTAAACTCCCCCATATCCGAAAACCTCAGGTGGCGCAATAATAGATTTTCATAGAATGATCCAAAATGCAAAATAAAGTATATTTCTTCTATTTAAAAACTTGTCATTGAAATATCCGCTCTTTGGATAACCTGTGAATCCGGTTTCTATCAAGATTTGTTTGCCGATGTCTATTAAAGCACCGGCTTATTTTAATTCATTTACAATCTATATAGCTGGTTGTCAAAAATGGTTGTTGATACTGATATATGTGGTATAAAAGTAGGAGATCAATACCCTGCACATGTAATGGGTATTATTAACTTTAGCCCCGAGTCCTTTTACGGAAATTCGGTAGTAAGCCCGGATTCCGCGCTTGAAATGGCTCTAAAAATGGTTGAAGAGGGAGCAACCTTCCTGGATCTAGGAGCCCGTTCAACCTGGTTACATGCCGAGCCCATTAGCAGGAAGCAGGAACTTGAACGTATTGTGCCGGTGCTTAAAGCGCTGGAAGGCAATGTGGATGCTGTGATTTCCGTGGATACGATGTTCTCTGAAATTGCAGAAGAAGCCCTCAAAAGAGGAGCTCAAATTATAAATGATGTTTCTGGTTTTACAGCAGATCCCAAAATGATTGAAGTAGTGGCAGATTATGGGTGCCCTGCTGTTGTCATGGCCTCAAATAAGGTACCGGGTGATCCCCTTGGGATGGATGCCATTATTGAATCCCTTGGTTCCATCATACAGTCCGCTGAAGCAGGTGGCATAAATCCAGAAAAGCTCATACTTGATCCTGCATCTGGCAGGTGGATCGAAGAAAAACTTTCTATCTATGACTTTGAAACCCTTGATGATTTTGAACGACTTAAAATTTTTGAAAAACCTTTGCTAGCAGCTCTCTCAAGAAAATCTTTCATAGGAGATGTGCTTGGAAAACCTGCAACTGAAAGGCTCTATGGCAGCCTGGCTGCAGCAGCTATTGCAGTCTACAAAGGGGCTCATATTGTCCGCACGCATGATGTACCTGAGACCACTGATGTTGTAAAGTTTTCAGGAGCTATCAGGAGTAGGCCAAGTATAGTAAAAGAGGGCAGGTATGAGGTCTCTGTGGTTGAGGTAAAGACCCCACAGGATTCAGCCATTGAAATGCGAAAACTTGGGGTAACCAGAACAGGCTCACAAGTAATGCAGGATAAAAGCGTTCATCTCATTTTGAAAATCCGTAATCTTACGACCACGGAGGCTTTGATAATAAAACAGGAGATTCTTGCCCGAGGAGGAGATGCGGCTCTGACAAGGGACGCTGTCTCACATGAAACGGAAACAACTGATGTGCTTGTAATGGGCACTCTACTTCAGCTAAGGCGTCTTGCCAAAAAACTCGAAGGACAAGCGCGTTCTCTTCCACTTATTGCCGAAATGATCTGTGAATGTATTGCAAATCGGAAGGATCTGAAACAACGATATTTGAGGTAATTATGATTATAACTTCAACAAAACCCCTTGAGGAAATCCTAGCCCTATTAAAAGATGAAGACGATGTCTTCGTTATTGGATGCAATGTCTGTGCTGCAAAACTGAAGACTGGTGGAGAGCCCGAAGTGCTTGAGGTGTGCAGACAGCTTGAAAGACGCGGAAAAAACGTAGTAGGCTGGGCTCTCCCCACCGCAGCCTGCAGCGTCCGGTCTTTTGACTCTTTGGTCGAGAAAAATGAAAAGATAAATGAGGCGCGTTGTATCCTTGTCATGGGCTGTGGCAGTGGAGTTTCAACGGTTGCCAGTGTAACGGAGGTACCCGTATTCGGTTCAAATGATACGCTCTCTCTTGGAGGTTCGAGTAAAGGCAAATTGCTTTCAAACCAGTGTATAATGTGCGGAGAATGCACAATTGGTGAATTCGGAGGCCTCTGTCCTAAGGCGCAGTGTCCAAAAGGACTTCTGAATGGGCCCTGTGGAGGAGCTGTTGACGGGATGTGCGAAGTTAATAGAGAAAAAGATTGTGTATGGACTTTAATTTATAATAGGTTGAAAAAAATAAAGAAGCTTGATCTTCTTTATACGGTCCATGCTCCTCTGGAGCATTGTCTTAAATAATCTTATTTCTAATTTTTTAAATATGGTCTTTCACTGCTGATTCTCTGTAAATTAAAGCACATTTATCAATAACTGTACAGAATCAGCAGGAAATCCTCAAATGTTAGATAAACCAACAAGAAACATTAGTAAACCTGAAAACAAAGGAATCAAAAAATTATCATTGAAAAAAAATTTGAATATTATTTGTGAATTTAGCTCTCGAATTGTTTGCAAACTTACAATGCTTTCCAGTAGCATCCCACCTGCAGCCCCAACAAAAGCCTGAACAGGAGTTACAAAAAGTAAAGACGCTAAAAAGGCTGCTATTATGCCTGATGCTGTTCCTTCTATGGTTTTTTCTCCCGAATACGGTAGCTTATGCCTTCCTATCAGTACGCCTATTGCGGTTGCTACCGAATCCCCAAAAACAACTATTGTAATCGAAGCATATACAATTTCTTCAGGGAGTGATATAAAAGAGAGGATTGTTCCAGAGAGGAGCAGGATAGTTCCCTTAAGAGGTATAGCCTGCTTCGAGGGTCTACCCCACCTGCATAGAAAAGCGGATAGAGGAAGCGGAAGCTGATCCAGGAAAATAGCTATTGAGATCGTCATATAGAAAGCAAGTAGAATCAGCAGCAGAGGCAGGGCCATATCGCCAGCTGCCTGGATTAAAAAAATTAGAGTTATACCTGTAGACAGGTGTATTAACTGGCGCTCAACCTCACCTTTAAGAGCGGTTTTTCTGTCAAGGTAATCGCACTTTAAGTTCTGGATATATCCATTTATCATGAAACCACTTATCATTATCATGAAACCATTTGTCGTAAAATCACTATATCACAAAATCACTTTTTAGTGACTCTACACTGGTATTTATTTTCATTTCATTACCAATTGACTACGGAATTTAAAAGATCTGAAAAAACAAAGCTTGTTCTGAGGTGACGTGGCTCTTTGAATTAATAAATGATCAAAAAATGAAAAGGGATTTATCCCATGTTTTTTAGTGCTGGTAAAACATCTTTTCCGAAGGTTTCGAGGAAGGCTATCTGGTTTGAGGCTGCCGAGTGGAAGTAAATATGTGTGAAACCCAAATCAATATACTCATTTACAAAATTAATATGGTCCTCAGGATTTTCGGAAAAGCACGCATGCTTTCTTATTGTTTCCGGGCTCACAACTTTCCCATTTTGAGCGGACATTTCTGGCGTATAGATTTTATTTAGGAAAAGCGCAGGTATAAGCGCTCCAGCCCAATACTTCATGAAATTTTCAATGGATTCTTCAGGGTCTGTTCCATAGTCAACAAAAAGCTCTATAGCCTTTGGCAAGTTTTCCGGGCTCTTTCCTGAATCTCTGGCTCCGTTTTCGAACTCGGAAAGAATCTGCTCATATTTTTGCTTATCCGATTCTCCCCCTACAGTTAGAAGACCATCTCCATAGTAGCCTGCAACGTAGGCACTTTCAGGTACAAGAGAGGAAATATAGATTGGAATGTTGTTTTTAGGCAGCGTATATAATTTAGCGTTCTTTGTTTGGTAGTAACATCCATCAAAGTTAACTTTCTGCCCTGTCCAGAGTTCACGGATAAGTCCTATTGCCTCTATCATTCGTAGCTGTCGCTCATTATATTCTGGCCATTCCAGGGTTATTGAGTATTCGTTTAAAGCTTCTCCTGTTCCAACTGCAAGATAGGTCCGTCCTCCAGCAAGTGAGGATACGGTTGCAGCAGCCTGAGCAATAACAGCAGGGTTATAGCGGAGAATAGGGCAGGTCAGGCCTGTTCCCAATTCCATGGTTTGAGTACTTACAGCTGCCGCACCAAGCCAGCTCCAGACAAAGCATGCCTGCCCATCTTCACTCCAGGGATGGAAATGGTCACTGGCATCAATACTCTCAAAACCTGCCTTTTCAGCAGTTATAGCCTGTTGCAGCAGCTCCAATGGAGGAAACTGTTCAGGCGCAATTTTATATCCTAATTTAAGCAATCTTAACCTCCAATTGATTTGTCTCCATTTAATTTGTCTATATCTCAAGAATTATAAATTATATTAGATAATTGTATTCAGACTCAATATCCTAATTTCAGCCAGTGTATTCTGCTGAGAGAATAGGACCTTCGTGAGGACCTTCTTGAGATATGAACTCTAAAAGGGAACGTAAGAAAAGAAGAATGTAGGAAAAGAAGAACATAAGAAAAGAAGAATGTAGGAAATATAAAATAAAATAAAATAAAATAAAATAATATAAAATAAAATAAAGAAAAACTTAGGTTGATTCAGGTTCGATCCAGAGCTTAATTTATAAGTGTAAAGTACATTCTTCTGTTGCTCTTCCCTTTATTCTGAAGTTTTGTGATCTTTATGCCTTTTATTTCCTCGGTATTTTTAACGTGGGTCCCCCCGCAGGCTTCGATTGTAACTCCTTCGATCTCGACAATACGCACTTCTTCAATTTCATCGGAAAAGCCTTTAGCAAGCGTGGTTAATCGTGAGAGCTTTTCTTTTGCTTCTTTGTGGCTTATAAGGTAGAGATTAACAGGAATTTTCCGGGATATAAGCTCGTTTGCTATTCTCTCATACTCAGCAAATTTCTCCCTGTCAAAAATCTCAAGGCTGAAATCCACCCTGCTCTGGTCAAGGCCAAGCTGGTTTCCGGTTATCTGGGCTCCTGCTTCCTTTTCAATTACATTTGCGATTACGTGAGTTGCCGTATGCATGCGCATGTTCCTGTAACGGCGGTCCCAATCTATGAATCCTTTCACCCTGTCCCCTGCTTCTAACCCATCAGAAATATTTTCACCAGCTATCTCATGACTGATTTCTCCATTGAACTTACCTGCATACAGGATATCAAACTCAGCTCTATCGGATTGGCGGACTATTTTTCCGGTGTCGCTGGGCTGACCTCCACTCTCAGGATAAAAAGCAGTACGGTCAAGAACTACAAATCTATCATCAGTCACCTTTTCGACAGTTGCTTCGAACTCTTTCAAGTAACAATCAAGGAAGTAAAGCGCCTCTGTCATTGCCAAACCTCTTTTTTAAGTCTATTAAGAGAAATTAAATCTTTCAGGCCGGAATAAATAAGCTATACATTAACTATAAAGTTTTGAACTTATCCAAACCCAGCCAGCTTCATGTTCTGTAATACGAAAAATAAAACAATAGAGGCAGTGTGGGGAAATCCATTTTTATTAGTTCATCTTCATCAATCCAGTTTTCTTTTTTATAGCCTGAAAATTTATAATCCAAAATTTATTTTAATATCGCTGCCGATCAAACTGATACTGGCAAGAAGTTTTTCCTTTCTTTGCTCGAGTTCTTCCCTTAATGCAGCCAGCTTCTTTTTGGAATCCTGGGCATCTTCTTCAAGCAAGCTAATTCTGCTAAGGAGTTCAGCTTCCTTATGTTCGAGTTCGGTCAATTTTCCAGTATCAGAACTTTCAATTTCAGTTTTCTTTGCCTTTAATTCCTGGAGGGCTTCGAGATACTCTTTCTTTCTTTCTAGGAAACCTGAAATTGCAGCTTTGACCTGTAGCAGGGCTTTTTCTTTTTTTTGAGTCTGCATATCCAGGGTATTATCTTCAAATATCTTTTGAAGCTCTGGGAGAAAAGAAGGATCTATCTTTGTGGGATCTTCAAGGCAAATATCAAGCTGCTTCTTTATTTCTGGTTTTAGGGTATATCTGCCGCTTTCGTGAAGTTTTTTGATCCTTGAGAGGTGACCTGAAAGAGGAAGGATAAGGGAACTCAGACCTACCTCGGCTTTCCTGAGTTTTTCCTCAGCCTCGGTAAATTCTGCCTGCAATCTCTGTAAATTCTGCCAGGTAGCTCCTTTTCTAAAATCTTCAAGAGCCTGGCTGGCATCCGAAGCTTCAGCTTTCAAAGCCTGAATTTTTTGGTTTCTGGATTCAAATTCCAGCTCATTGGCTGCTATTGAAGCCGAAAGCTCTTCTACTTCGTTAATGTTTGAATAAGCTGCTTCTATGGCATCCATTTCCTTTTTATTTACCAGAATTTCCTCTCTTAGCTCGTTAAAGGCTTTACCTAAACTGGCAAGGCTTTCACTAACTTCTTTTGATTCCTCAGGAAAAACGACTCTTGTGTACCTGAAACTCCGGTTCATGTTTTCCAGGCAGGTATCCAGGTTCTGCGTGGCTGTCGCATAAAAGCTTTCGAGAGCTCTAAAATCCTTATTCTCCTGCACCTTTATTTTGTCAATAAGCGTTGTGACCTGTTTTGTCACATTTTCTCTATTGCTCTTCGCTCGCTTTACAGCCCTGATATCAAAGTTTCCCTCGACTCTTGCCTCTGCAAGCCTCTTGTTACTTTCATTAAGTGCCGAAAGCGAAACTTTAAATTCTCTCAAGAGGCCGGAGACGTCCTTTTCTACCCCGGATGATATTTTTTGAGACCTGGTATCCAGCCACGTGGGCAGGTCTTCAAAACTAATTTCCTTAAAATCGGTTTTTTCACTGGAATCTTCTTTTCTTCCTAAGAGTTTTTTTATCCACTTCAACCTGGACCTTCCCTGAACTTGATAAAACTAAATAGAATTACTTAAAGTTACTTAGATTATTTTCTTTAATACTTTATACTTTATACTTTATACTTGAGACTTGTTAAAGTAAAGATTTGTTCTGTGATAAGACTTCTGGATTAAAAAGACAGAATTAAAGAAAGCTAGTTTCTACAGATAACTATAAAAAATTAAATTTAATTTATACTGAAAAGATCAAGTTAATGTAACCCTGTACTTTGCTTCATAGGTTTACTTTTTATCTGTTTATCTTTATCTGTTTGCTATTTATAAGTTCTATTCTTTACAAATTCTATACATTGGAGTATAAAAAATGTTTGCCAGCTTCTCCTACAGGGAAGGCAAAAACGAGGTGACTAAATGAGTTATGAAATAATGGAGCAAGTAATTCCATATACCGAAATAACATTTTACAGGCTTACTTTTTCAATCTTAGTACTAATTTTTGGGTTCTTTTTATCAAAATATATTATTCGTGTTTTCAAAAGAGGAATACAAAAAACAAAGATTCCTGATCTTACTATTGAATTTCTTACCCACTTTTTAAGTATCCTCCTTTATGTAATTGTAGTTCTTGGTTTCTTGAAGTGCCTGAATCTCGACGTGGATAGTTATATAATAGGAATTTCTGCAGTATTAGGTCTGGTTCTTGGCTTGGGTATGCAAGATACCTTTACAAACCTGACTGCTGGAGTCTGTGTTGCGGCAATAAGACCTATTGATATGGGAGAGACCGTAACCGTTAGTGGACAGACAGGAAAAGTAAGGTCTGTAGGGATTATGTCAACTGAGCTCCTGACCCCTGACAACCAGCTGATTACAATTCCGAATAAGCTTGTCTGGGGAAGTTCAATTGTTAATATGACACGTATGCCTACGAGAAGAGTTTCAGTTAATATAGGTATTAGTTATTCTTCAGATCTTGATAAAGCAACCGCGATAGCACTCAATCTCATGAAAACGCATCCCCTTATCCTTCGAGAATCCGGACCTTCAGTGGTGATTACTGAGCTTGCTGATTCCTCTATAAACTTGCAGCTCAGTGCTTGGGCAAAAACAGGAGATATGGGAACTGTTAAGAATTACCTGATTACAGGAATATTTGACGCTTATACGAAAGAAGGAATCGAGCTTCCGTTCCCTCAACTGGATGTAAATATAAAACAGATTGCAGCAGAAGACACTGGAAAGCAGATACTTTAATAAATATAACAGTACAGGAAAAAGCCCGGTATGACAGGGCTATGATGAAATAGCCCTATCTGCCTTTTGAATCTTAATTTACCTGTCTGAAGTATCTGCTTTTTAAACTTAACACGTTACATGAAACATTGCAGTAATCCTGCCTTCAAGCTCGTTTCAGCGTTCAATTGCCCAGGGAGTCGGAAAAAGTTCTACTCCGCATTTATTTTCCCTGAAAAAATCTTCAGCTTCTTCCGAGAGTTTCACAAAACCTGTCTGGCCGGTTCCTATAATGATTTTCTCGGTTCCTTCCTCATAGATGTACTTTGCTTCCTCAAGCGAGATTTTATGAGAAGTTCCATATAGCTCCTTTGACAGTTCTTTCTCTCTTTTTTCAACCTGCCCATTGAGGCGAATGAGTATATCGTACTTATAGGTCTCTCCCTCTACAATTATAGAACCAAAACTGGTTGAGTCAATTTTCGGTTTCATGATTTTCCTCTTAAAACTAAAACTGACAATAATATTTCATAATTTACAATAGTCTAATATACTTCATATATACGTATGCCTTGCACAATTTACGTCAAGTATGCAGGGCATGCGTTACATGCTTAAACTATTCGAAATCATTTTTAAACTATTCGAAATCATTTAGTAATAAAAGATATCGATGGAGAGTTTCCTTAAATATGGAAATCAGTTTTTCAAGAACTAGAGCTTGAGACCTCATTCCCGTAGGCTGTAGACATCCGAGCCTTTTCCTTTTTTGCACACTCCATCCCGTCTTCAACAGCTTCCCTGATAATATATCCGGCTTTATGGAGGATAGTGTCCCCTAGCTGGGGATCTTTGTCCATGCTTGCGGTACAGGGGTAAGAGTGATGAGCTCCTGAGATGGTTTCTTTATATCCTGCAACATCGGTCCAGCCAAGCTTTTTTGCTACAAACCAGGTGGAACCGCAGGGGGCATCTCTTAGAACGCCAGCGCCTATGAACATCTTCCCATCGGGACTTGTTTCGATCCTTAGCACAGGTTTTCCAAAGCCAAGGTCAACGAAAGCATCTATAGTAGGCTTTCCGGTTTTCTCAAGAGCACAAAAAGGCTTTGGCCCTTCAAACTCAACTCCAATGGCTTCAAGCTCTTTTCTAAGCTGTTCAAGAACACCTGCAGGAGTTTTCTTTGAATCTTCAGCAGGTGCAATTACGGCTTTTGCCTTTGTATTCTGTGCGACCTCAGGAAGGGCTATAAGAATATCAGGATGGATGCCAATAGCAAGTATCAGGTCACACTCTGGCAGCTTTTGAGGCATATACTGCCCTGGCTCTTCTATAAACGTGGGTAGATCTTGGGGAAATTCATGAATCCCTACTATCAGGTTCGCATATGACTTCCTAGCTTGCCTGCAGTGATTGCAGAGTTCTCCACACGATACGCAAAAATTTCCTGCGTTAATAAGGTTCTGGATTACTTTTTTCCCAAGTTCGCCTGAGTAGAGTACAAGGATTTTCATGGCTTACTCCAATTTTTAAAAATTTTAATAGTAATTTGAAATTTACTCTTTGTTTTGTAAAGATAAAATTCTGATTTACCGTATCCCTCAAAATTAAAAAAAGAACAGGGAACACTATTCAGAACTGTAGATAATGTTAAGAGCTGTAAACACCGTTCACCGTAGAATATTTTAGAAGTCGCCAAGAAACTGCAAATGTCCAGTTCAGGCAGCCCTCATTTTAATGCTTTACTTTAATGCTTTATTCCGTTTTTGATATTATACTTTCTAATTATTTGTTTCAATCTATAAATAAAGGGAGTTTCGAAATAGAAATCGGTATCCATAACTAAATCTTGTACATCATCAAAGGGAACAGAACGTACTGGAGATGAGAGAAGTAAAAAGAACTAAAAACAGCATGGGGAAAAACTGGGAGTAGTAAGGAGAAATAGTAAGAAGAAAATAAGAAAGAATAAGGTAAGGAAAGAAAAAAATAAGAAGAAAATAAGAAAGAATAAGGTAAGGAAAGAAAAAAGTAAGAAGAAAGCAAGAAAAAAGAGAGAACCTGGGGAAATCAGAATTTTCAGTCTCCAAGTTTCAAAGCTCCATGTGGGCACATCTTGATGCACATACCGCACTGGATGCATTTCTTTTCGTCTACCTGGACATTCCAGTCGTTGTCAAAAGAATATACATTCATTGGGCAGACCGAAATACAGGCTCCGCAATCGATACACTCTTCTTCATCCCTGTGAATGGGTCTATCCAGGATAGAAACCACTGCTCCTCTGGATTCCATAGCTTTTTTAATTTTGTCGAACCTGAGGTCGCTCACGTCAGCAATTAATTCTCCGTAAGTTGAATCGATATTTGCAACCATTATATTAATCAGAATCCCTGTTTCAACTATGGACTCGGAAATTATCGGGTTATGGATTCTTTCGGTAGGAATGGTGATTTTTATCTTCACGTTCAGTACCTCCTTGCAAGAAGCTTGCTTATGTTGTCACTTGTTATTATCCCAAGAACCCGTCTCTGAGTATCAATCACAGGCATCGCAGACACTCCATAACGATCCAGCCGTCTGGCTGCAAGGTCTACTGGTTCATTTGGAGCACAGGTCAGCACCTTTTTTGTCATAATACTTTCTACAGAATCAAAGCAGTTCTCTGCAACGGCTTTTGAGATGTCCCATGCAGTCAGAATCCCAACCAGCTCACCAGTGTCGGAAATCACAGCCAGATGGTTAAAAGCGTTCTCCCAGATTTTCTTCGCCGCGTCCTGGACAGTTTGATCTCTTTTTATAGTTACAATAAAACTGGACATAACGTCTCTTACCAGAGGTACGGCTTGCGTCTGTTTCATGGGTTTGGCAAGTCCTTCAGCAGGCAACCTTTCCACGGGCATGCTGACAAAGAATTTTCCGTGTTTCACCCATTCCTTTAACTCATTTGCGATTTTTCTCGCATTCTTGAAACTTGAAAGTGAGGAAGTGGGTACATCTTTTCCGTTAATCTGCACCGAACCTGACCTGAGTTCGGAATAATTTATGTTTTTGATAATTGGCTTTTCCCGGCTTCCCACAGCATAATCCTGGATAATGGTTGTTATATCCTCATCGCGGACTGCAGTTGCGGCAGCAAGCTTTTCGTTAAGTATAGGAATAGGGATTCCGATTCCCATGTAGAGGGTGGTCCCGTATCCGGAAAAGGAAGCAGCTCTTAAATAATCAGGATTCATCTCCTTAAGGTTACCTTTTAGCATGAGAGTTCCAAAACCGGAAGAGGGAGAATGCTGAGTTCCGTTTCCTATAACATATCCCTGGGCTCCTCCAATGAAAATTCTTGTTCCCATGCCTATAGTTTCATAGTTAGGATCATTTGAGAGGGGAGAGAGTACACCTGCGCCGGAATAGGTTACGTTTCCAAAATTGGGCAGAAGCTCCCCCATGTAAGTGTTTAGAATTCTTTTGGAACTGTTGGTTGCTGCTGCATACTTCTGGTAAGCGTTCCTAGGATTCAGAAGAATGGCTTCGTTAAGATCTTCAAGCGTAATTGTTGTATCAAGCACTTTTCTTGGATAACAGTCAGTCCCATAAGAAGTTGCATGAATATTGACTTCTTTGCCCCTTAGAAGGTCCTCAATGACATGAGCTCCACCATACTGGATTCCTCGTGTGTCTGAGATCTGGGCTGCCCCTAGGTAAGCATCTACGGCTGCTACTCCACTGTATGCTTCTACATGGTTAAACCACAGTTTCTGGATTTTAATAGGGGGTTCGGAATGTCCAAGGTTAAGCATCAAGCCAGAAGAACACATAGCTCCGAATGTACCTGTCGTAACTACATCTACTTCTTTTGCAGCTCCTTCAGCGTCAAGCTCCTCAACAATCGTGACCATCTCCTCAGCTGTCACTACATTGACGCTTCCGTCTTCTATTTTTTTATTAATCTCATGAATTGATTTTTTAATCATTGGGGTTCCCTCTTTTCGTAAATTTATCTTGATCGTAATATTTATTAGATTTATATATTACTTGTGATAATGCCCGAGGTAACAGCTTTGCTGGATGAAGCGAAAGCTGTGTATGAATTGATTTATTTTAAGTTCTAGGGTTTATTTCTTGGATCAGATGACTGATGATTATATCCGCGAGTTAAATATATTACCCACAGTAATCAAAGAATCTCTCCATTATAGTACCTGACCATATATATATTTAACAGTTCATACCATATTCGGTATAAATAATTCTGAATTCTTTTATATAACTCTTTTTAAATTTCATATAAGTTTATTTTCAGTAAATTTCTTATGCTTACAGGATATACCCCAGGCCAGGTGATCTGTTGACACGTATACTTGCTACCGGGACTTTCGACCTTCTTCACCCCGGACATATTTATTTTCTGACTCAGGCACGAGCTCTGGGAGATGAGCTTTTCGTTATTGTTGCGAGAGACTTAAATATAACTCACAAGCCAAAACCAATTGTGCCCGAAGAGCAACGGCTCGAGATGGTAAATGCACTTGAGATGGTCGATAAAGCCTTTCTTGGCAGTGAAAAGGATATGTTTGAACCCCTGAAGCAGATCAGGCCGGATATTGTTGCTCTGGGTTATGACCAGCGCTTTGACAGTGAGCTTTTAGAAAAAGAACTTACTACAAGAGGAATTCCCGCAAGCGTAGTCAGGATTCCATTTTCAAAGGAATGTCCACTTTGCAGCACAGGTGCAATAATAAAAGAGGTGCTTAAACGATATGGATAAAAAACAATAGATGTAAAAACAGTAGGGATAAGTCTACCCCTACAGCTTTATCTAGTTATAAAAATATCTTTTCGAGTCTTTCAAGAGCTTCCCTGATTCGGTCAATTGATGTTGCATAAGAAACCCTGATGAAGTTCTCGCCAGATGAGCCAAAAGCAATTCCAGGGGTAACTGCCACCTGAGCTTCTCTCAGAAGCATTTCTGCAACCTCTGTCCCATTTCCATACTCGCTGACATTGGCAAAAGCATAGAAAGCTCCATCAGGCTTTTTGCATTCAAGGCCCATTTTGTTCAGGCCGTCTACAAGGACATCTCGTCGTACCTTGAAACGGTCAACCATTGCCTTAACGCTGTCCTGAGGGCCCTGAAGAGCCTCAAGCCCACCGTACTGAACAAATGTTGTTGCACTGCTTACTGAGTGTGACTGAATCTTAAGTAGAAGTTTTAGAATTTCAGGAGGAGCAGTCAGGTAGCCAAGTCTCCAGCCTGTCATGGCGTATGCCTTGGAAAAACCGTTTACTGTGATAGTTCTCTCCTGCATCCCGTCAAAGCTGCCAATGCTGATATGCTCTCTCTCATAAACAGTTTTCTCATATATTTCATCCGAGACCACTGTGAGGTCGTGGTCAATTGCAAGATCGGCAATGCATTGTAAAGTCTTTTTTCCGAAGACCCCTCCTGTTGGGTTTCCTGGGCTATTTACAACAATAAGCTTGGTTTTATCAGTTATGTAATCTGCAAAATCGTCAGGAATGAAACCTTTTTCAGGAACTGTTGGAACCCAGACCGTTTCCGCCCCTGCAAAACGTATGCATGCATCGTAAGTTACCCACGCAGGATCAAAAAGAATTGCCTCGTCGCCGTCATCGAGGACGCCCATCATTATCTCGAAAATCCCCTGTTTTGCTCCGGGAGTGACAAGCACACCTGCTTCGGTTACATCGAGATTATTTTCTGTCCTCAGTTTTTCGGCAATGGCTGCTCTTAGTTCAGGGATTCCTGCAGATGGGGCATAATGCGTTTTTCCCTCGTACATTGCCTTTGCCGCAGCATCACAGATATTTTTGGGAGTGTTGAAATCTGGTTCACCAAGGCTGAAATTAATAACGTCTGTGCCCTCTTTAATCATTCTGTTTGCAATATTGGAGATCCTTATCGTTGCAGATTCTTCTACACGCTTAAGCCTTGAGGATGTCATAGGGATGGTCCTGCTTGTTAAATTTACTATCTTATTTTAGATATTATGAGTATTCACAGCCGCCGCACCAGTTTTACCGCAGCTTCAACTGCACGTTTCGCATAGTCCACACGTTCATGAGCTGCCATGCGAGTCATGCCTGGACCAGGAATTCCTAGAGTTACAGGCTTATTGAACTCAAGAGACAGATCCATAATTTTCCTTGCAGCATGCTGCATAACTACCTGATCATGATCAGTCTCTCCTTCGATTACAGTTCCTATGGTAACCACGGCATCGATGTCATCTCTTTGGCAAAGCTTCTTGATTGCAAGGGGCATGTCAAAAACCCCTGGTACAAGAATAGTTTCTTTAACTGTTGCCCCCAAGAATTCCGCGTGTTCTCTTCCAAGCAGTTCCATCTGATAAGTCAGATCTCTGTTAAATTCAGCTACAACTAATCCTAGGCTGATAGTCATCTAATAAGGTCTCCAGTCTTTGTTTTTACATAAGTTGCTTCACATTCTCAATTGACCGGCATCTTCAAAGCCTTGTCTCTGACCGGTACCGGCTTCTCGAATTAGCTTTTCAGGCTTGAAGAGCAGTTTTATTACATTTAAAGCGTGTTCCCGGGTCCTTCTGTCCATAAGGAAAGCAAGTTCTTTCTCATCCTTCCCCTCATTTTCATGGACAAAGACCTCAATAATATGGGTATTGGTCATGAGCTGGGCCATAATAAGACCCTGAGAAGCCTCATGGGCACATATTTTGTCCTGTTCCTTAGCTCCTGGCATGCCAAGGGCCATAACGATGTCGCAGCCTTCTTCTTCGATAAGTTTTTTGGCTGCGACTGGAAGATCCTTTATCCCGGGCACGGTTACTCTCTTAATTTTCACGGATACATTTTTCTGTATCTCGTCAATTGCAGCACGCCCCATATTATAGCGTGCAAACGTAGTATCGGCAATTCCTATTGTGGGCATGTGAATCCGATTGGAATTTCAAGATTAATTTTTTTTCGGGGTTTCCTGAAGAGATCTAGTAAATCTATGTCCTCTTCAGGCCCTGTCAATAACCCTGGTTGCAGCTTCTACGCCTGCTCCCAGGTTGTCAATATAACCACGTTCATTTAGTATGATTTCCAGTTGCTGGATAGTTGAGAGCACGTCCCTGGCAGTGACATTCCCCATACATCCTATTCTGAAAATCTTACTTTTAAGACGTTCTTGTCCGCCTGCAATAATTATGCCTCGCTTCTTCATACCACTCTTTATATTCTCGCCATCAATGCCTGCTGGAGCTTTCATAGCAGATACTGTATTGGAGTAATGGCTGTATTCGTTAAGCTGCGGGAACATCTCAATGTTCAACTCGGCAACTGCTGCTCTTAAGGATTCTGAAAGAGTCTTATGCCTCTTGATCCTTGCCTCTACTCCTTCTTCTTTTATGATGTGCAGAGCTTCCTGAAGAGCATAGAAAAGAGGGATCGCAGGAGTATAAGGTGTTTCTGGTTTGGGTTTATCCCCACTCTTTTTATATGCCAGGAGGTCAGTATAATATGGCTTTTTTGTTACTTCCTTCATAGTCTCAAAAGCCTTTTCACTTACAGAAACAGCTGCAAGTCCTGGAGGAGCTGCAAGGCACTTCTGTGAACCTACAACTGCAATGTCAACTCCCCATTCATCGACCTTTACATCATCCCCCCCAAGGGAGGTCACACCGTCCATAATAAAAAGTGCATCATATTTTTTGGCAAGCTTGCCAATTTCTGCAGCCGGATTAAGAATACCTGCTGAAGTTTCGTTGTGGACAAGAGTGATGGCTTTTGCCCCTTCTTCGAGTTTTTCCTTAACAATTTCAAGGTCAATCGGAAGACCCCATTCAAATACAACAGGTACAACTTCCGCATAACGAGCTGCAATATCTTTAAAGCGCTCCCCGAACTTTCCGTTTTCTATAGCAATGACTTTGTCCCCGTTTTCAACCAGAGACCCGACAGCAGCTTCCATTCCTGCTGTTCCTGAACCACTTAGCAAGAAAATGTCATTCTTCGTCTGGAAAACGCTGGAAAGAACTTCCCTGCAGTCGGCATAAATTCCGGCAAATTCCGCGCTCCGGTGGTTGATCATCGGTTTTGACATGGCTCTAAGGACTCTGGGCGCAACAGGTACGGGACCAGGCATCATGAGAAGGGTATCTTCCAGATCCATATTTTTTATACTCCACATTTACAAAATTTTAACTTCTGTTTGTTTTTTATCTATTTAAGGGTTTATATTATTTCTTTAATTTTCAAATCTGCAGATTTAAAATAATTTAGAGTTATATTATCCTAGTTATATCATTATAACACAATGTGACCAAAAGGACCTACATTATCCTAGTGTCCTGAGGTTTTTAATAAGCTTATTAAGTTAAGCTACCTTGGATGGTTAAGCGTTAAATTCGACTTAGAGTTCAGGTTTAATTTAATCCTAGTATATAATTGATGTGCTTTTCATAGCTGGTCTTAGAAACCGGCCAATCAGAAGGAAGGATTTTGATTGTTGACTGTAAGGTTGATTATTGACCTTGTAGGAGCTTCATAACGTCATGTTTTGTCACTACGCCAACAACTGTCCCTTTTTCTGCTATAAGTACGGCAGGATTTCCTTCCAATATATGCGAGACTACTGAGATCGAAATGCTTGGAGATACTGTTGGAAAGGATTCTCCCATAACTTCGGAGACTTTCAGTTGAGAAATCGACTTTTTTTTACTTTCAGCCATCAATTTTATTATCATATCTTCCGAAACACTTCCAACCGGAATACCCCCATCAAGCACAGGAACCTGTGAGAAACCGTGAGTATGCATAAGGTTTACCACTTCTTCCACGGAGTCGTCTGGAGAAACGTGAATCACAGGAGAGTGCATCAGATCTCTTATAATAATCTGCTGTTCCTTTTCAACTTCTTCAAAAGCGTCAAGAATTTTTCTGACTGTAGAAAGTCTAGGATCTACATCTCCTGATTCTATACGAGCTATAAGGGGTTGGCTTACTCCTGCTCTCTTAGCTAGGTCACTCTGGGTAAGCCCGAGTTCATTTCTCCTTTTTTTAAGATCTTCGGGTGTTGGAAGTTGCATATATATTACTGATAGTAATTATGATATTTAATATCATTGGTTTACATAATTTGTAATATTTAATTATATGCGAATATTGTGTCCAGAAAATCGTTATCTGAGAACCTATACAACACAAGTGGATAAATAAGATATAAAGTTAAATTTTGGTCAGCTTGAAAGTTCAATTAATAGAAATAAATAATTAAAAAGTTATTGGGAATACACGAAAATAGTTAGTAAAAACAGGAAAATACAAGTTAACAAGAAGCAGGAAAAATAAGTTAACCATAAACAGGAGAAATGTGAGAAAGATAAACCTACGTGTCTGTCATACTTGCACATGGTTATCGTACTTACTTAAGTTTATCATGCTTATTAAGCTATTATACTTATCTTAAATGTAAGAGGGATTCTCTATCTCCTTAGACTTCCTTGTCCTGAGTTCGCCTTTTATAGCTTTGTAATACTTCATTGTATCCGGAGTAACTGAAGGATCGGTTTCCGCAATTGCTTTAAGAAAGTGCCTCTGCTTGACATTTTTTGCGTGATGCTTCTCACGCAGAGCAACTCTTCCTGCTTTTTTGCACACGGTTGCAATGTCTGCACCTGTATACTGTTCGGTCATGGAAACGAGTTTTTCAACATCAACATCCTCTGCAAGCGCCATTTTACTGGTATGGACTTTGAAAATCTCTCTGCGAGCTTCCTTATCAGGAATGGGGACGAGAATTAGTTCATCAAAACGGCCAGGTCTTAAAAGAGCTGGATCTATAATGTCAGGCCGGTTGGTTGCGCCTATTACCACTACAGCTCTGAGTTCCTCAAGCCCATCCATCTCGGAAAGGAGTTGATTCAAAATCCTGGCTGTAACCTGAGGCTCAATTGCAGAAGCTCCACGGATAGGGGCAAGCGAGTCAAGTTCATCTAGAAAAATAATCGATGGAGCAACCTGTCTTGCCCTTGTAAAGACTTCAGCAATCTTCTTTTCGGATTCCCCGTACCATTTGGAAAGAAGATCACTTCCTTTAGCTGTGATAAAATTAGCGTCTGACTCATGGGCTATTGCCTTTGCAAGCAAAGTTTTTCCAGTACCCGGGGGGCCATACAGAAGAACACCTTTAGGAGCCTCAACTCCTATATTTCTATAAGATCCCGGACTTTTAAGGGGCCATTCCACTACCTCTTTCAAGAGCCTTTTTACCTCTTCCAGTCCCCCAACGTTGTCCCAGCTGACAGTGGGTATTTCAATCATGATCTCTCTTATTGCTGATGGCTGGACATCTTTAAGAGCATTTTCAAGATCTTCTCTTATTACTTGGAGGATATCCAGAATCTCAGCTGGAACCTCGGGTTCATTGAGATTTATTCTTGGCAAAACCCGCCTTAAAGCACTCATAGCCGCTTCCCTGCACAGGGCAGCAATGTCAGCTCCCACGAACCCATAGGTTATTTGAGCAAAATCCATGAGATTTACCTCTTCAGCAAGAGGCATTCCCCTAGTATGGACTTTGAAAATCTCTAATCTTCCTTCAGTATCCGGAGCCCTAAGTTCAATTTCTCTGTCAAACCTGCCCGGGCGGCGAAGTGCCATATCAATTGCTTCAGGACGGTTAGTTGATCCTATGACGATTACATTCTTGCGAGCCTTAAGCCCGTCCATCAGGGAAAGAAGCTGAGCAACTACTCTTCTTTCTACTTCTCCAGTTACCTCAGCCCGCTTAGGGGCAATGGAGTCAATCTCATCAAGGAAAATGATTGCAGGAGCGTTTTTCTCTGCTTCTTCGAAAACATCTCTAATTCCCTTTTCTGACTCTCCATAATACTTGGACATAATTTCTGGGCCGTTAACTGAGATAAAGTAAGCATCAGACTCGTTTGCAACGGCTTTTGCAAGCATTGTCTTGCCTGTTCCAGGCGGGCCATAGAGTAGCACTCCTTTTGGTGCATCGATTCCCAGCCTGTCAAAAACTTCAGGATGCTTCAAGGGCAGCTCTATCATTTCTCTTATTTTGGTAACAGCATCTTTGAGTCCGCCAAGGTCTTCATATATAACAATAGAAATATTCTGCTCAGGGGTTACCTCGGTCACTTCAGGCAAAAGTTCCACTTGCGTTAAGTCTGTAAGCTTTACTATTCCAGAAGGAGAAGTAGAAACTACCTGGAGTTTTATTTCTCCAAACCCGAAAGATGATCCAAAATCCTGACCGAAAAAATCCTGAAAGAAATCCTCAAACATTACTCCTTTGCTTAGGGCCTCCCTCTCCTTCGATTTCCTTAAGCTTGTGGTTGAGATGAAGTCTCCCTTTGAGACCGTACGATTCATAAACACGGCTTTAAGAGTTTCGTTGGGAGCATAGATCTGAATATCCTTGGCTATAGGGGCAAGAGTAACATTTCTTGCTTCTTTCCAGTCGGCTTTGTGGATTTCCACATATTCTCCTATACTGGTTTTTGCATTTGTGCGGATCAGCCCATCCATACGGATAATATCTAGGCTTGAATCACTCGGATATGGGCGCCCTATCAGGGCTGAAGTCAATCTTCCTCCTCGGATTTCCACAACGTCAAAGGGCTTGAGGCGCAGCTTTTCTCGAAAGCTTTCGTCTATCTGGACAATTCCTTTTCCAACATCCCGTTGATCGGCTTCTGCAACTTTCAATTTTATTGTTGTTTTATCCCTGTCTGTCAGATAACGCCCCCCCCACTTCGTCAATCTATAAGTCAATAGTGCTCCCCATATCCATTAATCTACCAGTAAATAATACTCCCTATCTCTATAAGTAAAGGCGTTTGGAAATTCTTGCAAAATTGAAATCTGTGACTCCAAGGCTGGTCAACTTTACCTACTTTTTAGAGGGAATTCCAAACTAGCTGGAAGCTGTTATTGAAACTTAAAAATATCTTTCTGGCCTAGGCTTGCAATGAATATCTAAAGAGAAAGGGTGGAAGTAGAGAAACATTTATTACAATGTATAATGAAACTAGAAAATCGGAAAAAGGAAAAGATGGGAAAATTGATAAAAATTAAAAAGTGATTAAGAGACGAAAAGTCGCTTAGAGTTTAAGTTCCTTAGCCATTTCTTGAAAGACTTTTCCTTTATCTGTAGTTATAAAAAGTCCATTTTCGTGCTTGATAAGCTCTTTTTCTTTCAACATTTCAAGATATTTCTGAGCAATATTAAAGTTTAAGTTAACTTCATAAACGATATGAGTTTTCTTCGCCCCGTTCATTGCTACTCTTAAAATATCTACTGCAATATCAGTTCTACTTCTTCTCTTTATGCTAACTCCCCCCACGATAGATTTTAAAAGTAATCTTTGTAAGATGATACGCTTTAAAAATATTAAAGCGTAACTTTTTGTAGGTAACAAAGATTCTAAACCTTTATCGTTTCACTTTCTATATAACAATATCATTGTCATATATAATCTCAAGTTATAAACGAGCCCGTTACAAAACTTGATTTAACCTTACTCGAGTACGAATTTGTAGCAACGATATAAAATTATTGTCGTCAAAAAATGATCAGAGGAACTTTTTAAATGATAGGTGGTAATATTATACAACGGGGGCAGAATAATGTCGGCAAACTTGATCGAATATTTCAACAAAGAGCCTAGGCTAGGTTTTCTTAGCACGTCCAGCAATGGCGGACAGGTAAATTCAGCTGTTTTTGGCTCACCTCAAATGATCGATGAAAAAACTGTTATAGCGGCAACTGGAAATAACCGCACCTTTGCAAATCTTCTTGAGAACCCATATGCTATGTACACGATTATGGAGCCAGGTGACTCGATCACGGATTGGAAGGGCCTGCGCGTTTATATGAAGCTTAAGGGGTATGAGACGTCCGGGGAACTGATAGACATGATCCGAACTCAGGCTGCTAATTTTATAGGTGAGGAAGGCGCGAAGATGTTAAATGCTGTTTTGACCTTCGAGGTCTATGAGGTCAGACCCCTGGTAGATTTCGGGCAAGGCTGGGAAAATTCAATCTGAACTTTCATAATTCGTAGAATGGTTAAGTTACGCAGAGTATATGGTTTGTAGTATATGCTTTGGCATCCTTTCCCTTTTAAATTCTGCTTTTAATTTTTATTGATTTCTAATTTATATTTCTCTGGTTGTTATATGTTAGTAATAATCATTTGTAATAGTCAGAGACTTTTTCCTGGCTTCTGTATTTTTGCTTGATGATAGCAACCATCTGTAAAAAGTAGTATTAAGAGAAGTGGGGTAATTAAACATGCATGAAGGAATGATGAGGGGAACTCAAATGCATCATGGTTCTATGCCTGAAATTTGGGAAATGCTGACTGAAGAACAGAAAAAAGAAGTTGCATTAATGAAGATGGATATGAAAATCCAATGGATGGAAATTAAAATAAGTGAAATGGAAAAGACAATTGAATTAAAGAGAAAAGCTATAGATAATATTAAAAAGGTCCAGCAATCCTTGAAAAAATAAGATGCAGAAATTCTAGAACTTATAGCTTACAAGCTTTCAATTCCAGATTCATTTTTACTGATTTTTTATTCTCAGTAGAATAGCGGACGGAAGGTTCAGGTTAAATAAAGAATAAAAAAGAGTCATAAGATGGGTTTATTTGATCCTGTTCTAAAATGCTTTATTTGGTCTTATTCTTCTTAATCTCTTTCAGTATATTCTTCTGAGTTTCAGCTATCTCTTTTAATGTTGAACTGATCTCTATTATTAATTCTGTCGTGTTTTTTGTTATCTTAGCTTCTGGATTATTTTCTACAGGAGGAATTTCAGTCTGCTCCAATTCTTCCTTTTGAAGTGCTCGTAAGAGCTCTCCCATTGCTCCAAACTCACGACTTTGGTCGACATCATCCATTTTATCTTCCTTATCCATGTGTCTAACAATGCTGTGAAATATAAAAACAATTTCTGGTAAACTACGACATCTATTCTTATTTATATCAAACTTTCAGGACCAAAAATTCGACTAGTTATTTTAAGTTCTATACAGGAAAGGAAGATTTTAAGTTTTGGTATAGTTTCTTATAAATATTAAAGATAGGGTATAAAATGTGAAGGGCTTTAGCTAGATAATTATTTGAAATAAAATGGTTATTTGAAATAAAATGGAAGCTCATGCTTTTTCGCGAGTTTCCTTACGTTCCTCCATGAAATCAAGAAGCTCCTGAGAATCACTTATCCTATCAAGTTCCTTTTTCTCGATCAGTACTGTATTTTCTACGGACTTTATTTTTGAGCGCCCATTGATAATAAAAACGGATTGGGTTTCCGTAACGTAGGAAATACTACTCATCAGATGAGCCCTTTTGATTACAGTCGTATTGAATTCACTAACTCCTGTAAGGATTACCGAAGATTTATCCCTTGAGATGGCTTTGAAAGGCGCCTGCGCAGTAGGAAGGACATCATAGCCAAGCATGGATATGGTATTAAGGATCAGGTCTTCCGGCAAGAGGGGACAGGCTTTTTCTTGGTCTTTAGTTTCGGGTTCTACTTTTTTCCGTGGCTTTCTGCTTCCGCAGGATTTAAGGATATTAATAGGTTTTGCCAGTTCAACCCCAAAGATATCTTCAAGCTGGAGCACAACATCTATTGACGCATCCATGCCTTCTTCTTCGTACTTGCTAATGGTCCTCCTTGAAACTCCTATCATGGTAGCAAGGGACCCAAGAGACATTGACTGGTCCATCCTGGCTTTTTTCAGGAGATTTCCTTCTATGGAGACATATAGCCCGCCAGGTGCTGCTGAGACTAAAGGAGGAACATTTTCAATAAAGTAGTCATAGAGAGTCTGCACATTCAGGGCGAGGATATCATAACGCATATAAACAACGCTATCTTCAAGCATCTGATCCCTGGTCTTTGCCCCCACAACAATGGCAGAACCTCCAAGATACTCGGCCAGGTACTTCATCTCCCTGGCAGTTTCTTCATTCAGGCCGTCAATATTAAATAAAACCTTGCAAAGTAATATTATTTCACCTTTCCGTGCGGCAACGTCAAAACTCCTTGGGCGAATGTTACAGCGGTCGGAAAGTGCAAAGCCTGCATGTGACAATACATCAATAATTTGATGTATGAGAACTTCTTTTGTCATTCCATTACTAATTTCTGTTTGATCATCTATATATATTTTTCTTTACTTTTGAGGATTCTCAATGAATAAATTAAGCCGGAGAGTAACGAAAGCTGCAATTATTCAAAGCTCATTTATGGAATAAAAGGAAAAATGGAACCGAAAAAAGATGATTATCGGAATTGATGATACTGATTCAAACGAAGGGATGTGTACAACATATCTAGGAGCTCTGCTAATTGAAGAACTGCAGGCCTACGGGACTGTGGAAGATTGTCCGCTTCTTGTGCGCCTGAACCCTACTATTCCCTACAAAACAAGAGGAAATGCTGCGATAGCTCTGAAACTCAAGACCGATTGCCCAGAAAGGGTGATTACACATATTATATCCCGAATAAAAGAACTTTCACGCATGGAATGCGAAAAAACTAATCCAGGCACAGTTTTCATTCTGGAAAAAGACTACAAAAGGTTCAAACCTGTCTTGAGGGACTTTCTTGAAAAAGCTGTAAGGAACGTGATAGAAATAAAAGAGGCAAAAAGCCTTATTTCAGAATACGGAGTTTTCTCAAAGGGCTTCAAAAATGGAAGGGGGCTGATAGGTGCTCTTGCAGCCTGCGGGGCTATGCTTAACCTCGAAGAATGGGACTGCACTTTCGAGTATTTGGCTTACAGGCAAAAAGAAAGATGGGGAACTCCACGCGAGATAGAAATGAAAAGTTTCCTTGAAGCTGACAGGATAACCTATCCTCAAACCTGGGATACTGTGGACCTTACAAACAGGCTTGTTGTCTGTGTACCTCGCTCAGCAGACCCTGTGCTTTTTGGAATCAGGGGAGAAAATCCGGACATAGTTACTGAAGCCGCATCTCTGATCAGAGCTGAACCTATTGAACGATTTGCCGTATACAGGACAAACCAGGGTACTGATATGCACCTGCTTTCCGCAGTAAATCTCTCCGAAATCCAAAACATGCATTCTTACAGGCTCAAAGGCACGGTTTCGGCAGTTCCGAAAACCATTCTCGGAGGACATGTTATCTTTCCCATAAGGGATCAGGAAGGAAATGAAATCGATTGCGCAGCCTTCGAACCCACAAAGAATTTCCGGCTACTCATACGGAAGCTCAGGCCCGGAGATAGAATTGTACTGTCAGGAAGTGTCAGTTCAGGAACCCTCAACATCGAAAAAATAGAAATAAAAACACTCTCCCCCCTTTACAAAGAAGAAAACCCGAAATGCCCTAACTGTGGAAAACACATGAAATCATCAGGACAGGCACAGGGTTTCCGCTGTAAAAAATGCAAGACTCAGGCAGCCTCAAAAATCCTACATCAAGTAAAAAGAGATCTTACAGTAGGACTATATGAAGTCCCGCCCTGCGCTCGCCGACACCTTGCAAAACCTCTGGTCAGAGAAAAAAGATCTGATGTAGATATCCATCCTGCCCGCTAAGAAATGGGCAGCAGTTTTCTATTTGTAATTCAGCCTTCTTAAGCGCAACCGTTGGGCCGCAACCGTTGCGCCGGTTGATCACGCCGGATAGGGTTTTGATCAAACTTTTCTCAAAAGTTTGTGATCAAACTTTTTTTGAAAAAGTTTGTGAGCAAGCATTTTTTGAAAAAGTTTGCGGGACAGGAGGGGCTTTCCTTTTATGTTCGCTTCTCTTTATGCGGTTTACAACCGAGTTTAGTTGTTCTGCGGAAACTTCGAGAGTTTTCAGGATGGTTTCTTGAGCTTCGTCCTGTTCAAGTTTTTTTAGAATCTCATCAACCTTTGCATAAGAAACTCCAAGGTCGGCTTCATCAGTCTGGCCTGCCCAGAGACCTGCTGAGGGGGGTTTTGTGATAAGAGAATTCGGGATTCCAAGCTTGCGAGAAAGCTCCCATACTTCGGTCTTGTAAAGCCCGCCTATAGGTTCGAGATCAACGCCTCCGTCTCCATATTTCGTGAAATAGCCAAGCAGGATTTCGGTTTTATTACCGGTTCCTATGACCATACGGTTCATCTGATTCGCATGGAGATAAAGGATGGACATCCTGATTCTTGCTTTCAGGTTGCCCATGGAGAGCCGGTCTGCAGATTCACTCTTAGGATCTGCAGCCATGAAAGCTGAAATCATTCCTGAAATATCAATAGTCTGAAAATCGATTCCTAGAAAATCTGCAAGAGTTTTTGCATCTTTGCTGTCTTCAGCAGGAGTAAGGCCAGATTCGGGCATGTGGATTCCAAGTACTTTATCTTTTCCCAGAGCTTTTACAGTAAGTACGGTGGCAAGGGCTGAATCTATTCCCCCACTGATACCTATAACAGCTCCGCTTACACCTGCTTTACAGGTTTCGGTTCGGATGAAATCAATAATTCTGTTCTGTGCGATTTCAAGGCCCATGCTGTCAATTCCTGGACATTCGTCAGGTATATGATTCTAAAGATACTGATTATTTAAGGTTCTGCTGCTAAGGTCTGGACTTTAAGATCTTAAGTTTAAGTTCCTGACTTTAATTCTGATAATTTAAGATTTTGATAGATAGTAAGAGTTGAAAGATATCAGATCTAAGTGATTATTTGAAGGATTAAACAATTTTATACACAGAAGCTCCAGATATATAAATCCTCAGAGGGCTGGAGTTAGGGTAAACTTATTTAATAAGTAGAAAGGAAATATTATCCCGGACAATATAATATAAATAACTGATTACCGAATGTACCTTTAGCCGACAAAATTATTGTCCTGAAAGGGTATTGGCCATAAAGGGGGTATCTTAGGATAGGAAAACTAGGCCGAAAATTCAAAGCCTTAGATATTCCGCAACAGACTCACCAGGGTGAAAATCTCCCTTATCAATGGCATTGAAATAAAAAGACATCTTATATAGAAAACAAGTAGTTCCGTAATATACAGTTCAGAAAAATCTGAAAAATCTACTGTCCGTTTATTTTATTTAATTATTGAATAGAAGTTACAATCAAAAAGCAACTATTTTCGGGATGATCTATGGAAGAAATACAGTTGAAGGTTGAAAAGGCATATCCTATTGACCTTGGAAGAGGAATTATCCGACTTGACCCTACAACTTTGCTGAAACTTCAGCTCTCGCCAGGCGATATTGTGGAAATAAGGGGGAAGAAAAAAACCACTGCAAAAGTATGGAGAGCTGACAGGCAGGACTGGGATCAGGGACTCGTGAGAATTGATAACTTCATCCGGCAAAATGCAGGAGTTTCCATAGGAGAGAAGGTAGCTATCAGAAAAGTTGAAGCTCCGGAGGCAAAAAAACTTGTTCTGGCGCTTCCGGAAAGCATGATGCAAGGGGGGCCTGAACTTCAGTTTGGGGAACACGCAAATGAGATCATAAAACGGCATATCCTCAAAAGGCCAGTTTTCAGGGGAGACATAATTCCTATAATAAATTCAATGTCTCAGCCAATGACTGAATCCCTGACTACAAGCCAGGTAATCCCTCTGGTTGCTGTTGAGACTGACCCTTCAAATACTATTGTCCTTATCACGGATACAACGGTTATTGAACTTCGCAAAAAACCGGTACAGGGGTACGAAAAGGCAACTCGGGGCGTAACCACTTATGAAGATATAGGAGGTCTCGGGGATGAGATAATGCGTGTCCGGGAAATGATAGAGCTGCCCATGAAGCATCCTGAACTTTTCGGCCACCTTAATATCGAGCCTCCAAAAGGCGTTATCCTCTACGGTCCTCCAGGAACCGGGAAAACTCTGATCGCAAAAGCCGTAGCCAATGAATCCGGAGCTAGTTTCCATTACATTGCCGGCCCTGAGATTGTAGGGAAATTTTATGGAGAAAGTGAGGAAAGGCTCAGAAAAATCTTTGAAGAGGCAACCCAGGATGCACCCTCAGTCATTTTCATTGATGAAATTGATTCCATTGCTCCAAAACGAGAAAATGTAACAGGAGAAGTGGAAAGGCGAGTGGTCGCCCAGCTCCTTACCCTGCTTGATGGTATGGTAGAAAGAGGGCAGGTTGTGGTTATAGGAGCTACCAACCGTGTGGATGCTATTGACCCTGCACTCAGGAGACCTGGTCGGTTTGATAGAGAAATCCATATAGGTGTGCCTGATACCAAGGACAGGTTTGAGATCCTGCAGATTCATACAAGAGGTATGCCCATAGAGAGAGATGCAGGAGCTGAGGAAACCGGAGAAATCGAAACTGAAGTTGATGAAGCTGCTCTGGAAAGGGAAAGGAAAGAAAAGACAAATGAATACCTGATGTATCTGGCTGAAAGGACTCAGGGGTTTGTAGGCGCGGATCTGCTGGCTCTTGTGCAGGAAGCTGCAATGAGATGTCTTAGAGAAAATCTTCCTGACCTTGACCTGGAAAAAGAAACAATTCCTCCTGAAAGGCTGGAAAAAATCGTTGTAACCAAGAAAAACTTTGAGGATGCCCTGACTGAAGCCGAACCTTCAGCCCTCAGAGAGATTTATGTGGAAATGCCTTCAGTTGGCTGGGATGATGTGGGAGGGCTGGATGAAGCAAAGCAGTCTATTATTGAGGCTGTGGAGTGGCCTATTAAAAATCCGGAAAAGTTCATTCAGATGGGCATAAAGGCTCCAAGGGGAATCCTGCTTTACGGTCCACCAGGAACAGGAAAAACCCTGATAGCCCAAGCGGTTTCCAAGGAATCCAATGCCAATTTCATAAGCGTCAAAGGGCCTGAGATGTTCTCAAAGTGGCTTGGAGAGTCAGAAAAAGCCATTCGCGAAACCTTCAGGAAAGCCAGGCAGGTTGCTCCTTGCGTGATTTTCTTTGACGAAATTGATTCAGTTGCTTCTATGCCAGGAATGGAATCTACGGACAGCCACACTTCAGAGAGAGTGCTTAACCAGCTCCTGACTGAGATGGACGGGCTTGAAGCCCTTAGAGATGTAGTGGTAATTGCTGCAACCAATCGGCCTAACCTTCTGGATCCTGCAATCCTACGACCTGGCCGCTTTGACAGGCTGGTCTTTATAGGTTCTCCTGACCGGAAAGGCAGGCTCAAGATATTCAGGATTCACACAAAAGACACTCCCCTTGCTGAAGACGTTGACCTTGAAACCCTTGCCGATATAACTGAGGGTTATGTGGGTGCTGATATCGAATCTGTGTGCAGGGAAGCCGTAATGATTGCTCTCAGGGAGAACTTTGATGTAGAATATGTAGAAATGAGGCACTTCAGGGAAGCTCTGAAGAATGTAAAACCCACAATTACAGAGAATATTGCTCAGTTCTACGAAAAGATCGAGGCACAGTTCAAGGGAGGCCAGAGACTCACAGATACAGCTGCTTATATCGGTTATAGGTAAAAGCTTAAATGAATAGTTTTTGAATGAGTAAATGAGTAATTTCCAAATGAGCTATTTTTGAAAGCTCATTTTTTAAAAGGAAAATGTTTTAAAGAACCCCGTTTCAAATGGAATAAATATTCAAAGTAAAATGCCAGTTTTACCTAAACCATATAACACGCTGCTAACGGAGATACGTTAATATGTCGAAGGAATTTGCAAGAAACCTCTTTAACAAACAGGTAATGGCTACCGACGGAACTGAAATAGGAACACTGAACAATATCGTAGTCGAGATTAAAGGGGGAAATATCATTGACATGTTGGTTACCCCCAACCCCAATTTTGACACTTCCAGGTACAGGAAAGCGAATAACTTTATCCTTATTCCTTTCGATTCCGTAAGTGCCATCAAGGACTATATAATAATAGACAAGATGAAAGCAAAAGCGTAAATTAATCCGGAAGGAAAGTGATTCCAAAAAGAAATTCCTTTCCTTCGACCCAATTTCTATTTTTGTTATCTCTTTCAGCGCAGAGCAGCCCTGTTTCTATCACCCAATTGTATTCGGCAGAATTGCAGTTCGTGGTGTACTATCCTTCTCGCCTCTCTTAAATGGTTTTTTTGCAAAGTTATATAGCTTTTCCTCTCTAATTATGCTTTGGAACACACAATTTCTCTTCTCTTTAGAAAGACAGATTCCTTAGGGAATTAAATGTGAATATTTACATCCAAAACTAAAGCAGGAGCTATAATTGTAAAGGAATTATTATGACTCACCCTGATATTGATAAAGTTAAAGATACAGTAATATCACTTTTGCCCGATGAAAAACATAGAGTGATTTGTTTGTCTTTGTTCTTGCAAGCACTCAATAAAGCCAATTCATATGGTAATAATAAATGGGGTGTACATTACCGTAGTGATGGTATTCGTCTTTTAGTTGGTAGTCTCATTGTTTTTACCATTCACAAAAACGGAATTTGGTTGGCTCTTGATAAACAATTATTAGATGGGGAGAAGGATAAACGAAATTCATTAGACAAAAGTGAATTATGGCAGTGGGATGATGGAGAATGGTCTGAGTATAAAGCAGTTCCATCAATGAATGGATATTATTTTCCTTCGAGTCGGGACTTAGAAATCTGGCCTATAATACGTGACTTTCATTTTGAGTATATACGAAAAGTTGCAAACAAATACGAATGGTTAAACCTTAAAAGCCAGTCAAAACATGTTCCAGAATTGTTGGATTATTTAAATAATGAACTTGGACAAAGTGTTCCTAACCCAAATTATGGGAATACACTCGAAGATAATATTTTTTCAGACTCTAACGCTATTCAAGATATTGAGGAGTTTAAAATAGCTCACAAAGAATTAACTGAAACAGTACGTGAAGCAAAGTACAGAGTCGTATTGGCCAGGGAATATTCCGTGATAATTTAAAAAAATATTGGGGAGAAAAATGTGCTATTACAGGATGCGAGTTAGTTAAGACATTAAAAGCTTCTCACATCAAGCCATGGCGTTCTTCAAATAATATAGAGCGCCTTGATGTATATAATGGGCTATTACTCATTCCAAATTTGGATAGTGCTTTTGATTATGGTTATATTAGTTTTGATGATGAAGGAAAAATAATCATTAGCAGTTCACTCAAAGAAAATGACAAAATTAAACTTGGTATTAACTCTGAACTGAGAATTAGGAAAATAGAAGAGGATCATACCAAGTATTTAGAATATCACAGACAGAATATTTTCAAAAAATGAGTAAAAAATAATGACATCACTCTATGAAGTTTTTTGTTAGTAAGACTACCACTGTAGATCTTTTGCGACGCTGATGGAAGTTTATCATGTTATCCATGACAGTATTATAAAGTCAGAATGTATACAATAATGAGAAATAGATGAATAAATGAGAGGTGATCAATCTGATGCTTAAAAGGAGCCTCAAATATGATACTGATTTTGTTAAAGAAAATATGATGGGGCCAAACTCAATGAAAATCGTTGAGGAAGTGGCTGAGTCATTAAAACTTGAGAAAGGCATGCGAGTACTTGATCTTGGCTGCGGGAGAGGTTTAACTTCAATCTTCCTGGCAAAAGAATATGATGTTACGGTTTTTGCAACTGATCTCTGGATCAGTGCAACCGAGAATTATGAAAGAATCAAATCAATGGGACTGGAAGATAAGATAATTCCAATACACTCCGAAGCCCACGATTTACCGTTTGCTGACGAGTTTTTTGACCTTGCTGTATGTGTAGATGCCTATCACTATTTCGGGATTGAAGAGGATTATTTGGAAAAGCATTTTGCTCCACTTGTAAAGAAAGGAGGACAAATCGCAGTAGCAGTTCCCGGATTGAAAGAAGAGTTCACAAATGGAGTGCCTGCGGAGTTACAGCCATATTGGTTTGATGATATGACTTTAACTCTACACTCATCTGATTGGTGGTATAATCTCTGGAAAAATTGTGATTCAGTAAGTATTCAGGAGTGCAAAGAGTTAAAGTGTTTGGAAGAAGCCTGGCAGGACTGGCTTTCATGTGACAATGACTATGCTCGCAGGGATATTGGAATGATGGAAGCTGAGGGTGGAAATTACTTTAATCTGGTTTCAATTGTAGCTACGAAGTTGTGAAGAGATTTTTGCGGGCTCTAATAGTTCTCTAATATTTTGTGGAACCACTTAGCTTTAAATAACCGTTTAGGGAAAAAAGAAAGTGCAGTAAAAATTATAAGAGTTATAAACATAATGACTACAATAACTAAGAATGACTACAATAACTAAGAAAAGCTTATAACTTTTTAGAAAGTAATTAATTAGGGGAAATAATGAAAATATAATTGAGCTAGATGCAAGTGTATAAAAATACTTTTGTACTTTCATTGCTGAAAATAATTTCACATTCTACTGTAGTAGATGCTATCTTCTCTAAATTGGACAGAATCTTCCTTATTTACTAGCTTGTTGAAGCTGGCTGTTTTAAACATATTTATGAGCCTATCCCAAAACAAGTTTTATTTCTCAAATCAGCAAGAACTTCAAAACAATTTTCGTAATCAAAAACTCGATTGGTTATTGAGTTCTAAAGTTCAGACACTCGTTTTTGAGTTTTGGGATTAGCTCTATGTCAATAAAAGTAGTTTCCTTGTTAAATTTAATTTCATATGGAAGGTTGTAGCACTTATTCACAGGTGAGTAAAATGCATACTGAAAGCAATAATCTCCAGGATTATCTCAAAAAGGGATATGAGGAAAATAATTTTTAAATCCAACCTTTTTCCTCAAGAAATTCAAGGGCTTCAATAGCTCCGTCCCCAAAGGAAGCTTTTGTCACATAATCCGCAGTTTTCTTTATTATCTCGTCCCCGTTTGCGACAGCAATCCCGAAACCTGAAACTTCAAACATTTCCACGTCATTTACGGAATCTCCTATGGCTACAAAATCTTTGGGTTTTAGCCCCATCATGCCTGCAAGTTTATGAAGACCGACACCTTTGTTGATTTTTGGGCTTTTAATATGGATAGCATATTTGGTGTCAATTATTTCTACGTCCAAATTTTGGGTTTTGAGAAGAGTTCTGGCTTTTTCAAGATCAAAGTCTCTCCTGAGGGCAATTTCGGTTTTTCGATATAAAGGGTCAAGTTTGGTGAGTTTGAAATGCTCGGAAAGAAAAGAATAGGCTTTCTCGCATTCTTCCAGGCTTTCCTCAAAAGTACCTCGCAAATCGAAGCGAACAGTAATAGCTCCTCCGTTTTCTGCGATTACAGCTCCATCCAGGCCAATTAGCCTTGACGTCGTTCTCGCATAACAGAGAATATTTCCTGTGGCAAGCACGAAAGGAAGTTTAAGAGTACGGATCTTTTTGACGGCCCCCAGATGAAGTTCCCTTTTCTCGCAGGTAATTGTCCCGTCAATATCAGCAACAATGGCTTTGAATTTCATCACAAATGATTGGAAATGGATAGATAAAATATTTCCCCATTCATCAATTTTACTTATCCAGATTTGGTTTCAGGATTGCATTGGGTTATTACCCTGAATTTTTATTGGGTTATTATCCTGTTTTTTTGTTAGATACTACATCTCTGTCAGATATTATCTCTTATTCTGCTTTTGAGTAATCTGAGCCACACAATACTTAGAGTTCCTACAATAAACACAATCAGCAAGTCATCACCGTGCAGCAGTGAAAAACGGAACAGGCTTCTTAAAGCCGGTAAATACAGAACCAGAAGAAGGCCTGATATCGCTCCTATGAGCACATACCTCAAGGCTTTGTTTTCCGAACACAAGGTTTTGATTATGCTCTGTGACCAGGAAAGATTTGCCACAATTAAAGTAAGATTGGAAATTACCAGCGTAGCAAATGTAAGTGTGCGTGCTTCGACTTCCCCTTTACCCATATATAATGCGTATAGGAAAACAACAATTACTCCTGCGAGCATGCTTGTGCCCTGCAATAGACTAAGGGCTAGACTTTTTCTTCCAAACATTCTTTCTTGCAAATCTCGAGGTGGCCTGCTCATGATGTTTTTCTCTTCAGGTTCAGCCTCAAAAACTGTTGAACAGGCAGGGTCAATTATCAGCTCAAGGAAGGCTATATGGGCAGGCAAAAGGATAAGAGGCAAACCAAACAATATCGGAAACAGGGCTAGCCCTGCAATAGGCATGTGGACTGAGAATATGTAACCTATTGCTTTCTTGAGGTTATCGAAAATCCTTCTGCCCAGCCTGACGGCTGCAACTATGGAAAAGAAATCGTCATTTAAAAGGACAATCGCTGCAGACTCGCGGGCCACATCCGTGCCCCTTTCCCCCATTGCAATTCCAATGTGAGCGGATTTCAGGGCAGGTGCATCATTAACCCCATCCCCTGTCATCGCGACAACCTCGCCGTTTAATTTTAAAGCGTTTACAATTGCCAGTTTTTGTTCAGGTACTACCCTGGCGAAAATATTTGTTGTTTTGATTTTCTCTGCAAGCTCGGTTTGATCCATGCTCGCGAGCTCAGGGCCGGTGATGTACTTATCCGGATCTTTTAAGCCTATCTGCCTTGCGATATGCTGGGCTGTACCGGGATAATCCCCTGTAATCATAATAACTCTTATACCGGCTGTATAGCATTCCTTTACTGATTGGGCAACCGATGGTCGGACAGGATCAACAAAACCAAGCAATCCTATAAATTCGAATTCGAAATCATGCTGCTTTTCAGGTAAAGTGTCATCCTGATAACTTGCTTTAGCCACACCTAAAAGCCTTAAGCCCTTGTTTGCCATTTCTTGGACATGAAACAGTAATTTCTCTTTCTCTGCTTCGTTGAGGTGGCATAAATCGATAATAGCTTCGGGAGCTCCTTTTGCAGCGATAACATATTTAAGGGAGTCATGTGATTCCCATACGTTTGAGAGTGAAAGTAAGTTTTTAGAAAGAGGATACTCCCGGACAAGTTTCCATTCACGGTGTATATCCTCATGCTCTGGAAGGAATTTTTCAGTGTTTATTTTGATTTCTTTCTCAAGCGGGTCAAAGGGGTCCTGCTGGCTTGCCAGATAGCCAAATTCAAGCAGCTCATGAAATTTATTGAGTAAACATTTCTTGTTATCAATCTCACAGTACTCATTTTCTGCATACAGAGAGCTTAAGATCATCTTATTCAATGTCAAAGTCCCTGTCTTATCCACACAGAGCACTGTCGAAGAGCCAAGGGTCTCAATAGCAGGCATGCGCCGTACCAGAACATTCCTCTTGGATAGACGCCAGGCACCCATGCTAAGGAATACAAGCAAAACTACTGAGAACTCTTCAGGGAGGAGGGCCATACTCAAACTCAGGCCTGCCAGCAAGCCGTGCAGCCAATCTCCTCTGGTTAATCCGTAGACTACCACTACAAGGATGCAGAGTATTCCTCCGAAAATAGCAAAATTCTTTACAATCAGGGCAGTTTCTTTCTTAAGTAAAGAATCCTCTTCGGCAATCGTCCCCAGAGCCTTTCCTATCTTTCCCATCTCGGTGTGTATTCCTGTTGAGCTTATGCGGGCTATCCCCTGACCCTGAATTACCAGTGTCCCGGAATATACATACGGCAGGTCATCTCCTCCTGGCTGTCCAGGCTGCAGGGTCTGGGTTAAACTGCTTGATTCGCATTTTCGAACTGCCAGCGATTCGCCTGTAAGCAAAGATTCGTCTACCAGAAGATTTGTACATAACAGTACAACTCCATCTGCAGGAACACGGTCTCCTTCTCTTAATATCAGAATGTCGCCTTTAACAACTTCCCGCCCTGGAATTCTTTTCTGTTCCCCATCTCTTATCACAAGAGCTCTTGGGCTTGAGAGATTTTTTAAAGCTTCTAATGCTCTTTCGGTCTTTCTCTCCTGGTTAAATGTTATACCTACAACCACAAAAACGAACATAAGCAGTATCAGAGCATCTTTTACTTCTCCAAGAAACAGATAAATCAGACCCGCACCTAGAAGCAGTAGCAGCATCGGTTCTTTAAGGACATTTAGTAAGATGGAAAAAAGGCTCTGTTTCTTTTGGGAAGGCAACTCATTATAGCCCTCATTTTTAAGAATTTCAGACGCCTCTTCTTCAGAAAGTCCGGTTATATTTTCTGGATCGAGTTTTGTTTCCATACTTTTTCATACCTGCTATTAATCCCCTATGATCAAGTGCTTTAAAACTTCGAAATTTACCAGGAATATGGTGTGTTGTAAGGATAATTTCAAAAATAAGCTCCCGAAATATAGTTAACTTCACTCTGTTATTATAATATTCCTTTAATCAGTGAATTATACAGATAAATCTGGAGAGCACTTCTTTTTTGCTTGTTTTTCTTTATAAGACCTACTACGTAGTTCAGGCAGGGGATATAAGATTGGAGAAGTATGAATCTTCGATTAAGTACTGAATCTAGATAAGCTGCACTATGTTTAACTTGCACTATGTTTAACTGGGATATTATTTTCAACCCATATAAAAACAGTGAAGACCAGTTGTGTTGAAAATCAGGGAAAACAGGAAGACAAAAAACGGATCAGACTAGGAAGAATAAGAGCAGACTAGGAAGAAAAAGAGGCATGTCACTTTATAGGAATCTTTGATTCTGAATAAATAGATTTGTTATGAAGGAATCGCTGGAGCAAAAAATCTCCGCGGCTTACAAAGAGGTGCTCCAGCGCAACTTTGATTGAAATTACCTCATATAGTACCCTAATTCAGGAACAAAAAATTCCAGATTTTAGGGTTGAATGAAGTATATTTTTTACTCTAGTTATTTACTGTCCATTTATTGTCCAGATAGTTTTCATTGATCCATGATTCCTGCTGTAGAGACTGCAACAACAGCTTCTCCTTCGGGCAGGTTGGGAGAGTCCACAAGCCGGATAATTCTTTTATCTCCTTTGGATTTCCGCAGGTAGAGCCTGAAGGTTGCGGTGTGTCCGACTATGTGCCCTCCGATTGGCCTTGTGGGGTCTCCAAAGAAGGCATCGGGCTTTGCCATAACCTGGTTTGTAACAACAACACAGGCGTTGAACAGGTCTCCGAAGCGGAGAAGGCCGTGCATATGTTTGTTGAGCTTCTGCTGCCTGTCTGCAAGGGTTCCTCTTCCGACATATTCTGCCCTGAAGTGAGCCATAAGAGAGTCAACGATTAAGAGGCGAACGGGTTTGCCCATTTCTTTGAGTTCGTTTGCTAGATCGGTTGCAGAGTCAACAAGAAGTATCTGGTGATTGGAATTGTAAGCTCTCGCTACATGGATGTTCTGCAGGAATTCTTCAGGATTGAGTTCCATTCCGTACTTCTCGGAAAGCCCTTCTACCATCTGGGCGATCCTTTCCGGCCTGAAGGTATTTTCAGTGTCGATAATAATGACAGACCCACCGAGACCTCTGTGTTCCCGGTCCATCTGGACGTTTACTGCGAGCTGGTGAGCCACCTGTGTTTTTCCAGAACCAAACTCTCCGTAGAGCTCGGTAATAGCCTGGGTTTCTATGCCCCCACCCATCATTTCGTCAAATTCTGTACAACCGGTAGTCAGCTTGCCTACATTTTTTCGCCTTTCAAGCACAATGTCTCCGGTTTCGAAACCTCCAATATCAGCAGCTTGCCTTGCGCCATTGATGATCTTTGCAGCAGTTGATTCCCCAATTTCGGCTGTAGTTGCAAGTTCAGAAGGAGAGGCTACAGCCACTGCTTCAATGGTGTTAAATCCGGCTTCTTTGAGTTTTTCTGCAGTTGCAGGGCCAACTCCGGGCAGATCTTCGAGTGAAATTTCGCTCATTACAAATTCTCCTAGATGCACATGTTTGTATAAGGTGCATAACAGTTGCTCCATAATGGTTTTGAAGGTATATATAATTAGAGGAGGTGGAGTGAAAGTATTCTAAAGCGCCCTTAAAATGCAGTTATATTGCCGCAAAATATGACAAATAGGAGATTGAACCTAGAAGGTTTTTTCTGACTTTATATTAAAGAATAGAATAAAATGAGAGTAAAAAACAGGAAAGAATTGAGTAAAAAATTGAGTGAGAAATAAGAAAATATTGAGTAAAAATATAGAAAAGAGATGAAATTCCTAAAAAATCGGAGAAAAACCAAAACTTCTTTTTACTTGGCAGATTATCACCCATCATGCCAAAGGTCGCAGTCGGCGGTACGTTTCAGTACTTTCATGACGGTCACGCCAAACTGATTGAAAAAGCATTTGAAATAGCTGAGGATGGAAAAGTTCACATAGGGCTTACCTCGGATGAAATGCTGAGTAAAAGCCATAACATCGACAATTATAACAAAAGGAGGGCTCTGCTGCAGCAACACATTAAAAAAATGGGTTTTCCAGCTGAAAGATATGAGATTACGAGGCTTAATGATCCCTGTGGCCCTACTCTCGAAGAGGATTTTGACTTTATAATCGTCTCTCCTGAGACTTATCCGGTTGCCCTTAAAATCAACAGGATCAGGGAAAAAAAAGGAAAAAAACCCTTGGAAATCGTATACGTTGAATACGTAATGGCTGTGGATGGAATTCCGATTTCCTCAACGCGAATTGCAAAAGGAGAGATTGACAGACACGGCAGACTAAAAAACAGGGTTGAGCAGTAAATATTTTCGATCTAGCACAGCACTGTTATAAATTAAGCAGTTATAAATCAGGAAAAAACTATAAAGTGATAGTATGCCCAGAGAATTTACACGGAAGGATATTGAAATTTTTAATAAGCTTGCTCCTGAAGCTGGAGGAAGATTAACTTCCAGGGAAGCAGGGCACCAGTATCCCTTTATTCTGCGCCCGGTCTCACACAAATTTGCCGAGTCATCTGAGGACTTCAAGAAAAGGTTGGAGAGACTGAGCCCAGAGGAGCTTGATTACCTTGTGGGACTTGCGCTGGAAGGAAAGGAGGATGTCCAATCCCTGGATGAAGACCTTGAAGAGTTGATTGCAGTAGTTGCCGAAAAACTCTCTTCTAAGAGGGCAGAGCAACTAAAGAATTTCGTGGGGATTTTTTGAGAGGACGTTTGAAAATGTCCTCAAAGCAACTGCTTTTCGGAACCGGAGGAATTCCCAGAAGCACAAAAGGCACAAGCAGTATTTTAGGAATCAAACGGATCAGGGAACTTGGCCTTGATTGTATGGAGCTTGAGTTTGTTCAGGGAGTGCGCATGAGTGAAAAAGGGGCAAAAAACGTCCTGGAAACCGCAAAGAAAGAAGAAGTAGCCCTGAGCGTCCATGCTCCATATTATATCAACCTGAATTCTTATGAAGAAGAAAAGTTAAAAGCAAGCCTGGAAAGGATTTATCAGGCCGCAAGAATAGGCAGCCTCTGCGGAGCTGAATCAATTGTACTGCATGCTGGTTTTTATCAGAAAAACCATAAACAGGATACCTATGAAAGCATATCAAAAGCCCTGAAAGAGCTTACCGGGCAGCTTCATGATGAAGGAATCCCTGCAGTCCTGCGCCCTGAAACCATGGGCAAGCACACGCAGTTTGGAACACTTGAAGAAGTTCTTGCTCTAAGTGAAGAAGTTGAAGGAGTTATGCCCTGCCTTGATTTTTGCCATCTTCATGCAAGGGAAGGAAAGGAAAACTCTTACTCTGAGTTTACTGAAATTCTCTCCAGGGTCGAAGAAAGCCTTGGAAAGGAAGGGCTTTCAAATATGCACATGCACGTCTCAGGAGTAGAATATGGCATGAACGGGGAAAAAAGGCATTTAAACCTGAATGAATCGGACTTTAATTACCCAGAACTTATGATAGCCTTAAAAGAATTCAAAGTCAGAGGGAGGGTTATACTTGAAAGCCCTGTTTTAGAACAGGACGCGCTTATGCTAAGGGAAATTTACACTGAACTATAATCTTATCTATAACTTTATTTATAATTTTATATTCCTTTTCAATGTTTACCTGGCACATTTATAATCTAAACAAATTCAAACAAAAATATATCTATATTCAAGAGAGAACTATCTGACATTTACCTGCCTATTATTTTACTTAAGCTTTTTTCTAAAGGCATATGGAAAAAGAGATTAATATGCGCTTGTTGCTTCAAGCACATATTATTCAAAATGGTATTCAATATTCAAGATAATATTCAAGAACTCATTCCAAGTGAATCCGGTTGAGAGAGCAATTCCAATGTTTTACTGAATACCGCTCCAAGTGAATCCGGTTGAGAGAGCAATTCCAATGTTTTACTGAATACCGCTCCAACTGTATTGCTTGCCACTGTAACGGTGCTTTCCTTCTTTTGTTTCTTCATGCTCTTTCATAGCTAAATATTTTTCCTTGTATTTTATTATCAGGTAGACTCCAGCCAGGCCTACAAGAGTGTAGACTAACCTCGAGATAAAGGATTTCTTTCCAAATATAGCCGCTACCAGATCAAAGTTCAGGAGACCTACAAGACCCCAGTTAATAGCGCCTATTACAGCTAGCAGCTTAGATGGAATGTATAGCTTATCCATAGGCATCTTATGCATTTTATGCATCTTTATCAAACCTCCCCACTGAAATAGAGCATTCAAAAGGATAGATCATTTTTCCTATGTCTAGAAAACTCTAGGCTTTTGGACGATCTAACCACTTGCTCTCGCAAACATTGTTGGAGCTAAGATATTATGAATCTATTCCTTAACCTGGCTATCTGCCGTAAAAAAAAGAATTTTTAAATTACTCTGTCGATTTTAAATTACCCTATCGATTTCAATATACTCAAGAAATCATAGAGATTATCCCAAAACCAATATTATTTTTATACCAATGAGAAATTTAGAATCAGTCTCATGATCGGAAATCAATTGACTCTCAAGTTTATATTCGGACTTAATTTTGAATTTTGAATTAGCTCATAGTAAAATTTGGAATTATAGGAAAAAAAGGAGAAAAGAAAGGAGAAAAGAAAGGGGAAAAGAAAGGGGAAAAGAAGAAAATAATTATACCTTTAGAGTTTCAGAGCTGTCTCCGGTCTCTTCGAGCCACGTGTAGCCTTCTTCCCTGTTAATCACTCCAACTGTAAACTCTATCCCGCTTGTTTCCACATATTCCTTTATTCTTTTGAAGGCATGATCCACCATCCCGCCGGCTGTAAGGATAAGGCAGCGCTTTCCACAGAGCGCCATCAGGATCGATTTGTCTATAACGCCTGAAGTAACATCCAATCGGACTCCGTCCTGCTCGGCAAGAGTTTTGCTCTTTTTGCCCATTGCTCCGACAAAGGCAATTTCTCCTTCCTTAAGGATTTGTTTAATTTCTGGAAGGGAATAACTGTCAGTATCGTAAAGGAGGACTCCTCCAGCTTTAATCCCTTTACGCTTTAATTCAACAACAGCCCTTCCATCCGGATGAATGTGCAGTACGGTGGCATTAATAGCTTCGTAAGGGGACTGGGTTGCATATTCCCCGTACATTACTCCAAGATTCAGGTTATCTCCTTCTTTTGTGCCAGGAGGGACTTCTACCCACATCAGGTCGAGAGGCTTTAAGGTATTGACAAGTTCAGGTATGGTTTTAGGGGAATTTCTGCCATACGCAAGCCCTCTTCTTTCGATTTCGTGATAGATTTCAAGAGTAGTTGGCTGGCGGAGTCCGGCTTTTTTTAGGAGTTCTGGATCTTTGAAAACCTCTACTGGGGTCCCCTGTCCTATAATTTTACTATTTGACAGGAGGAATACATAATCGGACCAGCGATATGCCAGATCCACATCATGCGTTGAGATAATGATAGTGCTTCCAAAATGGTTAAATTCGTTAAGCAAGTCTACGATTTCATCTGCTCCTACGGGATCAAGATTTGAGAGAGGTTCGTCAAGAATAATCACTTCAGGTTCCATTGCCATAACCCCGGCAATTGCAACACGTTTTTTCTGCCCTCCACTGAGGTGATGAGGAGGCTTATCTTTTAAACGGGAGAGGCCAACATATTCGAGCGCCTGCTGAACACATTTATCAACCCTTTCTTTTGAGTAGCCAAGGTTTGCAGGACCAAAAGCTACATCCTGGTATACAGTAGGGGCAAAAATCTGGTCATCGGAGTTCTGAAAAATTATTCCTACGGATTTCCTGATATCTCTTAGCGACTTCGAATCATACTTGAATGGAGTGCCATGGAAAAGAACTTCGCCTTGGACTGGTTTAAGTGTTCCATTCAGAAGCAGGAAAAGTGTAGACTTGCCGGAGCCGTTCTGCCCTACAAAGGCAATTTTCTTTCCTTTCATTATTTCAATATTCAGATCCTGAACAGCCACAGTTCCGTCAGGGTAAGTGTACTTAAGGCTCCTGGTCTCAAGAATAATCATAATCTTTTACCTCAGACAATAGATGCGTTTTTTGTAAGATAAAGAAGTGCAAGAGTAAGGAGAAAATAGGCTGAAGTAAGAAGCAGTTCAGGTACTCTTACAGGCCTGTGCACTTCGAAAAGCGTCATTTTTCCATCATAACATCTTGAATTCATGGCAAGGAAGAGTTTGTCTCCCTGTTCCCAGGAACGGACGAAAAGGGTACTTCCAAGCATGCCCAGGGAACGGAGTGATCGGCTGAAACTTGAATATCCCAACCTTACAGTTTGGGCGTACCTGATGGATATGGCCATGCCAAGGAAGACAAAAATATAGCGGTAAATCAACATGGAAAGTTCTATGAATGATTCGGGAAGCCTGGTAGCTTTAAGCACTGCAAAAAGCTCGATCATGGGAGTTGTCAGTACCAGGAAGTAAAGACAGCACATTCCGCTTAAGGATCTTGAAAGTACAAGGAGAGCAAGTTCAAGCCCATCTTTCCTTAATGATACAGGATATCCCATAAGTTTGAAAGATAGTAGTTCTTGCCCTGAACCTGAGAAGAAGGCAATTATAAGGACACCTGTAACTGCAAAACCTATTGGTGCAAGCAAAAGTTTCAGGTATAGTTTTAAGGGAGCTCTGCCGAGTGCAACTGTCGTAAAACCCATACAGAAGGCTATGAAAAGAGGAGTTACGGGAGAAGTGGAAGAGATCCCTGCAAGCAAACCAAATAGTACTATTGCCAGTTTCAACCAGTTATTTCGGTGCCTGAGAGGGCTCATAAGAGCATAATCATCAAGAATATTTGTCATATGGAAAACCCGCAGAAAGGTAGATGAAGCCTAAAAATCAAGTGTTAAAAATAAAAGGCAAATGATAAAAGCTTTCCTCCCTTCAAGAGAGGAAAACTAACATGGTAGAAGAAGAAGTTATAAAGAGTGCCTGTCCCCCCTCTGGAGAGGGCATATCACTTTCAGATTTACTTTTCCCTTTATATCCAAGCTCGTTTTCATAGGTTTTTTTTAGCCCTGTAATAGCCAAAGAAGTATCCGAGGATTCCTGCACCAATGGCTGCCTGAAGACCGAAGAGGAGGCTTTCAATTTCTCCACTAGGAGGTTCCCAGAAAGGTTCTGCAATTGGTTTGTAGGTTCCGCCAGTAATGTCGTTTATCACGCCTTCAGCTTCTCCGTCAGCTCCTGCGTACTCAGCGTCAGTGGTTGAAGACATGTAAATAAACTGAGCTGCAAAGATAAGGATTATTGCAAGTACGATAAGTTCCAATTTTCGGCTCATGCAGGAGTTCCCCTAAGTTTTCGTGCGACTGAAGCTTCAATGACTTTCATTTCCACAAGAATATCGCTCTTGACGTTTACGACGTATTTGAAGAGCAGGGCACTGACAGCTCCTTCCATGATCGCAAGGGGAGCCTGGGTTACTGCAAAGATGAGTGCAAATTTCTTGAATGAGCTGAGGAAACCTCCAAGGGTAAGCACATCACTGGCAGGATATGCAAGAGCAAGTTCCGCAGTGGTAATCAGGTAAGTTGTCCAGTCTCCAAAGGCTGTGGCAAGGAAGACTACTGCATAAAAGTTAAGATTCGCTCTCATTCCAGCTTTGTATATTAGATATGCAACCAGGGGCCCTACTATTCCCATAGAAAATACATTGGCTCCTAAGGTTGTCAGCCCGCCGTGTGCAAGGAAAAGAGCTTGATAAAGGAGTACGATTGTTCCCAGCACTGCCGAGATTGCCGGTCCAAATATGATTGCAGCAATGCCGGTTCCAGTTGGGTGAGAGCAACTTCCATTGACAGAAGGCAATTTTAGGGCAGAGAGCACGAAAATAAACGCACCTGCAACAGCAAGAAGGGGTAAGATCTCACGTTTTTCTTTTACCAGTCTATTCATTTTGTAAATTCCGTACAGTATCGCTGGGATAGACACTGCAAACCATAACTGCCACCAGGGAGTGGCTAAAAAACCTTCCATTATATGCATAGGATCACCAAGGGATATCAAGTAAATATTAGTGAGCTCAAAGCAAGTTAAATTGAGTTAGTTTATAGATAAAGATTACGGTGAGTAAGAAACGAGTGCATAAGCGTGTATCAAATTGGTTCAAAGGTAATGGTATTCTCAAAGTTGAGAATGTATAGAGCAGAACAAGCAAACTTGAATCATGTCATGCATAAATCTATAGAATTATTATGTTTTATATTGAATATTTTTATATAAAAAAGCTATCAAACGGATTTGACAGAGATAAAATAATGAAAATCACAGTCTCTCCTTTAAAAGGCCAAATATCTTATGATATGAAAAGCTAGGTTGTGCAGAAAGTAATAAAATGTTAGATTAAGGAAAAATGAAAAAAATAAAAAATGGAGGTTATAATCAAATGCAAATCCCGTTTTGAAGGTCTGGAAGACAGGCGAGAAAAAACAAATTAAAGCAACGGAGATCAACTAAATTTGTTTTAGCAACCTAATATCATAGGTCTTATTATATAAACATTTCTGTTCTTCTTGTGTAGGTAATATTTTTTGGAAGATAATGTCAGAAAATTAATGTTGTAAAGAAAGAGTGAAATCTATGAAAAGCTTGCTTAAACAGGCAAATCCTAAGGGGAGAGTATTTCAACAAATGAGATTTCAAAAAACTTAACAAATGAGACTTAAAATAGAAACTTTAAAAAAATGAAGTTTTTAATTTAGCTGGATAACAAAAAATCAACTGCTAAATATGCTGTCAGATATCCAACTGCAAAGTAACGCCCAAATTTCCCAATAAATACCACCACAGAAAAATATCGGAAAGGAAGCTTCATAAGGCCAGCAACCATGGTAAATACGTCTCCTATGCCTGGTAGCCAGGTGAAAAGAAGGGTGTAAACCCCATATTTTTTAAAAAGCCTTTCACTTTTCTCAAGTTTTTCACGAGAAGGAGATAGGTATTTTTCAAGCACCGGACGTCCTTTTAGTCCGAGATAATACGTTGTGCATGCTCCTAGATAGTTGCCTGACGTCGCTACCAGAATGACAGCAAAAGGATTAAATCCCTGATAAATAAGGGCTACTAATAATGGTTCTGACCCCATTGGCAAAACCGTGGCAGCCAGGAAGCTCAGAATAAAAAGATTCAGGTAACCGTAATCGGCAATGAAGGAGCTCAAAGCTTCAAGCATCGTATTCAACAATTGTAGTTCAGTATTTTAAGCTGTCGTTCGGGCATTATTCTGGCAAAGTAAAAGGAAGCAAAATCAAGATGAAAAAATAAGGAAAGCCGGAAATCCAGTTTCGGTTTCCGGTTCCTGCCTGAACAGGTATCTTAAAGCTATGTTGTGTTTTAATAAGTTCGAATGCCTGACGCTTTAGCATCAGTCAGTCCTTCTTTTTCTGAGAAAAACAAATGTTGTGGCGAGTATTCCAAGCGTGACTATCCCGCTGAAGAAAGGAGCTTTTTCGGTCACTTCGTAGCTTTTGTTCAGGCCTCCCACTTCAACTGTATATGCCCCTGCCTTATCCTCAGTATGTGAGAATTCGACTGTTGTACTCTCACTAGGGCTAAGAGTTATATTCTTGGAATCAACAGATTTGTTATTAACCAGCAGTTCCACTTTGGATTCTCCTGCAACGTTTCCGCTATTCACAACATTTACTCTTATCTTTACCGGAGTGCCTGCCTCAACTGAAGCCGGCTCTAATGTGAGGTCTGAGAAAGTAAACTGTGCTACGCTTTCAAGTACCTCAATCACGGTTTCTCCTTCTTCATAACCTGTTTTTGTAGCATTTATGGTATACGTACCCGGAGTGGTAACCCAGTGAGATATTATACCGTTTGCGTCCGTTTGTTTGTCGATTTTCTTTCCACCGAAATAGACATCAGCTCCGGCAACAGGTTGTTTATTTACAGAATCCGTGACCTTTATGCTGATCTGATCTCCTTCCCTGACAGTTGCAGGTGATACTGAGAGCAGAAGTTTCTGGGCTCCTTCTGCGACAACGTCAACTTCCTTGCTTCCGGAAACATAATCTGTCCGGCTTGCAGTTACAGTGAAGCTGCCTTCCTTGTGAGGTGTGAAGGTGAGTTTTCCATTATATTCTGTAGTGCCGATACTGGTGGTACCAACGAAGACTTCAACGCCGCCGACTGAAACGTTTCTTGCCGTTACCAGGATCTCAGCCTGTCTTCCGGCTATAAGCGCATCTGGCATTTCAATGTTCAGTTGATCTCCTGTCTCGGTTTTGATTTCAACAAAAGGATAAAAGCGAAGAACTGAAGCATCGGCAACTCTGAATTTGACATTGCCCATCAGATCAATAACGTCACCTTTTGAAAGGGAGATCGAGTCCTCATTTTTCATTGTAATGCCTGAGCTAGAAATCGAGCTGACCTCCATTTTACCAAAGGAGTCACCTTGAGAAACTCTCAGGTAATCGTTTGAGATCTGGAAAATTCCTTCTACAAATACGGCATCTGTTTCACTGGAACGGAAGACTGTACTGACATGGACTGCAATGACAGGAACATTTTCAGCTCCTCCGATATCGGCTTTATAAATATAATCTCCATTCTTGGAAACTACTCCAGAATCGACCAGCTTTCCATCTTTGTAAAGTTCAAAGAGTACCTTTTCTCCATTAACATCGACTTCTGCTGCCTTAAGAGAGTATCCATTCTCCAGAGCTAACGAAGAACCTGTGAACAGGGATTTTTTGTTGTCGTCATCGATAAGAACTTTTGAAAGAATACGGTCTGAAAGCACGCTTATGCCTTTTGAGTTTCCAAAAGTATTCTCAGGATATCCTGCAAAATACTTCTCTGCCATGAAGCCGACAACCTCATAATTCCCCCAGCCTTTGTGTTCAAATTCAACACGTGCGGGTTTTGTAGAATAAACGAGCGTTTTGTCATCAATAGTCCTGTCATTTAGCTTTTCAATAACAAGGCTTTCAGTGGAAACATTATCGTCAATGTTATAATAGAAACCTTCGAAGTTAAAAGGGGTCCAGACAAAAGTATCAAACTTCTCATCATGCACAGTTCCTCTTAATTCATATATCCCGGGCTCTGTGGTTTTAACTATGGGAGCAAAACGAAGCTTGTTGGCATCAGCCACAACAAAACTCAGTTTACCCATTATATCAATAGTATTACCCTTGCTAAGCGAGATAGAGTCGCTGTTTCTCATTTTTATGCCTGAACTTGAGATGGAATTCACTTCCATTTTTCCAAAATCGTCTCCACTCCGGACCTTTAGGGATTGGTCTGAGATCTGGAAAATTCCCTGTACGAAAACCGCGTTTGTCTCTCTGCCGCTAAAGATTTGAGAGAAATAGACTGCGATTATGGGCACATCTTCTGTACTTCCAAGCCCGGTTTTATATACATAATCACTGTTAGAGGGCAGGAAAGCGTTATCTATTATATTGCCATCTTTTTCAAGCTGCACCCAGACGCTGTTTCCTTTAACGTCAACCTCAACTATGTTCAGGGAATATCCTTCTTCAAGAATGAGGGAAGAACCTGTATACAGGGATTTCCTATCATCGGTGTCAGTCAGTACCTTTGAAAGCTGCCCATCAGAGATAACACTAATTTCTTTATTTGCAAAGCTTGAGTTTGGCGTATATCCTGCAAAATAGCGCTCTGCCATAAACCCTATTACCTGATATGAACCCCAGTTTTTGTGCTCAAAACCAGTTTGTATGGGTTTTGTTTCATACTGCAGGTTTTTCTCTTCAATTGTCCGGCTGCCCTTACTGAGGAGCTTAACTGTCAGATTTTCGGAACCTTCTCCGGTATCCAGATCATAATAAAAGCCTGAATAGATCTGAGGTGTCCATGTATAGGTAAGGTTCTGGTTTACATCTTCATCCCAAATGCGGTTGCCTGTTGAATCTGAGACTTGGGCAGCCGCATTTGTGCATAACAGCCCGAGCACCAGAATTAAGCATGAAATCTTTATATAATTTTTAATTTTCAAATTAAACCTCCTCTATTATTTCATAAAAACGGGAGCGTAATTTTCAGGCTCTGAGAAGGAAAAAATAGGAAATAATAATTCCCTGAGTATCCTAAATATATCCTGAATGCGGATACCCCCGTCTATTTGGGTTATATCAAAGATATTTTACTATGTATATTTTTAACAATTGTACATTTTCTAATAACACTGACCTTTAATAAAAATTTTTGGGTGTTATATTAAAATTTTGAGAAAACATGAGATATAAAAATCAAAAACAATAAAATAATGAATTTAAAGCCTTAAACATCTTAAAGCAGTTTTTAACCGCTTTTTAATATAGCAAGTAAATAATCGGTTTTTTAGTACTGTAATAAACATACAAACAACTCTTTTAAGACCGTAACAAATACACAAATTATTTTTTGATACTATAATGAATAATGCATAGACAGAGCTTGCGCAGTTTGATATCCACAAGTTATAAGATTGAAGAGGCAGTTTTTGACACTTAATAAGCAGAAACCAATACAATTAACAGGATAATTAAGATCCACTCTGCAGAGTAAAAATATGGAGCCGTACCTGGCATGGAAACACATACAGGCATTCCCGATAAATTAAAGCTTGCAGTCCTTGAGAGAATAAAACCCACTGAACCTGAGAAAGAAAAACTCCTGGCGGTCCAGGAAGAGCTCGCCTTGCAGGTTAAAGCCGCAGCAGAGAGGCTCGGTATCCAGGAAGTGCTTGTAAAAATAGTAGGTTCCGCTGCCAGAGGTACCTGGCTTTCAGGCACTCATGATATTGATATTTTTATAAGCTTTCCTGAAGAGACGCCCAGAAAGGAACTTGAAAATCTGGGCATGGCAATTGCAAGGGAAGTGGCAAAAAATGCTGAGTATGCCGAAGACCGCCACGCTGAACATCCTTATCTGAATATTACATACAAAGGCTTTGATGTGGATCTTGTCCCCTGCTTCAGGGTTGCTTCAGCTTCCCGGATCAAATCTGCAGTTGACAGGACTCCTTTTCATAACGATTTTGTCAAACCCCGTATAAAAGGGCATGAAGACGAGGTCCTGCTTTTGAAGCAGTTCATGCGCGGAGGCGGGGTCTATGGCTCGGAATTAAAGACCCAGGGCTTTTCAGGCTACCTGACCGAACTCCTGATAATCCACTACAGCTCCTTCGAAAAAACCGTCTGGGCAGCCTGCTCCTGGAAACCCGGTGTAAAAATCGATATAATGAAGCACGCGGAAATCGAGCACGCTGAACCCCTGGTAATGGTTGACCCAACCGACCCGAAGCGGAACGTGGCAGCAGCTCTTTCCCTTGACAAATTTTGTATGTTCATAGACCACTGCCGGGAATTTTTTAAAAGCCCAGAACTCAGGTGCTTCTTCCCAACTCCTCTTCTCCCTCTCGAGGACAGTGAAATTCTGGAACGGCTTGAAGTCCGGAAGAGCACCCAGCTTGCAATCGTCTTCAAAACCCCGGATGTGGTAGAGGATGTACTCTATCCGCAGCTCTATAAAATGGAGCAGGCAGTAGCTGCCCTTCTGAAAGAATATGATTTTACAGTGATAAAAACCGGGGTCTGGTCAGGCAAAACCAAAACCGCAGTTATGTTAGAACTTATCTCAGGCACCCTCCCCAACGTGAAAAAACACATCGGTCCCCCGGTCTGGGTAAAAGTACACGCCGAGAAGTTCAAGGAAAAATATCAGGGCGTGGACGGCGTTTTCGGAGGCTATATCGAAAACGGAAAATATGTCTTTGAAATCCAGCGCAAGTACCCGACAGCAAAAGGGCTTCTCGAAGAACGGCTCATTAGCTGCTCTCTTGGAAAACAGGTGCATCAGAGCGTAGAGAGGGGTTTTGAGATTATTGAAGATGTCGGGATTTGCAGGTTAAAAGATCCTGATTTCAGGGTTTTTTTGAGGGGATGGATGTAAAGAGTGCTCAATGGCAATAAAGAGCGGATTTAATTAGCTGGTTGGGATTTTATCTTAGGATACGTTTTTTTCTCATCTGCATCTGTTTTTTATCCATTAGTATACACTGGGAATAGGCCATATCGGCCTTCTTCAGTGTTTCCAGAGAACAAGTGCACGTGAGCGAGGTTCTCTATGTTTTCAGGGGGATCAATATTCTCTAATATGATGAATTGGCCGAGGTGATGTATAGAAGCTAAATGTTCGAAAAATCTTTCCTTTAAGGAAGTTTTTGAAAGTGCCTTTTCATCCTCTGTTAGATCTCCTAACTTCGTGTTTTTCATAGGATCCCTATAAGTTAACAGCGGCGTATCGAGCACAACAAATCCCGGATGTGGGAGTCCTCTATTGCGGCAAAACAATAGAAGTGCAACCTTGAAGGCTGCATGTGTTACAGCCCTAACACCTTTACCATTGTCAATACGCAATTTTCCATCAATCCTCAGATCATATGTATCATAATCAAATGACACATTGCAATCGCCGGGGAATTCCCATCTCTTAAGTACCTCGCTGACAACTTTGCAGAATTCGTGCGATTCATCTGCTGGAAGAATTAATTTTGGATTGTTTGCACTCGAAGGTTTTTTAAGATTCTTCAATTCCTTTTGCTTTAAGAGTAACTCATCCCTTTTTTCAAGAAGAGACAATCCCTTTCTTGCATAATCTCTTGCCTTGATAATCTCATTTAGTTCAAAGTGACTATTATTGACATCTGGAGTAAGCGAAATGATATTATGCTCAACTGTGGCGAGCTTCTCTTTAAGATCTGGAAGAGTAGATTTGAGTTTTTCTCTTTCATATTTAAGATTATTAACTGTATCCGCAAGATCTGAGCGATGGTGTTCGATTTTTTCAATTTCTACTAGCGATGCCTGACTCATCTTTTTAATATTTTCTAATGAATAGGCATGTTTTTGCATCTCAACAGGTGTACCACATAATGGACAATCCCACTCACTATTATCGAGCGACAAAATGAAACTTGCCTCATCTATTGCCTTCAATCTTTCAATATCAGAAAGATAGACCTCTTCGAGCTGTTCAAAACGTTGGATATGGAGTTGGATTTCTTCTAGCCGAGTACTTATTTTTGGAATCTGAACCGACAAAAATCTTTTTTCTTCAACAAGTTTAAGAATTGGCTCCTGAATCAATTCCAATTCTGTCTGAATTTGCTTAAATTTCTCATCTAATAGTATAATCTGGGCAGGAAGATCTACATTTGGATAGTTTTCTGCTATTTTTAACTCAACATCGGAAATCATTTCCTCAATTATTTCAAGCATAGCGACCTTTGATGTTTTGAAGGTGCTTTCTTTGATATTAGCCACAACCGCACTATCATCTGCGCCAGTGAGAAGGAATCTGAAGACGCTACGTTCCTTCGTGCGAGTCACAGGACTTCCACTCTCAATGGGTGATCGTTCAATATAGATACTAGTCTCGTCAACCAGCAGAATTTCCGCAAGGTCACGGAAACTCAAACTATGCTTTTCTCCCACAGCATTATTAGCTACATACTTGCCAGACAATTTAAGATATTTAAGTAGGAATTGGGATAGGTTAGCATCAGTCTTGGAATCGTGCCTCGAAGAGAGTATTCCTATTTTTTGTTCAATCTGAGCCGAGGATATGAGACCGTTATAAAGCTCATATTGTCCTCCTGAGATTGCTCTGAACAGGGTGAAATCGCCTATACCTTCAAGAGAGAAACCAAGCCAAATTCCTTCGTATCCCTTGCGTTCTTTAAAATCGGATAGCGGCTTTGAGCCTCCAAGCATAAAATCGAGCGATTTCAGCGTAAATGACTTTCCGGTGTTCGAAGCGCCATAAACAAGATTCGTGCCAGGCTGGAAGTCTAAGCTAGCTGGCTCTACATTAGGGCCGGTAAACACAAGATGTCTAATAACCAATCCGTTATGTGTCACGTTCGAGACCCCGAAGGTATTACTTCATGCTGGAATTCTATATCCCATCTACCTAGTTTATCTGTAATTAACTTCTTCATCTGTTCTTTATCCATGTTACAGAAGTTTTCTGCAAGCCACTCTGATCGTACCTTTAAATCGCAGGCATATTTGGAGCGCATCAGCTCAACAAAAGAGTAAGCTTCATCGCTGGCTTGATAAACAATTCCACGTTCATCAGCAAGAACATCAATCAGATGTAGACGGCGCATCAACGTTAAACTTTCTTCAATTAAGCTCCGACGAACCAGTAATTCACCACTACGAGATGACACATCTGGATGAAGACTCTTTGGACCTCCGATGTCGCTTGTATGGACAACTAGGTGATCAAGCCATGTAACCTGAGATAAGTCGAAAGCTTTAGGATGAGCCGCATTAAGAACAACTACCGCACGTACACCAGTCTCAAGAGGGCTATTAAATAAAATCATATTCTGTGTTTCATCCGAATCTTTTATTGATGCCATATCAAGTCACCCTCATTTGCGAAGTGGTGGCAAACACCTTGCTTAATTGGAACACGAGCATACTTAGCTAGTGGTCCAGCTGCCTGCACAACCGAAGCCTGTATCATAACAGCATCTACGCGGGCTAAAGAATCTTTATGTTCAGCACTAAAAGTATCAATAACCCCATAATAGATATCTGTTTCAAATGAATCAAGAACTTCCGGCTCTGTATTGTCGCGATAAAATCGCTTAAAAGCATCAGCATCGTAGAAACGTTCGCGTTGACGTAATAGATGGATACTATATTCGGGATGATTTTCAATATCTTTATAGTCAGCGAAAGTTTGTCCACACCGCTGGCTATATGCGCCGACAAGCTGCCTTATGTAAGGAAGTTCAGAATCCTGAATTTCTGCTGGTGTTTGGCCTTTGGGGGCGGGTCCCAGTTCTTCGCCAAACCACTTGTGAAGCACAGGCTTAATGCAAGTATCTTTCAGAATATTATCAAGCGCTAAACGCTTAATTGTCGAGAAATCGAAGGCATATATGAATATCTTTAGGCCTCCATCAAGAGGAATCGTCAAACCATCACTTATTTTTGTAGAACAATATTGGTCCCAATTATCAATAAGTTTGGCCTTAAACTGGCTGGGATTATTAATGAGTCTTTCGAGATTCCGGTTCACACCGCGTGGCGCAACAAAGATATATCGCTCAGGAACTGAAAATTCTCCCTGATAAGCATAATAGAGTATTTTGCCGATTTCCAAAATCGCTGTTTCTGTAGGAAGTTTTCTTCCATACTGTTTGCACTGATAGTTATGCCAAAGACCCTCATGACGTTCTTTCGAAAGAAATCCTACTACATCGCGCCCTAAATCACCGGCACCGGAGAACCTATCAACTTCAACATAACCCATAGCCTTGCAACTAATCCAATCATTGACGAACTGTTCCAATTGTTCATCGTTCAAGGCAAGAATCTGTCGATCATAATTATTTTTCATTATGTGACACATCACGAGTCAGATTTTTATTATTTATTAAAAGCAGAACAAGGAGGAAATTTTGGCTCTGTAGAAATCCTTAATTTGATATAGATAATCTCTATTACTTTT
>ENA-UOOI01000441-UOOI01000441.1-fermentation-metagenome-genome-assembly--contig:-NODE-441-length-53210-cov-19.321625_pt1 | contig 53210 bp, 54 predicted proteins | sample MGYA00245779_ERZ724027 | MGnify/ENA primary metagenome ERZ724027 (study PRJEB28704, sample SAMN03018318) | fermentation metagenome | biome: anthropogenic terrestrial biome; feature: soil; material...
TACAGAGCAAATTAAAATAAATAATAGATTTATAAAGATGGGTGCAGCGTGGAAAATTACAGGGTTAGATAAGTCCTGAAGGGTTAATTAAAATTACAGCAGAAAAAGACAGTATAGCTTCTGATGATGATTTAGTGAATGAGATACCAGAAGGAAGTTCTTTTTATAATTATTCTATGAATGTAAATCTTACAGAAATAAACATAGATGGTGTAGAATATTTGACTGTTACTTGTACAGATAATATTGATAGTATATCTGAAAGTATTGAAATTAGATTGGCTGGTGAATGGTAACATCTAATTATGTATATAGTTTGAATTTAAAAATATATTTTGTAATAGATATTGTTAATTTTTTAATGTATAATATTAGTGATGTATATAGCCATCAAATCTTAATATTTAGTAAAATAGTTATGATAAACGATGCTATGGTACATTGTTTTGATAAAAAATTTGATAATGATATATATTACATAATGATACCGGATAACATGGTGGCTGTTGATGTGGAGGCAGCAGGAAAAGTTGAAAAACTTATAGATAAGCTGGAAGATGATGATGATGTTCAAAGTGTATATAACAATGCAGATTTTCCTGATGAGTTTGAAGGATAATGTAATATCGTGCTTACATATAACACCTTTAAGTGTATAAATTATACACATTTAAAGGTGTTTTTGATTTTTAGAATATGAAAGAAAATTCATGGGGAAAATATATTTTAAGATACTGTTATTTAAAAAAATATGGAGGAATAAGTTATTATGAAAAAAATAATAACGATTGTTGCTGTATTTATATTAGCGATAAGCATGAATACTATGGTTTCTGCAGTATATGAAAAATGTGAAGTACATTTTTTAAGTGTGGGGCAGGGCGACTGCGTTTTAATAAAGGTAAAAGGTAAGTGCTTTTTAATAGATACAGGGGCAAAATATTATAGTAAGAAAGTGATAAAATACTTGGATTTAAATAATATAGATAAAATAGAAAGCATAATATTGACTCACTACCATAGTGATCACTATGAGGGTATAATGAAAATAGTGCAATGTAAAAAAGTAGGTAGAGTATATCTTCCGGCACATGAAAATCCCATTAAATATATAATAATGAATAAATTGCTTCAAATGGGTGTGCCCGTAGAATATATAGGTGAAGGTTGGAGATTGAAATCACAGGGGATAAATCTTGAAGCTGTAGCTCCTTTGTATAAAGACAGTAACATAGAAAACAACAACTCCGTTGTATTACAAGGCAGTGTAGGTCAGCTTAATTATTTTTTTGCAGGAGATTGTGAAAAAGGTGAAGAAGAAAGTATGATAAAATTGGGGAAACTAAAAAAATGTGATGTACTTAAAGTTTCTCACCATGGAATTCATACAAGTACTATTGAAAAATTTTTAAAAGAAGTAAATCCTAAAGTAGCCATTATTACAAGTAATAAAAATACTCCCAATAAAGTGGTAGAAAATAGATTAATAAATAGGGGAATTACAGTTTGGAGGACAGACAAGCAAGGTAATATATTTATTAAAAATAAGACTTTATATTGTGACAGAAATTATACTAGTATAAGATTAAAGTAATATGTATAATTTTACAATAAATTGTCCATAATATTCGATAAGGAGGGATATTATGGATAAAAGAAAATTACGTACGGTAATATTGGTCATTTTTACTATTTTAATTTTTAGTTTAAGCTGTTATATATGTGTTACAGGATTTCAGAATGCAAACATGAAGAAAGAATTACTTCAAGTTAAGGAAAAAAATAAAGAAACTGTAAAGACAAATTCTAGTGTAGCTACTACTGTTTCAGAAAAAGCAAAAATTATATTTAAAATTAAATATAACAAAAGTGGAGAGTATAAGATAGAAAGAGAAGAGTCCGCAGGAGAACTTTCCGGAAAGAATAAGGATGAAGTTCAAAATACCTATAAAAATGCAGGATATAAAATAGAAAAATTTGATGTACAGCAGGTAATACTGGTGAAAGAAATGGATAAATATGCTCCGGACAAATATGTTCTTGGCATAAAGAATGGATTTATTGCCATATATAAGACTGATAAAGAAGGCAATATGTTTATAGAAAATGAAAATACGGATATAACTGATATAAAAACAAAAAAGTTGAAGGAAGAGGATATTAAGCTTTTAACTAAAGGAGATAAGTATTTTCAGTGCAATACAAGAGAAGAAGCACAGTCACGCCTGGAAGACTATGAGTAATAGCGGCTTCCAGGGCTTTTTCTGGTTTTAACTTAATGATATAATTGTTATAGTGCAAAATTTTGGACGAACCTTAATTTTAAAATATTTCATTGAACTAAAGTATTTTCCATGATAAAGTAGTATATGTTACACTAAAATTAAATAATTCAAATTTTGGAGGAGTTTCTGGATGTATGAATATATAAAGGGCATATATAAAGGCGTAAGTAAAGATTACATAGTAGTTGAAAATAACGGAATAGGATATAAGATAAATACCTCTGGAAGTACTATTGCCAAAACTCCCAAAATAGATGAAAATATAACTTTATATCTTCAGCAAATAGTGAGAGAGGATTTTATAGGACTGTATGGTTTTTTGACAAAGGAAGAAATCAATATGTTCAATCTTTTGCTTGCCATAAACGGTATAGGGGCAAAAGCTGCACTTTCCCTTTTGTCTATAAGCAGTGTTAATAATTTGAAATATGCTATAATATCTGGAGATGAAAAAATTTTATCAAGGGCTCCAGGAATAGGGAAAAAAACTGCCCAAAGAATTATATTGGAACTTAAAGATAAGATGAAACCCGAGGAAATTATAGACAACGAAAAAAATCATGGACAGATTTCCGAAAAAGAAGAGACAGCAGAAGTTTTAGAGGCTCTTATGGCCCTTGGATACTCTGAAAAGGAGGCAGGTAGAGCGGTTGCTTTCATAGATAACAATGATTCTATTGAATCAATGATAAAAAATGCTTTGAAATTTTTAATGAATTAGGTTAGGTGATGGGTATGGAAGACAGAATAGTTACTCCACTTAATATTAAAGGCGATTCAGAAGGTGAGTACAGTTTAAGGCCTAAAAATCTCGGGGAGTATATAGGACAGAAAAAGGTAAAAGAAAAATTAAAAATATTTATAGAAGCTGCTAAAAATAGAAAAGAAGCTTTAGATCATGTACTGTTTTACGGCCCTCCAGGGCTTGGCAAAACTACACTGGCCAATATAATTGCTCTTGAAATGGGTGGGAATTTAAAGATTACCTCAGGACCTGCCATAGAGAGGGCAGGAGATTTGGCTGCAATACTTACAGGACTTGATGACAGGGATGTACTTTTTATAGATGAAATACACAGATTGAATAGAAGTGTAGAGGAAATACTATATCCAGCTATGGAAGACTATGCACTTGATATAGTCATAGGAAAGGGGGCAGCTACCAAATCCATAAGATTGGATTTGCCAAGATTTACTCTCATAGGAGCTACTACCAGAGTAGGACTACTGACTGCCCCCCTAAGAGATAGATTTGGCGTTTTATGTCCTATGGATTTTTACGATGAAGGGGAATTAAGTGAAATTGTAATTAGATCCTGTAATATACTCCAAATAAAAATAGAACCTGAAGCTGCAGTAGAAATAGGAAAAAGATCCAGAGGCACCCCGAGAATCGCCAATAGACTTTTAAAAAGAGTAAGAGATTATTCTGAAGTTAAGGGAAATGGGATAATAGATTTAAAAACCAGCAGGGCTGCACTGGAGTTGTTGGAAGTAGATAAAGAAGGTTTTGACAGCATAGACAATAAAATATTAAGAGCTATTATAGATAATTTTAATGGAGGACCTGTTGGCATAGAAACTCTTGCCTACTTTATAGGGGAGGAATTGGATACTATAGAAGACGTATATGAACCCTATCTTCTTCAGAAAGGGTTTATAATCAGAACTCCCAGAGGAAGAGTTGCCTCAGATAGTGCTTATAAGCACTTCAATAAAACTAGAAAAAGCAGTAATGTGTATCATAAAAATTTAAAACAGTCATCTTTATTTGATGGCGAAGTATAATTTTACATGTGAAAATATGTTACACAGGATGAAATGGAGTGAAACTTAATTGGAGGTTACAGATTTTGATTTTTATTTGCCAGAAGAATTAATTGCACAAAAGCCTTTGAAACAAAGAGATGAAGGGAGGCTTATGGTGCTGGATAGAAAAACTGGTGAAGTTTCTCATAAGGTATTTAAAGATATAATAGATTATTTAAATCCAGGAGACTGTGTTGTATTAAATGATACCAGGGTTTTACCTGCCAGACTTATAGGTGTAAGAGAAGATACAGGAGGTAAAATGGAGCTTTTGCTGTTAAAAAGAAAGGATAGCTGTACCTGGGAAACTCTAGTTAAACCTGGTAAAAGGGCCAAGGTTGGAAATAGGTTTTATTTTGGGGAAGGACAGTTGAAAGCTGAAATAATAGATGTAAAACAAGATGGAAATAGAATAGTCAGATTTGAGTATGAGGGAATATTTGAAGAAATATTGGATCAATTGGGACAGATACCACTTCCACCGTACATAAAGGAGAAACTGGAGAATAAAGAGTTATATCAAACTGTTTATTCCAAAGAAGAAGGATCCGCTGCAGCACCTACAGCAGGACTTCATTTTACCAGAGAGTTGTTGGATGATCTTAAGAAAAAGGGAATCAATCTGGCATTTTTAACATTGCATGTAGGGCTTGGTACTTTCAGACCTGTTAAAGTGGAAAATGTAGAGAAGCATATCATGCATTCTGAATTTTATTCCATGTCAAAAGAAACTGCAGATATGATAAATAAAGCTAAAGAAAGCGGCCACAGCGTGGTTTCTGTGGGAACCACCTCCTGCAGGACTCTTGAAACCATAGGAGATGAAAAGGGCAGGGTGAAGGAGCAGTCAGGATGGACAGATATATTTATATATCCGGGATATAAATATAAAGTAGTAGATAAACTTATAACAAATTTTCACCTTCCCAAATCCACTCTTATAATGCTTGTAAGTGCATTTTACGGAAGAGAAAATACGCTGCATGCTTATAATGTGGCGGTAAAGGAAAAGTATCGTTTTTTTAGTTTTGGGGATGCCATGTTCATAAAGTGAAGTGAGGTGCTTAGATGTATAAATTGCTTAAAAAGGATGGAAGTGCAAGGAGAGGTGAATTCATTACGCCGCATGGAATAGTTCAGACTCCGGTTTTTATGAATGTAGGTACACTGGCAGCCATAAAAGGAGCAGTTTCAGCTGGAGACTTAAAAGAAATAGGATGTCAGATAGAACTTTCAAACACTTACCATTTAAGTTTAAGACCTGGAGATGAAGTAATCAGAAAACTTGGAGGACTGCACAAATTTATGAATTGGGATAAACCTATTTTAACTGATTCTGGGGGTTTTCAAGTATTTTCTCTTTCAGGTATGAGAAGAATAAAAGAAGAAGGAGTATATTTTAATTCCCATATAGATGGCAGAAAAATATTTATGGGACCGGAGGAGAGCATGAAAATTCAAAGTAACCTGGCATCTACAGTAGCCATGGCTTTTGACGAGTGTGTTGAAAATCCAGCTCCTAAAGAATATATTGAAGATTCAGTGAAAAGAACTACCCGTTGGCTTAAACGCTGTAAAACTGAAATTGACAGGTTAAATTCCATGCCCCATACTATAAATAAGAAACAGATGCTCTTTGGTATAAATCAGGGGGGAGTATATGATGACATACGGGTTGAACACGCAAAGATAATAAGTGACATGGAACTGGATGGATATGCTATAGGGGGGCTTGCCGTAGGAGAAACCCATCAGGAAATGTATAGAGTTCTGGAAAAAGTAGTTCCTAACTTTCCACAAAATAAACCAATATATTTAATGGGAGTGGGTACTCCGGCTAATATACTGGAGTCTGTGGAAAGAGGAGTGGATTTTTTTGATTGTGTAATGCCTTCAAGAAATGGCAGACATTCTCATGTATTTACATCCCATGGTGTAATACATCTTCTAAATGCAAAATATGAATTGGATGATAATCCTATTGACAATGAGTGCAGATGTCCTACCTGTAAAAATTATACCAGAGCCTATATAAGACATCTGTTTAAGGCAAAGGAGATGCTTGCCATGAGACTTTGTGTAATACATAATCTGTACTTTTATAATAATTTAATGAGGGAAATAAGAGAGGCTATTGATAAAAGCTGTTTTTCTGCATACAAGATGAAAAAACTTAAAGAATGGAATGAACCAGCTTAAATAGTTTTCATATATAACTTATTTCTTGTAAAAGGAGGTGAAAATTTTGGAGTCATTGTATAGATTGGCACCGCTTATAATTGTGTTAGCATTTTTTTATCTGCTTATATTCTTGCCAGAAAGCAGGAGAAGAAAAAAGTATAATGCTATGCTGCAAGAACTGAAGGTAAATGATGAAGTTATGACTAAAGGCGGTATAATAGGTAAGATTACACATATACAGGATAAAGTTTTGACTATTCAAACAGGACCTGACAGGATAAAAATAAAATTAGATAAAACAGGAGTATTAAATGTTTTATCTGAAACAAAAAAACCAGAAGCTACTGACATTGATAAAAAATAAAAAGATGTTTGAAATTCAGGTATAAAGCACCGTTTATCTACATAGATACTATTAGATGGGGGGTGTTTTAATTTTGGAAAAGAATAATAATTACCTTCCAGCAGTGGAGGGGGTTTTAAGAGGGTTTATAATTACAGTTATTTTGCTCTTGATTTTTGCAGTTGTAATGACTTTTGTAGAAGTTAGCTCAAAGGCAAGTTATATATTTTACTTAATTACTACAATACTTAGCATAATGTATGCTGCCATTTATGCTGTGAGGAAGATAGGAAAAAGGGGATGGTTTATAGGAATATTGGTGACTATTTTGTATCTCTCTATATTGTATATAGTCTCCATTATTTCGGGACACTCCATGGTTATAGGTAGCGGTGGATTTTTAAGGGTTTTGCTTGCTGTTATAGTAGGGGCCTTATCAGGTATTATTGGAATTAATCTGTAGACATCACAGGGGGATATTTTCCTTGTAAATTATGCTTTTATTTTGCTGAAACTGCTAAACTTTATTTTATATTAGGTTTATGTTATAATCAATCAGATAACTTAATTACATGGAGGAGTTTAATATGAAGCATATAAAAACTATAAATAACAGCAATATAAAAGATAGTTTAAAAAAACCAGGATGTAAGGAATGTGCTAACTCATGCCAATCAGCATGTAAAACTTCCTGCACAGTTGCTAACCTTGCTTGTGAAAACTAACATAAAATTTTAGGCAGTAACAAAATAGTTGCTGCCTAAAATTTATTATAATAACTAATTGATAGGAGGGAGAAATTTGGCAGATATTCATAAGTTTACTCAAGGCTCATATTTTTATGTAATAGATGTGAACTCTGGAGCAATACATGAAATTGATAAATTGGTATATGATATTTTGGATGATGAAAAGTTGTTTGAACTGGACTATGTGGTAAAGTCACTTAAAAACAAGTATGAAAAAAGCCAGATTGTAGAAGCTTACGGAGAAATAAATCAGCTTGTTAAAGAGGGTATACTTTATTCAAGGGATTTATATGAGGACATTGTATTAAAAGATAATACTCCTTCATTTATAAAGGCATTGTGTTTAAATATTGCTCATGATTGCAATTTAAAGTGTAAGTATTGTTTTGCAGATGAAGGTGAATATAAAGGAGAAAGGCTGCTTATGCCTGCACATATTGGCAAAAAGGCTATTGATTTTGTTATAGAAAAATCAGGCCCCAGAAAAAATATAGAGATAGATCTATTTGGAGGAGAACCTTTAATGGCCTTCCAGTGTATAAAGAAAATTGTAGAATATGCAAAAGAACAGGAGGTTAAAAACAATAAGAAAATAAGATTTACCATGACTACCAATGCTACTATGCTAAATGATGAAATAATGGGGTATATTGATAAGAATATGGGAAATATAGTACTTAGTCTAGATGGTAGGAAGGAAGTAAATGATAAAATAAGGGTAAGAAAAGACGGAAGTGGAACTTTTGATACTATATTGCCTAAAATTAAGCATATGGTGAAAATTAGGGACAAGTCCAAGCAATATTATGTAAGGGGAACTTTTACTAGAAATAATATAGATTTTTTTGAAGATGTAAAATTTCTTCAAAATGAAGGCTTTCAGGAAATATCTATAGAACCTGTAGTACTTCCGCCAGATAATCCACTGTCTCTTCGTGAAGAAGATTTACCTGAAATCTATTCTCAATATGACAAATTATATGAGGAGATGTTGAACTGGAAGCCTGGTGATAAAAAATTCAAATTTTATCACTTTAATATAGATATTATGGGAGGCCCTTGTATATATAAAAGAATATCAGGATGTGGAGCAGGTCATGAGTATGTAGCTATAACTCCTCAAGGAGACATATATCCCTGTCATCAGTTTGTAGGAAATGAAGCCTTTAAAATGGGCAATCTAAGTAATTGGAAAGATCTAAGAGAAGATATATCCCGTGAATTTAGGAATTCTCATATATATAATAAGCCGCAGTGCAGAAAATGCTGGGCTAGATTCTACTGCAGTGGAGGGTGTCAGGCAAATAATTATAATTTTAATGGAGATATGAAAATACCTTATGAACTCGGGTGCAAAATGCAAAAAAAGAGAATTGAATGTGCCATTGCCCTTAAAGTTAGAAGTATGACAGACAATATTTAATATTATACATTTTTTACAGAAAGTTAATACTATTTGGTATTTTAATAAGGTTCATGTGTATTGACGGTATTTTTTTTAAGTAATATAATTGCTAATGTGAATATATGAGAGTGAAGAATATTTGGTTAGTGGCGAAGGAGGATAATAATGAAATCTAAGGTGAAAAGTGCCATAGTTTTCTTGCTATGTTTGATTATAATAGGTTTTCTGGCCTATTCAGGAGCATATGGGATAACTTTAGGCGGATATGAATTGAAACCCTTTAGCAAAGTTATAACTAGAGGCCTTGACCTTCAAGGGGGAGTTTCTGTACTTGAGGAAATTCAAGGGAAAAATGTAGATGAAAGTACCATAGAAAGAACAATAGAACTTTTGTCCTTAAGAGTTAATAAATTAGGAGTAAGTGAAACAGTAGTTGCAAGAGAAGGCAAAAACAGAATAAGAATTGACATACCAGGAAAATTTGATGCCAAAGAGGTAACAGATGGCGTAGCTAAAACTGGAGAATTAAAATTTGTAGGACCTGATAATAAAACCATACTTACAGGTAAAGATGTAAAAGATGCGACTGCATCTCTTGACTCTCAAAATAGCAGTCAGGCTATAATAAACTTGGAGTTTAACAAAGATGGTACCAAGAAATTTTCAGATGCCACTGGAAAATTTATAGGTAAGAAGATTACTATTTATTTAGATGATGAAGTTCTTACCGACCCACAGGTAGATGCACATATAACTGATGGCAAGGCCATTATAAGCGGAAATATGACCCTTAAAGATGCCCAGAGAAAGGCAAATTTAATAAAATCCGGTGCTCTGCCAGTTACAGTAAAACCCGTTCAAGTTAAAACTATAGGAGCTTCTCTTGGCGCTAATGCACTGCCTCTTAGTATATTGGCAGGGGAAATAGGCATAGGACTTGTAATGTTATTTATGCTTCTTTACTATAGATTGCCCGGACTTATTGCAGACATAGCTTTGACTTTATATGTATACATAGTTTTGGCTGCATTTGCCAACATAGGTGTCACCCTCACCCTGGCAGGCATTGCTGGATTCCTTCTGACAGTTGGTATGGCAGTGGATGCAAATATACTTATATTTGAAAGAACCAAGGAAGAACTTAAAAGCGGCAAAACCATTAAGGCATCCATAGATGCAGGATTTAGAAGAGCTATGACTTCCATATTAGACTCTAATATAACTACAATTATTTCAGGCTTTATACTCTACAGCATTGGAACAGGTTCTGTAAAGGGATTCGCCCTTACACTTATTATAGGTACGGTTTTAAGTATGTTTACAGCTATAACTGTCACAAGAACTCTTATGAAACTTGCTGCCAACATTGGGTGGTTTAATCACAAACAGACTATTGGAACCTTTGGGGTACATGATTTTAGAAAGGGGGTAGTAAAATAATATGGATAATATATATAAAATTATTGAAAAGAGAAAAATATGGTTTACTATATCCCTTATAGTAATTGCAATTGGAATTTTTACTATGGCTACAAAAGGACTGGAATACGGACTGGATTTTAAAGGTGGTACCATAGTTGAAATAAATCTAGGCAGTAATTTCAATAAAGAAGATGTAGACAGCATAATAAAAAAATACTCGAAGGACTTTCAATCTACTAAGTCAGATAATAAATCCATAACCATAAAGTCCACTTCCTTAAGTACTGATAATGTGAATAACATTGTAAAAGATGTAAAGGCCAAGTACAAAAAAAGCAGTCTTACAAATCAGGAGAATATAGGTACAGTTATAGGAAAAGAGACTAAAGTTAAGGCTATACAAGCCGTCATAGTGGCCATCATAGCCATGTTTATATACATAGGCATAAGATTTGAACTGAGTTACGGTATAGCTGCTATTATATCTTTACTTCACAATATACTTGTAATGCTCTCAGTCTATGCAATATTTAGAATTTCCATAGATACTAATTTCATAGCTGCCACACTCACAGTTATGGGATATTCTGTTCATGATACTATAGTTGTGTTCGATAGAATAAGGGAAAATCACAAGTATATGAGAGGTCAGGAATCTGAATTAGTTGCAGATGCCAGTGTAACTCAGACTCTGGCAAGATCCATAAATACTGTACTTACAGTTGTAATAACTTTAACATCCGTATATGTTCTGGTACCTTCTGTAAGGGTTTTCTCAGAGCCTATACTCATAGGAATAATAACAGGATGTTATTCATCCATATGTATAGCCAGTCCATGTTGGGTTATAATTAAAAAGAGTATGATAAAAAGAAAAAAGAGATTACGGAATGCAATGTAGTAAAATATCTACTATAAAAAATAATACTTAGAATAAGATAAAATAAAAAATTTAGAGTATATTAAAACTCTAGATTTTTTTATTATGAAAAATGTGGTCATACTGTATTTGTAATAGAAGATAATATCATTTATAATATAAGTGCTTTCGATGAATTTGGAGGATTTTGTTATGGAATGGCAAAGGCATAATATACAGGATTTTGATTTTTTAGGCATGGAAAACCCTTTCCTTTTGAAAGATATGGAGGAAGCCATGAAAAGGATAATAAAATCTGTAAATAAAAGGGAAAAAATTGTAATTTATGGTACCTGTGATTTAGATGGTATAACTTCAGTAGCTATATTGTTACTTGTATTGAAGTATCTAAATGCAGATGTAGAGTATTTTATTTCCGACAAAATTAATGATTTTAGTATAAAATCTGATATAATAGAGAATCATATAAAGTTTTTAGGAGCAAAACTTATAATAACTACAGGCTGCGGAATTAAATCTCTGCCTGAAATAGAACTTTGTAAAAAGTTAGGGATTGATGTTATAATAACAGACTATCATAAATGTGGAAAATATCTGCCTCAGACCATTGTCATAAATCCGAATCAACCAGGCTGTGGATATCCCTTTAAGGATCTTATGGCAGTTGGGGTTGTATTTAAATTATGTCAAGCCATATCCATTTATTATAATGTAAAATATGTAAGCAAATATTTAGATCTTGTAACTCTGGGCATTTTTTCTAAAAATTATCATATAACTGGAGAAAATAAAATAATGGTGAGAGAAGGTATGCGCTGTTTGAATTATACCAATAATTATGGGGTGAGGGCTCTGTTGAAAATAAATAAGGTTCATATTATAAACCAGGAAAATATATATGAACTTTCAAATAAGATAATATCTTCAATGAGTTGTAAAAGATATATAGACAATGCCCGAATTGCAGTAGAACTCTTTACAACTGAGAATATAGACAGGGCAGAACAGATAGCCAAATATTTAAAAAATGAAATGATATGTTAAGTGTAAATTTAAAATTAATTATAACTTGAAAGTTTATAAATATTTAATATATAATTATATGGTAAAAGAATTAGAATAGGATTACATTCAATGGGCGTATATAAGTTTTTGAGGGGGAATTATGATTGAATTTGAAAGATAACATAAGAATAATAGAAGGATTCCCGAAGAACGGAACAAGTTTTAAAGATATAACCACTTTGCTTCGGGATAAGGATGCTTTTAAATATACAGTGGATAAAATAGCTGGGTATTTAGAGGATAAAAATATTGATATAGTGGTGGGACCGGAGGCTAGGGGTTTTTTATTTGGAGCTCCAATAGCTTATACAATAGGAGCAGGTTTTGTTCCTGTGAGAAAACAGGGAAAATTACCCTATGATACATTAAGTGTGAAATATGATTTAGAGTATGGAAGTGATGTGCTTGAAATTCATAAAGATGCAATAAATAAAGGTGATAGGGTAGCTTTGGTAGATGATTTGCTTGCAACAGGAGGAACCACATCTTCTGTAGCTAAGTTAATAGAACAAGCCGGTGGAGAAATTGTAACTATAGATTTTGTAATAGAATTGACAGATTTAAAGGGAAGAGAAAAATTAAAAGACTATGATATACTTTCTTTGATACAATATGACATTTAAAGTGTATAAATTTGAAATTATAAGTTTCTATAGGATATAATATTAACAAAGAATAATGGCTGGTTTGTAAACCAGCCATTGATTTTAGGGAGTATCAGTATGTTTGAAAGATTAATGAGATTAATAGATGAAAATTGTAATAACATTGATAAAAAAATGGTTAAAAAAGCATATTATTTTGCAGATGAAGCTCATAAAAAGCAAAAAAGAGAATCTGGTGAGCCCTATATAATGCATCCTGTAGAAGTAGCTTGCATACTGGCAGAAATGGGAATGGATACAAGTACTATAGTAGCAGGATTGCTTCATGATATAGTGGAGGATACTGAATTTAGCAGGGAAGATGTAAGCAGGGAATTTAGTGTAGAAGTTGCAAATTTAGTGGAAGGCGTTACTAAACTTGGGAAGATAGAGTATAAAACCAAAGAGGAACAGCAGGCAGACAATGTAAGAAAGATGCTTCTTGCCATGTCAGATGATATTAGAGTGATACTTATAAAGCTTGCAGACAGACTTCACAATATGAGAACATTAAGGTTTCTGCCTGTAAGAAAACAAAAAGAAAAAGCTAAAGAAACCTTTGATATATATGCCCCTCTGGCCTATAGATTGGGTATGTCCAAAATAAAATGGGAACTTGAAGATCTGGCCTTTAGGTATATTAATCAAAATGAATATTATTTTATAGTTAGAAAGATTGCAGAAAAAAGGGTGGAAAGAGAAAAGTATATAGAGCAGATAATAAAACAATTAAAAGAAAATATGAATAAAGCAGGTATAGATACAGATATTGAGGGGAGACCCAAGCACTTTTACAGCATATACAGAAAAATGGTAAAGAAAAATAAAACCATAGATCAGATTTTTGATTTAACTGCAGTTAGGATTCTGGTGAGTACCATGAAGGACTGCTATGCTGCCCTTGGTATAGCACATACTATATATAAGCCTGTACCTGGTAGATTTAAAGATTATATAGCAATGCCAAAGGCAAATATGTATCAGTCTCTTCATACTACTGTTATAGGCCCCCAGGGGAAACCCTTTGAAATACAGATAAGAACCTTTGAAATGCATAAAACTGCAGAATACGGTATAGCGGCTCACTGGAAATATAAAGAAGGAGCTGAAACTGCAGAAGATATAGATAAAAAACTTACCTGGCTTAGGGAAATGCTGGAATGGCAGAGGGAAACTTCAGATGCAGAAGAGTTTATGGAAAGATTTAAAATAGATTTATTTTCAGACGAAGTATTTGTATTTACTCCAAAAGGTACTGTTATAAATCTGCCCTATGAAGCTACTCCCATAGATTTTGCCTATAAAATACACACGGATATTGGAAATAGCTGTGTAGGTGCAAAGGTCAGCGGCAAAATGGTTCCACTGGACTATCATCTTAAAACAGGAGAGATTGTAGAGGTATTTGTATCGAATACCCCTAAAGGACCAAGTATTGACTGGCTGAACATGGTCAAAAGCAATCAGGCAAAAAGTAAAATAAGATCCTGGTTTAAAAAGGCAAGAAGGGAAGAAAATATAGTAAAAGGCAAAGAACTTTTAGAGAAAGAAACAAAAAAGCAGGGGTATAATTTTGGTGAGATTGCAAAGGGAGAGATTGTAGAAGTTGTACTTAAAAAATACAATATAAATTCTATAGATGATCTCTATGCTTCTGTAGGAATTGGTGCCATAAATCCATCCACTGTTGTTCTTAAAATGAAGGAAATGTATATAAAAATTTCCAGACCAGGGGGAGAAGATTGGAATAAACTAGAAGATAGACTTAATAAAAATACAGATAAATCCACAGATAAAAAAATAAAAAAGTCCCCTGGAGTAATTGTAAAAGGGGAAACCAATGTACTGGTAAGATTTGCAAAATGCTGTAATGCTGTACCTGGAGATTCTATAATAGGATATATAACCAAAGGCAGAGGTGTATCTATTCATAGAAGGGATTGTAAAAATATGCAATTGCCACTAAAAAATAAAGATAGCAAATTGATAGAAGTAACCTGGGGTAATCCCAAGGGAACAGAGTATATTACAGAAATTCAGATAAAAGCAGAAAACAGAGAAAGACTTTTAGCTGAAATAGTGGAAATTATAAGTCAGAGCAAGGCTACATTATATGCTGTAAATACTAAACCACCTAAAAACGGCATATCTATTATCAATATAAAATTAAAAATATTGAATAGAGAAGATATTAAAGAGGTAATAAAAAAGTTTAGAAAAATAAAAGGTATTATTTACGCTTATAGGACAAAGAATTAATTGTTAAATAGGGGTGTTTTCAAGTAAACATACTTTTATCGTTGATTTAAGGATATCTTAGAGGGAGTGTTATATATGAGAGCAATAGTTCAAAGAGTAAAAGAATCCAAGGTTCAGGTAGAGGGTAAAATTGTAGGTGAGATAGGAAAGGGGTTAAATGTGCTCTTGGGTATATCCGTAGAGGATAAGAAAGAGGATGTAACCTATATGAAAGATAAGATATTAAATCTTAGAATATTTGAAGATGAAGAGGGAAAACTTAATAGATCTCTTCTGGATGTTCAGGGAGAACTGCTTATAATTTCTCAATTTACACTGTATGGAGATTGCAGAAAAGGAAGAAGACCTAGTTTTGTAAAAGCTTTAGGAGGGGAAAAGGCATACATCCTCTATAATGAGTTTGTAGAACAGTGTAAAGGGGCTGTACATAATGTCCAAACAGGAGAATTTGGAGCGGATATGCTGGTATCTATAGAAAATGACGGTCCGGTAACTGTTATGATAGACAGTGAAAAAACATTCTAATAGAATAATTGTATGTTATTAATTAAAATTCAAAAGAGAAGTGTAGAAAAATTTACACTATCTAATATTTCAGGGAGGTATATTTATGAAAATAGAGAGTTTGGTTGTGGGGTCTTATGGGACCAATTGTTATATATTAATAGACGAGGGGAGCCTGCAATGTGCGGTAATTGATCCAGGCGGAGATGCCCTGCAGATAATAAAGGCTTTGGATGATTCAAAATGTAAAGTGAAATATATACTGCTCACTCATGGACATATAGACCATACAGGTGCCGTAGCAGAGATAAAAAATAAATACAATGCGCCTATAGCAATAAGTGAAAAGGACTATAAAATGATGCAGCAGGGGGCTTTTGTATATGGAAACATAGGAAATGATGCTCCCATCTACATTGAAGATAACCAGGTCTTTGAAATAGGAGATATAAAGTTAAAGGCTGTTTATACACCAGGACATACTCCAGGAGGAGTAAGTTTTATAACGGATAAAGTAATATTTTCAGGGGACACACTATTCCAAAGTTCCATTGGAAGAACTGATTTTCCAGGAGGGGATTTTGAAACGATTATAGACAGCATAAAAACTAAAATTATGGTTTTACCCGATGAAACTGTGGTATTGTCAGGCCATGGCCCGCAAACCTTTGTAGGGGAGGAAAAGATGCATAATCCTTTTCTGTAGTTGCTTAAGGTATGACCATTGAAAGGCGAAAGGGCTGCTAAAATGGAAGTAAAGGTTAAGTTGAATTGTGATAAGTATAGATATCATATTTTTCAGATAATTAATTTATTCTACGAATTTTCAAATATAATTTTTGTAGAGAATAGCAATTGGGATTTTAATATAGAAATACTGGCAGATAAAGTTGTAATAGAACACGATAATGAGGTTTATCAGGGAAAATTTGAAAGCTGTTTAAAAGAAAAGGAAAATATAAGAAAGATAATATTTCTGTATTTTAGCAGTAAAACCTGTAAAAAATTGCCCTGGGGGACTTTGATTGGCATAAGGCCAAGTAAAATAGCATTAGAACTTATGGAAAAAGGGGAAAATTACGAAGGTATAATTGAATACTTTCGTAATCATTTTTGTTGTGAAAAAGGTAAAGCAGAGCTTTGTGTAAATGTAGCGGCAAAAGAAAGATCCCATGTAAATACACACAGTAGAAATATAAGTGTATATGTAGGAATGCCATTTTGTCCTACCAGATGTCTTTATTGTTCTTTTACTTCCAATCATATTGGAAAGCTTAAGCATTTAGTAGAACCTTATCTTGAAAGTTTGATCTATGAAATGAGGCAGATTTCAAGTTATATTATAAAAAATGGATTAAATATAGAATGTGTATATTTTGGAGGGGGTACCCCTACTTCTATTGACGATGAAAAATTTGAAAAAATAGTCTATGAAATATATAATAATTTTGTATGTAATGGTAAAGTAAAAGAATTTAATGTGGAATGTGGCAGATCTGATAGCATAACTTTAAATAAATTGAACACCATGAAAAAATACGGGGTACACAGAATAAGCATAAATCCACAGACCATGAATGACAGTACCCTTCAATTCATAGGGAGAAATCACACTGTAGAAGATGTAAAAGAAAAATTTTATATGGCAAGAAAATGTGGATTTACTAATATAAATATGGATATAATTGTAGGGCTTCCGGGAGAGGGTATCAAGCATATAGACAAAACCTGCAGTGAAATAGAAAAACTTTCTCCAGATAGCTTTACAGTACATGGTATGTCTGTGAAGCGGGGATCCAGGCTTTATGAAAATATGATAAACAATACAAAATATTCAATTCCAGGTGCAAAGGAGCTAAATCTTATGTATGAAAGAACAACCAGAGCTGCTAAAGCATTAAATATGGAACCTTATTATCTATACAGGCAAAAAAATATGGTAGGTAACATGGAAAATGTAGGTTATGCGGCAAATCACAATTTTGGACTTTATAATATAGAGATGATTGAAGAAAAACAGACTATAATAGGATGTGGAGCTGATGCTGTTACCAAGGTGGTATTTTTAGAGGAAAACAGGCTGGAAAGACATGGAAATATAAAAGATATAAAAGAATATGTAAATAGAACAGGGGAAATGGTGAGAAAAAAGATAATGCTTTTAAACACCCTTTATGGAGATTCTTCAATTCAGTGATTAAACAAAAAAATTAGGAAGGAAGTAAATCGTTATGGCTATACAAGCACCTAAAGGTACAAAGGATATATTACCTACGGAGTCTTATAAATGGCACTATTTAGAAAATAAATTCAAGAATATAGCACATTCTTATGGATATAGAGAGATGAGAACACCCGTATTTGAATATACAGAACTTTTTCAAAGGGGAGTAGGAGAAACTACCGATGTAGTGCAAAAAGAAATGTATACATTTCAAGATAGGGCGGGAAGGAGCCTTACTTTAAAGCCGGAAGGTACGTCTCCTGCAGTAAGAGCCTTTGTAGAAAGCAGTTTGTACAATGAAGCACAGCCCACAAAATTATTTTACTTTACCCCGGTTTTAAGATATGAAAATGTTCAAAAGGGAAGACTTAGAGAACATCATCAATTTGGTATAGAAGCTTTTGGTTCCAAAGAAGCTTCTCTGGATGCAGAAGTAATAAGCATTGCCATGAGAATATATAAAGAACTTGGTGTAGGTGGAATAGAACTGAATATAAATAGTATAGGATGTTCAAAGTGCAGAAAGGAATATAATAATATATTAAAGTCTTTTTTAAAGGAACAATACAATAATATCTGTGACACCTGCAGGACAAGATTTCATAAAAATCCTATGAGAATACTGGACTGCAAAGAGAAAAATTGCAAAGAAATAGTTAAAGATGCACCTTTGATGATTAACCATCTGTGTGGTGAGTGCAGGGAGCATTTTGAAAACCTTAAAATGTATCTTGAAGGTCTTGGAATAGAGTATAAAATAAATCCTCTCATAGTAAGGGGGCTTGACTACTATAGTAAGACTGTATTTGAAATAATTGATAAGAATATAACCATATGCGGCGGGGGAAGATATGATTATCTCATAGAAGAAGTGGGAGGACCTAAAGTGCCTGCGGTAGGTTTTGGCATGGGAATAGAAAGAACACTGCTTACACTTAGTGAAAATGGAATAGAAATACCTAAGCTTCCTTATATAGATCTGTATATAGGGGTTATGGGAGATAAAGCAAGAATAAAGGCATTAACACTGGCAAATAAATTGAGAGAAAAAAATGTAAGATGTGAATATGACCACATGAACAGAAGTGTAAAAGCAGAAATGAAATATGCAAATAAGATAAATGCAAGATTTACAGTTATATTGGGAGAGAATGAAATTGAATCTGGAATTGCCAAATTCAAAAGAATGGAAGACGGACAGCAATTTGAAATCAGTTTAGAAGATTTAAATGCAATTTTAGATTTAATCAGTATTTAGTTGGAGAGCTAAAATGTTCAAATAATAATTAGATAGGAGTTGAAAATCTTTTATATGCTTTAGAGTATATAAGGAGATATAATTATGGGAGAAGAATTTAAAAAACTTAAGAGAACCTGTATGTGTGGTGAATTAACAGAAGCAAATATAGGAGATAAAATTACTGTTATGGGTTGGGTTCAGAGAAAAAGAAACTTGGGAGGTCTTGTATTTGTAGATCTTAGAGATAGAACCGGAATACTTCAAATAGTATTTGGAGAGGAGATAAACAAAGAGGCTTTTGAAAAATCAGACAATGTAAAGTCAGAATACTGTATAGCTGCAGTAGGAACTATTGTAAAAAGAGAATCTCCTAACCTGGAAATTCCCACAGGCATGATAGAATTGAAAGGAGAATATATAAGAATATTTTCAGAGTCTGAAACCCCTCCAATATACATAAAAGAAAATTTGGATGCAGCTGAAAATATAAGACTCAAGTATAGATATCTAGACTTAAGAAGACCTGATATGCAGAAAATATTTATGCTGAGGCATAAAACCGCAAAGGTTATAAGAGATTTTTTAGATGAACAGGGATTTTTAGAAATAGAAACTCCTATACTTGGTAAAAGTACCCCAGAAGGTGCCAGAGATTATCTTGTGCCAAGCAGAAATTACAAGGGAAAATATTATGCCCTTCCTCAATCACCCCAGCTTTTTAAACAGCTTTTAATGGTTTCCGGTTATGATAGATATTTCCAAATAGCAAAGTGCTTTAGGGATGAGGATCTAAGAGCCAACAGGCAGCCGGAGTTCACCCAGGTGGATATGGAGATTTCCTTTGTAGACCAGGAAGAAGTAATGGATTTAAATGAAAGACTTATTCAAAGGGTGTTTAAACAGATACTGGATGTGGATGTAAAGCTTCCTATAGAAAGAATGACTTATAAAGCTGCTGTGGATAAATATGGCAGTGATAAACCAGATTTAAGATTTGGTATGGAAATAAATAATATAAGTGAAGTTGTTAAAGGTGTGGATTTTAAGGTATTTCAAAATGCACTGGAAAATGGAGGTTCTGTAAGGGCAATAAAGGTAAGTGGTTCTGCCGCCCTTGGAAGAAAGCAACTGGATAAGTTGGTTGAGTTTGTAAAAACCTATGGTGCTTCAGGACTTATATGGATGGCTTATAAGAAGGAAGGAATCAAGTGTTCCATATCTAAGTTTCTCACAGAGGAGAATACCCGGAATATATTAAATAAAATGGAAGCAGAAGAAGGAGATTTAATACTTATAGTAGCAGACAAAAATAAAGTTGTATTTGAAAGTCTTGGCGCCCTTAGAGTTCATATGGCTAAACAAACAGGTATATTGGAAGGAAATAATGATTTTAAATTTGTGTGGATAACAGAATTTCCTCTTTTATCTTATAATGAAGAGGAGGATAGATACCAGGCAGAACATCATCCTTTTGTCATGCCTATGGATGAAGACATAAAGTATTTAGAAAGTAATCCTGAAAAGGTAAGGGCAAAGGCCTATGATATAGTATTAAATGGAGAAGAACTGGGCGGAGGAAGTATAAGGATACATGATACCAAGCTTCAGGAAAAGATGTTTGGTGCAATTGGTATGACAAAAGAAACTGCCTGGGATAAATTTGGATACTTTCTTCAAGCTCTTAAATTTGGTACACCTCCCCATGGAGGACTTGCCTATGGATTTGACAGGATGATAATGTTTTTAGCGGGTACTGATAATATAAAAGATGTTATAGCTTTTCCTAAAAATCAAAATGCATTTTGTCCATTGACAGAGGCGCCAAGTTCAGTGGATAAATCCCAGTTAAAAGATTTAGGGATAGAAACAAAAAATACTTTTTAGTTTAAAATTAAATTATATGATTATACTGAAGATAAATTTAAAAAAATGTAGTATAATAGTATTATAAGATAACTTCTGTTGTAATTTTAAATTAAATAAAAAATTTTAATATTCCTACTGTGTACGGGGAATGAGTTAATGTTGGCTGAACATTTCATAAAAGGGAATCCTACTCTTTTTGTGGAATGAAACTCAATTTATTTTGAGCACAAGAAGCAAAAAGGAGATGCCCACCTGTTAAGAGCGGGTTCAATATAGCTTATTCTGCGGCATGGTGGGGGTTTTAATTTTAGGTAAAAATTATTACTTTTAGTTACATAAAAAATATGAGGGAGATGACAAAATGGGATATGTATACATTATTTTAGCTGCTGTGATTTTTAGTACCATGGAAATAGCAGGTAAAGTAATTTCCCATGTTATAAATCCATTTCAGCTTAATTTTTTAAGATTTTTAATAGGAGGACTTATACTAGTACCTTCTACTATTAAAATACTTAAAAAGAAGAATATAAAGTTAAATATAAGGGATCTTGGATATTTTGTCATAACAGGGCTTTTATGCGTAGTAATTAGTATGTCCTTTTTTCAGCTTGCTATAGTTTACACAAAAGCTTCTACTGTGGCCATAATATTTAGTACAAACCCTGTATTTACAATTCCTTTTGCACATTTTATTTTAAAGGAAGATTTGAAAAAGTCCACTATTTTTTCTTTAGTGTTAAGTTTAATTGGAATAGCATGTATTTTAAATCCCTTTCAAGCATCACAAGGGACAGATATTAAAGGTATAATATTATGTGTAATATCTGCACTTACATTTTCAATATATAGTGTAATAGGTAAGATGAGGGCTTCTAGATATGGGAGTATAGTCATGAACTGTATAACATTTTTAGTAGGAGACGTAATAATGTTGATTTTAATAGGTATTTCTAAAATTTCAACATTGAAAAATGCGGTTTCAAACAGCAGTTTTCATATTCTTTCAGATATTCCAGTATTTCAGGGTATAACCTATTCAAATATGTTCATTATAATATATTTAGGTGTAGTTGTTACAGGACTAGGATATCTATTTTATTTTCTTGCTATGGATAATACCTCTGCATCCACTGCATCTATAGTATTTTTTATAAAGCCGGCTTTAGCTCCGATTCTTGCATTAATACTGTTAGGGGAGAATATGCCAGCTAATACCATAATAGGGGTGTTATTTATATTAGCAGGTTCCCTTATGACATTTACGGAAAAAAAGAGTGATATTAAAGAGAAAGTTAAAATAAATGATTAAGACCTAAAGGGTTTTAATCATTTATTTTTTAATAATTTTTTATTTAAAGAATTCAGTGATTCAATTATTTCTTCTTTAGGCAGATTACCTTTATTTAACTCATCTTCACTTTTTAAAAGTAAAGTTTCATAAAATCCTACAGCATCTTTCAAACACTCTTTGGAAAAATTACTGTCTTTTAATATATCATATAATATATCTTCTGCCCTATCAAAGCTGCCAACTTTAAGATAATATTTAACCAGGGTGTCTTCAATATCTGGAGAGAGTTTATAAGGGGAAACCTTAGCTATAATATAATCCATATCTGAAAAATAGTTTTCTAAATCACAGTGTTCATTTTTAATTAAGAAGGCATTTAAAAAAAGATTTAAAGATTTTTCATATATGTAGAAAGCATCTTCTCTATTATGTTGACTTTCTAAAATATCTGCTTCTTCCTTTAGTAATTTGCCCATCATTATATATTTATCTGCATTTATGGTTCCATCACTTTTTATTATTTCAAGTAAATTTTCAGTGGAAAAGGAATTAAAAAATTTTATGCTCAGTCTGAATATATACTTGAAGGCATCATCTATTAAATCCAGAGCTTTTATATAATTTTCATTTCTTTTATTGTAGAGTATTTGTTCTAGCAATTCTTCAAATTTTTTAATTAGTTCATCTGTTATGCTTCTTTTTAACATGGTCAGCCCTCCCGAAATTTTCACAAAACCTATATTAATACATACATATTATACTAAAAAATCAGTTTGTTTGCTATAAATACATGGGGAAAATCAATAACAGGTATTGAATATAAATATCTCATGTGCTATTATTACATATAGTACATATAGTTTACAAAACTACATATAATAATATACATATTAGAATTTAAAGGAGTGGTTTCATTTGTATAATGAAGTAAAATTATATACAAGAGGAGAGGAAATAGCAAATGCCATAACTCATGGTATAGCTGCACTTTTATCCATAGCAGGAATGGTTCTCTTAATAGTATTTTCAAGCAAAATGGGTGACAAATGGTATGTAATAAGTTATACAATTTATGGAATATCCATGTTTATATTATATCTTGGCTCTACCTTGTATCATAGTATAACCAACCCAAAAGCCAAAAGGGTTTTTAGAATAATCGACCATTCTTCCATTTATCTTTTGATAGCAGGAACCTATACTCCTTTTACTTTGACAATATTAAGGGATTCTGTAGGTTGGATAATATTTTGGATAGTATGGATTATGGCGATAATTGGAATAGTGATGAAAGTATTTTGGGTAGGCAAATATGATGTTGCGTCCACTTTGTTATATATATTTATGGGGTGGATAATAATTTTTGCCATAAAAATACTTTTGATAAAACTATCCACGGCGGCAATAGTTCTTTTAGTTTCAGGAGGAATTATATATACATTAGGTGCTCTTTTATATATGTTTGATAAAATACCCTATAATCACGCTATATGGCACCTTTTTGTTATGGGAGGAACTTCATGCCACTTTTTCTGTATACTTTTATATTTACTTCCCAATTAATTTAGCTAAAATTTTGAAGGGCATATGAATTTTTTACTGAGATTTATGCCATCCATATGAAATAGTATGTAATTATTTTAGATACCATAATGAAATTCACATAAATAAAGAAATTTTATTGAATATAAAAAGGAGTATGATGCTATAGTATAGAATATATTAAATTATGAAGTTAATTTATATTTATAGAGGGTAATAGTATGGATAAAAATAATGTTTTTGGGTTTCATTCTTCTTTTTACTATTTTGGATTACAGCATTTAGTTTTAAATATGTACAGTTATATTAAAGACGGTGTTGATAAGAATGAAAAAATATATATGTGTGTAGAGCCTGAAGTATACTGTGAATTAATGAAATATCTGCCAGATATATACCAATTTAACTATATAAAAAATTTTAGTATACATGAGGTTATTAGTTATTATAGTAAGTTAAATGAAGTAAGAACAAAACTTTCAAGGTATATAGATAAAGTTGTTAAAGCTGGCTATTCAGGAATTAGATTCATAATACAAACGGATTACATGATTTTAGGAAGTTCCAAGGAATGTTTTATGGATTTTAATAAATCTGTATCCCGTATAATACTGGGAATGAAAGCTTCTTTTATGACTTTGTATGATTTTGAAGATTACTTGAAATACAAATATATAATAGATGATGAAGTCATTTTGCAATCCTATAGAGTTCATTCTCATAGGCTCTATAATGGAAATCTTGAAATTTCCATGGACTCTATCATTCAAAATAATCCTAGTTAATAACTAGGATTATTTTAAGTTGAAGTTTTAAATAAAATTGATTAAATCTATGGAGTTATTACATATGGGAATTATTATATTATCAAGGCATTATAAGTTTAACCATAAATGATGAAGATTATGTATGGTATAAATATATTAGAACAGTGCATACAAGTAAATAAATTATTAAGATAATTATTGACATTTTGATAAAATGGTAATATTATTAATAAATAATGATAAATTTAATAATGAGTTTGGTTTATCATTATTGACATATCTCTTCTAGATAATATAACTCATAATATATCTCGAAAATTTATTTAGGCGCCTTTATTTTGAAATCTTCAGAATAAGGGCGTTCTTTTAAAATAAAGAACTTCCTACGCTGTATGAAGTAAACAAATGATGCATTATATAATTGTCCTTTTTATACATATGAATATTGATGATAATATGATAAATTATATATAATATATTTATTAAATAAATATATTATAAGCTTAAATATATTAATCTATCATAAAATGTATATGGGGGCGTTAAAATGATTGAGGAAAGAAATGCAAAAATTATAACTGAAATACCAGGACCTAGATCTAAGGAACTCATAAAAAAAAGAGAGCAATATGTGGCTAAGGGAGTAGGATGCAGTACACCAATATTTGTAGAAGAAGCTAAAGGTGCACTGATAAAAGATATAGATGGAAATGTATTTGTTGATTTTGCAGGGGCTATAGGGGTTCAAAATGTGGGTCACAGGGATGAGGGGGTAGTGGAAGCTGTAAAGGAGCAACTTGACAAGTATATACATCCCTGTTTCCATGTAAATATGTATGAACCATACATTTCCCTGGCAGAAAAGCTTATAGAAATTACTCCAGGTAACTATGAAAAAAAGGCAATGTTTGCAAACAGTGGTGCAGAAGCAGTTGAAAATGCCATTAAGATAGCTAGGGTCTATACTAAAAAAACCGGGGTAATTTCCCTGTGGGGTTCTTTTCATGGCAGGACTAACATGACTATGTCCATAACAAGTAAATATAAGCCTTATAAAGAGGGATTTGGACCATTTGCCCTGCAGACTTATAAAACAGAGGGAGCTTATTGTTACAGGTGTGCTCTTGGATGTAAATATCCAGAGTGTGGTTTAGCTTGTGCTGAAAAACTAAGGACTATGCTAAAGACTGTTAATTCCAAGGATGAAATAGCTTGTTTAATAGCAGAACCAGTACAGGGGGAAGGTGGATTTATAGTACCTCCAAAGGAGTATTTTAAGATTATCCAGCAAATATGCAATGAAAATAATATAGTATTTATTATTGATGAGGTTCAGGCTGGCTTTGGTAGAACTGGAAAGATGTTTGCCCATGAACATTTTAGGATTGAAGCGGATATTATAACCATGTCAAAATCAATTGCAAATGGATTACCTTTAAGTGCAGTAGTGGGGAAGGCAGAAATTATGGATGCTGCCTGTGTGGGTGGAATTGGAGGCACATACTCTGGAAGTCCCCTAGGATGTGTGGCAGCTTTGAAGGTCATAGAGAAAATAGAAAAGGATAATCTTTGTGACAGGGCTTTTGAAATTGGAAAGTATATTACATCAAGGTTTCATCATATGAGGGAAAAATATGATGTAATAGGGGACATAAGAGGACTTGGAGCAATGATAGGAATAGAATTTGTAAAGAACAGAAGCACAAAGGAACCTCATGCAGAACTAGTCAAAAAAATTACGCAATATTGTTTCAAAAGAGGAGTAATAGTTTTAAATGCAGGATTATTAAGTAATGTAATAAGATTTTTACCACCTCTTGTAATAACTAAGGAACAGCTTAAATATGGCATTGATATAATTGAAGAAGCTATAGAGAATGAATTGAAAGTGGCAAGTAAGTTTGAATGTAAAAGTATAATTTAAATCAAGGTTAAGTATATAATTTAAAATTGCTATCTAAAAAACTCTATATAATATATAATAAATTGGTAGGTGTAACCTACCGATTTATTTTTGTAAAAAATTATTTAAAAATAAGCCCAAGAGTGTCTAATATTAAAAAATTTATAAAATTAAGTTATAAGTTTAAATGCTAGTATGCTATAATAATCTAAAGTAAAATATGTAAAGGAGGATTTTTATAATGAATTGGTTCTCAAATTTAAAGATTTTTAAAAAATTGATGTTATCCTTTGTGGTAATAACGTTATTTACATGTCTGGTAGGAATCATATCTATAAATAAAATAGGAAAAGTAAATAATAGTTTAAACAATATGTATAATGTAAATTTAAAAAGTACAAGCATTCTCCAGGAGTTGAAGATAAATTTGATGGATGTAAGAGCAGATATGCTTGTCATTTTGGATCCTGTCAATAAGGAAAGTGTAAGTACCATTGTGAGTAATATCAATAAATTGAAAACATCCGATGAAAAACTTATATCAGATTATAAGTCCACCGTAACAAACGACAAAGATAAAGAACTGTATACACAATTTCAGCAGTATTTGGAAGGTTGGAGAAGTGCTAGAGAAAATTATGTAAAAGCCATACAACAGGGAGATTATTCAAATGGCAGAATACAATTTCAACAGACAGAAAACTATAGAACAAAGATGTTTTCTGTACTCGATCAGTACATAGAGTTAAAGTTAAAAGCAGCTGGAAGAGACTATAATAATGGAATTGCCCAGTATAAATCTTCCTTTATGTTTTTGATTGTGATAATTTTAGCCAGTGCAGCTTTATCCATAATTCTTGGAATTATTACATCAAATAATATTAACAAGCCTATTTTGAAAGTTAAAGAACTGGCAGACAAGTTTTCAAATTTCGATTTTTCTTCAAATGTAAATGTAATAAGGAAAGATGAATTTGGACAGGTTGCCATGTCTCTCAATAAGGCACAAAAAAATATAGTGGACTTAATAAAAAATATTATGGAAGATTCTGAAAATATGAGCAGTTCCAGTGAAGAATTATCTGCAACTGCACAGGAACTTTCATCTAAAGCCCAAAGTATAGACAATTCATTAAAAACTGTGGCGGGCAGTATACAGGATACAAGTGCAGCATCCCAGCAGATAACTGCCTCTATAGAAGAGGTGGACTCAAGTATAAATGAGTTATCCCAAAAAGCCATGGAGGGAAGCAATAACTCCGTCCACGCTAAGGAAAGAGCAGACAATGTAAAAAATACAAGTAAAACAGCTATGGAATATACGGAAGAAATGTATGGAGAGAAAAGACAAAATACATTAAAGGCTATTGAAGATGGTAAAGTGGTAGAAGACATAAGACAAATGGCAGATACCATAGGGAGTATAGCGGAACAGACAAATTTACTTGCTTTAAATGCAGCTATAGAAGCTGCAAGGGCAGGAGAACATGGAAAGGGTTTTGCTGTGGTGGCAGATGAAGTTGGAAAACTTGCAGAACAATCCTCGGAAGCTGTGGTAGGAATTCAAGATACTATTGTAAAGGTTCAGGAAGCATTTAAAAATATATCAAAAAGCAGTGAGGAATTGTTAAATTTTATAAATGATAAAGTAAATCCTCAATTTGAAACTTTTTCAGGTATGGGAATAGAATATTATAATGATGCAGATTTTGTAAGTAAGATGTCAGAAGAGTTGGCATCTATGTCCGGGGAATTGGCGGCAACTATAGGGCAGGTAAGTGAAGCAGCACAGGGTATGGCTTCCACTGCACAAAAATCCTGGGAAAATACAGATATAATACAAAATGGTGTTGATGAAACTGCAAAAGCTGTAGAACAGGTGTCAATGACTGCACAAAGTCAGGCAGAATTAGCTCAGCGACTAAATGAAATGGTTCAAAGATTTAAAATTTAATCCTGATTTTGGCAAAAGGGTTTGCAGTTTTTTTAAGGCTGCAGACTCTTTCAATTAGTAAGGGAGTATATATCAGAAAACTCTATATCTATTTTTTCTACATCGGTTCTAAATAATATGTTATTTTTAGATTCATCTTCATTAATTATCTCTACAGGCAATTCTATGGAAAATTTACTTCCTTTTCCCGGTTTGCTGGTAACTTCTATTTTTCCCTTATGCATGGTTACAAAAGATTTTACAAGATACAATCCTACTCCGCTTCCTTCATGTTCTCTGGATAGGGAACGATTGACCTGACCAAAGCGCTCAAATATGACATGGAGTTTATCTTCAGGAATTCCATCTCCATCATCTTCCACGGTGATAAGTACCCTTTCTTCCTTGTCTTCCACATTTACATATATGGTGCCCTGGGAGTTTGTATATTTGAAGGCATTGGAAAGCAAATTAAGCATTATGCGTTCCATTTTATCAGGATCAAAAGCCATAATCTTTTCTTCTGTATTGGTATCAAAGATTAACTTTATATTTTGGGAATTAATATGGGAAGCAACGGATTGAGTAATATCCTCAACTACACTGACTATATCCATATTTTCCTTGTTAAGAGTAATAAATCCGGAGTCCACTCTGGTTATATCAGTTATATTATTTATTAATCTTGTGAGTCTTAAACAATTTTGTTTCATGGTTTTTAAATAATTTTTACATTTTTCCATATCGCTGCCTTCATATTTCTTCAAATAGATATCCATAGTTTGAATAGCTGTGAATATAACATTAATAGGTGTTTTAAATTCATGGGACATATTTATGAAAAAGTCCATTATAAGAGTGTTAAATTCTTTTGTTTCATTCAGTAATTTTAAGTTTTCTTCTGCAGTATTTTTTAAGGTTTCCATTTGCTTTTGGGAAGTTAAATCCAGCAGGAAAGTCAGTATAACAGATTTATTGTCATAAATAAAAAACGAAGAAGTATTTCTTACAGAAATAATTTTCCCCCTGCGGTTTAGTATGTTTTCTTCCCCCATAACTTTAGACAGCTTTTCATTTATAATATTTGTATATTTTTTTTTCATGGAAGAAATATCCTCAACTCTATAGTGGTCATATATGGATCTGTCATTTAATTTTAGAGGATCTTCATATCCAAGAAGCTTGGAAGCACTTTGATTTGCATAGATTATTTTTCCCTTGTCATGAACTATAATTGAGTTTACGGAATCCTCAAACAACATGTGAAAACACATTTCATTTTTAAACAGTGAAAATTCAATATTTTTTCTTTTTATATTCTGTTCTTTCAATTGGGAGTTTAACAAGTTCAATTTATTATCCTTGTTTTTGTTATTTTCAGCTTCTATATCCACATAATAACCAAGTATCCAGGATATGAATATGAATATGCCCACCAGTATAAGATCCTTTTGGAAAGCTATATTTATCTCCTTTACAGTAGGGGCATATAATAAATCTACCCCCAGTATAAAAAAAGAGGAAAAAAAAGCAGTTATAATTCCATATCGAGAGCCATATTGTATCACTGCAGCTATTATTAGCAATAAAAACAGGTACTTATATTCATTTTCGTAAGAATTAGACAGGTATATGGGCAGTGCTATTATCAGTGTAAAAAATATTGTCTCCATAAGCCAGGATTTCCTGAATACATTTGAAGAGCGTTTTGTTTTAATGTTAATTACAAGCCACATTATGCAAATCAATGCTAGAATACCTGATAGAAAAGCTGTGGTATATAAACTGAAATTAATGTTTTCTTTTATATATAGATATATCCAGTAATTAGGCAAGTTGATGTATATTATAACTGCAACGAATATTATTATGGCTATTTTTATCATGGATAACATAACAGACATATCTTTTATAACAGGTTTCATAGATAAGTCCTCCTATCACATAAATTATGTTTGAAGCTTTAAAGAGTAAAAATTACTAATTTTATAAATCAGTAATTTTTACTTAAAAGTGTGCTTAGGTTTTTTATTTTCTTAAGCACTCAGGTTCTTTAGGTTGATAATAACTCCAATAACAAGCTGAAGCAGAAACTACAAAGGCCATTAATGTGCATATTGTTACACATAATGATAAAAATACTCTTATAAATTTACTTTTCATAGGTATTGATAACTCCTTTCAGGTATAGATTTTATCAGCTTTTTTGAAAATTGTTATGCCTATTTTAGTCAGAGTAATAGACTGCCATAAAATGCCTAAAATAATGCTGTGAATAATTTTCAAGTAATAAAGCTTGGAGGTTGTTTCATAAAATACAGATAAAACTACTATGAATATAGAAAAGACTATTAATACAATAATAGAATTTTTTTTAAAATTTTTTTTCATATTCAAATCTGTTATAGGTTTTTTAATGCTGTCTACAGGAGCTTTTAAAATAACTATTATAAATGAAACTGTTATGAAAAATATACCCATAATTATAGTGTTTGTAAGAGAGATACTGTAGGAGAAGTTATTAATTACAAGTCCTGTAGCACAGGATAAAGTAGTACCTATTATAATACATCTATTGGGAGAAGAAGCATGTACACCTCCGGAATATTTTCTTAAAATACTTGCTGAAGTGGAAAATATAAGGGCTTCATAAAGTACTCCAAGGATAAATCCTGCAATTACAATCCATAAAATGGATAGTGTAGTTTGAAGCAGATTGATTGCACCATATATTACAATTTGTTCCCTATCCTCATCTATAGCTAAAAGTATTGAGGCTTTTTTACCCAAGAAAGTTGCTATTTTTTCAGTTAGATACATTTTTTGATTTTTCTCTCCTTGTTGTTATATAGTTTAATGTTATTATTATTAAAAATAAAATTACAAGTGAAGGAATACCAAGTATACATTTTTTTATAGAATTAATGTTAATAATATTAATGTTTGTATTTATATTAAAAAAGTTTAATATAAAAATACTTATAAATTCACTTAATGAAAGCATTAGAGATATAATTAATGTGCTGTATACAGAAATAATTATAGGTATTCCTGAAATTACCATAATAATTATAGTGAAAATAAGTATAATTATGGTGTGAACTCCAAAATATATGGGAAGATTTCTTATGAGAAAAGCAATTATACCCATTATAATACTTAAAAATATGTATTTTTTTATACTAAAAGATTTTTTAGCTATTGTAGTTATTCCTAAAATTACCAAGAACATTTCAGGAATACTTCTTAAAAAAAGTTCTATCCAATGAAGTTTCAACATATATTAAACTCCTTTATTTTTCTATCTCTCTATATATATGTGAAAATTCTACATAAAAAGTAAAATTCCTTCTTAAAATATCAAAATAAATAAAATTTTTAATATTTTAAGAAGAAGATCGAGCTTTTGAGGAATTTATATGTTTATTTTTAAAATAATAAATTATAAGTATGAATAAAGATACCATAATAAGAGAGGGTATTCCCAGTAAACATTTTTTTATGGAGACACTTATAGAATCCATATATGTAAAAGTTGTTTTAATATGAAAAATATTTAGTATTAATATATTTAAGAGTTCGCTTCCGCTAAGAATTAAAAGCATACATACTGTACCATAAATAGTGGCAATCAAGGGCATACCTTGAATAACTATAAAACTTATGGCTAAAATAATAACAAATAACATATGAATACCCCAATATACAGGAAGCCTTCTAATAAAGAAAATGCAAAGAGAAAGCAGTACACTGGAAATTATGTAATTTTTTACAGGTAAGAGTTTTCCGGCTATTATACCCACTCCAGCTAGTATTAAAAAACTTTCAGGGATACCCCTGAAGAGGATTTCTATCCAGTGAATTTTAAACATGATGATTTTGTCCTTTCGTTTTGTAGTTTAAAAATGTTATTATTAATTTAAATCTTAGTGTGAAAATTAATTATGTTGTTTTTTGAAATATTGAATTAATTTAATAAATAAAAACATTATAATGAGAGAGGGAATTCCAAGTAGACACTTTCTAATAGAAACCATAATAGAATTTGTAGATATTAAATCTATTTTAATGCCAAGTACATTTAGCATTAGAATATTGAAAAATTCACTTAAACTAAGTATAAAAAACATGAGTAATGTTCCACATAGGGAAGTTATTAAAGGAATACCCTGGATAAAAATAATACTTGTTATTAAAATTATAGCTATGAATGTATGAATTCCCCAATATATAGGAAGAGATCTTATAAAAAAAACACATAAACTCAGTAAAACAACTGATATAATATACCTTTTTAAATTGAAAGATAATTTATATATTACAGATAGTCCCCAGATCATTAAAAGATTTTCAGGTATAAGTCTTAAAAAAAACTCTATCCAATGAAGTTTAAGCATAATTATATGTCCTTTCACAAATAAGTGTTAAATTACTGTAATATAAATCTACAATTTTCTACAAATCCTACATTTATTTCATTTCATGATATATAAATTCTACAAAAAGAAAAATAATCCTTCTTAAAATTCTGAAAATATATAAAAATTATATATTTAATATAGAGAATAATATTTTATACATAACATTTAAAATATTCAAAAATATGCCTTTAAATATTTATTTTTCATTGTATAAATGGTATAATTACTACCGAATGTAAAATTTTATTGTATCATTTTAAAATAATGCCTTTACTTACATTAAATCATCAGGTTAAATATAGTTCTTACAAAAAAAGTTCTATAATAAGATAACTATCAATATAATTATCAATATAGTTACAGTGTTTTATGAAGTCATTCTAAGGTAGATTGAAATACGTCCATTAGGAATTGTTTTTTCATTCAAGCTTTAGAAAAGGTTTATCTCCAGAGACGGCATACTTATTTTCTTAAATTTAATGAATCAGGCATTGTGATAAGGGGGCAGTTTCGGGATAAAAATATAATTATTGATACGGAAATGGGTGTGAAAATGTGAATAGTTTTAGTAAAGAAGGTAGAGTGGATAAAAAGTTAGTGGATAACTCCGAAGGATTAAATGTTTTGTGTGATATGACTTTAGAGAAGCAGGTTCAAAGGCTTAAAAGCTATGTGGAAAGAAATACTGAACTTTTAAATGAAAGTGAAAAATTCAATAAAAATATTACAGAATTTATATCTGACATATCCCATGAGTTAAAGACACCCTTAAATGTTATTTTTGCTGCGATACAAGTACTGGATACATGTAAGAATTGTAGAGGCAGGGAGCGCATTGATAAACAAAATGAGTATCTTAAAATAATGAAAGAAAACTGTTACAGGCTGATGAAGCTTATAAACAACTTACTGGATATAAGTAAACTGGATTCCGGGTTTATAAAACTGAACTGCCACAATAGAAATATTGTAAATATTGTTGAAGATATTACGTTATCATTGGTACCTTATGTAGAAAGTAAAGGTATAGAATTGATTTTTGATACAAATGTTGAAGAAAAAATAATGGCTGTGGATTCAGATAAAATGGAGAGAATAATTTTGAATCTGCTATCTAATGCAGTAAAATTTACTCCACCGGGAGGAAAGATATATGTAAATGTTCAATGTGATGATAAAAATGTGCATATTGTAGTAAAAGATACTGGAGTAGGAATACCGGAGGATAAATTAAAAATCATATTTGAAAGATTTGGACAGGCAGGCAATGGTACTGTGGAAGAAAATAAAGGAAGCGGTATAGGGCTTTATCTGGCAAAATCTTTTGTACATCTTCATGGAGGACAAATTAGTGTGAAAAGCAAAAAGGGAGAAGGTAGTGAGTTTACTGTAACACTTCCTGTAAAAACCATAGAAGAAGAGAATTGTACAGACAAAAGTAATTGTATAAATGATGAAGAAATTACCTGCAAGAGTAAGATGGATCAAATTAACATGGAATTTGCAGATATGTATTTTAAAATTTAGGCATTATTAATATAAAAACAGTTTTAAATTATTGATTATAAATGCTATAATGTTCTGGTGAAGAACGGAGTGATAGCATTGGATGAAGTAAAAGAAACAGGATGTAAAATACAGAAGTCTTTATATGAAAAAAAAGAATTAAAAGAAATAGAGCATAGTATCACAAAAAGATATAGAAAAAGGATATGGTCAAAATTTGTAAGAGCTATTAGTGAATTTAATCTGGTAGAAGAGGGAGACAAAGTGGCAGTAGCGGTATCTGGCGGCAAAGACAGCATGCTTATGGCCAAGTTATTTCAGGAACTTAAAAGGCATTGGCAGGTAAATTTTTATGTGGAATTTATTGCAATGGATCCAGGCTATCATGAAAGCAATAGAAAACTTCTAATAGAAAACTGCAATTATTTGAATATTCCACTACATATTTTTGAATCCCGCATTTTTGACGTGGTAGACAATGTTGCAAAGGATTATCCCTGCTATATCTGTGCCAAAATGAGAAGAGGAGCCTTGTATTCCAAAGCACAGCAGCTTGGGTGCAACAAACTTGCGCTGGGGCATCATTTTAATGATGTAATAGAAACAACTCTTTTAAATTTGTTTTACGGGGGAAGTTTTAAAACTATGCTGCCAAAATTAAAATCTAAAAATTTCAAGCATATGGAGCTTATAAGACCTCTTTATTTTGTAAAAGAAAGCGATATTAAGGCATTTATGAAAAATGCGGGAATATCTTCTTTAAATTGTGGATGTATAGTTGCAGCAGGAAAAACCGGCAGTAAAAGATATGAAGTTAAAAATATGATAGAAAAAATGAAAGTTAATTTTAAAGATATAGACAAATCAATTTTTCATGCGGCACAAAATGTGAATTTAGATGGAGTACTTTCCTGGAAGAAAGATGGAAAATCATATTCCTATCTGGAATTCTATGATAATGAAAAAGAAAATGCTGAAGATATAATAAAGAATAGATAATAGACCAGCGGTAAAATAAATGCTGGTCTTAAATATTTTTATACCAATTTGTGATTTTCGTTTGAAGTCAGGAATCACTTTATGGAGTATCAAATATTACTACAAATTTTATGGAATATATGTCCGCCATTTCTTTGGTATTTGTCTCTTCATTTCTAAGTATTATATAGCTTATGCCAACACTTTCTAAAATACCGGTACGATCCTGGAGAGTTCCGGTGCCAAGGAGAAAAGTTGCCCTTACTCTCTTTCCTATCTGTGTTCTTAAGTACCCTTGAGTGTAATTTGTATCCTGGATTACGGGAGAACCGGGAGCCATTTCAAAAGTGGAAGGTGGTGCAGGTGTGACAGGAGTGGGAGCAGGAGTAGTCTGTCTTGGATTATTATCTTTCCATGCATCTTGTATAAAATCATCTTCTGGTATTTCCTCACACATTTCCGGTGTGAATTCAGGAGTCATAGGCATGGTCCTAAAATATTCAGGGTAATTTGAAATCATTAAAATACCTCCATATTTTTATTGTTTTAATTATAAACTATACATCGTGAATTGTGCATCGTGAACTGTGCACTGTAAATTGTGAACTTTGCAACTGTGCATTGTGAATTGTCTAAGTTTGTGCATAAAGTTCTGTAGGATTGTAAAAACAATGCTGTCGTACTTTTACCTGAAAAGAGCCTACACCGTTAGATGGAAAAAGCCAGGGGCATGGAGCATAGGGATTGAAATACCAGAGAGAATAACCTATATCAAATAGCCTGTTGCCTGCAAGGGCCCAATCGGCTATATCATAATGTATTTGCTCTGGAGGGTTTGACCATATAGTCTGAGGATTGGTTACTCCTCCGATTTGTGAACGCATACAGTCAAACTGTCCTTCCTGGTAAAGTACTTTTCTTAAATCTCCCTGACCTATTCTATGATATTCACCATAGGGGACACGTACTCTGTTCATAATAGTAGTTGCAACAGCTCTCATGCCAACGTCCCCTTCTCCCCCTGCTTCGCATTTTATAATTCTTGCCAGAAGCTCTCTGTCTGAGAATCCCATAGAGTTCACCTCGTCAATTTTGCTTACAGTATTATTTTATTTATAAAAACTTAAAAAGTTACAACTATTTATGGCAAAAAGAAAAAATGGAATAAAAATCCTATACAAAAAGCAGATATTGCCTATAAAAAAAAACGGTATTGTTATATAATAAAAATAATGTATATTTAATAATTAATTGGAGGAGAGGTAAACTGATGGCAAATAAGAAAAGATTTTTAAGTTCCATGCTGACTGCACTGGTTTTATCAGTAACACTGGGAAGCGGAGTGTGTGCAGCCACAGTAAAGAGAACAGATGGAGGTGATGGAGGCAGAATAGGCACTGCAAATCAAGTGGCTTTAGATTTATTTAACAAATGTAGTAATGTAATACTTGTAAATGGCTATGGCTATGCAGATGCAGTAAGTGCTACACCACTTGCAAAACAACTGGATGCACCTATACTTCTTACTTATGGACAAACTTTGGAAACAGAAGTTGCTTCAACTATAAAAAGTTTAGGTGCCACCAAGATATACATAGTAGGAGGAACAGGAGTAGTATCAGAAACTATAGAAAATACCCTGGAAGACAGTTATGATGTAGAACGTATAGCGGGAACTAAAGATACCACTAGAATGGGTACAAATGCAAAAGTAGCTGAAAAAGTGCTTGAAATGAGCAATGAAAAAACTGCTATGCTGGTAAATGGACAGGATGGCTATGCAGATGCCCTTTCCGTAGCTTCCATTGCAGCTCAGAAGGGATATCCCGTATTATTTGCAACTACAAAAGAAGTTGCACCTATAGTTAAGGATATAATAACTTCAAAAAGTCTTGCAGTACAAGCTGTTGGAGGGGAAGGGGTATTGCCCAAGTCTGTGGTAGCTTCCGTAGGAGGAACTAAGGTAACCAGTGATACTTCAGACAGATTTGCAACAAACATAGCAGTATTGAATTATTTCAAGGAAAATGGGGGAATAGACTTTACAAATATATATATAGCAGCAGGAGGATCTACTCAGGATCAATTTGCAGATGCACTGGTAGCATCAGCAGCTGCAGCAAAAACTGGTTCACCTCTTGTACTCACAGGAGCAGGAGCTGAAAGCAACCAGATAACAAATGCCAATAGTTACATATTATCAAATGCAGCGGATAATTCCACCATAATAATAGTGGGAGGAACTTCCTCTGTTTCTTCAGAAATAGAAGCAACCCTTAAGAATAATGATGATTTAGAAATTATAGGCATTGAATAAAAGAGGATTTTTATACATTATGTAGAATAATATATAATTAGTCTAAGTATAATTAAATTATGTCTTTCATTTTTAAATGTATTTTAGGAATATATTTCTTATGCGGCCTTAAATTACTATGAATTAAGGTATGGAAAAATTAGAAATGTTGTTGTATAATTGGATTATAGATTACAAATTCTAATTAATAAATTATTTATCATAGTATATAAACTGTAGAAATTATGGATTTATTATGCTATAATAAGGAATGAATTGTTAGAAATAGCTTAAAAACCTTGGATTTTTATAAAAATCAGCTTAAAGTTATATGTAATTGGTAGAACATGTCATTAGTTACATGATATAATGAATTTTGTTTCATAAATGTTGACCAAGCAGTATAAGTATTAACTATATGATTAAAAATTGTGTACATAGGTATGTGTATATACTTATAGTACTTGGATATACATTTTAAGAAAGTATATATTATAAAAATATATATTATATATATTCAATAATCTTTTATTAAATAAAGAGAGAGAATTTTAATTAAAATTCACTTAATCGAGGAGGGTATTACAATATGAGTAAAAAAGGTACAAAGGCACTTGCAAGTGCTGCACTTATGTCTTTAGTTTTAACTACAGCATTATCTGCTGGTCCAGTTAAAGCTGCATCATCAACAGTAACAAGGACAAGTGGTGCTGACAGATATGCAACAGCTGCCCAGGTGGCTAAGTCAAACTGGACAACTACTGATAATGTAGTATTAGTATCAGGAGAAGGATATGCGGATTCAGTAAGTGCTTCTGCATTAGCTAAAAAATTAGATGCACCAATACTTTTAACTACATCAGATACACTTAGTTCAGATGCAGAAAGTGCAATAAAACAGTTAAAGCCAAAGAACATATATGTTATTGGTGGAAATGCATCAGTTTCACAGAGTATAAGAAATAATTTAAAGACTGACTATAATTTGGTAGAACTTGGTGGAGCTAACAGATATGAAACTAACGTAGCAGTAGCTGAAAAGTTAGTTGAACTGGGTGTTAGTGCCAGTGATGTATTGGTAGTTGGAGGAGAAGGATTCTCAGATGCACTATCAGTAGCACCAGTAGCAGCAGCAAAAGGACAAATATTACTGCTTGCAAACAATAACGAAAGTTCAATTAAATCAGTTGTTGATTTTGTAAAAGACAATAGTTCAAAGGTTACAGTGGTTGGAACTAAAAATGTTATAAATGATGCTATCTACAACGCATTAGGAGCAAGTACCAGGGTAGATGGAGGAAAAGATAGATTTGAAACTAACTTAAATGTATTAAATAAATTTGAAGATACTTTCAAAAAGGACAAATTATATGTGGCAAATGCAAGTGCTGCAACACCAGACAATCTGTATGCAGATGCTTTAGTTGCATCAGCATTAGCTGGAAAGTATACTGCACCGCTTGTATTAGTTGATAAAGATACTTCAAGTACAGAAGCTTTGGATTACATTGCAGAGGCAGGTAAGGATACTGCTTTGGATGTAAATGTAATAGGGGGAACTGGCGTTATTTCAGATGCTTTATATGGTAAAATTGAAGATGCCCTTAAAATTAAACCTAACCCTAATAATGATAGTGAAGTTAAATCCGTTAGTGCTGTTAACTTAAATCAAATAAAGGTTGTATTTAGCGATGAAGTTGATGAAGATACAGCAGAAGAAGTAGCTAACTATAAAGTTGACGGAACAGCATTAGTAGAACAAGAAAAAGATGAAAGTGGTAATCTAAAACATACTAGCAATGATATAGACAGAGAAGCAAAGGCTGTACTTCAAGATGATAATAAAACTGTACTTATAACTCTTGCAAAACCAAGAAAACAATCAGATGATGTGGATATAACAGTTAAAAAAGGAATACTTTCCGCAGATAAATCCAGTAGTGTGGATGAATATAATCAGTCTGTGACTTTTAGTGATACCACTACACCTACCATTGAATCAGTAAAAGTAAGAGGTAATAGTAAGATAACAGTTAAATTCTCAGAACCACTTAATTTAAAAAATATAAATTCCTTAAAAAGTAAGTTTAAGGTTGATGGACAAAGTATAAGCAGTATGGGATTAGATACAGATAGTTCAGAAATCAAAGATCCTGTTTTAGGTAACAATGATGAAATATGGTCAGATGAAGTTGATTTTTATTTCAGCACAAAACTTGAATCAGGCAACAGAACTTTGAAGATATCAGATGGAGATGACAAGTCAGGCAGTGAAACTGGATTGTTGTCAGATGCTGCTGGATTCCCATTCAAAGAATCTACAGAAGATTTTAACGTGGATGATGTAACTGGTGCTCCTAAAATAAACAGCATAAAAGCAGAAGATAATGGAAAAGTATATATTAATTTTGACAGACCAATGGATGAAAAAACTGCTACAAAATTAGGAAACTATAAAATAAATGGTGACTTGGTTAGCGACGAATCAGGTGCAAAAATTGAACTTAAAGAAGAGGATACACAGGTTAAGATAAGTGGAGTATCTGGATTACTTAACAAGAATTCAAATACATTGTATGTTGATGATGCTGTAAAAGATGCTTACGGCAACAAAGTAGAAGAAGATACTAATGAATCTTTTGAATTAGAAGAGGATGATACTAAGCCAACTATAGAGTCTGTTAAAGTGCTTGATGATGACGTTATCCGTGTTAGATTCAGCAAAGATGTAAATGCAATGGAGGCAACAGATAAATCCAACTACAAGATAAAGGATAATAGCGGAACAGATGTAAGTGAAACTATGGAAGACATAACTATCCCAGGAAAATCAGGAGAACCAGATGATAATGATTCAACTGATGTAGTTGATATAAACTTTGACAGTGATTTAACTGAGTCCACTTATACAATAACAATTGAGAATATAACAGATACTACATCCAGTGAAAATGAGATGGACAAATATGAAGAAACTATTGATGGAGCAAAGGATATAAAACCTGAGGTAGATGCTGTTACAACAGGAGCTAGTGATCAAAAACTTGTTGTTCAATTCAGTAGAGAGATGGATCCGAATTCCATAACTGAACTTTCAAATTACAAATACAGAAATGGTAATGGAGATTTAAAGGATCTTCCAAGTGATACTGATATTGATGCAAGTAATGATAATAAGAGTGCAATAATTGAATTCCCATCAAATTATACAGTAAGGAAAGATGCAACTAAGAATTCAGGCTATGGGGATAATGATGTAATAGAAATAGATGTTCTAACAGGTGCAGAAGATGCAAATGGAAATCCGCTGGAAATTTCTGTGGCTAAAGCTATAACAGAAGCAGCAAATGTAACAACAGTTAAACCTAATTCATTAAAAGTTTACTATAATGAAAATGATGATGATGAATTAGATGTTAGCTTCAAGTGCACAAAATCCATAGATGAATTTGAAGCCAAAGACTTTACCTTCAATGGTGTAACACCTGATACAGGAAAAAGAGATGGCGACCTGTTGGTTTTGATATATAATACAGATTCAAGCAAGGAAGCTGTTAAAAAAGGCGGAGTTAACGCTAAATTAGTTGTAAAAGATGGTAATACAACTAAAACAACTACTGATGTATCCGGCAAACCTATAGCTGTAGAAACAGATAGTGCTGGAAATGCAATTGCAGGAACTATAACTCCATACTCATATCAGGCAGCACCTAAGATTATTTCAGAGCCAGAAGATGTATGGACTGCAACAGTAAGCGATACTAAGGCAGAGGTTAATATAGTATTTGATACTCCTATTTACAAAAACAGTATTGATGAAGATGATTTTACTTTCAGAGTTGGTACTACTGTAGATGCAGATGATGTTAAGATTGATGAAAATGATAATAGAACTGTAACATTTATATTCAATAAGTCAGAAAGCGTGGCTAAGTTTAAAGCTGAAAAAGATAAAAATGGTTCAGTTAAGATATTAGCTAAGAATGATAAAGCTAAGAATATTTGTACTGAAGAGGATAGAGATGGCGAGAAGGCTTACTTTGCTCCAGATGATGATGATTATCCTATTGAAATAACAATTGATGCTGGTGATGATGAACCAGAACCAGGAGAAGTAGCAGCAACAATTGAAGAGGCAGGAACAGCAATACTTGGAAAAACAATAGTGGTTGCATCATTACCAGATGATGTAGATGCTACAAAGTATGATGTAACTATAAATGGAACGAAGTTAACCTACGATTCCAGCGCAAAGAAATTTACTGTAACACTTGATGGAACTTATACCAAAGCGGAATTACAAGATTTGGTACAGGTAACAGAAAAACAACAGACTGAATTACCAGAAGCAACAGTGGAGCAGGCAGGAACAGCAATACTTGGAAAAACAATAGTAGTTGCATCATTACCATCTACAGTGGATGCTACAAAATATAATGTAACTATAAATGGAACAGATTTAACCTATGATTCCAGCACAAAGAAATTTACTGCAACACTTGATGGAACTTATACTGTATCTGAATTGCAGGGTTTAGTAGAAGTAGCAGAAAAGTAATTTATTTACCTGTTTTATTGTAGATGAGGAGGGAATTCTCCTTATCTACATATAATAGTAAAATTTACAATAATTATGAATAACACTAATACTTCAGTTGAATTGAACGTAAATAATTTTATTGACGGTAGTTGATATTCTGAAGGGAATGGTGAAAAGTAAATATGAAGAAATATTTTACTATATTGTCAAGTATGGTTGCAGCAGTGATATTGACCTTCTGTGTGACTACAAGGGTTAATGCAGCAGTTAAAGCATATATTGTTGAAGATAATGGCAAAATTATTAGTTTTGCTTCTGATGATTTAATAGCAGATTATACTAATAGACTTTTAGGTAAAGCATCACCTATGTTTGATGCATATTTGGAAAAGGTAGCGGGACTTACGGCATTTCAGGATTCTGTAAAAGGTTATGTTTCATATGAATCAGTTCTTGAAGCTTACCAAGAGGCATTGTTAATTGGTCCGGGTAGCAGTTTTAATATAGATTCTATTACAGAAAATGCCAGTGCGGCAGATATTAAGAATATCACAGTAGGTTATGAATGGAAAAATGGATCATTAGTGGCGATAGAATTGCCGGAAGTAACAGTGGAAAAAGCAGGAACAGACATACCGGGAAAAACGGTGGTGGTTGCATCATTACCATCTACAGTGGATGCATTACAGTATAATCTTAGTATAGACGGACAAGTAATGTCATATGATGCTTCAACAAAGAAATTTACTATAACACTTGATGGAACTTTTACCATACAAGAGTTGCAAAATAAGATAACGGTAAGTTTGAATGAAGATGACACTTCAAATGATTTTGATGTGGATAACATTTATTAATTATAATAAATTTTGAAGGGAATGATATTAAGAATGAGTAAAATCAACAATAAAAATAAAAAGCGCCTTGCTGTTTTATCCAGTGCAGCATTGGGAGTATTGATAGCTTCTGCAGTAACTACCAGTGTTTCCGCAAAAGTTACGTCATATATTGTTAATGATAATGGTAAAGTTATCAGTTTTGCTTCTGATGATTTAATAGCAGATTATACTAATAAACTTTTAGGTAAAGCATCACCTATGTTTGATGCATATTTGGAAAAAGTAGCGGGACTTACGGCATTTCAGGATTCTGTGAAAGGTTATGTTTCATATGAATCAGTTCTTGAAGCTTACCAAGAGGCATTGTTAATTGGTCCGGGTAGCAGTTTTGATATAGATTCTGTTACAGAAAATGCTGGGGCTGAAGATATCAAAGATATTACTGTAGGCTATGAATGGAAAGATGGAGCAGTTACTCCAGTGGATCAATCTAAGGTTATAACTTCTGTAGACACTATTACTGTACCAGCTACTACAGTAGGAATAGTGCCTACATTACCAACTACAGTGAATGTAACTTTAGGGGATGGAACAACTAAAGCAGTTAATATAACTTGGAATGAAGCAACTACATCAGCAGATACATATGCAACTGCTGGAACAGTAACTATAATTGGAACTCTTGCTGATTATGACAACTATGCAGTAAGTGCCAGTGTGACTGTTAACCCAGCTAAGTTAGCTGTTTCTTCAGTTACTGCTCTTAATGCTAAACAAGTGCAAATTGTTTTTAATAGGCCAGTAGATAAAAATAGTATGACTTTAGACAACTTTGTAGTAACTCAAGCAAATGATTTAGCTGGCAAGGACAGATTAGCAGCTACAGGAGAAACAATTGTAACTGGAGCAACTATTAATACTGGTTCAATTATTTTAAATGCTGATTCTACAGTTGCTACAATTACATTAAATGATAAAGCGGCTTTCAGCATTAACCCAACAACTGTTACAGTTAAGGTGTCAAAAAATGTAAAAGATGCTGATGGAAATTTACTTGGTTCAGATGTAACTAAAACATGCACTTATTCAGATGCTACTGTACCTACATTAGTAAGTGTTACTCAAACTGGAGCTAATACTATTGAAGCAAAATTCAGTGAGCCATTATGGAATAGTACACTAGATGCAGCTGATGCTGGTGCTGGATATGCAGCTGATTTTAAGATAGATAATGGTGCTGTTGCAGTCGCAACTGTAGCAAGAAAAGCTAGTGATAACTGTACATTCATAATAACCACTGGAGGTACAATACCATCAGGTACACATACATTAACAGTAAATAAAGCTGGTACAACAAATCCTTTAGAAGATTATGCTACTTACAAATTGTTGGAAACAAATCAAACATTTACAGCAGAAACAGATGCAAATGTACCTACAGCTACAGTTAAGAGTGCTGAAGAAAGTACTGTATACTTAAAGTTTAGCAAACCTGTGACAATAGCTGCTAGTGATAATATTGAATTTAGAGTTGGATATAATGCTACAGGGGTTAACAAGCTAAAAGGAGCTACAGATGTAGCTAGCATTACAAGAGTTGCTAATACTACGGATGAGTATAAACTTGTATTTGCATCACCAATACAAGCGGGCCCAACATCAATATATATACACTATAATGATACTACAGCTTTAGATAATACTAACAGTATATATGACGGATATGGAAATCAAGTTGCTCAAGATACTGTTTTATCAGCAACTGTAACTCAGGATACTACAGCACCTACAGTTACAGAAGTAAAATATGTAGATGTAACGGACGTTGATGTTACTTACAGTGAAGCCGTAACTGGTGCAAATGTAGTTACTAACTATACATTAACAGATCCAAACGGAAATGCAATGACAATTAATAGTGCAACTAAACAAGGAACCACTAATACTTATAGATTAAGTGTTGCAACAATGGCAGCAGGTGGAAACTTTACTTTAGCTATTAATAATAATGTTAAAGATACTTCAGTAAGTCAAAACAAGTTAGTTCCAGTAACTGAAACTATAACTGCTACTGACAAAACAGCTCCAACTATTAATGCTGCAACTGGTGTAACATCAAATGGAGCAGGTGGAACAACTTATACTAAATTATACGCAACATTTAGCGAACCAATGAAGAATAGTGGAAGTGGTTCAGTATTAGATCCAGAAAACTACAGATTAGCTTTAGATGCTGGAAGTTCTCCTACAAACGTTACAAAATTGCCAGAGGGAACAAGTTTAGCGCTTAATGGAAATGTAGTAACAATTGAATTACCTTCAGCAACTGCAATAGCTACTTTTGATCGCCTAATAATTGGTCAAGTGCAAGATTTAGCTGGTAACTCAACGAATAACATACAGAACTATTGTACAATCACTAACCCAGCGACTGCAACAATTCCAACTGGATTATATAAAGCTGATTCTGCTAAGATGACAGATAAGAAAGCTTTAACATTTACTTATAATCGTCAACTTAAGTCAATAGATGCTTCAAAAATATTGGAAACTTCAGGAACGACTGCAGCAGGTGCATCAGCAACATTTGTAAATAATGCTGATGGCACTTCAACAGTAGCGGTTACTCTAGATAAAAATGTTACAACTGGTACTGCAGGATTGATATTCGAATTTAATGCAGGTGCATTTACTGATGTTAATGATTTGACTAATGCACAAGAGTTAACTGCTATAGCTGCAACTCAAGTTAAAGATTACATTAAACCAGAAGTTACTGCTATTACAACAAAAGATCTTGATACTAATGGCAAGATTAATGCAATAGATGTAACATTTAGTGAGAATATTTACGCAGGTTCTGTACAGGATTCCGATTTCACTGTTGATGGATATACAATTCTATCTTCTTCTGTTACAGGTGGTGGTACTACTGTAAGACTTACACTTAAAGAAGGAGCAAATCCTGATACTAGTGTAACTCCTAAAGTAACTCAGGTTGGAACAGTACAAGACGAATCAGCTCAACGTAATGAATCTAGCTTAAAAGCTGAAACTGTTGCAACTGATGGAGCAGCACCTGTACTTGTATCTGCTACAGTAGGTACTGACACAGGAGCAGCTGGATGGGATGAGATAGATGATACATTAATTCTTAAATTCTCAGAACCTGTAACAATATCAGGAAACTTAGCTGCTACTGGAACTACACTTGCTAATTTAAATACAATATTATTTACAGATGTTGATGGATCAAATGGCGATGAGGACTTAACGAGTTCAGGTGCAACATTTGATGTAGCAGGTTCAGGTACAGATACTTTAACACTTACAGTTAAGGATGCTACGTTAACAACACCAGTAGTTGCTGGAACATCATTGATTAATGTTGGAACATTGACAGGAACTCCAAATGGAGAAATTGAAGATTCAACTAAGACACCAAATGTAAATGCAGTTCCAAATGGAACAAATATAACAGTTCAATAAGAAGCAAGTTCGGTAGTATCTCGCAAAGGTGTCAGGCATCACTCGAAGTTTGTCGAATGGATAGAACGGATAAAACAATACAAAATAGAGGAGGAAGGGAAGTACAACCTTCCTTCTCCCATTTAAATAGATGAACGGATAAGATTGTACTAACATATCTAAAAATATCTTTGAGTCATAAAATTAATCAGGTCCACATTCTGATTGAAAAACTAAATAATCAAATCAAAACTGAAAGTATCTTAGGGGTACTCTTATATTCTTTTTTGAGATTAATCTAGGCTTATTGTAGATAAAGTAATATGGTATAATAAGTCATGAAAGAATATGAGGTGAACTATATGAAGATAAAAAACATAATTACAAAAATATCAATAGCATTGTTAATGATAATACTTACAGTATCATTATCAGCCTGTGGTGCAAAGCATGAGGCAGTAAAACCAGATAAAGATCCTAAAAAAATAGTAGTGGATACAAACTATACTGAGGATTTGAAAAAGGAAAATGGAGTTCAAAATGGTCAGGTATATGTCCAAAATGGTATAGCTATAGGAACTATAATGCTAAAAGATAATGTATCTGATGCAGATGCAAAAGCACTAGCTGAAAAATATGCAAAGGAACTTAAGAAGTCATACAAAGATATGAAAGTAAATGTGCAAGCAGTTAAGGCTGGAAAGAATGTAGCAAATATAACATTGGAAAAATAGAATAATTAAATTGTGTTAGGGGTATCTTTATAGGTACTCTTTTTTGATTTCACTGCAAAAGAATATGAAATTATACTGCATAAAAATTCTTCTAGAAGGTATGCGTCAAATAAGAAAGTGGATAGAAAACATAAAAAAAGTATGAGATAATCATCTAAAATAAGTTTTAAAGTTTTTCAAGTCAACTTTAAAAACTTTAAAACTTATTTTAGATAGACGTACAAAAAGCGACTCAGGAATATAGAATGAATGAGTGGATTAAAATTATGTGTGAATGTCATAATAGTGGATATACTGTTAACTAGTGGTGTTCTGAAAGTGGTATTAGAAGCACTAGTGGTTGAAGACGTAATTAAGTGGACACCTAAATTTCAAATAAATTAAAATATTTCCATATAGTTACTTGCAAAAAGAATAAAAAATATGCATGATAGTATTGCAAAAACCACCTAAAAAAGGAGGAAACTATCATGCATAATAAAATTATAAATGGTTTAAAAAACTTTTTCAAGAAAAATAGTACAAAAGATATTGATATAGATGGATTAAAAGAAGACAATCTGTGTCCAGGAGATGAATCACACAATAAAATAATAAAAATTGTAGATACAACTTTAACTAGATCGCAACAAAATTTTGATGTAACACCCGGACAGCTGAAAATTCTCGAAAAAATAGCAGGTGGCAACAATGTACAACTTAATCAAAAAAAGTGGTGCTAGAATAAAAATAGTACCAAGCAATGCTTAGAACAAAGTTAGGCTTAACACAAGTACAATTAGCTAATTTAATTGGTGTTTCAAGACACACTATAGTGCAAGTAGAAAATCGGGAGAAGAACTGTAAACTACAAATGGCCTTTGGTTCAGAGAATCATCCCATGCTGGAAGATTGATATCAAAAGATGCTTTGAAAAAAACTGTAGACACGCATTTATTTCTTACTAATGTATTTCTAGAGATTTCTGGTCAGGATAAGTGCTCATTAGTATCAAAGCATTTGCATGTGCCTAACATGTTCTGGATTTATGAAAGCAGCAATTCGAGGAGCTGACTATGTTGAACCAAACAAGCAGCTTAGAGCTTTGCTTGCTCCTTTTGGAGATAAAGAATATATAAAACTTGTTATTAGAAATTTTGCATTTCAAGAATATGTAAAAATCAGTATGGTATAACTGTAACATCAAGAGTTATGAACTCATTTTTATTAAATTGTTAGAAAGGGCGAATAGTCTTTTAGAAAAATACTAAAAAACTGAAGAAATCCCATTCATAAAAAGTTTTCCGGATAGGTTGATAAGATCTTCCAAAGAAAGATTTTTCTTGTCCTTCAACCACTGTCTGTAAAAATTTACAGAGGTGATACCCAGAAATGTATTAATGATATTCTGTTTTTCATTAGAAAAACGTGCATACGGATTGTGTCTGGAACGGTTATGCTTCAGCATGGACAAAAATAGCTTATCAGCAAAATCGTGATAACTAGGGGTACAGATGATCTTTTCAATATACTGTTCCTGTTTTGACATAAATGTAAAGAACACACGATTTACTTCGGTGAAAGGAGCATCAGGAGAAATGGCATCAATTTCTTTATAATAACTGTCTGTGAGTTCCTGAAGAAGATCTTCAGACAGAGCTTCTATGCAGGTGTAGTGAAGATAAAAGGTTTTACGATGAATGCGGGCACGTTCCGTTAATTCTCTTATTGTAATATCAGAAGCATTCATTTCACAGATCATTTTTTTAAAGGTCGATTTTATGGCATCTTTGGTCTTTATTATTCTTAAATCAACATGTCTTTTCTCTAGCATTTTAACAACTCCTTAATATCCACTTTTTAAAAAGTGTGGCATAATACACACAAATAAAAAACTGGAAATGGTATTTATGATTAATTGTTATTATAATTACATTATAAGAAAAAAGCAACACTTGGATATTAAAATACTTGGAGGTAAAAATATGTCAGTAAAAGTAACAGCAGGACATGATCAGTTAGGAAAATTTGCACCAAAATTTGCAGAACTTAATGATGAGGTGTTATTTGGAGAAGTTTGGTCTAGAGAGGATAAGCTTTCACTTCGTGATCGTAGCGTTGTAACAGTTGTTTCTCTTATGGCAAGCGGTATTTTAGATAACTCACTAAAGTTTCATATAATGAATGCAAAGAATAATGGAGTGACTAGAGAAGAAATGGCTGAAATAATTACACATGCTGCATTCTACGTGGGATGGCCGAAGGCATGGGCAGTATTTTATATGGCTAAGGAAATCTATGGAGATGAATAAGCAAGTTTGGCAGGAGAGTAATTTATGAAGCAGGAGAGTAATTTATGAAGAAGATTTTGATTTCAGATGGAAATGTTGTAGTGCGAGCTGTGTTGAATGATACAGTCGCTGCAAAAGATTTTGAAAAGCGACTGCCGTTCAGATGTTCTGGATATGATTCAGGTATAGATTATTGTTGTACTGCAGCAAGTGGAGTATATGATCCAACTGAGACACAGGTTGGATGGAAAAACGGAGACATAAGTCTTGGTGGAGGATGGTTTGCACTTCTCTATGGTGGAGAAGAACAGTCAAAAAATTATGCGAATATGATGATAATTGGACATATTGATGAAGAAGATTTGTCAATAGTTAAAGAAATGTCGAGCAAAGTAAACTTAATAGTATCTTTTGAAGAGTAAATGGAGATGATAGAAACGATTACTGTTAACACAGTAATTTTGAAGGGAGCGTTTTAAATAATGAAGATTGTTAATGAAGCGGAATTTGAAAAGGTGAATGTATTCGGAAAGGGAATGGATAATTTCATGTTTGCTCAGTATTTTGTGGGCAATTCTTATCTGAATCCATTTATGAAACCGGGAGATTCGCCTGTGTTTCTAGCCAATGTTACATTTGAACCAGCATGTCGTAATAACTGGCATATCCATCATTCAAAGGTAGGCGGTGGACAGATGTTAATCTGTACAGCAGGCGAGGGATGGTATCAGGAAGAAGGTAAAGAAGCAGTAAGTCTACAGGCAGGGTCTTTTGTGATAATACCACCTAATGTAAAGCATTGGCATGGGGCGAAGGCTGATAGCTGGTTTTCACATATTGCAGTAGAGGTTCCTGGAGAGGAATGCTCTAATGAGTGGTGCGAGCCTGTTTCTGATGAGGATTATAGTAAACTGAAATGATAAAAAGAGATATCAATAAAATATGTAAGCAAATTATTGCAGAAAGGAAATAATTATGGAAGAACGTTATACTTTTGAATTAAGTGAAAATGTAACAAGAGAGCATGTAAGTTATAAAAATCGTTTTGGTATTAAGATGGCAGCAGATCTTTATAAGGCGAAGGATTTTGATGAGAATGTTAAGCATTCTGCATTAGTAGTAGGCCCTCCATATGGTGGATCTAAGGAGCAAAGCCCAGGAGTATATGCAAATCAGCTTGCACAGAAAGGATTTGTTGTACTTGCAATTGATCCTGCATTTAATGGAGATAGTGAGGGGGAAACACGACATCTTTCTTCACCTGAAATGTTTGCAGAAGGCTTTAGTGCTGGTGTCGATTATCTTGGTACAAGGGTTGGTGTTGATAGAGAAAAGATTGGTGCTATTGGTATTTGTGGTAGTGGTGGATTTGCATTATCAGCTGCAGCAATGGATTCGAGAATCAAGGCTGTTGCAACTGCAAGTATGTATGATATCGGTGTTATGTTTGAAAGTATGGCACCTACACCAGAAGCAAGACAGGGTATGATTGATCAACTTAGCCGCAAGAGATGGGATGATTTCGAGAATGGAGTAGCAGAGTATATTCCTTCATTTCCGGCTGAGCCTCTCGATGCTGTACCAGAAGGATTAGATCAAGTTATTGCAGAATTTTTTAGCTACTATGGCTTAAAGCGAGGACATCATCCACATGCACTTGGAAACTTTACAACAACAAGTCCGTTGTCATTCTTAAACTATCCATTGCTTAGCCATATTGATACAATCGCTCCAAGACCTATTCTTATGATTATGGGAGACAATGCTCATTCAAAGGCATTCAGTGAAATTGCTTATGCAGCCGCTAAAGAACCTAAGGAGTTATATGTTGTACCTGATTGCATTCATATAGATTTGTATGACAGATTGGACAAAATACCATTCAATAAAATTGAAGCATTCTTTAAGGATGCATTAAAGTAATATAAAAGTTTGTTTTATATAGCCGTATGGAATAATCTTTTGATTCATACGGCTGCTTTTAATTTATGACGGTGGTGTAGGATATGAAGAAAAAGAAGGTGGAGATAATAGCTTTTGTTGTAATAATTATATTATTGATTGCAGGATGTTTGTATCTTTTTACTCCAATTGGATTTCTGAATCTTTCATTAGAGGGTGAATATCAAGTGAAGATAACAGTTAATGGACATGAAATGACTGCAACAATGGAGAATAGTAAATCCTCTATGGCTTTTAAGAAAATTCTTTCCAAAGGACCAAAAAAAATTTCTATGCGAGATTATAGCAATATGGAAAAGATTGGAAAGTTATGGAAGGGACTACCAAGAAAAGATGAGAAGATAACTACGCAGCCAGGGGATATAATTTTATACATAGGAAGCGCTCTTGTAGTTTATTACAACAATAACTCATGGAATTTTACAAAACTTGGACATATCAATGATGTGACACAGGCAGAATTGAAGGAGATTCTTGGTAATGGAAATGTAACAATGACCTTTGAACTTATAGATTCAGAAAGTAAAAAAACAACAGATTTTGGTAAGAGTACTGAGAAGGTTATAGAAGAAAAAACATCTATGGATGAATCATCACAAAAAAATACTAGTATTAGAGAAGAGAAGTATAATGAGGAGAAAACAGAATTGAAACTTACAATTAGTAACACAACATTAACAGCAACGCTAGCAAACAATTCATCTGCAGAGGCTCTTGTAGAGTTGCTTAAGACTGGACCGCTTACAATAAATATGGATGATTATGCCTCAATGGAAAAGGTAGGAAGTCTTGGTATGAGCCTTCCTAGAAATGATGAGCAGATTACCACTAAGGCGGGGGATCTGATACTGTATCAGGGTAGTGCTTTTGTCATCTATTATGAACCAAATTCATGGAATTTTACTAAGCTTGGCAAGATCAACAATGTAACTGCAAAGGAACTGAAGGAAATTCTTGGATCGGGAAGTGTATCAGTTACCCTTTCTATTGAATAAAGAAATGCGGAGGAGACTGCGATGAAAATTTTGATATTAAATGGAAGTCCTCGACTAAATGGAAATACCGTTGCTACGATTAAGGCTTTCGAGGAAGGAGCAACAAAGGAAAACAGACATGAAATTACCAAATAAATGTATGTCGGATGCAAATTGCGGGATGCCTTGCCTGCGAATATTGTCACACAAAAGGTAGTGGTCAATGCGTCCAAAAAGACGCTATGCGAGAGATTTACTCGCTGCTGGAGGAAGCGGAGATGCTTGTGATTGCAACGCCTATCTATTATTTTGGTTTCTCCGGTCAACTGCAATGTATAATCAATCGACTATATGCTGTTGGTATTCCGAAAAACCTCAAGAAATCGGCTCTGATTTTAAGTTCTGGCTCTGAGGATGTATATGATGGTGCAATTTACGAATATAAAAATACATTTGTGAATTTTATGAATCTAACGGATATGGGAATCTACACGGCACATGGAGCTGAAAATAAAACGGAAGAAAAATTAGAAAAATTCCGTACATTTGGGAAAAGTATAAATTAAATATTGTGGAAGTATTACTTCTAAAAAAGTACAGATAGTATTGTCAACTCTTTAAGAGTTATTATAAATTGAGTTTTTTCAAGAATATTGTTGTGGAAAAAAGAGTGTTTCTTGCCTATTTTCCATAGTTTATTAGCTAATTTCTTTAAATTTATGCATGCAAAAGTAAGTGTGATTGCTATTTTAACTTGAGACAAGCCTCTTAAATTAGTATATCTCGCTGTATGATATATTTACTTGTATTTAAGATATAGTTGATTTTTGAAATTGACTAGTGGTTCAAGACTTAATTCCGTACACACCTAAAAATATACATTCTTAGAATAATTTTATGCTCATGA
>ENA-UOOI01000442-UOOI01000442.1-fermentation-metagenome-genome-assembly--contig:-NODE-442-length-53172-cov-67.914585_pt1 | contig 53172 bp, 49 predicted proteins | sample MGYA00245779_ERZ724027 | MGnify/ENA primary metagenome ERZ724027 (study PRJEB28704, sample SAMN03018318) | fermentation metagenome | biome: anthropogenic terrestrial biome; feature: soil; material...
GCCGGAACAGTCTTCGCACCGGTAGTATGCCGTCGTCTGGAAATATTCCTGCCGGACTGCTTCCCGCACCTTGCCCAGATGTTTTTCCGTCGTTTTGCGCCAGACAAACGTATACCGGTTTGCCCGGCTCTCTATCTTGGTGCCGTCGATAAACACCTCGTCGTGCTCCGTTTCGCCCATTTCCTCCAGCCGCCGGACAAACTGGTAAAACAGATCTTCCACTGTGTCTTTCGTACGTCCGGTGCGAAACCGTGCAAACGTGCTGTAGTCCGGCACCGGCTCCCCCTGCAGCAGCCACATGAAGTCCACGCGTTTTCGGCAGGCTTCCTCCAGCTTGCGGGTCGAATAGATGCCGCACAGATAGCCGTACACCAATACTTCAAAGAGAATCCGGGGTTCGGCCGCCGATTTTCTTCCTTGCGAAGAATAGGCGCGGTACAGTTTCCTGTAATCCAGTTCCTCAAGCTGGGCGCTGACAAGCCGTACCGGATCCTCCTGTGGTATCGTAATTTCCATATTCATCGGAAACGTCAACTGTTGAAATTTCCGCTCAAATCTGTTATGCTCTAAGAGCTTTTGAGTTTGTTTCACAACTATATTCTAAAGCAAAAAGCCGGAGCAGCCAACCCCTTTCGGGTGGCTTGCTCCGACTTCTTTTTCGGGCCGTTTTGCAACAGCGCCTTTTTTCAATGAAATTTGTCCTTCGGGCAAGTGAAATACCGCTGCGCGGTGTGAAATTTTGCTGCACAACATGAAATACGCTGCGGCGTATCGGGCAAATTTCATTTTACATTCCGCGCAGGCGGAATATTTCATGTGTCGAAGGACACATTTCACATCGGCGAAGCCGATATTTCATTCGTACTTAAATGACCGAGTGTAGGTTGGAGAAATCAACGGCCTTTGCCCACCGGGAAAACGGTGGGACTCGCGGAACGTGTATTGAGCGTGCCAATACCCGAATCCCTCCGGGCGGGCTAAAAAATCATATCAAAGTTCGGCTTCTTCCGAATAAGCATAATAGAGTGATACACTCTATCTTATGCTGTTGGTGGGTGATGAAGATGAAGTATATTGACCGGATTCGTGCATTGAGAGAGGACAGGGATCTGACGCAGACAGATGTGGCAAACCTTCTGAATATTGGCCAGAAGACATATTCGGACTATGAATTGGAAAAGACAAGGATCCCGCTCGACAGCATGCTGGTGCTTGCGAAATATTACGATGTAAGCATGGATTTATCTCAGCGAGGCCAGCGATATCAAAACCCCATATCCCAGAAAATAAGAAAAAGACTGCTTACTGAAATTTTTTGGCTCGCCGCCGTTGGCGGATTTACCCGGCCGATTTGGCCGGAACAGCGGGGTGCAGAACCTTATTTATCCACCAATTCGTCTGTGGCTACCTCAAAAAAGCCCGCAAAAGCTTTTAGCTCAATATCTGTGACAAAACGCTGACCGCTTTCAATTTGCTGAATCGCATTTTTGTTTAAATCCAGACCCCTCAGCTGCATCTGATCCGCTAAGGCACGTTGAGATAAGTCCCTTTCTTTGCGTAATTCTGTAATTTTGTTACCGCACAGATTTAATGTTCCGTCTGCATTTTTATTTTTAAACATAATTTCTCTCCCAATTTGACATTTAGTGCTTGTCATTAAGAAAAGCATATGTTAAAATGGACTATAATATGACCCTTACTGAAGGTCAATCTCTAAAAAGGCGGAAAATGATGATACAGCAAAAATTTGTTAGGGAAATGGATTCGTTTGGACGGATTGTCTTACCGCGGGATTTCAGAAATGCAATGTGCTGGAAAGATGGGACAAAGATTTCCATCATCAGGGATGGCCGCAAATTGATATTGCAGGAAGAGAACGGCTCTTGCTTCCTTGAGGGAGAATGGAAAAGAGAGAAAGCCTGTAAAAAAGGTAGGGGCGTTTCTGTATCAAAACATGTCTCCCGATGGAACAAATGACACAACGGTGAAGCGCCAAAACCCGAATTCCTTCGGACGTACCCAGAAGACTTGCCGCAATACTGGAAGGAATACAGTTTCATACCCGAAAAATTTTGCCTTTCCGCCCAGCGCCTTGACAGACCGTTCGGCGCTGTGTTTCAATAGAAATGAAATAAAAATATCACCTTATCAAGAGCGGCGGAGGGAAAGGCCCTGTGAAGCCCGGCAACCTGCACATGAGCAAGGTGCCAAATCCTGCGGACAAAAACGTGCAGATGAGGATTTGAACGCCTCCGGCTGTTTTTACGCCGGAGGCGTTTTTTGATAGGCGAATCAAAAGGAGAATTACGAATGAGAAGACACACATTTACATCCGAATCCGTAACGGAAGGGCACCCGGACAAGGTATGCGACCAGATTTCAGACGCCGTGCTGGACGCCATCCTGAAAGACGACCCGGAAGGGCGCGTCGCCTGTGAAACGGTCTGCAATACCGGCCTTGTGCTCGTAACGGGTGAAATCACGACAAAAAGCTATATCGATATTCCATCCATCGTCCGTTCCACTTTAACGGATATCGGCTACAACAAATCGGATTATGGAATTGACGGGACCCATGCGGCCGTCATCACCGCGATCGAGGAACAGTCGCCCGACATTGCGCTCGGCGTCGATCAGGCGTTTGAAGCCAGACAAGGGGCCGAAACCGGGGACGACATAGAATCCATCGGCGCCGGGGATCAGGGAATGATGTTTGGATTCGCCTGCAGCGAAACGCCGGAGCTGATGCCCCTGCCCATTTCCCTTGCGCATAAGCTTGCAAAGCAGCTTGCCTCCGTGCGCAAAACAGGAGTCATCCCTTATCTGCGCCCGGACGGCAAAACGCAGGTGACGGTGGAATATGAAGGGGACCGCCCCGTACGCGTCGATACGATTGTCATTTCGGCACAGCACGACCCGCAGGCCACCCTTGCGCAGATCAAAGACGACCTGATGGAGCATGTGGTCAGGACGGTTGTACCCGGTGAGCTGCTCGATGCAAAAACAAAGTATTTTATCAATCCCACCGGCAGATTTGTGCTCGGCGGGCCGGCTGTGGATTCCGGATTGACCGGCCGCAAGATCATCGTCGATACTTACGGCGGATACGCGCGCCATGGCGGCGGCGCGTTTTCGGGCAAGGACCCCACGAAGGTTGACCGCTCCGCCGCGTATGCCGCCCGCTATATCGCCAAAAATATTGTCGCGGCCGGGCTTGCGGACAAATGCGAGCTGGAAATCGCCTATGCCATCGGCGTGGCAAGGCCCGTGTCGGTTCTTGTCAATACGTTCGGCACCAATAAGATCGACGAGCAGAAGATCGAACGTCTGGTGGTCGAAAACTTTGATCTCCGTCCGGCCGCCATCATCAAACGTCTTGACCTGCGCCGGCCGATTTACCGCAGCCTTGCGGCTTATGGACAGATGGGGCGCGAAGATCTGGGCGTCAGCTTCGAAAAAACGGATGCCGCGGACCTGTTGAAGCGGGGAATCTGACCCCGGGAAAGAGAGCGCGTTTCCCTGAACCTCTGAATTTAAATTGAATTTAAATCAAAAAAGTCCGGGCCTTTTCCTTTTTGAAAAAGCCCGGACTTTTTTATTGTAATTTTTGAGATCGTTTCAGAGGGGTGAACTTTCTTAAATATAATATTCGACTTTCAGGTCGGAGTTCTGGAAGAACTCCTGATAGATCTCACGCCGCACCGCGATAAAGCTGGCGCTGTTGCGGTCCCGGGGCCGGGAGAGTTCGACCGGGATGCATTTTTTCACCCTGCCCGGCCGGTTCGACAGGACGATGATCCGGTCGCTGAGGAAAATCGCCTCGTCCACGTCGTGGGTGACCAGAAGCATCGTGGCCTTTTGAGCCTGCCAGATGCGAAGAATCTCCTTCTGCATCTGGATGCGGGTCAGCGCGTCCAGCGCGCCGAAGGGTTCATCCAGAAGCAGGATCTCCGGGCAGTTGATCAGCGTGCGCGCGATGCTCACGCGCTGCTGCATGCCGCCGGAGATCTGTTTGGGCAGCGCGTCGGCAAAGTCCGATAGCCCCACAAGCTCCATGTGCTCGCGGACCAGCTCGTCGTCCCGGGGAGAGGGCTTGAAAATCCCGAAGCGGATGTTCTCCTTCACCGTGAGCCATGGGAACAGCCGGGATTCCTGAAAGATCATGCCGATCTCGATCGTGGGCTCCGTCACCGGTTTCCCGTGGAACCGCACCTGCCCCTCGGTGGCCGTTTCCAGCCCGGATATGATTCGGAGGAGCGTGCTTTTGCCGCATCCGCTGGCGCCCACGATGCTGATAAAACTGCCCGCCTCGATCTTCTGGGAGACGCCGCCCAGAACCTCCAGCTTTCCCTTCGCAAGGGGAAAGGTCTTCCGCACCCCGTCTATTTCCAAAACCGGATTCATTTCATTCCTCCTAAGGCGAGGCGGGCTGAATCAGGCCCGCCTCTGCCCGAATCTAAAATTGTGTCCCGACTGCTCTTATGTCCAGCTCAGCATTCTGTTCTGGATGCGCAGCAGCAGGATATCGATCAGAATGCCGATGACGCCGATGATCGTCAGCCCCATGAACATGACCGCCGGTTGCGACATCTCCCGGGCGTAGGAGATCAGATATCCGACGCCCTTGGACGCTCCCACCATCTCCGCGGCCACGATCCCGCGCCACGCGTTGCTCAGCCCCAGCCGCACGCCCGTGAGCAGCGACGGCACGGCGCTGGGCAGGATGATTCTGCGCAGGATCGTGATCCGGTCCTTTTTCAGAATCCGCGCCACCTCCAGATGCTTCGCATCCACGTTCCGGATTCCGCTTTCCGTGTTCAGCAGAACCGGCCAGAGCGCCCCGATGGCGATGACCAGAACCTTGGACAGCTCGCCGATGCCGAACCACAGGATAAACAGCGGAACAAGGCCCACCATGGGGATCGGGCGGATCACCCCCAGCACGACGGCGCTGGCCCGCTCGAATTTCGGGAACAGCCCCAGCATGATCCCCAGCACCAGGCCGCTGCCGCCGCCGAGCAAAAACCCAAAGGCCACCCGGTGAAGGCTGGTGAAGAAGTTGTCGCTCAGCATTCCGCTCCGGATGTAAGAGGCAAAGGAACCGACGACCTGGAACGGCGTGGGCATGATGGTGAGGTTCAGCCGCCCCAGGTTGCCCAGCAGCTGCCAGACCACAAGGATCGCGAGCGGGGTCCCGACCAGCAGGGCGTAGTCGACAATAGCGGAGACACGCTGCTGCCGGGCAGCCGTCAGTTTTGTGTCCTTTTCCATGCGATCAATCATCCAATCCCGGCAGTCCCGCCGCCTTCACATAACGATCGTCCACCAGATCGGCGGCCTTCAGGCCTTTGTCGGGAACGATTTTCTGCTCTATGTTGAAACGAAGCGTGTCGTCCAGCGCGTTGACCAGCGCCTTGTCCACACCGAGCCGGAATACCTTGGACTGGTAATACAGCCGGGTGGCCTCCAGATTGTTCGAGCTCTGGACCCGCGCCACGATCTTTACCGCCTCGTCAAGATTCGCATCGCTTTCCTTGATCCAGTCGATGGCCTTCTGCACGACCTTGAAATAGCGCGCCACGATTTCCGGATTCTTTTCCAGATATTCTCTGCGCCCGTAGGTGATCGTCATCACCTTGTCATAGCCTTCGGCATCCGCCACTTCCACCGTGGTGCCCAGCTTCAGCAGGTTGCTCCGGTTCGGCTCATCCACCAGCGTGGCGTCGATGCTGCCCGCGGTCAGGGCGCTCACCGTGTCCGCCGTTTTCATGTTGACGATCTGCACCTCTTTGTCGGTGAGATGAACGGCGGCCAGGAATTTCAGCAGCAGCTTATGGTTATTGGTGCCCAGGCCCACGCCCACCTTTTTGCCCTTCAGGTCCTCCAGCTTGGCGATGCCCGACGCCTTGGTCGCAATCAGGCTGTATCCCTTGGGCGCCTCCCACAGATAGGAGATGACTTTTATGTCCGTGCCGTTGGACCAGGCCTGTATGGTGGGCATATCCCCCATGTTGGCGATGTCGAGCTGCCCGGCGGAGATCGCCTCGTTCTGGGCGGGGCCGTTGGCGAAGTGGGGCAGCTCCACCTTTACGGCGTCGCCGAATTCCTCTTTGAACCATCCCTTTTCCTCCGCCACGATCAGCGGGAAATAGTTGGAGTTCTGCCCCACCACCAGTTTGGTGGCCGTGTTCAGCTTTTCCTTCGGTTCGGCGGCCTTGCTGCTGCCGGCTGCGCCGGACCCCTGGCCGGAGCAGCCGGCCAAAAGCAGCAGGGCGGCGGCCAGGGCGATTCCTCTGCTGAAAGCGGATCTTCGCTGCTTCCCGAAAAATTTCATCGATATTCCTCCTTGGCGATTCTGTCCACATGAAGCTCGTACGGGTGCAGAGCTTCCTCTTCTTCCCGGCGCACGCGGTAGGTCCCCTCGCGCTCCAGCTCCGGCCGGATCACCCAGATGGCCGACAGGTCCGCTTCCGGCCCCAGCGTGCGCTGAACCTCCTCATAGGCCTTGAGGAATCTTCTTCCCGCGACGACGGCCCTCTGGGGGATTCCTTTCAGCTGATAGCTGCGGCCGTCCCTTGTGACCACCGTGACGGATACGTACTTGTTGAACCAAATGCTGTATACAAGATTTTTCTGTGTCTGGGACGTTTCCAGAAGCTCATAGAAGGCTAAGGTCCCATCGTCCAGGACCGTCAGAGAGTCCTTCACCGCCGCGTGGGGAATCCCTTCCCTCCCGATCGTGGCCACGATCTTGATGGACTCTTTGTCCCGTATGGCCTGGGCGGCCTCCGGGGAAATGGAAAATGCCATATCGATCCCTCCTTATATCCGGTCGAAATTGATGTTCGGGTGCATCCCGCACTTCCGGTAGCTGTCCATATAGGTCGGGATGCCGTACTTGCGCATCAGGTCGTAAAAGCCTTTGGTGATGCGGACGTAATAATCGAGCGACGGCGTTTTTTGGTTGAAGAAGATGGATTTGGGGTCCACGCGCCAGATATCGTGCTTCAGCCCGACCCCGTGGGAGGTGAGGTCCTCCGCTTCCTCCAGGTTCACTTTCACCGCCTCGTCCTCGGAGGTGAAGCCGTAGGGCGTGGCGAATTCCACGCCGCTTACGATCCCGGTGTTCACCTGCCCCTTGCCGAAGACCTCCACGGCTTGGTACAGGCGGTTTTTCCATTCCTGATACGGGATGCTGGCCGCTTTGCCCGGGCAGATCCAGTTGTACAGGCGCTCGTTGAACACCTCAAGGTCGGTGGTGTAGCTGCTCAGCCCGGTCTCGTTGTAAAGGCGCTCCAGCTGGCGGCGGTTCAGAGCCGTGCTGTTCACCTGGCTGGGGAAGCGCCGGGTTCTGAATACCCTGCCCAGCACCTGCAGGGCGGAGATATATCCTTCCAGCTCGTCCTCAAAGGGCTCCGTGCCGCTCAGGATGCTGCCTCCGGTGAGAATGACGCCCACGAAGCGGCCTTTTTCCTTCACCAGCGCCTGCATCGTTTCGAACAGGTCCTGCTCGTTGACCCGCTCGTTGCTGGTTCCCTTGAACTTGACGCCTCCGGCGCCGATGGCGCAGTATTTGCAGCCGTGCCCCGGGTGGGTCCAGAAATGACAGTAGTTGCTCATGCGGATGGAATACCGCTGGGGCCGCGCATCCACAACCTGCTCCATGGGCGTGCCCCGGCTGGTGGTCCTGCCGAAAAATTTCGGCTTTTCCCAGTACTCCACGGTTTCCACCACGCGGTCCTGGTCCGCCAGGACGAGCTCCCCGTCCACCACGTCCATCAGGTAAGGATCCCGCTGGGTGATCGTGCGGGCTTCCCACAGCTGAGTGACAAGGGGCGTGCCGTCGCGCAGGATCAGCGAGGTGGGAACAAACCGTTCCGCTTCCCCCGTCTGGCTGACTTTGGTGAGCTGGTGAATTTCCGGGTCTACCAGGGCCAGCGCCGCGTCCGTGTAAAAGACCCCGCGCCGCTGCACGTCGTTCTGGATGATGATAAACGGGGAAACATCGGGATATTTCTCGATGATCTCCCACAGGCTCTCCTCTTTTTTGCGCCACTCGGCGTCGTACTTTTTCCGGAACCGCTCCTGCAGATCTATCATGTATCATACCTCCTGATTTCTGCGCCCTTCGGCGCCGCTTTTTTTCGGAATCATTTCTGTCAGCCGGTCACGCGCCTATCCCTCCCGTCGCCTGAACCTGTATCTTTGCTCTTCAGCAGCGGGTTGTTCCGGGCCGATGGCCCGGAACGGCCGGCGCTCCGCCTGTGAAAGGACAGGTTCGGGTTCCCGCTCGTAAAAGCATATTAAAAATACATGTTTAGAAATATTTCGGATTTGTTATTTATTATATGGCGCCTTCCACAGTGTTTCAAGCTACATTCTTTTGGTTTTACCCTTACAAAATTAAGGATTCCTGATTTTTCGCGGCCGGCGGCCGGGCGCAGGGGAAGCGGAGAGAATCGCGGCGGAAAAGACCGGCTCACGAGTGCAGGCTGATGGCCAGCTCTTTTCATTTTTCGTTATAAAAATAAAAAGCCCGGACATTTTGTCCGAGTAAAAATTTTTACGGTATTAAGATTCAATTTGCTCTTTCGGCCCGGCGGCTCATCCATTACGGGTAATCCGGAAGCCTTCCGGCAGCGTCAACAGGCAAGATCCGGCCCTTACAAATGAAAAGCATGAAAGACAAACAGCACCAGCAGGAAAGCGAAAACGGAATCGATTCCGCCGAGGATCAGCTCCACCGGCGTATGCCTTTTTGTCCGAAGGCTCGCCCAGGCCATCAGGGCGAAAACCAGCACGACGGGGAGGGTCTGCGGGCCGACGAAGAAAACCATCAGGCTGATCGGCCCGGCCACCCCGCAGGCGTGTCCGCTGGCTCTCCAGGGCGTCGCCTTATTGAAAACGGTCAGCATCAGCACGGAAACAAAATAAGTCCAATAGATCATGCGGACCGTTTTTGTCGCGGAGGTTACCAGCGCGAAAATCAGCCCGCACGAATATCCTGCCGCCGCCGCGATAAAAGCCAGCTTCCGCTGGCCCGCTCTGCCCTTATCCCGGTACAGCGGCAGGAACGGCTGAAGAAAATAGGCGAGCGCGGGCAGGATGGTCAGGAAAAAGAGCAGGGCGTAAAACTGCGCGGTGCTTCCGATCAAAGCCGCATCGTATGAAAAAAGCGTGATTGCGAGCGCAGCGGCAAGCACCGGCGGTATGGTGATAATCCGTATGATTTTGGCGAGACGGTCCACAGCATCATTTTCTTTCCAATTAATATCATTATCAATACTATCATACATCACATTTATAATCATTTCAAGAAGTATGGAATAATATTTTAATAAAAGCGTTGTCCCGGACGCGTACCGGAGCCGTGCCACAAAACAGATACAGAAACGCTCTCCAGCCGCGGCTTGGAGAGCGTTTCTGTAAAAGATGCACCTGCCGGACTTGCGGCTTTTAAGCGTAAGTCTGACTGTGCCCGTGAGAATGCCGGTTTATTTGTCCGGAACCCGTTCCGGACAATTTTGCGCGTTGCGGACGCTGTCCGCGGTTTTGCGGGCAATGGCCGTGATCTTCGTCTTTTCATAGCCGCGGATGTACGAATACAGATCGTCCTGAATGGGGTTCAGCCATTTTCTGCCGATACAGCCAAGGCCCCTGGAGAGACCGAAAAGCGTCATGACCTGGGCCGCGTTGCAGTCGGCATCCTGGCCCATCATGCAGATCATGTTCAGGCAGGTGTCGAAGTCGTCGCCGCAGAAGTACAGGGCGATGACTTCCACCGCCGCGTTGGGATATGCGTGAATCCAATTATACTCTTCGTATTTTTTCTCGCAGACTTTCCATGCGGACAGATAATCCCCGGATTTTTCACACAGTTCCCATGCGGAAGAAACCACCGCGTAATACTCGCTGTCCTTCGGGATCATTCCAATCGCTTTTCGTACGATCTCCTTCATGCTGCGCTCGCAGAAGGCCATGGAGCACATGACGGCGTTGAAGACCTCGCCCAGAACGCCGTTGTTGTGGTGGGAAACGACGCCGTCTCGGAAGGCCAGCCCGGCCGCCCGGCGGGGGTCCGCCGGCGCGCACATGCCGCAGATTGCGCCGCGCATCTGGGCGCCGATCCATTCGCGGAACGGGTTGGAGCGGTATCCGCTTTCCGGCGGATAAACGCCGAGCATGATGTTTTTCAGGGCGATGTCCTCCGCCGACCAGCCGGTCGGGATCAGGGCGGCCCATTCCTCCGCGATGTCGGCCGAAGCAACCTGATAACCTTTCTTCGAAAAGGCTTCCAGAAATGCGATTTCATAGGTGATGTCGTCATTGTAGGTGTTCGGCTTCCGCACATAGCCGTGAATTTCCCCGAACGCTTTTTTGATGTGCCCGGAATCGTAGCCTTCGATCGCGGTGCCGACTGCGGCGCCGATGATCTGCGCGATCCAGCCCGCGTGGATCTTCCGGTAAAATTCATCCGATTTCACGTCGTAAGCCGGATAGCGGCAGAACGTCACGGCGGAAGCATACTGCTCGAAGCGGTCGTAGACCCGGTAGTTCCAGTAGGGATGGCCGCTGATTGGCTTTGCTTCGTTCAATAAGCGGAACACGCGCGAAGTAAGGCGGTACAGCTCCGCTTTCTTCTCCTTTTTCCTTACTTCCAGAGCCAGGGGAATCAATTTTTCCGCTTCCGTCACATCGTAGCCCATGTTGTACATGGACTGAATGCCGGAAAGCAGCACAATTTCCGGCGCATACGAGCCGGGGACGTGGCTCCCCCAGAGGAGCTTCACGCTTTGCCAGTTCCCGGAATCGACGTCGAACGCGTTTTCCCATGTCTGCTCTTCTTCCTGCAGAACGACAGGCTCTGCGTTGCTGATCAGCTCGTGATTATATTCATAAGCGCGCTTCATGGAGATCCTCCCTTTCTCTGCGGGGCGCCGTGTAATGCCTCATCATCTGTTCGAGCATACCAAAATAAAGGCCCTGATCGACTTTCATGCCGACGGAGCAATTCAGCGGCATGTCCTTCCGGACATGGTCGAAATCCACGACGGTGCGGCCCTGGTTCAGGCCGCTCACGGTTTCGACGGCGACATAGCAGTCCCGGCATTCCATCACGGCCGGGTCGATCGCATAGGCGACGGCGAGCGCGTCGCTGAGGACGATATTGCTTTTGCCGAGCTTTTGATAGGCCCCCTGCAGGAAGTCCCATAAGAAGGAGCAGTCCCGCGTATAAGGGGTATCGATCTTTTTGAGCCGGCCGATCTCTTCCGGGGTCAGCCTGGACTGCACGGCTGCGTCCCAGCCGGTCATGACGATCGGCACTCCCGAGCGGAAGACGATTTTTGCGGCCAGCGGGTCTGCGGCGGCATTGAATTCGCCGTAAGGCGAGACGTTCCCAACGCCGCCCGAGCCGCCCATCATCACGATGCGGCGGATCCGCCCGCGCAGCCCGGGATATTTTAAAAGCGCGATGGCGATATTGGTAAGCGGCCCGATCGCAAGGATCTCGAGCCTGCCCTTTTCCTCAGCCGCCTTTTGATCGATCACGTCCCACGCGTAATCGGGGGAAAGGGGCCCGCTTCCCGCTTTCAGCGCCAGATTCCCCAGCCCGTTTTCGCCGTGGATGTAGCCGGCGGTGCGGGGCGGGCGGTCAAGCGGCTGCTCCGCGCCTTTCGCGACTTCGCAGCCGATATGAAAGTAAGAGGCGATATCAAGGGCGTTTTTTGTGACGATCTCGGAGCTTTGATTGCCGGCGACCGTTGTGACGGCCTTAATCTCCAGCCTGCCGGAGCTGTTTGCGAGCATCAATGCGAAAAAGTCGTCTATGCCCGGATCCGTATCGATGATAACCGGAATTCGTTCCACGTTTCGTACCTTCTTTCATTCGTATTGATTCACCGCGCCGATGACCAGATCCACCAGCTTTTCCCTGTCGACGCCCAGCAGGACATCGGCGTTGGGCTTTCTGCCGCTGATGCCCGTAAAGTCGGTCACGGTGCAGCCGGTCGTGAATTCTCCGCACGTGTCGATCTCTACGTTCAGATGCTCGCTCTGAAAAAGCTCCGGCGCAATCAGCCAGGCCACCGCGCAAGGGTCGTGCAGGGGGGCGAAGTCCCACCCCAGGCTGTTGTGGAATTTGATGAAAAATTCCAGAAGCTCCCCGGCCATCCGGGCGACCTTTCCGCCCTGCGTTTTGATCTTCTGAATGTCCTCGGGGTAGAAGCGGGCTTTGTGCGTCACGTCAAGGCCCGCCATGGTGATCGGGATTCCGGATTTGAAAACGATGTCCGCGGCTTCCGGGTCCACCAGTATGTTGAATTCGGCCGCGGGGGCCCAGTTTCCGCCGACCGCCGCGCCGCCCATCAGGCTGATGCGGTCGATTTTATTTTTCAGGCGCGGGTAAGCCAGCAGAAAGGTCGCGACGTTTGTCAGCGGCGCCGTGGCGACCAGCGTGACTTTGTCCTCGCTCTCCTCCGTCACCTTTGCCATAAGCTGCACGGCGGAAATGTCGAGCGGCTTTTGGGGGGACTGGGGAATGGCCGGCCCGTCCAGCCCGGAATCGCCGTGCACGCTCGGCGCAATCGTGAGGTCCCGGCTGATCGGCCGGTCGGCGCCCATGGCCACGGGGATGTTTCTGCCGATGAAGTTCAATACGCGCAGGGCGTTGTTCGTCGTCTTTTCCAGGGTCTGGTTGCCCCCCACGGTGGTGACGGCCCTGACGTCGAGCCTGTCGCTGGCACAGGCGAGGATCAGGGCGATCGCGTCGTCGTGCCCGGGGTCGCAGTCCATGATAATGCTTTTTCGATTCATGTTCATGCAGTCCACCTTTGCTGTCATTATCGCATTTCCAGCTAAGATTTTGTTTTTGTTCCTCACCCGTCGCAGCGAGGAAGGAACAAATCCGGGTTTGCAATCATAAGCGGAATTGCCGCAGGTTTTAATTAAGAGGCAAAGGCTGCCGCCCCTGCCCCTTAATCAATGAAATCGGAAGATTGGAATTACGGTTTCACAGAAGCTTTCACCGCTTCTATCTCGCTGGTGGATTTCCCGAATGCGGTATCGACCTTGATGCTTCCGCTCTGAATTTTCTTCGAGAACTCGGTGATCTTGTCCTGGACATCCTTGGTGACCGCCTTGTTGTAGGTCCCAAGCCCGACGCAGTTTTCGGCAAGGCCGAGGGTCTCGCTTTTTCCGTATTTCAATGTGCCGGCCTGCGCTTCCTTCACGGCTGTTGTAATGGAGATGTCCACTCTCTTCAGGGCGGAGGTCAGAATATACTGCGCCTTTGTCGGGTCGCTGGACTGGAACGCCAAGGCCTGATCGCTGTCGACGCCGATGACGTATTTCTGCTTTTGAGCGCATCCGTCGATGACGCCCAGGCCCGCGTTGCTCGCGCACTGGAAGACGATGTCCGCGCCCTGGTTGATCTGTGCGAGGGTCAGTTCTTTTGCATGCGCGGTATCCGTGAAGTTGCCGACATAAGAGGTCAGAACCTTAATGTTCGGGTTAGCCGCTTTCGCACCCTGGATATAGCCGACAAGGAAGTCGTTGATGACGGTGTTTTCCATGCCGCCGACAAAGCCGATCTTTCCGGTCTTGGTGGTCAGCGCACCGGCCACGCCGGCAAGAAACGCGCATTCGTTCTGTTTGTATTCGATGGAATAAACGTTGGGGCACTTGCCGTCCTTATAGTCGACGCTGGAATCGAAAATGATATATTTTTTATCCGGATACTGCTCGGCGATCTGCTCGAGCTTTTCGGTCATCTGCCAGGTGCCGACAATGATGATGTCGTAGTCCGGGTTTTCGGAGGCATCCGTCAGCGCCGGGATCCATTTCGTCTCGTCTGCTGTCATTTCAATGACCTTTGTCGTGCAGCCGAGTTCGGATTCCATCATTTTCGCGCCGTTTGCCGCGGAATCGAAGAACGCCTTGTCGCCCAACGTGCCGTTCAGCAGGATGGCGACGCTCAGCTTTTTGTCCGCCGCGGATCCGCCGGAGGCGGCCGTCGAATTTCCCGACTCCTCGGAGGAGCAGCCGGTCAATACAAACGTCAGAGCCATTGAAACTGCCAAAATCGCGGATAATATTCTTTTCCCAAACTTCATTTTTTTCCTCTCCTTTTTTCATGTGCAATTACATTTATATAAAACTCCGCCTCGGCCGTATTGTCCGCCGCGGAGAGCAACGGCATACTTTGAAAAAGCCGTTATTATTTGGAAATGCCGATTTTCTTCTCTTTCCTGATTCTTGAAACGGAATAGATGATCAGCCCGACAATGGTCAGCGCGTAGGGGATCATCTGGACGAACTGGACCGGAATATCCAGTACCTGCAGATTGGTCGCAAGGGCGTCGGCGGCGCCGAAGATCAGGGAAGAGCCCATGATGCCGGCCGGGGTGCCCGTGCCGAGCGCTTCTGCGGCCAGGGCGATGAAGCCCCGCCCGGCGACCATGTCGCGTGAAAATTTATCCATATAGCCCATCGACATGTAGGCGCCGCCCACGGCGGCGAGGATGCCGCTGATGACCAGCACGATGTACTGGACCTTCCGCACGTTGATGCCGACGCTTTCCGCGGCGTTCGGGTTTTCGCCGACCACGCGGATCCGCAGGCCGAGAGGAGTTTTATAGAGCAGAAGCCAGATCAGGAAAACGCAGAGGAAGGCGAGATAAGTCAGAAGATTGTGCCCGGAAAGGATGCTGCCCAAAACGGGGATGTCTTTGATCAGCGGAAGACTGACGGAGGGCATGGTCAGGCTTTTCAGTGAGGTGGAATTCCCTTTGTCGCCGCAGATCGAATACAGGACGAAGATCGTTCCGCCCGAAGCCATCAGGTTGACGGCAATGCCCACCAGAATGATGTCCGCCTTCAGGTTCAGGGCGCTGTATGCCATGATCAAGCCGAGCACCACGCCGGTCAGTATGGCGAACATCAGGCCGAGGAACGCGTTATGGGTCGCGGCGCTTCCGACGACGCCGGTCAGCGCCGAGCACAGCATGATTCCCTCGAGGCCGATGTTCATCACGCCGGCGCGGTCGGTGATCAGGGCGGCCAGGGCCGCCAGCAGGATCGGCGTCGTAAGCCGGATGACGGAAAAAAGAAAGTTTGCCGAGAAGATTGTAGCCACCACACTGTTCACGTTAAGCTTCCCTCCTTTACCTGCTCCTGGGAGTTCTTCACGATCATCTTGTGCTTGTAGGTGTCCAGGAACATCTTTCCCGCAATCAATACGACGATGATCGCCTGAATAATCGAAACGACTTCTGGGGCGACGTCGGACCTTCTGGACATGATGTCCGCGCCGACGCGCAGGTAAGCGAGGAAGAAAGCCGCGAGCGGGATGAATTTCGGGTTGTTGTTCGCCAGGATGGAAATGAGGATGCCGTCCCAGCCGTAGCCGGGAAGGGTTGTCCAGGAAAAGCGGGTGTACATTCCCAGCACCTGGGTCGCGCCGCCTATTCCGGCCAGCGCGCCGCCCGCTACCTGGGAAAGGATGATGGTGCTGCCGACGCCGATGCCGGAGTACTTTGCAAAATTCTGGTTCTGGCCGGTGATGCGGATGGCATAGCCCCATTTTGTCCGGTACAGGAACAGATAGGTGACCACGACCATGATAATCGCAAGGAAAATGCCGGCGTGGACCCCGGTCCTCGGAATAATGACGGGAAGACGGACGGAACGCGGAAAGATATGGCTTGCGTTATAGCCTGCGTCCGGGTCGAAAAGCATGTATTGAAGCACATAATTCCCGAAAAATAATGCGACATAGTTCAGCATCAGGGAGGAAACGACTTCATTTGCCTTCCACTTTACTTTCATGAGCGCGGGAATGACGCAGAGCACCACGCCGAACAGCGCGCCGACGGCAATGGCCGCGGCGGCGTGGATCCCGGCCGGCATTTTTATGCCGACCGCGATGATGCCGGCCCCCAGGCCGCCCAGAAAGAAGGAGCCCTCCGCCGCCATGTTGAACTGGTTGCACTGAAACATGACCGCGATGGAAAGCCCGCCGAACGTAAGGGGAATGAAAAGTTCAAGGACGTTGCCGAAATTCCGCATGGTCAGGATCGGGCCGGCCAAAAACCATTTTAAAGCGTTCAAGGGCTGTTTGCTCGCAAACGTAATCAGCAGCAGGGCAACCAGCAGGGAAATTCCGATCGCGGTTGCCACCCTCAGAACTTCAAACCTGCTCTCTATCGTTTTGCTGGAGTACGATCGTTTATTTTGCATGAATCACATCTCCTATTTGATCGGGCGGCATTCTTTTAACGCCCAGCATATATTCGCCCATTTCCTGCTCGCTGAGATTTTTCGTATCGGGGAAATATGCCACGATTTCTCCTTCATACAGAACGATCAGGCTGTCGGAAAGCTCCATGACTTCGTTCAGATCGGCGGAGATCAGCACAACAGCCGAGCCGCCGTCGCGGAGCTTCACGATCTGCTTGCGCACGAACTCGGTTGCCCCGACGTCGATGCCCCTTGTCGGCTGGTCGACGAGGATCAGTTCCGGACCGGATGAAAATTCTCTTGCCACGACGACCTTCTGGATGTTCCCGCCCGAAAGCATCCGGATCGGCTGCTCCCTTCCGTCGCACTTGACAAGGTACTCGCTGATATCCGAGTCTGTTTCCCTGCTGATCTTTTTTGCCTTCTGAAGTCCGTTCCGGTTATATTCTTTTTTATAATAGCGGTCGGAGATCAGATTTTCCTCGATGCTGGCGTCGCCCGCGATCCCGAAGGTCATGCGGTCTTCCGGCACATGAGAGGTTTTCAGCTCGCGGATTTTCCGGATGGAGAGGTTTTGAATCTCCACGTTCTTGATTTTTACGCTGCCCTTGGAGTACGGCCTCAAGCCGGTGATGATTTCGGCAAGCTCGCTCTGGCCGTTTCCTTCGATGCCCGCGATCCCGAAAATCTCGCCCTTGCGCACGTCGAAGCTTACGTCGTTCAGCACATTCTTTCCGAATTGGTTGACGGCCGACAGCCCGCGTATGCTCAGAATCGTCTCTTTGGGCTCCGCGGGGGTTTTCTGAATGTTGAGGACCACGTTGCGCCCGACCATTCTGTCCGAGATATCCTGCTCGCTCATTTCCTCGACGTTTGCCTCGCCGACCGAACGCCCGTCTCTGAGGATGGTGATCCTGTCGCAGATTTCCTTGATTTCCCTCAGCTTATGGGAGATGAAGATAATGGTATGCCCTTGCTTTTTCAGCTCTTTCAGCTGCACGAACAGCTCGCCCGTCTCCTGCGGGGTCAGAACCGCCGTCGGCTCATCCAGAATCAGGATCTGCGCCCCGCGCAAAAGCGCCTTCAGGATTTCCACCTTCTGCTTCTGGCCGACAGAAAGATCCTTGACATACGCCTTCGGGTCGATATCAAAATGGTATTTTTCCGCGATGTCCTTTGTCATCTGCAAGGCCCTGGCAAAATCAAAAAGGAACCAGTTCTTCGGCTCGATGCCCATTACCATGTTTTCAGCAACGGTGAGGGAGGGGGCGAGCATAAAGTGCTGGTGGACCATTCCGATGCCGTATTTGATTGCGCTGGAAGGATTGTTGATCCGCACTTCCTGCCCGTTGAGCAGGATTCTGCCCGTATCGGGGGACTCGATGCCGAAAAGGATTTTCATCAGCGTGCTTTTCCCGGCGCCGTTTTCGCCGACCAAAGCATGGATTTCTCCTTTCCGAACGGAAAAATCGACATTTTTATTTGCGACAAATCCGTTTGGATAGACCTTCGTGATGTTCTCCATCACTAAAACATTGTCCGCGTCTGCCATTTCAGTAGCACTCCATTCTTAAATGAAATAGCGATCAATCGTACGGGAAAGTCCTCTTCCGGGAATTCTGATCCGGTTCTATCTTTCCTCGGGCCTCCCATTTATCAGATGCGTGATTCCTCATGGACGTTTCGTCTGATTGTTCCAATGAGGCTTAAGAAAGAATGGGCTCATCCGTTTTGTCAAATGCTTTTCGGGCGTATTCGGAGACCTCTTCCGAAAAGGGAATCGACGGCGACGCTCCCTTTTTGGTTACGGAGATGCCGCTGGCGACGGAAGCGACCCGCAGCGCTTCCGGGGGGCTGCCGCTTCCGGACAGCTCGTGCAGAAAATACCCGGTAAAAGTATCCCCGGCCGCGGTCGTGTCGACCGCGACGCATTTCAGCGCCTGCGAATCATACTTTTCCCCTTTTGCGCCGATAAACAGGGAGCCGCTCTCCCCTTTCGTCAGGACGACCGACGTATGGGGGAATTTTGATCTTAAGACACGCCGGATGTCCTCTTCCCGGTCCGATCCGAAAAGCGCGGTGCTCTCCACCTCGTTGACCAGAAGGAGATCGGCCTTCGTCATATCGTATGTCTGAATCGCCTCGTCCAAAGGCGACGGATTAAAGGCGATTTTAAGCCCCTTGCGGCTCGCCGCCTCGATGGCATAGCCGACGCAGGAGATTTCATTCTGAAGAACGATCAGGTCGCCCGCCGAAAAGTGAGAGAGGACTTCGTCAATATAGGCTTCCGTGACCTCGGCGTTCGACCCGGGGACCACGATGATGCAGTTCTGCCCCTTTTGGTCCACCTGGATCACGGCGTGCCCGTTCGCGGAGCCGGATCTTCTGACGAAGTCGGTCCGGATTTTATCCGCGTGAAGGGCATCCAGAAGCATTTCCCCGTCGCTTCCGATCACCCCGGCGAAGAAGACCTCGCTTCCGGCGCGGGCCAGGGCGACGGCCTGATTGAAGCCCTTTCCACCGCAGTAGGATTCATATTTCCGTGCGGTGATCGTTTCCATGGGCCTGACAAGGTTTGAAACCCGGTAGGTTCTGTCGATGTTGAGTGATCCGAGTACAAGTTTTTTCATTCCGTGATTCTCCCAAAGTCATTCTGATGTTCAAAGTAATACAGTTCCAGCGTTTCCCTGCCGACCAAAGCAGGCGGAACCCCGTACCTTGTTGTTGAAAGCCCTGCCGCGCAGGTCGCAAGCTTGATCGCTTCCTCGATCGGCTTGTCCATGGAAAGGTAAAAGGCAAGCGACGAAATAAACGCGTCGGCTGCGCCGGTCGTATCGATCGGAGAGATGCGTGCGGCCGGAAAGTACTTTTCCCGCTCGTCATCCTGAAGGAAACAGCCGTTTTCCCCCAGGGTGATGATGACGGTTTTTGCCCCCTGTTTTCTGAAAATCTTCGCTTTTCCCTCGAAAGAAGCGATATCGGGGAGCAACTCGTCCGCCTCCTTTTCATTCGGGATGAGGATGTCCGTGCTCCGGACCAGCTCCGGGAGCAGAGACGTCACGGCGCAGGGCTTGAGGATGACCTTTGCATGGTGTTTATGCGCAATTTTCGCCGCGTGCAGCACCAGATCCTGCTCCATTTCGGTCTGTAACAGACAGTAGTCGGCATTTTCGAACAGGCTTTCGTATTGATCGATATCCTTTACCGTCAGCGCCGCGTTGGCGCCGTCGAACACCGCGATATTGCTCTCTGCGTTTTTTTGGATGAAGATATAAGCATGCCCGGTGGAGATGTCGTCATGCAGAGTAACGCTGTCCGTGCGTACGGAATTTGACTTGAGGCATTCGAACATCTGCCGGCCGTCGTAATCCCTGCCCAGGGAAGAGATCAATGCCGCCGACGCGCCAAGCCTGGAAACGCCGAGCGCCTGATTCAGGCCCTTTCCTCCGGGCATGGTCATCCGCTGCCGGATGCTGACCGTTTCCCCCGGCTCCGGCTGTTTGTCGACGAGCATCAGCGTGTCCACGTTGACCGTGCCCATAATCACGAAATGGCTGCGCTTGATCTTTTTCGGGGGCATGATGCTGTCGGGACGGGAGATTCGGTAGTCCTTTTTGAAAACGGCGCCGTTTGTCTTTCCCGATTCGATCGTGCCGATCAGCTTGTCTGTCGCAAATTTGCCAAGCTCTTCAAAGGGCCTTGTGATCGACGAAATCTGTATTCCGGCGATCTTGACGTCGTCGGCGTCGATGCCGACGACTGAAATGTCTTCCGGGACCCTGATGTTCAGGTACTCCGCCATGGTGCTCATTTTGTTGATCGCCGCGCAGTCGAAGCAGATGACCCCCGTCTTTCCCTGAAGCCATATGGAATCGCACGACTCCACCAGGCGCCAGACGGCGTCATTGTCCGTGGGGATCCGGTGATCGAAGAGGCACCTGCGGATTCCCTCCACAAAAGCTCTTGCGGCATAGTCCCTGCAGGAGGAAAGGCAGCCGATGCATTTGTGCCCCTGGTCGGCCAGGCTTTTTGCGGCGGCGTAACCCATCTCCTCATATGAAAAATAGGTATTGGATGCGGATGGCCTTTCTTCGCTGTTCAGAATTGAAATTTTCAGGGAGGACGGAAGGGCAGCATCCAAAAGGGCTGCGTTTGAGTAGCGCTCTTTATTCCAGATCATGCCGTCTACATGGTGCGCCAAAAGCATCTTGAAGTTCTGGGCTTCCTCTTCCGCCGACGAGGAGGTGCAGACGATCGTGCTGTACCCTCTGGCCCTCGCCCGCTTGACGATGCCGATCAGAAAATTATAGTTGGCCGATTTCCCGATCAATACCCCCAGAATCAGCGACGGCCTCAGGTCCCCGGCGGACCTGTCCATATAGGGCGAATAGTGGTATTGCTTTACGATATCGAGAATCCGTTCCCTGGTTTCAGAGCTGATGTTATCGTCTTTTTTATTGATGACCTTCGATACGGTTGAGATAGAAACATTCGCTAATTCGGCGATTTCTTTTAGCGTCACGTGTCTTTATCCCCCTTCGATTCCCGGGAATCTACAATTTCTATAGAAAAAGAAGTTTCCGAAAATGTTTTCTTATCCAAGTTAACCACTTTTATAAAAATTTGTCAACCGTTATTATGCTGCTATCTTTACGGATATTTTGTGCAGATCAACAAATATTTCTTTTCAGGCATTTTTCTTAACATAATAATCGTTTGCGCTTTCACTTTTCATGCAACAGCGGATGCTATAAACAAAGCCGGATTTTTTTGAAAAAAAGAAAACCTCCTCTTGCTGAATAGATACGGGCCTGTCACCCGCATGAAAAAGCAAAAGAAGGTTTTGCCAGGAAAGACAGATGCCGATCCTTTGAAATGAAGCCGTCGGTAAGGCGGTTCTCCGCCAAGACCGCACCCCTACCCTTTCAACACATTTCCCCGCACCATGACCATGCTGACGTGGATGCTGTCGTCGAACAGCAGCAGGTCGGCGTCTTTGCCCTGCGCCACGCTGCCCTTGTCTTTGTCGAGCTTCAGCAGCTTTGCAGGGTTGAGCGTGATCATTTTGACCACCTCGTGGAGCGGGGCCTGCGTCATTTTCCACATCGTGCGGACCAGCCGGTCGCTGGTGGCGACGCTCCCGGCGAATGCGGTGCGGTCCGGCAGCTTCGCCACGCCATCCTCCACGATGGTCGGCAGGCCGCTTTCCCGGTTCCCCAGAACGTATTCGCCGTCCGGCATCCCGGCCGCGCGCATCGAATCCGTCACAAGGCAGATCTTTTCCGGGCCCTTTATTTTGTAGATCAGCTTCAGCAGCTCTTCCGGAAGATGCCTGCCGTCCGCGATGACCTCCACGAACAGATCGTCCAGAAGGTATCCCGCCTCGATGGCGCCGGCCACGCGATAGGCGTTTACGCGCCTTACGCCCGACATGCCGGAGTAAAAGTGGGCCAGGGCGGAAATCCCGTTCTCATACGCGCGGAACACCTGTTCGCAGGTGGCGTTGGAATGCGCAAGGGAGCTGACGATGCCGTTCTCCCGCAAAAATTTCAAAAAGTCGTCGGAGCCTTCCAGCTCCACCGCAAAGGACCAGCGGATCACCCGGCCGGTACGGCGAACGACCTCCCGGTATTCGGCCGGGTCGGGCGCGCGCAGGTACTTTGGGTCCTGGGCGCCGCGCTGCTCGTAGGCGAAATACGGCCCTTCCAGGTGCAGGCCCAGAATGTTCGGCATATCGGCGCGCTGCAGCTCCACCCGGTTGAACAGCTCCACAAAGCCCAGCAGGGATTCGGAGGTGCTGGTGATCGTGGTGGGCACGATGGACGTGGTGCCGTGCTCCATATGGGCGCGGCACGCGGTGTAAATGGCGTCCAGGCTGCTGTCCATAAAATCGGCGCCGCCGGCCCCGTGGGTGTGGATGTCGATAAATCCGGGCGACAGGTATCGGTTTCCGGCATCTATGATCCGGTCGGCGCCCGCATCGGGGGCTTCGCCGAACCAAACGTGCCGGATCTTTCCGCCCGAAACAAGCGCGCTGCCCGGGGAAATGCCGGTCGGGGTGATGATGCGCGCGTCTTTGATGAGAGTGGTACTCATATCGAGCCTCTTTTTTTCTTACAGGCAGCGGATCCTGTCGCGGAAGCGCTGCATGAAGCGGTTGTTCCATTCGTCGCCGCCGGGCGCGTTGCCGCTCATCCACACGGGGGGCTGGATGCCTTCGTTGTTCAAGATGTTGATGGTTTCGATCACCATGCTGTTGAGCACATAGGCGTTTGCAAAAGTGCTCAGCGCGCCGATCTTCTGTTCAAAGCCCGGCAGCCCGATGACGGCGTCGCCCAGCGGCACCTTGCAGTCCACCGTGCAGTCCACGATTTCGTGCAGGTTCTTTTTGGACGGGTGCCTTGCCACATGGTCCCTCGGGCAGCTGTTGGCGTGCTCGTGGGAGCTGACGCCGATGACGGCCGCGCCGTTCTCCTTCGCCTGCAGGGCGGCGTCGATCGTGGCGGCGTTGATGCCGTAGGCGTTGACGACGATCAGCAGGTCCCCCTTGCCGATGCGGTAATCGTTGACGACGATGCGCCCGTAGCCGGGCAGGCGCTCCGTCTGCATGGATTTCAGCGCGCCCGCGCTGAGCATGGTCTCCTGGTTGAGCATCGCGCTGACGTGCATCAGCCCGCCAGCGCGGAAGAAAATCTCCATGGCAGCCAGGTTGGAATGCCCGCCCGGCCCGAAGATATAGATCAGCCTGTCTTTTTTGATCTGCTCCGCCATCGCGTGGGCCGCGGCCAGAATACGATCCTTTTCCTCGTCGTGGATCTTCTGAATAATGCCGAACACCTTCGTCAGGTATAAATCCATCACAGTGCCTTCCTGCATGATGAAGTCCTCCTTTAAAAATGAATGGATGAACGGATGGCCTTTTTGATCAGGGGCTCGATCTCCTGCCTGTATGTGCCGGCCAGAGCAAAATACAGGGCCGATTCCTTCGGCTCGTACCCGCCGTGCGCAATCTGCCCGGCGGTGCACAGGTAGCCGATCATCCCGTTTGTGTAGGCGATGCAGACCGCCCCGGGCCGGACGCCGCGGGCAAAAGCGGCATATTCCTGAGCCACTTCCGCGTTAAACGTATAAAAACACATTTCCGGGCCGTACCGGATACAGGAGACCTCCAGCTCTTCAAAAGCCCGGTTGCCGCTGTCCCAGACGGCCTGGGCCCATTCCCGCTCCACACCCTGCGCGGTTTTCAGGCGGGCGCGCAGCTCCTCTTTGGACAATACCCCCTCGAGCGGCAGGGACACCGTTGTGCGGCTGGTGCGCAGGCAGGGCTGAACCGCCTTTCCGGGCTGCTCCAGCAGGGCCCTGCACTGGCGGTGGAAATTTTCGGCGAACAGCAGCACTTTCTCGTGATCCACGGCGACAAAGCGGTCGCCCAGCACGCTGTTGGGCCGCAGGTCGGCGGTGCAGCCCTGTAAAAACAGCGAGACGCTGTCCGGGAAATCGCCGTCCAGCATGCGCAGGGCGACGCCGGGGTAATCCGGCGAAACCGCGTTCTGGTCGGAAAGGTTCGCGTGGCAGGGATAATGCACCATGCAGCCCTTCAGGCTGCCGTCCGGCCGCCGGAAAGCGAAAACGGTCAGCGTATGATCGGCGGGCACCCGGTAATTGGGGCGCATGAGGACGCCGCTGTCCGAGATCACGCGCCGGTAGACGTTCAAAGCGCAGGTGCCGTCGTGCCGGAAAACGTTTACCGGCTCCAGATTCTCCTGCGCGATCCTTACGCCCTGCTCCACCCGCTGCATCAGGAAATCCGCATACCCGGGGCTGAATTCCTCCAGCGAGGGAGTGAACCGGCCGCCGGTCGGCGGGCCGGAGTGATTGTGGGAGGCGACAAAGAAAATATTCTCAATGGGGATCGCGTACCGGGCCGAAAGCATTTCCCTCGCGGCGTCTACAAAGCCGCCGCTCCACCACAAAAGGTCCGCATAGACGAACAGGATCGTTCCTTCCCGGCTCCGGTGGAGATGGACGCGCAGAAAAATGTCTTCGTTCACCCGCTCGAAAGGGGCTTTGCGCGCGGCGTAGCCGCACAGGCGCACGGGTATGGGCGGCGTGACCGCCAGCTTTGCGGTGCCGAGCTGCATCATAGGGGTTCCTCCTCGCGTGCCGGAAACGGAAACCGCCAAACGAATTCGCGGCTCCGTATTCCTTTTATTTGCACAGCTCCACGATTTTGATGAAATCGCGCAGAATGTGGAACGGGTCTTTGACCGGGAGGGCCACGACCTTTTCCTCGGGGGTGCCGTCGCGCTTGCGGATTTGAATCCACTCGCCCAGCTCGCGGTTGGGGAACGTGCCGAAAACGTACTCTTTGGCTTTTTGATAGCGCTCCAGCAGATCGGGTTCCCCCGTCAGCCTGTAAAGGTACGGAAAGACGTACAGGGCTTCGGAGTGGGGCCACCAGAGCTTCATATCCCATGTGTCCACGATCAGGCGCTCGAAGGCGCTGTCGCCCCGCCGGCCCTTCGGCGGGCCTCCGTCCCGGTCCACAAACCGCAGCAGGCCGCCGAATTCCTTGTCCCAGCCGATATCGAAGGCGTTGCGGGCGGCCGTCGCGATGCGCGGCAAATAGCGGCCGAGATCGCCGTAATCCTTCAGGAACTCGGCGCAGAACCACATGTCCTCCAGCGTGTGGCCGGGGTTGACGTGGCGGTCCAGCAGAAGGTCCCGATAGTTTTCGTCGGTGGAAATATGCTCGCGGATGTAGCCGTTGCAGTAATCCCGGTCCAGAATCTCCTCCGCCTTGCCGAGGCCGTAGGCGGTTTCCTCCCCGCAGGGCAGGCCCAGGCGCTCCCGCATTTTGATGTACTCATAGGTGGTGTTCACCAGGATCATCGGGATGGAATGGACGCGGTAGCCCTTCGGAATCGGGTAGGGCTCCGTCAGGTAATCGCCGCTTTCCGCCCGGGTGCGAATGCTTTGGAACAGGCGCTCCACCGCCGGAAGATTTTCGGTCAGCTTCAGGGCCTTGGTGTACTGCGCCATCCCGATCAGCGCAAAGCAGTCCGCGAACAGGCTCGCGTCATAGCGCCCGGTGCGTCCGTCCTTCAGCTTGTTTCCGCCGCGGTCCAGAAGGTAGCAGCAGACGCTGTCGCCGTAAATGGAATGCTCGGTCAGAAAACGGTAGGTGCCCTGCATCTGAACCATCAGGCCGCCGGCATCCAGGCGGGGGAACAGCCCTTCCTTCTTCAAATCGTACAGGCGCCCCAGCAGCCACAGATAGCGCCCCTGCGACCACGTGAATTTGTGGTCGCTGAGCTTCTTGTCGCCGTAATTGTTGATGCAGTTCAGGATGCCGCCCTTCTCATAGTCGTAAAAGCGGCTCCAGTAGGGCATGAAGTCATCCTGAATCTGAGAGACATAGAAATCCAGATCATTTTTTTCTGTCATTTTTCCCGCCCCAATCTGACCATCAGATGTTCCACTTCGGCCGGGACCTCTTTTTTAGAGACGTACTTGTTGTACAGCCCGACCAGGACAAAGATCACGAACGAAACAAGCAGCGGGGCGATCAGGGCCACGTCGGTTTCCAGCTGAAGGCCCATTTTGGTGGCCGCGAACATGCCGAGCCCGCCGATCATGGAGGCGATCGCCGCGGTGCTGTCGCAGTGCTTGAAGCAGGGCAGCATGCCGAACAGCAGCGGGATCGCCGTAGGGCCGAGCAAAGCCGCGAACCAGGTCAGGATGATGCCGGTGACGCCGCCCAGCTGATCGCGCAGCAGGCCGACCACGACGGTCGAAACGGTGAAGCAGATGGTCACGATCCGCGCAAGGCGCAGGGATTCCTTCTCTTTCAGCTCCAGAATGGCGGGCCTGATCTTGGAGAGGATATCGCGCGTGATCACCGCGGAAACGGTGTTCAGGTCGGAGTTGCACATGGACATGGTCTGTGCGAACATGGCCGCGAGCACCAGGCCGACCAGGCCCACCGGCAGGAACTTATGGGCCAGCGACGCGTACAGGCCGGCTTCCGCCTGCGCCTGGGTCCAGCCGGGGAAGAGGATGGGGCCGCACCACATGGGGAAGAACAGCACCAGCGGCCAGACCAGGTAAAGGGCCGAAGAAAGGAAGGCCGCCTTTTTTGCCTGCCGGTCGTTTTCCGTGGAGATAAAGCGGGCGGCCAGGTTCCAGGTGCCGCCGTTGTAGCTCAGGAAGATCACGAAGAAATAGAGCAGGGTCCAGGAAAGCGAGCCCTGTCCGCGGCCCGCGTTGAATACGGTCAGGTGGCTTTGGGGCAGGGCGCCGAGGATGCTGGAAAAGGTGTAGCCGTACTCCCCCAGGTGGCCGATCACCGAGAAGAACAGGATCAGGCCGGCCGTCAGGGTGACGAGAAACTGCACAAAATCGGTCAGCAGGTCGGCGATCAGGCCGCCGATGGAGATGTAGAGCATCGACGCCATGCTGCCCAGAATGATCCCGAGCCAGATGGGCAGGCCGGTGAAGCCGTAAAGCAGGATTCCCAGGGACGCCCATTTCGCGCCCACATCCAGCAGCTTCACGACGATGCCGGAGCCGGCCACGATCAGCTGGGCCGCTTTGTTGTAGCGCATCTGCAGGTATTCGGTGGGCGACTGAATCCCGAGCGCGCGGCGCAGGCGCGGCCATCTGGGCACGATGGTGACGGCGCCGATCGAGGTGGCCAGCGCGATGTTGACCGCCCACCAGAAATAGATCGAGGTGCCGTACGCATAGGCGATGCCCGCGTATCCGACGAATACCACGCCGGAATAGCCGGAGACGTGGTGCGATATGCCGGAAAGCCACCACGGCACCTTTCCGCCGCCCACGTAAAAATCCTCCGAGCTTTTGATGGAACGTTTCGACCAGAAGCCGATGCCGATGATCACCAGGAAGAAAAGGACCAGAGCGGCGTAATCAAGGGGTTGCATATGTCCGACTTCCATGTTTTCCCTCCTCACTTATCTATGGTTTGCAGAGCTTTTCCAGATTGCGCAGCCGGGCGCTTGCGTAGTAGTCGTTCAGCCCTTGGTGCGGTTTCTTTTCCATCCCCCTTTCCATCTCTTCCACCAGGGCGATATAGTTTTTTACGTCTTCCATTGGGAAGACGGTCGTCAAAAAGGAATCCAGCCTGAAATCCTGCCGGGAAATCCGCTTGTTCCAAAGCAGCAGATGCCCCAGAAAACAGAGCGTCAGCGCAAACGGCAGAACCACCTGGAACAGAAACGGGCCGAGCCGCTGTTCCACGGGGATGCGGAACGCAAATACGCACAGGATGGCGTCCAGCAGGACAAGCGGGGGCAGCACGAGCTGAAGGATGACGGCGGGCTGGCATTTTCTGCGGTAGCGCTCGATCTCCCGCACGATCGCAATGCGCATGAACTGCTTCCCGTACTTTTCCAGAAGGACAGGGTTTACCGCCACCTTCGGGCGGCTTCCGCGAAAGCGCATCGGGGAAATCAGCTCGGCGACGCGCAGGGCAAAATCGTACCGGCCCAGTTCGGGGCTGGTGCAGAGCTCCACGCCGTAATCCCGCGGCAGCTCCAGATCCAGCGGCGTCAGCGCGCCGTATTCGTGCAGGGGCCTGGGCAGGGCGAGCGTTTTGAGCGTCAGCATCCGCAGAAGGCAGATTCCCCCGGCGAGGATCACCGCCGCAAGCCACGGGCGCGGCACGGCGATTTTCGCCCCCAGCAGGGCCGCGGATGCGAGAGGAATGCCGATGCCCGCCAGATAATACACGTTCGAGCTTTTCCAGTTCATAGAATCCGCCTCCCCGTATTTTGAAAAGAAAAGGTTTACTGCAGCCCCGCGGCGCTGGCCTTGTCGAGGTACATCCGACAGCCCTTTTTCAGCCGCAGGATGCTGGCCGGGCAGCTTTCTCCGATTTCCCCGGTCAGCGCATCGGCCACGGCTTTGGCCTTGCGCTCCCCGGGAACGATGCAGAACAGGTAAGGGGCGCTCACCAAAGTGGGGATGGTCAGCGTGATGGCCTGTTTGGGCACGTCGGCCAGCGTGGCGAAGCACTTGTCGTGCACCTGCTGCAAACGGCAGACTTCTTCCAGCTTTACCACTTTTACGGCTTTGGGGTCTTTAAAGTCGGCCGCGCCGGGGTCGTTGAAGGCGATGTGGCCGTTTTCCCCGATCCCCAGAAACACGATGTCCGGCGGAGCGGCCTTCAGCAGCGCGGCGTAGCGTTCGCATTCCTGCAGGGGGTCCGCGCGCCCGTCGATCAGGTGGACCGATGCGAACGGGACGCGGCGGAAGATCGCGCTGCTCAAAAATCCGTTGAAGGACTTGGGATCCCCCACCTCGAACCCCACGTATTCATCCATATGGTAGGCGTGAATCCGTTCCCAGGGAATGTCCTGCCCGGCCAGGGCGGCGAGAAACTCGTTCTGGGACGGGGCCGCGGCGAACACACAGTTGATTTCCTTTTTCTGCCGCAGCAGCGCGCGGATCTGCTCCGCCGCTTCGCGGGCCGCGGTTTCCCCCATCTCTTTTCGCGTATCGAAAATTTTTAGTCTGATTCCTCCGTACGTTCTTTCCTGCATGGTAGGTCTTCTCCTTTTGCTGATATTTATGGCTCGTTGATTTTCCGGACGGACTGACGGATGATCAGCTCCGGCTGAATGACGATCTGCTCCGGCCCCAGGCCGGGGTTCTGAATATGTTCGAACAGCAGATCCACGGCGCACTGACCCGTTTTCAGCGCGGGCTGAAAGATGGTGGTGAGCGCCGGGGTCACCATGGACGCGAAAGGGATGTTGTCGAAGCCGATGACGGAGACGTCCCCCGGCACGCGTATCCCCTGACGGGACAGCGAATCGATCATGCCGATGGCGGTGATGTCGTTGACCGCCATTACCGCGCCGGGCTTCGGATTGCATTCCAGCAGCATGCGGGCCAGCGCGCGGCCGTTGTGGATGTCGGGGTTTTCGTCCTTTTCCGGGCGGCCTTTTTCCCCGCGGATGAGGAGCAGGTTTTCTTCCGCGGGGATTCCGGCGTCGGACAGGGCTTTCTGGTATCCTTCCATCACCAGCTTCCGGCTGCTGCGGTCGATGACGCGGCTCGCGAAGGCGATCCTTCTGTGCCCGCATTGAATCAGGTAATCCGCCGCCATGTATCCGCCCTTGAAAAAATCGAAGGAGACGCTGTTCCCCGAAAAGCCCTCGTACACCTGGTCGAACAGGATAAACGGCGGGGCATCCGGCTGTTCCAGCTCCTTCAAAAAAGCGCCGGACTGATCGATGCTGGAGAAAAGCAGCCCCGCGACCTGCTGCCGCAGCAGGATATCCAGCTGACGGCGCTCCATTTCGGAGCTGTCATACGAGCTGCACACAATGGGGGCGTAGCCGTTCAGGACACATTTCCGCGCCGCCACGGAGACAAGCTGCGCATAAAACGGGTTGAGCAGGTCCGGCACGATGATGCCGATCTCTTTGCTGGCGACCCCTTTCAGCATCTGGCTGAAGATGTTCGGCTTGTAATTGAGCTTTTGGGCGGCCCTGCGCACCCGGGCGCAAAGCTCTTCCTTCACGGGATAGCCGGAATCGCTGAGCACGCGGGACACCGTGGCCGGGGAGACATCCGCCTCCCTTGCGATATCCAGGATCGTGGCGCGCTTTGATTTTCCCTTTGACATAAGCGGGCTCCTTTTTACATCATCTTCAATTGAATGGCAGGGTGCTCATCCTTCTCCCGCCGCGGGCGGGAGAAGGATGCAGCAGTGCTGTAAAACGCCAGAAAACGTTTTCTAAGCACCCAAAAAAAATGAAACCAAATATTCAAATTTTGTTTTTTACGGCTATCCCATTTCTATGGTAAAATGAACAAATTTATGACAGACAGGAAGCAGCCCTATGAAAGATTTGCCTTATCGCCATAAGAAAAGCCCGGATTTTCCCGGGCTTGGCTTATACAATTTAAAAAATCCCCTCGCCGTTGCGGCAAGGGGATTCCCGCGCTTCAGACCGTCCATTTATCACGTCATGCGGCAGGCGTGTTTTTTACACCACGTTTAAAACGATATCAACAAAACAATATGTAAAAACGTAAATTTTAAATCGTTTTTCGATTCCCGCTTTTTATACTTACGGCCTTTTCCAACTCCAGTCGAAAAATTTTCGGAAATCCTCCTTGACAATGCGGATGACCGCCGCTATAATTATACCGTAAAACGATATAACGGGTGACGATATATGACAAAAATCGAAAATACGGCTTTGACGGAAGCCGTGTATTATATTCTTCTTTCCGTCTGTTCCCCGCTTCATGGTTACGGAATCATGCAGAAGATCGAGGCGCTGTCCGGCGGGCGGGTCCATCTTGCCGCAGGCACGCTTTACGGGGCGCTGAACACGATGCTTGAGAAAGGCTGGATTCGGGCCCTTCCGGAAGAAAGCACCGGCCGGAGGAAGGAATATGGGATTACCGGGCTTGGAAAAGCCGTTGCGGAAAATGAACTGAAAAGGCTGCGGGAGCTTGTATCCAACGGAGAAAAGATTTTGGAGGCGGAGTAGATGGGACGGACCGTTCGAAAATTTTTTTGGGTCTGGGATTTTGACAAAGAGGAAAAATGGCTGAATGAAATGTCGGAGAAGGGCCTGCAGCTTGTGTCGGTAGGATTCTGCAAATATGTTTTCGACGAGGGAGCGCCCGGCGAATACGACGTCAGGCTGGAGCTTCTGGAAAACTGGCCGACGCATCCCGAAAGCACCCGGTATATTAAATTTATTGAGGACACGGGCGCGGAGTATCTCGGCTCGGTGATGCGCTGGGCATATTTCAGGAAGAAAAAAACGGAAGGCGGGTTCGACCTGTTTTCCGATATCGATTCCCGCATCAAGCATCTGAACCGGATCCTGGTTTTGCTGGGTTTGATCGGCGGCCTTGAGCTGTACGCCGGTTCCGCGAACGATCTGCTGTACTACTTCAGAAGCGGATTGACCCTCCATTTGTTTTCGAGCATTTTCTGCCTGTTACTGGGTGTCCTGATCGCCTATGGCTTCGTCCGGATCTGCCGGAAACTGAACCGGCTGAAAAAGGAAAGAATCCTGCATGAATGAAGTCCATGATAAAAAATCCGGGCCATTCGCCGGCTGGTTTTACGGCCGGCGAATGGCCCGGATCGATTTTGTATTTACGCCCCTTTGCCGGTCATCTTTTTGTCCAGATGCCTGCCGATCAGCCTGGTGATCACGCTGAAGAGGAATACCATGATGAGCAGGATCGCGGAGGAAACGTCCGCGATCTGGGCCGCGTTCGGCGCGACGGCCTCGGTCCTGGAAGCCCAGATGTGCAGGGCGAGCGTTTCGCCCGGACGGAACGGATTGAGCGGGCTGGTGGGAGAGGACAGGTTCCAGTTCGACCAGTTGATGTCCGTGCTCATGCCGGCTGTGTAAAGCAGCGCGGCGGCTTCCCCGAATCCGCGCCCCGCGGCCAGAATGATTCCCGTGATGATGCGCGGGACGCACGCGGGCAGCAGCACGAACACGATCGTCTGCCATTGGGTCGCGCCCAGCGCCAGGCTTCCCTCCCGGTATTCGTCCGCCACCGCGTGCAGCGCATCCTCCGTTACGGTCGTGATCAGCGGAAGGCTTAAAATGGAGACCGCCAGCGCGCCGGCCATCAGGCTCCATTGGGAGTGCGTCATGACGACGAACACCAGGTAGCCGAAAAGGCCGACCACGATCGAGGGCAGGGAAGAGAGCGTTTCGATGCAGGTGCGGACAAAACTGGAAAGCCGCCCCTGCTTCGCGTATTCCGCCATATAGATACCGGCGGCCACCCCGAACGGCACGCTGATCAGCAGCGCGAGAAACACCAGGTAGACCGTGTTGAACAGCTGGTCCCCGATTCCGTTTTCATTGAAAGCCAGAAGGCCGATGTCGAACTCCCGAAAGGCCTTGAACAGGATATAGACCGTAAACGCGCCGAGCAAAAGCAGGAAAAATCCCGCGACGAGATACAGCACGACCGTCATGAACCTGTCCATCCTTTTCGCGGAATGGCGGTTCCCTTTCATTCTTTCCTCACCTGCTTTTCCGATATTTTCCTGACAAGAAGGATGAATACGTAGGAAATCAGCAGCAGAAGCAGCGCCATCGTCCACAGGGCGAGGTTGTATTCGCCGCCTTCCGCCGCGCCGCCCATGTCGGAGGCGATCGCGGAAGTCAGGTTGTTGGTGGGGGAGAAGATGTTTTCCGGGAAAGCGAGCTTTTTCCCGATGACCATCGCCACGGCCAGCGCCTCGCCGAACGCGCGGGCCAGGCCCAGGATGATCCCCGTGAGCACGCCGGGCCGGGCCGCGGGCAGAAGCACCCGCCAGATCACCTGCCAGCGCGTGGAGCCGAGCCCGTACGCGGCCTCTTTGTATTCTTCCGGAACGCTCCGCAGCGCATCCGCCGAAACGCTGGTGATCGATGGAAAGATCATCACCGCCAGAACAAGGGCGCCCGCCAGCACGGAAAAGCCGTAGGGCAGATGAAACACCCTTTCGAGGAACGGCACCAGCACCGTCACCCCCACCCAGCCGTAAACGACCGAGGGGATTCCGATGAAAATTTCAACGGCCGGCTGAAAGATTTTTTCGCTCAGCCGGGGGGAAATCTCCGCCATAAAGATCGCCGCCGCAATGCTGAACGGGGCGGAAATCAAAAGGGCCAGCATGCAGATGGAGATGGAGCCGAAAATAAAGATGGCGGCGCCGACGTGCCCTCCGCCGGTAAAATCGTCGGCGGGGTTCCAGTCGGGGGAAAACAGGAACTCCGCCACGCTGTGGTGGAATACCGTGAAGGTCCCCACGCCTTTATAAATCAGGAAGGCGCCGATTGCCAGCGTGAGAATGATGATCAGCATTCCGCACGCGGTGATGACAGAGCGCCAGAAGGTTTCTTTTTTTGCCATTCGACCAGCTTCCTTTGACAGGCAAAGGCCGGACGGAAAAACCGCCGGCCTTCACCTATGTAGAATAAAATGAAAAGATGAAACGAGAGGCTGTTATTTCGTAGCCTTCATTTTGGAAGTGACGTTGTAGCCCAGCGTTTCTACGGAGTTGCCGTATTCTTCGGACTGCATGTAGTCGAGGAACGCCTTGACGGCCCCTTCGGGCTCGCCCTTCGTGTACATGTGCTCGTAGCCCCAGACCTTATAGGTCCCGTTGTAGGTGTTTTCCAGCGACGGTTCGACATTGTCGATCGCAACCGTGGAAACGCTGGTGTTGTTGATCAGGTAGGAAAGAGCGACATAGCCGATCGCGCCCTTGTGGGTGGAAACGCTCTGAAGGAGCGCGCCGGAATCATCCGTTTCCAGGGAAGCGTTGGAAGCTTCTTCCTGATTGTTCAGCGCGTACTGCTTGAACAGAGCGCGCGTTCCGGAAGTCGCCGGGCGGGTGACCAGAACGATGGGCTCATCCGGGCCGCCGACTTCTTTCCAGTTCTTGGTTTTCGCGGTGAAGATGCTGACCAGCTGTTCGGTGGTCAGGCTCTTGACCTTCTCGGCCACGTCTTTGTTCACGATCGGGGCCATGGTGATCACACAGATCTTGTGGTCGACGAGCTCCTTGGCCTTGTCCGCGGCAAGCTTGCTGGCCGCTTCCACGTCGGAGTTCCCGATATCGACCGAACCGTCGGAAACCTGCTTCAGGCCCGTGCCGGAACCGCCCGCGTTCAGCGTGATGGAAACGTCGGGATTGATCTTCTTAAATTTGCTGATCGCGTCTTTCACCAGCGGGTAAAGCGCGGAGGAACCGGAAGCGGTGATGCTGCCCGTCACCTTTTCCGGAGCCGCGGAGGCTTCGGATGAACCGGTTTCCCCGGCAGGCGCCGGAGCCGCCGCAGAGGATGTCGCCGTCGTGTTCGAGCAGGCGCTCGCACTTACCAGAATGGTTGCCGCAGCCAACAAAAGCGATAAAAACTTTTTCATACCATTTCTCCTTACACATCTTATCTTTAACATCACGCTCCTAAGGATAGACCGGCATTGTTAAAAAAAGATTATGTCTCCGTTGTTTTTGTGTTAAACGGAAAGGAGGGCCGGCGGGCTGAAATTCCCGCAGGCGGCGCCGTGCGGCGTGCTCCGCACGGAATTCAGAGGACAAAAAAGAATTTTTCAGGCTGGCCGCTTTTGCGAAATACCACTTTTTGCGGCAGCCCCTTATCTATGGAAAGCCGGATGCACCCGGCTTTCCAAAAACGATCTGGCCTTGTTTGGGAAATAAAAAACGACGGATTTTCGAGATAAAATTGCGCCGAACAAGGAGAAAAGCGCAGGAATCCTTTCCGGATTCCGAGCATTTTTGACGCTGGGCGGCGCAATTTTAGCCGAAATAGACGAGTCTCTTGATTTTTCAAACGAGGCCTAGATATCTTCAAACGGGGCGATAATCTCGTTGATCCTGGCATTCATCCCGTCGTCGATGTCCCATGTCAGGCAGTGGACGTTCTGTTCCAGCTGCTTTACCGAGGAGGCCCCCCCGATGATGGAGGTGACTTCCGGCTGCCGCCGCAGCCAGTTCAGGGAGATTTCGCTCATGGGCCTGCCGCATTCGTCCGCGAGCTTTTTGAGCTTTTCCGCGGCGTCGAAATACAGCCTGAACTGCGGGCCGACCAGCTTCGGGTTCGCGTTCCGGATGTCGTTTTTGGAAAAGCTGATGCCGGAATGAAATTTGCCCGCGAGAAGCCCCTGAAACAGCGGGCTGTACGGAAGAAACGCCTGCCCGTATTTTCTGACGTTGGGCAGCACTTCTTTTTCCGTTTTGTATTCCAGCGGGATGTTATGGTAGCTGCCGGTGTTCCGCTCCAGCATATTGTACAGGCTCTGCTGGCAGTTCACTTCGGTCAGCGTCATCATCTTGTCGACGTCCTTCTGAGGGAAATTGCTCAGCCCGACATAGCGTATTTTGCCGGCCTTCTTGATCTCCTCCAGCGCCTGTGCGGTTTCTTCCAGCGGAACGCTGGGGTCGGGCCAGTGCATCTGATAGATGTCGATATGGTCGGTCTGGAGCCTTCTCAGGGTGTTGTCGATTTCCTTCAGAAGGCTTTTCCTCGAAAGGTTGTTGGTTGTCTCGTGCTTTTCGTTCCAGAGCAGGCCGCCCTTCGATGCGATCAGCACCCTGTTCCTCAGGTTCCCTTCTTTCAGGGCTTTTCCCAATACCTCTTCGGAATGTCCCCACCCGTAAACGGGGGCGACGTCGAAAAAGTTGATCCCCAGATCGATCGCCGCGTGGATGATATCGATGGATTTTTTGTCGTCCGTGGAATCCCAGTCGCCGCCGAAGTTCCAGCATCCGATCCCGATTGCCGAAATTTGTTCCCGGATCCTTTTTACTTTTTTATAGATCATGATGAAATGCCTCCCATTTCAGATTTCGTTAATTGCGTTTTTTGCGGACCTTATCCAGAACGACTGCGATGACGATCAGGGAGCCGATGATGATTTCCAGGATGAAGGAATTGACGCCAAGCAGCGTGCCGCCCTGCCGCAGAGTGGCCATGATCATGGCGCCCAGCACCGTGCCGATCACGGATGATTCCCCGCCGTCCAGGCTCGCGCCGCCGACCACCGACGCCGCGATCGCGTCGAGTTCGTAGCCCGTGCCGGCATCCGGAACGCCGTTCCCCAGCCGGGACGCGAGCAGAATCCCCGCGAAGCCGCAGACGATCGCGCAGAATATGTACACCCCGTACACGGCGAAGCGCACGTTGATGCCGCTCAGCCTCGCCGCTTCCTTATTGCTGCCGTACGCGTAAATGTTCCGCCCGAAGACCGTCTTGTTTGCGAGGAACAGGGTGACGAGGATCAGAGCGAGATAAGAGAGGAACAGATAGGGGATCCCCATGAAAGTGCCCGACGCAAAGCCCGTAAAGCTTTTCGGAAGATTGGATATGGTTGCCGCGCCGGTGATCAGCATGATGATGTTCCTCACGATGATCAGCGAGCCCATGGTGGCGATGAACGGGGGCACGTTCGCGTCGAAAACGATGATCCCGTTGAACAGCCCCACCAGCACGCTCGCGCCCATCGCCACCAGAATGGAGACCGGGATCGGCAGGCCCCCCACCATGCACATGGAGGCGACGACCCCCGAAAGCCCCACCGTGGAGCCCACCGAGATGTCGATCCCGGCGGATGTGATGACGAGCGTCATGCCCAGCGCGATCATGCCGTAAATGGATGCCTGCTTTAACAGCGCCATCAGCGTGTTGACCTCAAAGAAGACCGGGGAGCTGACCCCGAAGAACAGGAACAGTAAAACAAGAATTGCAAATAGGAGCAGCTGGGTCGAATGGCGCGTTGCCGCCAGAATGGTTTTTTTCTTTTTGCCTTGCCTGCTTTCCTCAGCCATGATAGTTATCCCTTTCCTTTTATTCCGGAAGCCAGACGCATGATGCGCTCATCCTGAAACTCTTCTTTGGATAAGACCGCGGTCTGCTTTCCCTCGTACATGATCAGCATACGGTCGGCGAGCCCCATCACCTCGGGGAGGTAGGAAGAGATCAGGATGATCGTTTTTCCCTGCCCGATCAGCGTCTCGAATATTTTGTAGATTTCCGTCTTGGCGCCGACATCCACCCCTACCGTCGGCTCGTCGAAGATAAACAGGTCGCTGTCCTGCTCCAGCCATTTTGAGATGACGACTTTCTGCTGATTTCCCCCCGACAGGTTTTTGACCACTTGAAAGACGGATGGGGTTTTGATCTGAAGCATCTCACAGAATCTTCCGGCGATTTTCACTCCCTTTTTGTTGTCGACCACGCCGAACCGGCTGATTTTGTCCATCGCGACGATGTTGACGTTGTCGGCGACCGACAGGGTCAGCGCCAGCCCCTGCGCGCGCCTGTTTTCCGGGAGCAGCGCGATTTTGGAGCGGATTCCCTGCAGCGGCTTGACAAAATCCGCTTTTTTCCCTTCGAAGGTCACGCTGCCGCCGTCCTTGACGTCCGCGCCGAAGATGCTTCTGACGATCTCCGTTCTGCCGGAGCCGACCAGGCCGAACATCCCGAAGATCTCGCCCCTTTTTACCTCGAAGCTGACGTTCTGAAAGGCTTTTCCCCTGGAGATGTTGTCGACTTTTAAGATCGTTTCCCCCGGCTCGCCGTGTTCGATGTGATAGATGTCCTCCACGTTCCTGCCGACCATCATGGCGATCAGCCGGTCCTGGTCCGTGTCGGCGATGCCGACGGTATCGACCAGGGCGCCGTCCTTCAGGACGGTGACGCGGTCGCAGATCTCAAAAATCTCTTCGAGCCGGTGCGATATGTATAAGATTCCGACTCCCCTGCCCTTCAGCTGGGCGATGATCCTGAACAGCTGCTCCGTTTCGGCGTTTGTCAGCAGGGCGGTGGGCTCGTCGAAAATGACCAGCCTGCTGTTCTGGTGGACGATCTTGCCGATGGCGACCATTTCCTGCTGGGCCATGGATAAGGTCCGGATGATCGCCCCCGGGTCCACGTGAATGTCGACGGAATCCAGCGTCTCTTTTGTTTCCCGGTTGATCTTCTCATAGTCGACCGTCCCGAACTTTGTCCGGGGAAGCTGGCCCATAAAGAAGTTTTCCGCGACGGAAAGGTGCTGCGCGAGGTTGACGTCCTGATAGACCGCGCCCAGCCCGAGGGACTGCGCGTGAATGGGGGACCTCACCTCCGTCTGCTTTCCGTTGATGTAGATTTCCCCGGCCGTCTTGGTAAAGACCCCCATCAAAATCTTGATGATCGTCGATTTGCCGGCCCCGTTTTCTCCCACCAGAGCGTGGACCTCGCCGGGAAGCACATCCAGGTCGACCCCCGCCAAAGCGCGGACGCCCGGAAATTCCTTTACGACCCCTTTCATGGCAACGATCGGCTGCTGTTGTGGCTGCATACAAACCTCCTCTCTTAAAAGCAGACTCCATCCACCGGTCATCGGTTTCAGGAGCCTGATTTTATACCGGTTGAAAAATGATCGGTCAGTTCTTGTCCGGATACAGCAGCTTCTGCACGGCGGGGTCGCTCATGTTGTCCTTTGTGACAAGCGTCGTTTTGGAAACGACGTCATGCTCGACCGACTTGCCCTCGGCGGCGGAAACCACTGCCAGCACGCCGTTATAGCCCATGCCGTACGGATCCTGAACGATGATGCCGGTCAGGTGCCCGTTCTGAATCGCCTGGATTTCCGTATCGTCCGAATCGAACGCATAGGATACGACCTTGTCGCCGGCCTTGTTCTGCTCGATGGATTTGGCGATGCCGTCGCCCATCAGGTTGTTGTCCCCGAAAATGCCGATCAGGTCCTTGTTGGCCATCAGAAGGTTATCCGTCTCGTCGAGCGCCTTCTGCATATCGCCGTTGCAGAACCGGGTCGGAAGCACGCTGATCCCCGGCACCTGCTTTTTGATCTCATCCGCAAAGCCCTTGCAGCGCGCCTGGTTCACGGGCGAGCTGGAATCCGAGCTGATGACCGCCACTTTCTTTCCGGAGGGGTCGATGCCCTTCGCCTTCCACTGCTTCGCCATCTCGTCAGCGGCCGTGGCCGCTGCGGCGGCGTGGTCGGTCGCGATATGCTCCGCATACACATCCGTGCCGAGCTTATTGTCGACCGTAACGACGGGGATCCCCGCCTTCACCGCCTGCTCAACGGCGGGCACGGTCGCTGTGGAGCTGATGGAAGCGAGCACGATTCCATCCGGTTTCGCAGCCACCGTATTTTCCAGGATGGTCACCTGCTTTTCCATGTCGGACTCGGAAGCCGGGCCGGCCGTGGTGACCTTGATCTTCCCGCCGCTTTCGTCGGCCGCGGCCTTTGCGCCGAGCAGAAGCGTCTGCCAGTAAGAGGATTCGGTCGCCTTGATGATGACGGTGACGTTGTAGCTGCTTTTCGCCGTTCCCGAGCCGCCGTCTGAAGCGGCTGCCGAGGACGCGGGGGCCGCTGCGGGCGTATCGGACGAGCATGCGGCGCAGGATGCCGCCGTCAGGGATGCCAGAAGCAATGACATGATTCTCTTTTTCATAACCCTTTTCTCTCCCAAAAATCAAATTTATATTGAACGGAACCCGGCGGCTCCGTTAATATATGGAATGGCATTTTCAGCTAAGAGATAGAATTTGTTTCTGTTCCTCCCCCGAAAGGGGGATAGGAGGAACAATCCGGGTTCGCAGTCATGAGCGGAATTGGTCGTTCCGGGCTGGTTCCGGAACGCAGGGGCCGTCTTCTGTTTTTGCGGAATCCGCAGGATTTCTGTATGGAACCGGTTCCACATACGGGAAAAAGAATCACTCTCTCCTTTCAGAGCCTTTCAATTCCAATTTGCAGGGGATCACCCGGATATTCCTCTCGGCGCTCGGCGTTTTCATCCGTTGGAGCAGAAGCTCCATGGCGACCCTGCCCATCTCTTCCGTATCGCGCGAAACGCAGCTGAAATGGAACCCCAGCGCGTCGAGCATCGCGATATGGTCGATGCCGATGACGGCGATGTCTTTTCCGATCGTTAAATTCCGCTCGACCATCGCCTTGATAAAGCCGATGCTTGTGCGGTTGTTCGTCGTCACCATGGCATCCGGAAGGTCTCCCGCAGCGAGCATCTGCTTTGTCAGCCGGTATGCCGTGTCGACCGTAAAATCGCCCTTCAGCAGGAAAGGCTCGGGGATTTCCAGGTGGTTCGCCGCCATGGCGTCCTTGTATCCCCGGTATCTTTCCCTCCCGATTTTCAGCTGCATGTCGCCGAGGATGATGCCGATTCTGCGGTTCCCCGCTTTGATCAGGTGTTCCGCCGCGATATAGCCGCTCTCATAATTCTGGTAATAAACGGTGTCCCACTCCGAATAATCAAAATCCCTGTCGACCACCACGACCGGCACGTTCAGCGCGGTCAGGGCCGTCTTGATCTTTTCAACGGCTCCCAGGCCGACATACCCCATCGCCGGGGTGATGATCACCCCCCTGACGCGCTGCTGCTCCAGAGTAGCCAGCGTCTTCAATTCCTTTTCCCCACTGTTCTGGGTGTTGCAGCAGATCAGGGAAAGCCCTTCCTGATCGGCGATCTCGGTGATCCCTTTCAGGACCTCGCCGAAAAAGGTATTGTCGATTTCCGGGATAATCACGCCGATTGTGCTGCTTTCCTGCTTGGAAAGGCTCACCGCGGTGGCGGAAGGCCTGTAGCGGTTCTCCTCTATGATCTTTTCGATTTTCCGCCTGGTCTTTTCGCTTACGTACCCTTTGTTGTTCAATACTCTCGAAACCGTGGATTTGGAGACTCCCGCCAGTTTTGCGATTTCTTTAATGGTCAGCATGATGATCCAGCCTTTGTACGAATTTTATGGAACCGTTCCCCTTATCGTGTTTTTATGATATCATTCCCAACATTTCGGTGTCAAGCATAATATCGTCAAAATATAGAAATTATTTTTATATATATTAAATAATTATAAACCGATTTATTGGGGGAGTCGTATTTTTTCAGGCAAAGGAGCTGCCCTGCTCTCCGATTGGAATCTGAATTTTAAGGAACCGGTTTTTGACAAAACCGTGGAAAATGTAGCTTTTCCCAAGCCTCTCGGGAAACAAATCGCGCCGGCTGCGATTGAAACCGGAGCCGGGCCGGTCATAGCCGGCGCCGCGGGGAGAAAACGGCTGATTTTATTGCCATAAAACAAAAAAAGAAATGCGAGATTGATTTTTCTAGACAGTATGTTAAGATAAAAGCGAAGGTTATTTTTAACCGGAGCTTGCGCGTTCGGCCGGCCGCGCGGCGAAGAGAAAATCTGCTGCCGGAAGGAAGGGGCCCGCTTTGTTTTATGACAAGGAAATGATCTATCTGTGTTTTTTCGCACTGTATTCCATCGTCCTGCTGATCGTCGGAAAGAGCAGGATGCAGCAGCAGAATACCCTTCGTCATTTTTATCTGGGGAACCGGAGCCTGAACCTGTTCCGCTGTACGCTTACGTTTATCGGCACCTGGATTTCCGCCGCGACGATTCTGGGGTTTACCGGCAACGTGTTCGAAAGCGGCTTGGCGCCTTTGCTCTATTCGGTCGTGCCGTGGTTTCTGGGGGCGTTTCTGCTTTATTTCATCAGCGGCCGGCTGTATGAATACGACGTGCTGACGATCCCGGAGCTGATCCGGAAAAAGTACGGCTCAAAATGGCTGCAGGTGATTTTCGCATGGATCATGATGATCTCCTACACGCTGTACCTGATCATCCATATCAAAGGCTTCGGCCTGGTGGCCTCGGTGCTTTTCGATATCCCCTATAAAGTGGCCACGCTGATGATCTATCTGTTTATCCTGTATTCCGCGTTCGGGGGATTCCGGGCGGTCGCGCGGATTCACGTGATGCACGTCCTTCTGCTGACGGCCGGGACCGCCCTTGCGTTTCTGCTGGTGGTGGGGCGCGCCGGCGGCCTGCCGGAGCTTTTCCGCCGGGCGGGGCAGGTTTCCGGCTTTGCCTATGCCGGAAGCGCGGCGGCCAACCGGCCGGGCGACCTGTTCCAGCTGTTCAACGGGGAGAAGTTCACGCCGCGCATCAGCACCACCATGTTTTTCGGCTGGGGCCTCGGCCTTGCGGCGAATCCCCAGTATATGGTCCGGCTGCTGTCCGCCAGGGACAAGCGGACCGCCCGGCATACCGTCCTCAGCGCGCTGTGCTATCTGGTCGTTTTCTATTTTGCCCTTCTGACCATCGGCCTGGGGATGCGGGCGCTGTTCCCGTCCCTCGGCGAGGTTCAGCATGCGGATGACGTGGTGGTGTATGTCTTCAACAATCCGCTTTACACGCCGCTCAACACCCTGTTCCTGTTTGCAATTTTGGGGGCTTGCATCTCCACATCCAATTCCCAGCTTCTGCTGTTTTCCACGTCGTTCGCCTATGATTTTGTCCGGCCTCTTTTGAAAAAGCCGCCGCGGGAATACACGATGATCCTCCTGACCCGTGCGGGGGTGCTTCTCGGCGGCACCCTGTCGCTGCTTTTTTCCACCCACCCGCCGGACAGCCTGCTCTCTTACGGCGGCGATATCTGGGGCGTTTTCGGGGTCACGTTCTTCCCCACCCTGTACGGCACTTTCCTGTACAAAAAGGCCACCCGGCAGGGCGTCTGGGCTTCGATCATCGCCGGCACGGCGGCCATCCTCGTCTTTTATCCCCTGTACTACCGGCAGATCCTTCTCATCCATCCGGCTTTTCCGGGAACGATCCTGTCCGCGCTGTGCTTTTTTGTCGTTTCCCGGGCGACCTGGAAAGGAGAAGAGGAACATGAAGCTCAGGCGTCTGTTTGACATCGAGCGCAAGATATTGATCCCGTTTCTGGTGCTGGGCGCCGTGTCCACCGTTTTGTTCGGCGTGATTCTCTACGATACGGGCTACCGCACCAAAATGGCGGAGGAGCAGAGGCTTGCGGAAAGCAGCATCGCGCTGATCGAGTCCGACATCGGCTACTATGCGTCCGCCGGGCAGCTTCAGCAGCTGGCGGAAAAATACCGGCAGTGCCGGCAGCCCCACATCCTGATCCAGGGCCGGGACGGGGAGTATATCGGCGGTACGCGGCCCCAAAGCGGGGACAGCGTGCTGTACTCCCGCACCGGGAACCAGATGGGCTGGAAAATCTCTTACACGGTGGACCGAACGCAGTTCACTGCGGAGCTGCTTCAGGAACAGAAATACACGGTTCTGGCCCTGATCGCCCAGCTGATCGTGGTGCTGCAGGTCAGCATCCTGATCGCGGACAATATTTCCACGCCGATCCGCCGCCTGAACTACGCCTGCCGCACCATCAGCGAACAGCCGCAGGAGCCCTGGACGTTCGACGGGGAATTTACGGACCGGAGCGACGAGCTGGGGCAGCTTGCCCGGTCGTTTTACGGGATGCTGCGGAACCTGCATCAATACACGGCGGACCTGAAACGCGTCAAAAAGATCAACGAGACCATCGTGGAAAGCCTGCCGATTGCGGTGATCGCGTACGATCAGGATGGAAATGTCCTGCTGAGCAACAGCCGCGCGCAGAACCTGCTGGCGAAATCGGAATACCGGTACGAGGGAAAATCCCTTTCCGCTTTGCTGGAGGAAAGCTTGAAAAATCAGAAGGTCTTTTACGACCCCATCCGGCTTCTGGATGGCAGGAGCCGCCGGCTGGATGTGGAGCTGGGGGTCTGGCGCCTGCTGGATGAGGATCAGAAGCCGTGGGGCGTGCTGTGCACGATTGACGACATCACCTACCGGAAAATGATGGAGGAGCAGGCCGTGCAGGACGAGAAGCTGGTCTACGCCGGGAAGCTGGCGGCGGAGCTGGCACACGAGATCCGCAACCCGCTGGCGGGCATCCGGGTGGGGGTTCAGGTGGTGGAACGCCATTCTTCTTCGGAAACCGACCGGAAGCTGTGCGAAACGATCATCGGCGAGGTGGACCGCATCAACCTGCTCGTGGAAAACCTGTGCCATCTGACCCGGCAGCGCAAGCTGCAGAAAACGCTGATCGACGTGGCCGAGCTGTATCAGGAGGTGTCGCTCCTGTATTCCAAGATCGCGGAGAACAGCCATATCGAGCTGCTCAGCGATGCGCCGCCGGGGATTCTGCTGTATGCGGACAAAAGCGCGGTCAAGCAGGTGCTGATCAATCTGATCAACAACAGCATCAAGGCGATGAAAACCGGCGGAACCATTGTGATGAAGGCCCGCGCGCAGGAAAGCCGCATCCTTCTCTGCCTTTCGGACGACGGGGAGGGCATCCCGCCGGAGAAGATGAAAGCGAAAAGCCGGAACGGCGGGATGGGGCTTTCCATCGTCTCGCAGCTCCTTCAGAAAAACGACGGGACGTTCCGGCTGGAAAGCGCCCCCGGAAAGGGGACGAAGGCGATGATGACCTTCCCGCGGTAATATAGAAAAAATAAAGATGACAGGAAAGACGAGGAGGCCGCGATGCAGTACCGTGTTTTGATCATAGACGACGAATATCTGATCCGCATTTCCCTGAAAGAGGGACTGACGGATCTGGGCTATCTGACGAGGGAAACCGAGACGATCCGGGAGGGCCTGGCGCTGGCGGAGCAGTTCAAGCCGGATGTGGTGATCCTCGACAACCGTCTGGGGGACGCGCTCGGCATGGAATATATCGAATCCATCAAAAAGATCGACGAGGACATCCAGATCATCATCATCACCGCCTACGGCTCCGTGTCGCAGGCGGTGCAGGCCATCCGCCGGGGGGCGTACGACTACGTCCAGAAGCCCTTCGACATCGAGGCCATCGACATTGTGATCCGCCGCGCGCTGGAAGAGCTGAAAAGGCGGCGCAGGCTGGAGCTTCTGTCCTCCGGCGCCATGCCGGACCTGATCGGGGAAAGCCCCCAGATGAAGCGGGTCAAGAAGCAGATCGAGCTTTTGAGCGCGAAGGACGGCGTCGATCTGCTGATCCGCGGCGAAACGGGAACCGGAAAAGGGGTCGTGGCCTGCCAGATCCACCAGAAGAGCGGGCGCCGGAATTTTCCCATGGTGAAGATCAACTGCAGCGCCATTCCGGAAAACCTGTTCGAAAGCGAACTGTTCGGCCACGAAAAAGGGGCGTTCACCGGCGCGTCGGCCCGGAAAAAAGGGTTGTTCGAGCTGGCCAACGAGGGCACGATCTTTCTGGATGAAATCGGGGACATGCCCCTTTCCATGCAGGCGAAGCTGCTCACGTTCCTGGAGGACCGCAAATTCCGCCGCGTGGGCGGTCTCGGCGACGTGGAGGTGAACGTGCGGGTGATCGCGGCCACCAACCACCCGCTGGAACAGGCGATCCGGGAAAAGACCTTCCGGGAAGACCTGTTTTTCCGGCTGAACGCGGTGCAGATCGATTTGGCGCCGCTGCGTGAGCGCCGGGAGGATATCGAGCCCCTGTGCCGGTATTACCTGGATTATTTCAACCGGAAGCTCGGGAAAAACATCGGGAGCATCTCCCCGTCGTTCCTGCGGAAGCTGATGCGGTACTCCTGGAAGGGAAACGTGCGGGAGCTGAGGAACGTATTGGAGCGGGCCGTTTTGTTCTGCGATGGCGACGTCCTGGAGCATACGGGCCAGCTTCTGGAGGAGGGCGCCGACGCCCCGCCCCCGGCGGAAAACGGGCAGTCCTGGCCCATGAAGGACCTGAGCCGGCCCATCGACCTGCAGGCGGAGCTGCGGGAGCTGGAGGGGGCCTATATCCGGAAGGCGCTGAAGCAGACCGGGAACAATTATTCCAAGGCGGCGAAGCTTTTGGGCTACAGCCGTTTTTCCCTTCGCAGGCGGCTGGGACTTTAGGGGGTTCAATTCCGCACGATGTGCGAAATTGAACGGATTTACCGTGCAGAAATGCACGGTATTTTTTGTTTCAGCCGTTTTATTTGGAATGAATCACCAAAAACAAAAGATTGCTTTCCTTTAAAACTGGTCGGATGAAAGAGACCGCTTTTCCGCCCGCGGCGGGAAGAGAGGGACAAAACCGTGCGGCCGTTCCATGAAAATACAGTGGGGAACCGGGAAAAGAAGCAGTTTGGCATGCATTTTGCTGTAATACTTCATGTAGGCCATTTTTATTCATGAAACCAGAAAGGGGAGTTTTGTATGAATCGAATCGATTTGAACTGTGATCTGGGAGAAAGCTTCGGCGCCTATAAGATCGGCCGGGATGAAGAGGTCGTCAAGTATATTTCTTCCGCGAACGTCGGGTGCGGATTCCACGCGGGCGATCCCTGCGTCATGGAGCACACCGTCCGGCTTGCCAAACAGAACGGGGTCAGCGTGGGGGCGCATCCGGGCTTTCCCGATCTGCTCGGGTTCGGGCGGCGCAAAATGGATGTCAAGCCCGAGGAAGCGAAAGCGTACATGAAATACCAGATCGGCGCGCTGAACGCGTTCTGCGTATCCAACGGCGTAAAGCTGGTCCACGTCAAGCCGCACGGCGCGCTGTACAATATGGCGGGCAAGGATGAAAAGCTGGCCGGGGCTCTGGCGGAAGCGGTTTACGAGGTGGACCCGGGCCTGATCTTCCTCGGCCTTTCCGGCAGCAAGATGCTGGAGGCCGCGCGCGCGGTGGGGCTGACCTGCGCCAGCGAAGTGTTCGCCGACCGCGCCTACAATGCGGACGGCAGCCTGGTCGCGAGGGGCACCCCCGGCGCGGTGATCCACGACGTGAACGAATGCGTCCGCCGCATCATCGGGATGGTGAAGGACCATACGGTGACGGCGATCACCGGAGAGCAGATCCATCTGGAGCCGCAGTCTATCTGCGTCCACGGCGACACGGCGGAAGCCGTCGAATTCGTCCGGAATATCCGCGAGAGCCTTGCCGGGGAAGGAATCGAGATCGCGAACCTGGCGGCGGTCTGCGCCGGGAAATAAGGAGATGAAGGAAATTTTAGGAGGATTTTGTCATGGGCGCTGAAACCAAAACTCCGGAAATAAAAACCAAGAAAAAACGCAGCCAGACCATCGGGGCGGTCTTCCTGATGGCCGCTTCCGCGATGGGGCCTGGCTTCCTGACCCAGACCGCGAAATTTGTCGGTGATTTTCACGAGAGCTTCGGCTTCGTCGTCATCGCATCGCTCGTGCTGTCGATCATCGTACAGGTCAACGTCTGGCGCGTTTTGTGCGTGTCCGGCATGCGGGCGCAGGATGTGGCGAACAAGCTTGCGCCCGGCTTGGGGTATTTTCTGGCCCTTCTGGTTTTTCTGGGCGGGCTGGTGTTCAACATCGGCAATGTCGGCGGCGCGGCTCTCGGCCTGAACGCCCTGCTGGGGCTCGATCTGAGGGCCGGGTATCTCGTGGCATGCGCGATCGCTATCACGGTGTTTTCCCTTAAAAACGCCCAGCGTGCGGTGGACAACATCGCGAAAATTCTGAGCTGTCTGAAAATCGGCATCATTCTCGTGGTGCTGATTTTCATCGTCCATCCGCCGGTCGGGGAAGCCCTGAAGCAGACTTTTGTGCCCAGCACCGGCGTTCCGGCGCTTTTTCCGGCCATCCTGACGCTGGTGGGCGGCACGGTCGGCGGGTATATCACGTTTGCCGGCGCGCACCGCCTGATCGACGGCGGGATCGTGGGAAAGGAAAATGAAAAGAAAATCGTCCACAGCGCGTGGGGCGGCCTCGGCGTGGCCGGGATCAGCCGCATCATCCTGTTCCTTTTGGTTCTGGGCGTCGTGGCAAAGGGCGCCTCGCTCGACCCCACCAATCCGGCTGCGGATGCCTTCCTGAAGGCGGGCGGGGAATTCTGCTACCGCCTGTTCGGGCTGCTGCTGTTCGCGGCGGGCATCACCTCGATCACCGGCGCTTCCTATACCTCCCTCTCCTTTGTCAAATCGCTGAGCAAAACGGTCATGGATCACAATAAAGCCGTTACGATCGCATTCATCGCCTGCTCCACCCTGATCATGCTGCTGCTGGGGCAGCCGGCGAAGCTGCTGGTTCTGGCGGGCGCGCTCAACGCTTTGGTTCTGCCGCTGGGCCTCGCGATCTGCCTGATCGCCGCGCACCGCAAGGACATCGTCGGGGAGGACTATAAACACCCGCTTTGGCTGACGATCACGGGCACGGCTTCGGCGCTGCTGTTCGCCTATTTCGCTGTCGTGGGCCTGGGCAGCTTGTTTCATTGATTTTTGACAGGAGGGATCATGATGGATTCGCAGACGAAATATCTGGTCGCCGGGGATTCCGCGCTGGTCGTGGAATTCGGCGACGCAATATCGCCCGAGATCAACGGGCGGGTGCGGGGGATGTATCTCGCGGTCGGGCAGGCAAAGGTTCCGGGGATTGTTTCCCTGACCCCGACCTACCGTTCCCTGCTTGTGCAGTACGACCCGATGGTGATGCCGTACCGCAAAATGCTGGAAGCCCTTCAAAAGCTGGAAGGGAATCTCGAAAAAATGGAGCTTCCAGACCCCAATGTGCTGGAAATCCCTACCCTTTACGGCGGGGATTGCGGCCCGGACCTGCAGCATGTATGCGAGCACAGCGGGCTGATCGAGGAAGAGGTCATCCGGATTCACAGCTCGCGGGACTATCTGATTTACATGCTGGGGTTCGCGCCCGGTTTCCCCTACCTGGGCGGGATGGATGAGCGCATCGCGACGCCGCGGCTGAAAACGCCCCGCGTCAGAATAGAGAGCGGATCGGTGGGGATCGCCGGCCAGCAGACCGGGGTCTACCCCATGGTGAGCCCCGGCGGCTGGCAGCTGATCGGCCGCACGCCCATCCGCCTTTACGACCCGAAGCGCGAGCCGCCCATCCTCTATAAAACCGGGGATTACCTGAAATTCGTCCCCATCGGCAAAGAGGAGTACGAGCGGATTCTCAAACAGGTGGAGGAAGGCAGCTACCAGTACAGGCTGTATCCCAAAAAGGAGGCGGGAAAATGAACGCGGTAAAAGTGATTTCACCGGGCGCTTTGACCACCATTCAGGATGCGGGGCGCTTCGGCTATTTACAGTCCGGGATTTCCGTTTCGGGTGTCATGGACGGCTACAGCCACCGCACCGCCAATCTTCTGGTGGATAATCCGCCCGAGGAGGCGGTTCTGGAGGTCACGCTGATGGGGCCGGTCCTGGAATTTCTGACGGGCACGCGCATCGCGGTGACCGGCGCCGCCATGCAGCCGCAGGTCAACGGGCAGCCGGCGCCCATGTGGCAGACCATCCCGGTAAGACAGGGAGACCGCCTGTCGTTTTCGCCAATCAAAAGCGGCTGCCGCGCGTATATCGCCTTTGCGGGCGGGCTGGATGTCCCCGTCGTCATGGGCAGCAAATCCACCAACCTGAAAGCCCAGATCGGCGGATTCCAGGGCCGCATGCTGAAACGGGACGATATCGTGCCGATCCAGGCGCCGCCCGGACCGGAAAAGCTGTGGGCTGCCGACACGCGGTACATCCCGGAATACCCGAAGCAGATCACGCTGCGCGTCGTCCTCGGCCCGCAGGATCAGGCGTTCACCCGGCAGGGGATCGCGGATTTTCTGAATACGGAATACAGGGTCACGCCGGCCAACGACCGCATGGGGTACCGGCTGGAGGGCAAAGAGATCGCCCACGCCACAGGCGCGGATATCGTGTCGGATGGGATCGTGATGGGCGCGGTGCAGGTGCCCAGCAGCGGCCAGCCGATCATCCTGATGGCCGACCGGCAGAGCACCGGCGGCTATACGAAAATCGCGACGGTCGTCACGGCGGACCTGCCCCTGCTGGCGCAGGCGCAGGCGGGCACGGTGATCCGCTTCCGGAAGGTGGATGTGGAGGAAGCCCAGAAGCTTCTGAAAGAATTCCATGAAAAAATCGAGGCCTTCGCGCGCAGCCGCAGGCCGGTGACGGCGTAAGTGATGCAAAGCCGGGGGGAGATTGCCGGCAGGGCCCCCGCCGGGTATCGTTCGGCCGGAAGAATTCCGCTCGGCGGGAGAAAGGATCGATCCATCCGGCCAAAGACATGAAAGCCCAACCATATTGATTGAAAAGGAGTTTTATGATGAGCGCAGAAACAACCACCATGAAAGCGGATTTTCCGGGAAAGATCCTGGATATTATGGTCAAGGAAGGTGAGGCGGTAAAAGCGGGCCAGCCCGTGATCCTGCTGGAGGCAATGAAGATGGAAAACGAGCTGGCTTCTCCCGCAAGCGGCGTCGTGTCGCAGATCCATGTGGAGAAGAACGCTCCGGTCGAATCCGGCCAGCCGCTGCTTACCATCCAATAACGGGCCGCGGGCAGCAGGCCCGGTTTCATCCGCTCCATCGGCCGGGCGAATACAAAACGCGCGTTTCCAAGTCTGTGGAAACGCGCGTTTTCTGACCGATGGAAATTCCCATGATTTTATCCGGCCTATGGAGTACCGCCGTCGAGCGGGATTCCTTTGTGTCGCGGCGGTACATGAACAGCCGAAAAGAAGCGCACTTTCCGCAACGCAAAAGGGTGTCCGCAATTTGCGGACACCCCGAAGATTAGCACCAGCGGCGGCAGCGGCAGCCCCAGCGACGGCGGCACCACCGACGGCAGCGATTCCTTCTCCAGCACATAGTAACACTCCTTTCGTTTTAGAAGCGGTATTACAGTTTATGTACCGGCACGGGAGCTTGTCAATATTGGAAGAAACAATTTCGCCCGCTCATTTTGGACCGTCCCATAAAGGGGAGAGAGACTTTTCAGCCGGAAAACCGGGATTATTCCATTTCGCAATCGGAATACGGCGGCGCACAGCCCGCGGATTCGATCCGGGATGAATGGCCGGCGCGCCGCCGGGAAAGCTAACAAAAAGACAGGGCTTTCTGCCCGAGAGGAGGAGCGCCGTGAAAAAATTTCAAAACGCCCGCACCGTTCTCTGCCTTGTTCTGGCGGTGCTGATTTTCGGCGGAATGGCCGGGTACGCGTTTTATCGGAATTCGGAGAATACGCAGGGGAAAGCGCCGGAAAATATCCTGAAGACCGCGGAGCGGACCCTCGCCGAAAACAGGGAGGAGATCAGCGCCCTGATCAAAGAGAACGGGGACGCGGATCTTGCGCCTTCGGAGCTTTCCCTTGGAAAGCACTTCAATATCAGCTACCCGGTTGCCGTCAGCAAAGCCAAACGGTCGAAATCGGAAAATTTCAACGATTATCTCAAAGACAGCGGCGAGTGGCTGTTTTTGGTGATGGATCAGGACAAGCCGGTTTCCACCCTGGCGGTGGATGAAAAAGGACTGATCTATTACGGAAAAGACCCATCCGGCTTCCGGGGCGCCCTGAAAGGGATCACGGCGGCCTCAGGAGGGGAAAAGGTGAGGCTGGCGGACATCGATTACCACTATTATTTCGTCGGCGCGAACGGGGACGCGGCCGCGGTCGCGCCCGACCGCGGGTCGCTGCGGACGGAAGCCGGGCGGAAAGCCTATTCCACCGTGATGAAGAGCGCAAAGCTGTGCCGGGTCTACCGGGAGAATCTGACCGACCGGTCCTCGCTGCCCGTCGATCAGTTAAAGGCGGGGAATCTGGATCTGCTTCAGCTTTATCTGTCGGAGGGGTAGAAACGGAGAAGCTGTTTTTTAAATTGGATTCGGAAACGGGATGCTGTTGCAAAACGAATTTGCGATGGCAAATTGCACAAGACAACAGCTTTCATAATAAGGAAATGCATCTTAAAACGGCTTTTTTAAGCCCGCTCAAGGTGCATTTTTGTACATTAATTGGTTGAAGGGCTATTTGCAGCAGCCTCTTGTCTGCCGTTGCTTCGGCTCCCGTGGGAACCCGGGACAGGAAAACGCAGCGCGGAGCTCTTTTACGGCTCTTTTTTTTCAAAATCGCGGTAGAACAGGCTGGGCTGGATCCCCGTGTTGTTCTGGTATTTCCCGCTGCGGTACGGGTCGTAGTCCCCCTCGATGGTGTGGTAATAGATCTGGCAGATCTGGACGCCGGGATAAATGCGGATGGGCTGGATGCAGAACATTTCCAGCGTCCAGTAGCCCGCGAAGCCCACGTCGCCGAACCCGGCGGTCACGTGGATGAAAAGGCCCAGGCGCCCGGTGGAGGAGCGGCCCTCCAGCATGGGGACAAAGCCTTCGGTGCGGGTGAATTCGTGCGTGCGCCCCAGGTACAGCCTGCCCGGCTGCAGCAGCAGGCCGCTTTCCGGGATGGGGAGCGTCGCGGTGCGGGCCGGCTTTTTCATGTCGAGGACCTGGTCCTCGTAGATCATCAGTTCGTTGTGCAAAGTCAGATTATAGCTGTTCGGGTTCAGCTTTTTTTCGTCGAACGGGTCGATGACGATTTTCCCGCCCATGTGCCTTTTGATTTCCCTGCCGGATAAAATCATGGAAAATGCTCCTTTTTTGCTTTCGGCGTTATTCTTTCCCCGCGTTTCCGGGGGCCGGCATCGTGCTGGCGCGCAGCACGAGCTGGCCGCCCACGCGGGTTTTTACGTTCCGGTATTCGGAATCGGCCATCATCAGGCACACCTGCTTCACCGCGATGGTGCCGATCAGCGCCTTCGGCACGCGCATGGTCGTCAGCGGCGGGGTGAGGATGCCCGAAAAAGGGATATCGTCGAAGCCGACGACCGAAAGGTCGGACGGCACCTCAAAGCCGTATTCGGCCAGCGCCTTGATCGCGCCGATGGCGATGGTGTCGTTGTCCGCGAACAGGCAGGTCGGCAGCTCCGCGCCCTGCGACAGAATCTGCGTCATGGACTGGTAGGCGCCCACCAGCGTGGGGGTCAGGCGGAACCGGTGCTCCGGGCGGAAATCCATGTTCAGGCACGCGCAGGATTCGAGGAACGCCTGGGCGCGCTCCTCGAAATTGGCGATGCTTACGGCGCTGCACAGATAGCCGATCTCGCGGTGGCCGAGGGATTTCAGATAGGCGACCGCGCGGTAAACCGTTTCGCTGTTGTTGATGGAAACGCTGTTGCAGGTGTAATTCCTGACTTCGTTGTCCACCACGACAAATGGTTTCTTGATCTTTTCCAGACAGTCGTAGTGGTTCTTTTTCAGCTCCGTGCCCAGCACGATCAGCCCGTCGTATGCGCTGTAATCCAGCGAGTCCACGGTTTCGGCGAAGCAGTTGTCCGAAACCGTGATGGTCAGGTGAAATCCGCGCGAGCGGCATTCCGTTTCGATCGAGTCCAGAATCGCCGCGATAAAGCCCTCGTTTTCCTCGACGATCATGCCGTGCTCCTTGTATTTCAGGAACAGAATGTTCTTGCTGGTTTCCTTTTTCGTGCGCGACGGGATTTTGTAATGATATTCCTCCATGATCTGCAGGATATGTTTGCGCGTGGCGTCGCTGACGCCTTTTTTGTTGTTGAGCACGATGGAAATAGCCGCCGGCGAGACCCCGGCAATTTTAGCCAGTTCCTTGACTGTCAAGATAATTCCCCCTCACTCGTGATAAATTCATTATAACAAGCTACTAAAAAAAAGCAATAAATATCTAAATATTAGTAATTTAGTATTAGTGATTTCTAATAGCATTTTGAAAAGGTCCCGGTTCGG
>ENA-UOOI01000444-UOOI01000444.1-fermentation-metagenome-genome-assembly--contig:-NODE-444-length-52924-cov-43.965235_pt1 | contig 52924 bp, 39 predicted proteins | sample MGYA00245779_ERZ724027 | MGnify/ENA primary metagenome ERZ724027 (study PRJEB28704, sample SAMN03018318) | fermentation metagenome | biome: anthropogenic terrestrial biome; feature: soil; material...
GGGATACAGGGGAAACATTGGGATTATAATGCGGAAGGTGTTCCTGAGGTGTTCCCGGAAACCATTGCGCTCCGTACAGCCGGTGGAGAGGAATGGAATAAGACCGGAATCGGTTCCTTTGCTAATTTTGTAGGAGCTTCAGGTTTTGGCAAGCATTCTGACGGACAATATTTTAATCTGTTTGATGATCCTGAGGTAAAATCGCAAACGCTGAGTCCATTGGCAAAAGACTTCAGTAAATTCTATGGGGTTGAATATCCCTCACAAGCCCATTATAAAATGGTGCAGGAGGGGAGAGCCACGAATCAGCAGAAGGCATTACATCAAACTATCATGATGGGAGTTAATGCGGTGCCCGGTGATCTTGCCCGCATTGATTCGCAGTCGGAGGAAATCGTGACCCGTGCGATCCCTTCCCTGGTTCAAGCTAAAGATACAGCCAAATTCTCGCAGCTGCAAAGCAAAGTGATTGCGGACCTGAAGAAAGCCAATGCTCAGGAATCGTGGGATTGGTGGCAAAAGCAATGGAATAGCAGCAAGGCATATGTGGAAAGCATATTGAAGAAATAGAGAAATGGGTATTCATGGTGGAGGGTCCCAGGCATTCTTTGCCCGGAACTCTCTTCCCAATTAATAAATGATAATAAGGTGAGTGATTTTATGGGAAGCCTTGAGTATAACATCTTAAAGGAGCCCAACAGAAAGCGAAAATCGAAATCAGGTTTGAAAAGAGGATATCAGCTTTTGCTGATGGCTATTCCACTGATGCTTATCGTCCTCTTATTCAACTATATGCCATTGTGTGGCTGGATCTATGCATTTTTTAATTATAAGCCCGGCGTACCGTTATTTCGGAATGAGTTTGTAGGACTGAAGTATTTCAAGCTTTTCCTTACCGATCCCATTGATATGATGAGGGTTATGAAAAATACTGTAGTCTTTGCTCTGATTGGCTATGCACTTTCTCCTTTGCCGATGGTTTTTGCAATATTGTTGAATGAAGTTCGGTCCACTCGCTATAAGAAGTTGGTGCAAACCGTAACAACAATTCCGAACTTTGTAAGCTGGATTATTGTTTTCTCTCTGGCATTCAGCTTATTTTCCAGCGACGGCCTTTTGAATGAATTATTGAGGAAATTGGGCCTGACGAAAGAGCCGACAATGGTTATAAGCGATCCAAATGCGGTATACTGGTTTCAGACGGTATTGAGCCAATGGAAAGGATTAGGCTGGAGCGCGGTGATTTACCTTGCCGCAATAACCGGGATTGAACAGGAACTATACGAAGCCGCTGCCATTGACGGCGCAAATCGTTTTCAATCTGCGATTCATATTACGGTTCCCGGTTTGATGCCAACCTTTCTTGTACTTTTTATCCTTTCCATTGGTAATTTTATAAGTGTTGGCTTCGAACAGTATTTTGTATTCAAAAATCCAGCAACTTCTGTTAACCTGGAAGTTTTGGATTTGTATGTCTATCGGATAGGAATGTCGAATCATGATTACTCATACGGCGTAGCTATCGGTATCATGAAGTCGTTTATAAGCATTGTACTTATACTTATAGCCAATAAAATAGCAAAAAAAGTCAGGGGAGCATCCATAATATAGGGGGCATATGAGATGGCACATAGTCAAGTTCTGACGAAAAGGGAGTCGGCAGCTTCCAATCTATTTGATTGGTTTATCTATATATTATTTGGAATAGATGCATTGTTATGCATCTATCCATTCTGGTATATGCTGATTTACTCCATAAGTGATCCCATAAAGGTTTCTGCCGGCGTTTATCTTCTTCCGAGAGGCTTCAGCCTGTTTAATTTACAAAAAGTATTCGAATTAAAAGGCATCGGCTCAGCGGTTTTGATATCGGCGTTGCGTACGGTGGTGGGTACGGGTCTGACTGTTTTTGCCTGCTCCTTCCTCGGATATCTGTTTACCAAAAGGGAGATGCCTGGCCGATCATTCCTGTACCGTATGCTGATCATAACCATGTATGTTGGAGGGGGATTGATACCTACTTACTTGATTTATAAATCCTATGGACTTACCAATAATTTTTGGGTCTATGTTCTTCCGTCCATGGTTTCCGCTTACAATGTGATATTAATTAAAACCTATATCGAACAAATTCCAGCATCCCTTGAAGAATCAGCTATGATAGACGGTGCAGGATATTTTCGGGTCTATATTAGTATCATCTTTCCGTTATCCTTACCCATTGTTGCGACGATCTCGGTATTTGCCGCGGTAGGACAATGGAATTCCTGGTTTGACAACCATATTTACAATGCTGGAACGGAATCACTGACGACTCTGCAATATTTGCTCTATAATTTCCTGAATGAGTCGGAACGCCTTGCCCAAATCCTACGGGACAGCGGGAATATATCCGATGCTCAGGCGGCCGCTTCACGACAGTTGACGCCAAAAGGTGTACGAATGACTATCACGTTGATCGTTACCATACCGATCTTCCTGGTTTATCCCTATATGCAGAAGTACTTTATTAAAGGTATTATGATCGGAGCGGTAAAGGGTTAAGTGCGACACGTCGTTTCGCAGATAATTGTACAGAAGCCGGAAACGCTTGATATAGCTACATTTCGGGTATATCATAGACCTGTTGTTCCGTCAACAGGAACCTGCGGAAGGTGCGGGAATGGCAATGTTCCAGTGCCAAGGTGCCATGACAACGCAGCCCTTCCGAAACGATCGGGTCCTGCCGCCCCATAAGAATTCTGATGTAGGAGGAACTTATATGAAACCACAGATAGCAAATATCATCAATTTTATACGTGGGGTTGAACCACGTCGATCCATTGATTTGATTCAGCCGGTAAAAGAACAATTGGAACTGATGAAAAAATATGGCCTCACTGGAACGTTCCTGATGCAATATGATGCTCTGATTGATTCGGACTTTACCAGGCTGTTATCCAGGTATTCTCGAGGCATAGAGATCGGCGGCTGGCTGGAGATTGTTCAGCCAATGTGTGATGCCGCCGGAATACCATGGAGGGGGAGGTCGGGTTACAGCTGGGACTGGCACTCCAATGTCGGATTTACAGTTGGCTATTCAAAGGAAGAACGTCTGGCCCTGGCAGATGTTTTTATGGAAAAATTTCGGGAAGTGTGGGGATACTATCCCGCTTCGGTTGGTTCGTGGATCATCGATGCCGATACCTTGTCCTATCTCTCCAAGCGATATGGGATTGTGGCATCGTGTAATTGTAAAGATCAATGGGGAACGGATGGATATACTCTCTGGGGCGGATATTACAGCCAGGCTTATTACCCCTCTGAAAACAATGCATTGTGTCCGGCCCAATCAGTGAAAATGCAGATACCGGTACCGGTTTTCCGAATGCTGGGCAGTGACCCAATTTATCAGTATGATGTGGGATTGGATACGGAAAAAGGCAGTTCCGAATGTCAACAGGTGATTACACTGGAACCAGTGTACAGTGGTATTGACGGCGGCGGCGGAAATCCCTCCTGGGTGGACTGGTTTTTCCGGGAGAACTATAATGGGATTTGTCTTTCCTTTGGCTATGCACAAGTAGGCCAGGAAAACAGCTTTGGCTGGAATTCCATGAAGGATGGCTTCAGATATCAAATGGAAAAGCTTGCGGAGTTATCTCTAAAAGATATCATAACCGTTCAGACTTTGGAGCAAAGCGGGAGATGGTTTAAGGAAACATATGCCTTGACCCCTGCTTCTGCCGTAACAGCACTGACTGACTGGAAAAACATTGGATGCCAATCCGTATGGTACAACTGCCGGAATTATCGAATCAATATTCTATGTCAGAAGAATCGATTCCGGATCAGGGATATTTACCGGTTTGATGAAAATTATCCGGAACGGTATAAGAACGGGATTTGTACAAAGCCTCTTCTTGTATATGATAACCTGCCTATTATGGATGGTAACCAGTGGAGCGGGCATGGAATCCTCGCCGGTATATATCCAGTGGATTCAACTGGACAGGAAATTGCATTTGAAAAGATGGAGGTCGAGGAACAAGGTGAAAGTCTTATACTTACCTGGTTATTACATTCCGGTGGAGTAATCGCCTGTCACTGTACACCGGAGTGGTTGGAATGGCAGTTTCCTGCAGCCGGTTATGGACTCCGGGCAATGGCAGATACCGCATCGGTTTCGGTGGATATAAGCATAAAAGGGGAATCCCTTAACTTTCGATACAGAGGCTTTGCCTACTCCGTATGCCTATCCGGTGCAATTCTATGTGCAGGGAATGAAGAAAGCAGGATGGAGCTATACCTGACAGCAAGGGACAAGGAAATACATGTGCGATTTCAATAATGGCTTAACTTCAGAAAGTTCTGCCGGGTCATTGGTTCTACAGGGTGATTTTTTTAATCTTGCTGATCGCCTTAAGATTGTCCGTGCATGCCGTTTGTATATGCAGCATGCCATCCATGTAGCTGATTGCAGACAGGTCCAGACCATCTACGGGAAAGTCAGCCATTGCCTGTGACGGCGTAAGAACCGTTTCCGTTTCATCATGATCCTTTTCATGAACTTTTCCTCCTCTTCCTGTTGGACGAACCTTTTGTGTGCTGCCCGCAGTGGGAACGGATGTCAGGTCGATCGGAATCCGGATATCATTATATTCTTTCTTATGACTCAGGAACTCAGTTACAGAAAAAGTAATCTTGTCGCCATCGATCTTTTGATTTCCCCATTCGGAAATTGAAATCAAAAAGGTTGCAGTTTTTGTTTTTTCATCGTAATCGACAGGTTGGCAGGTGGCGGAACTGTCAAACGGACGGTTGATGGAATAGCTGTCAAATAAATCTGTAGTACTGTCAATGCGGTCTCCCGTTAAATCCTGCATCGTTATATAAATATCAGCTGTATTGTCGCGTATATAGGCCGATACGACCTCCATTCTTATCCCATTCTTTTCATCGGATTTTTGTACAGGCATAAAAAATTGTGTGATACCTGGAGAAACCTTATATATCATTTTATAGATCGGTTCTACCGTTGCCGCAAGTGCCGGAACGGCTATAAACAAACAAATCCAAATGGCCAGTATAGCGATTGCCGGCTTTCGAAAAGATGTAGTTCTTTTACTTTCCTTCTTTCCCTGGCGGTGGGCTGATTCCAAAACACTGCATAACAGTTCATCACTGGGATGAATCTGGTTGGTCATGTGCTTATGCTGCAGGGTGATTTTTTTGACCCTGAGGTTTCCGTTGTATCTGCTTCATCGAGTTAATCCAGCTCGGATATCCCGGTATAAAGCTGATAATATCTGCCCCTTGCGGCAAGTAGTTCTTCATGATTGCCCCGTTCCAGTACAGTTCCATGCTCCAGCACCAGTATGGCTTTTGCATTCCGTACGGTGGAAAGCCGGTGTGCGATCACGAATACGGTACGTCCGGCCATCAAACGATCCATTCCGGATTCGATCAGTTTTTCCGTATGGGCGTCCACGGAACTGGTGGCTTCATCCAGAATAAGAACCGGCGGATCGGCTGCGGCTGCGCGTGCTATGGACAGGAGCTGCCTCTGCCCCTGGCTCAGATTGGTTCCGTCATTGGTCAGGACGGTGTCGTATCCCTTCGGGAGGCGACGAATGAACGAATGGGCGTTGGAGAGCTTTGCGGCTGCCACTGCCTGCTCCCGGGTGGCTTCAGGGTTTCCGAAGCGGATGTTGTCCAGAATGGTTCCGGAAAACAGATGAGTGTCCTGCAGGACCACGGCAATGGAGCGCCGCAGATCCTCCTTGCGGATATCCCGTACATCTATTCCGTCGTAGGTGATGGAACCCGATATCACTTCATAAAATCGGTTGATCAGGCTGGCGATGGTTGTTTTGCCTGCGCCGGTGGATCCGACAAAGGCAATTTTCTGACCGGGCTTTGCATACAGGTTGATCTGATTTAAAATGGGTCTGCCGACTTCGTATCCGAATGCCACATCATGGAATCGGACATCCCCTCTCAGGGGAATACGCTGTCCGTCCGGTTTGCACCATTCCCAGCTTTTTGCGGCGCCTTCCTCAGTGGGTTTGCGCAGCAGGGTTATTTTCCCGTTATCTACCTCCGGCTTCTGCTCCATGACTTCCTGAATCCGCTCTGCTCCGGACAGGGCAGCCAAAAGGAAGTTGAGCTGCTGGGAGAAATGATTGATTGGCATCGCTGTCTGGCGTACGTAGACAAGATAAGCGGAAAGACTGCCCAGATCCATATGCCCGCTCATGACCAGAAAAGCACCGAGGCAGGCAGTGATGGCATAGTTAAAATAGGAAAGACTGACCACCACGGGTACGGTGACTCCGGAATACGTGACGGCATTGGTTGCAGCATCCCGAAGCATTTCGTTCCGATGGGAGAATTCCTTCATATTGTTTTCTTCATGGTTAAATACCTTTACAACTTTCTGGCCCGCTGTCATTTCTTCGATAAACCCGTTCAGGCTTCCCAGGTATTTTTGCTGACGTGTGAAAAAGGAATGGCTCTTTTTACCGCTGTAGCGGATGAACAGGAACATGCAGAAAAAAGTTGTCAGAACAATGAGGGAAAGCCTTGGACTCAGGATCGCCAGCATGGTGAAGGTACCGACGAGAATCACAAAATTCTGGATCACTACGGTAAAGCTGTTGTTCAGGGCATTGGACAGGGTGTCGATATCGTTTGTAAACCGGCTCATGAGCTCTCCATGGGTATTCGCGTCAAAAAAGGAAAGCGGCAGGGTCTGCAGTCTTCGGAAAAGATCGTTCCGGATCTCCAAAATCACCTGCTGTGCGGTTTTGACCATAAGCTGGGTGTATCCGTAGGAAGAAGCCACTCCCGCAAGATAAACCGCTCCCAGAAGAACAAGTATCCGCGCCAGCCCGGCAAGGTTCCCGGGAAGGATATATTGGTTGATGATGGGCTTGATCAAATACACTCCGTATACATTGGCTCCGGCGCTGATGAGGGTCATCAGGGAGACAAGAACAAGCGCAGCAGTGTGCTGTTTCAGATATCCTCCGATAAACGCAAGTGTCCCGCGAATGTTTCTTGGTTTGTTGCGTCTTATCTGATTTGCCATTATTCCAAAACTCCTTTTTGCTGGAATTCATAAATATCCCGGTAAATTTCGCTGCTCTTCATCAGCTCATCATGTGTGCCGGCGGCGCTGACCGTTCCGTTGTCCAATACCACAATCTGATCGGCATCCTCAATGGATCGGATCCGCTGGGTAATAAAGATCTTCGTCGTATTTTTCAGCTCCGAAGCGAGTCTGTGACGGATCCTTGCTTCCGTTGCCGTGTCCACGGCGCTTGTGGAATCATCGAAGATCAGCACGCGGGGCTGCTTCAGTATGGCTCTGGCAATGCAGAGGCGCTGTTTCTGCCCGCCGGAAACATTCACTCCGCCCTGTCCCAGATCCATGTCATATCCTTCCGGCATGCGGGAAAGAAATTCATCTGCACAAGCAATCCGGCAAGCCCAGTCCAGATCTTCATCCGTTGCGTTTTCGTCGCCCCATTTCAGGTTTTCACGGATGGTCCCGGAGAACAGGTTGTTGTTCTGCAGTACCATGCCCACGGCATCCCGCAGATGAACCAGGGAATATTCCCGGACATTGTGCCCGTCGATTTTCAGGACCCCTTCGGAAACATCGTACAGTCTTGGAATCAGCTGCACCAGGGAGGACTTGGCAGATCCGGTTCCTCCGATGATTCCGATGGTCTGCCCGGCGCCGAAATGAAGGTTGATATGGGAAAGCACATATTCCTCTGCAGTTTCCTGGTATTTAAAGGAGACATCTTCAAAATCAATTTCTCCGTGATGCACGGTATAGGAACCGGGGCCGTCGTGGATGGCGGCAGGCTCGTCCAGTACTTCAAAAATACGCTGTGCGGAAGTTATGGACCGGCTGAGCAGGAGAAAAACATTGGAAATCATCATCAGGGAATTCAAAATCTGCAGTACATAGCTTAAAAAGCCGGTCAGCACACCGACCTTCATGGTCCCCTGATGAATATAATTTCCACCCAGCCACAGAATGCAGAGAATCGTCGCATACATAACAGCCTGGAAACAGGGAAGGTTCAGGACAGCATAGTGGAAGGACCGTTCTGCTGTCTGCCGGTACGCTTCGTTGCCTTCACTGAATTTCTGATACTCACTGTCGCCCTTTACATAGGCTTTCACGGTACGGATGGCTCTGAGGTTTTCCTCCACGATGGCATTTACTTCATCCAGGGCCTTCTGCATTCCGGCATACATGGGACCCAGCTTTCGGAGAATCAGAACCAGACAGGCGGCCAGAACAGGCATGGCCACAAGGAATACGAGGGCAAGCTGCGGACTCATGGTGATGGACATGGCGAGAGCCATGACCATCATGACGGGGCCGCGAACCATTGGACGCAGGCCGGCGCAGGCTGCGTGCTGCAATATGGTAATATCGTTGGTTAAGCGGGTAATCAGCGAAGGAACGCTGAAGTGGTCCATGTTGGAAAAGGAAAACCCCTGCAGTTTTCTGTACTCCGCTTTTCGCAGTTCCGCGCCGAATCCCTGTCCGGCTCTTGCAGAAAGGTGAGCATACAGCACTCCAAGGGCCAGTGCAACCAGTGCGCAGCCCGCCATGGCGGCGCCTTTTTCCAGGACATAGCTTTTGTCCCGGTTTGGAATGCCGATATCAATAATATCCGCCATGAGTATGGGAATCACGAGTTCAAAAACGGCTTCCATTGCGACACAGAGAACGCTTCCTGCCAGTTCCCTGCGGTAATTGTGAAAATAAGCTGCCAATCGTTTCAGCAAAATATTCCTCCCCAATGCTGTCTTCATGATAGATTATTTTTAAACGGTTTCCATTTTAATCAATCGGAAGATATGCCACTCATTATATAATAAGGATGGGCAGGATGCAAACAGGGAAAGCCGGGATCATTGACCGGTTTTCCCCTCCTCATTGAAGTTTGTCGTGTAATCCAGACGCATCAGGATATTCTGCTCGTAATCGCCGTATTTTTCTCCGAAGATGGTGATCCCCCCCACATTTTCCGCATCTCCTGCGATGCCAATCCGAACAGTGATGTAATCGTTGTTCTTTAGGTCCAGCTGGTCAATTGTCACGTCGGATACGTGGGCTTCATCGATAAAGGAACCGTCAGCGTTTACTTTCCAGGTTTTGAGCAAACCATGCTGTGTGCTGGCGTCCGGCCACCATGTGGGATTCAGTCTGCCTCTGCGCCCGCCAAGATCGCCGGGACTTCTCCAGGTGCCAACCGCAGTTCCATTGATCCACAGGGTGATATCCGATGGCCAGTTGTTCCGGTAATTCGGTGCTTCCGAGCATATTTCCATAGAGAGTTCCATGGACAGCGGATTTGCATGGAGCAGGATGCTGTTGGGAAACCGGTATTCTACATATCCATTTCCAAGCCACAGGATCTGCGCTTCCGTCCGCAGCGGATTGTAGAAGGCTCTTGGACTGTCATCGGTATCGATAAAGGATTTTTCACTGGCGAGGCCGCAGGTTGGCTGAATTTTACAGTCCACATAGTTGCCAATGGGCATGTTGATTTCAAAGAGATTGCTCAGATTGTTTTCCGGATTGGCTAAATTGATATGGACGACATCGATCTTTCGGCTGCAAAGCTTCATGGATCCCCGGATGCCTGGCTGCAGTTCGGTACGAATCAGATCGGCATCCTCCAGCACTTTGACATGCATGGCTGCTGTGGAGACCGGCATATCCAGTCTTTCGGCAATCTCATTGATGTTGTAGCTGCCTCGGTTCAACAGATTGATAATCTCAAGCCTGCTTTCAGAAGCCATTGCTTTTGCCGAAACAAACAGTTTTTGTCTGTCGTGTATTCCCAATATGATTTCTTTGGGCAATTGTCATCCCTCCCGTTAATGGTTGTAAGCTTACCCTTTTGTGATTCATTATACTTCATATTTTTCTACAAATCATGAAAAACAGCTTCACGCGATTCATTATATACAGAAAATATAGAATAATGCACAGTAAATGTTTTACATATGCTATCGATAGAATCACTTACTTTGTTGAAATATACAATTTATAAATAAAATCTACTATGTGTATTGACATATACAGAAACATAGTCTAAACTAATAGTTGAAAAATAAATCTCGCTGTACCTTATTATATACAATATTTTTGTTATAGTCCATGTATTTTGATTTTCTTAGTTGGAAAAGGTGGATTGGACAGTTTTGAATTGAGCATTGCCGGGAATGAGGAAGACTGGTACATAGGGGGATAGGGTAATGATGATCATGAAAAAGGGAAGAAGTCATTTCGCGGGTTGGACCGCAAGGCTTACAGCATGGATACTGTGTGCTGCTTTACTGCCTGGTGTGGCGGTTCCCGGTACGGCTGTTGCTTCAGATGCCGCGAAAGCGGATGTACCGGATTTACGTCAGATCTACCTTTCCATGGACGATATTCCGGATAATGATTATTATCACTATATCAGCAGACAGGGGAATCAGTTCTATAAAGGGGAAGAGATCCTGTGCCCGGTTCAGGAGCTTGTCGGAGGCGGTGAACTGGAGGACGGCGGTATTCGAATGGATCCCGGTCAGACCAGGGACTTTCAAATCCAGGCTCCTGAGGAGGGGCTGTATCAAATCGGATTTCAGTATCGTACGGCGGATGAAGATATCCTGCCGGGCGGAGTGGCCATAATGGTGAACGGGGAATATCCCTTCCCTGAGATGAAAAGGCTTTCCGTGGACAATACCTGGGCGGACGAAAGTGATTCCTTCCCCTATGACCGTTATGGGAATGAAGTCATGGCGATCCCGGTGAAGCAGCATACCTGGAATCATACATATCTGTTCAGTGAAGACCATCTTTTCAGCACGCCTCTGGTCACCGCCCTGAAGGAAGGGACCAATACGCTTTCCGTCACCTGCACGGAAGAGGCACTGCTGATCGGCGATTTCACCCTTTCCGCAGCAAGGCAGCCGGAGGAATCCTTCCCGGAGCCACCGAAAGAACGATCGGGAAAGCCGGATGGGAACAGGCTGATTCCCATTGAGGCGGAGCACATGACCAGGCGAAACAGCCCCAATATCCGTCCGGACAGCATCTATGACACTTCTCTGACTCCATATCATGCTAAGAAGAAAGTGCTGAATGTTGTTGCCGATTCTTCCTTTAAGTCAGGTGGAGACCGGATCGAATATGATTTTCAGGTAAAGGAAAGCGGCTGGTATCGGATTGGCTTCCGTTATCGTCAAAGTGACAAGGCAAATTTTCCTGTATTCCGAAATGTCTATGTGGATGGAAAAATACTTTCTGATGCGTTTCAAAATATGCCGTTTCCCTATACGACTAAATTTGAGAACCAGATTGTTACCAAAGCGGACGGGAAAAAGGCGGCTGTTTTTCTGGAGAAAGGTCCGCACACCATAGCAGTGGAAGTTTCTCTGGACCATGTACGGGATGCGATCCGGATTCTGACAAAGGTAACAGACGAAATGAATCAGCTGGCCCTGGACATTGGCAGGATCACCGGTGGCAATACAGGCCGGTTCCGGGATTTCCGGCTGAAGGATTTCAATTTTGATGTCACTGGAAAGCTTCATTACTGGAAAGAAATCATAGATGAAGTATATCGTTTCCTGGCATCTTTCAACCCTGGCGTGGACAATATCGGAGAGTTGGCACCTCTCAAAATGGCAGCCCGGATCATGACGGACCTGGCAAAGGAACCCGATGAACTTCCAAAGAAAATGGATGCTTTCAATCAGGGTACCGGCTCCGCCCGGCAGAACCTGACCACGATGATTGAACAATTGAATCAAAGCCCGCTGGGACTGGATAAGATTTTCATTTTTCAGGATGGGAAACGGCTTCCGGAGGGAATGGGTTTCTTCCGGGGGACGACAGAAAAAGTCCGGCGTTTCTTTTATTCCTTTGGCGAACAGGAATATACTCCGACCTATCAGGACGATACCGATCATCTGCAGGTCTGGGTCAGGCGGCCAAGACAGTATCTTGAAATGATACAGAAAATGGCGGATACCGACTTCAAATCAAAATATGGCATCGATGTGGATCTCTCCATCATGCCGGATCAGAATAAACTGATTCTTGCAAATGCCTCCGGAAAGTCTCCGGATGTGGCCATGGCCATCGGATCCGGTCTGATCTATGATCTGGCGATACGTGGAGTTCTGGCGGATATGAGGAAATTTGACCGCTTCCGGGAAGTGGGGCGTCGGTTCGCACCGGGGATGCTGATACCAGGGGTTGCAGATGACGGGCTGTATGGGATTCCGGAAACATTCAATTTCTGGGTCATGTTTTACCGAAAGGATATACTGGATTCCATGGGTCTCAAGCCTCCGGACACTATGGAGGAAGTTCGGCAGATGCTGCCGCAGCTTCAGCGCAGAGGACTGAATTTCAACAGCCATGTTTCCAATTTTGTCGGGACCAAGCCCTTTGCCGCAACTGTTCCGTTTATCTATCAAAACGGCGGTACACTTTTTGATGAAAAGAAAATGCGCTGCAATCTGGATACGGAGGAAGCGCTTCGGGGCATGACGATGCTCACGGAAAACTATACGATTTATGATATGCCCTATGAAGTACAGAGCTTTTATCAGAGCTTCCGGGACGGCCGGATTCCCATTGGTATCGCGGATTATGGAATGCTGAATCTGTTGACCAACGCGGCGCCTGAGATCGCAGGTATGTGGGAAGTGGCACCGTATCCCGGAGTCCGGGACAAAACCGGGAAGGTGCAGCGGTGGACGCTGGGCTCTGCGGAAAGCGATGTAATTTTCGAGAACAGCACAAGGAAGGAAGAGGCCTGGAAATTCCTGGACTGGTGGACATCCACCGATGTCCAGACCCGGTTTGCCAATACCCTGCAATCCACTCTGGGCAACGAATATCTGTGGAATACCTCCAACCTGGAGGCAATGGCCAATACGCCATGGATCCGAAAACACAAAGCCATTCTGGAGCAGGTGAAATGGACCAGGGAACCGCCCAGGATTCTGGGAGGATACATGATAGAAAGGGAACTGAGCAATGTGGTGACGCAGACGGTCATGGAAGGCGAAAATGTCCGTTCTGCCATGGATGAAGCCATAAAGCGGATCAACCGGGAGATTACCAGAAAGCTGGAGGAGTTTGGCTACCTGTCGGATGGCCAGGTGGTAAAGACCTTTCAGGTGCCGGATATTGATACAGTGAGAAAGTGGGTGGAGTAAATGGAAGGTCATCTGGCAACAGGAAAAGAAAGAGTGGTAAAGCCGAAGGTTCCACCACGGGAGCAGAGGCACAGGCTGAATCCTGCTTTTGTGTTTCTTTTTCCCTACATATTGTTGTTTACTATATTTATTGTCATACCGGTGACCCTGGCTATTCTGCTTTCCTTTACGAATTTCAATGCGGTGCAGGTTCCCGATTTTACCTATTTTTTAAACTACATCAATTTGCTGACACAGGACTCCATATTCATGCAGTATGTTCTGCCCAATACCATCCTGTTTGCCGTCATTGTCGGGCCGGTGGGCTATGCCCTTTCCTTTTTCCTCGCCTGGTCCCTGAGTCAAATTCAAAAAGTACCGAGAACCATCCTGGCGCTGATTGTCTACTCTCCGTCCATGACCTCCGGCGTGACTATGGCCGTAATCTGGAAGATCTTATTCAGCGGAGACCGGATGGGGTATCTGAACAATCTGCTTTTGGATCTGGGCTGGATCACCGAACCGATTCAGTTTCTTCAGTCCCCGGATTTTCTGATGCCTATCATGATTATCGTGGCCCTGTGGGGGAGCATGGGGGTGGGATTTCTCGCAATGCTTGCAGGTCTTTTGAACTATGACAGCAGTATTTATGAAGCGGCCAGCATTGATGGCATACGGAATCGAATGCAGGAAGTATTTTATATCACGATTCCCATGATGAAGCCGCAGATGCTTTTTGGTGCAGTTATGGCCGTGGTCAATACGTTCCAGGTCGGGAATATCGGAGTGGCGCTGAGCGGGACAAATCCCACCCCATCCTATGCGGGACAATTGATTGTCAATCATATAGAGGATTATGGATTTATCCGTTATGAGATGGGATATGCCTCCGCCGTTTCCGTTGTTCTGCTCCTCATTATCTATGGGGCGTCCAAATTGGCCAGAAGAATGTTTCGGGAGGATTGAGCCATGAAGAAAAGGATGATCCGGTCTGTTTTTTGTCCCGCTTTGCTCACTTTGCTGATGCTGCTTTTCCTCTGCCCTGCTGCATTTGCCTCCGATGCGCCGTATACCACCATGACACAGGATCACAGAGGCCGGCTTGTCAGCAGCCAGGACGGATACCTGCCACAAAACGCCATTACCAAGCTGGGAGGCAAGGAGCTCAAGAAGCCGGGCGACATCTTTATAGACGGAAAGAATATGCTTTACATTGCCGATACGGGAAATGCCAGGGTGGTACGTTGCACACTGGAAGGGGAATTCCTTGCCTCCATCGGGGAAGGGGTGCTGAAGGGTCCTACCGGTATCTTTGTGGATGAAAAGGGCAATCTCTATGCGGCGGACCCCAGGCAGGGGAAAATCATTGTTTTCTCATCTGACGGAAAGCAGATCGGGGAATATGGCAAACCGGAAGGCCCCCTGTATGGAAAGAAGAATAAGTTTGTTCCCAAAAAGCTGGTGGTGGATGCTGCCGGAAGCCTTTACGTTATTGCAGAGGGCAACACCAACGGAATTGCCCAGATCGGGGAGCAGAAGGACTTTCTTGGATACTTCGGGGCCAACAGTACACCGCTTCCTATTCGGGACGCCTTTCGCAGATTGATTTCCACGAAGGAACAGAAGCAGCAGCTAAAGCGAAATGTTCCTCCTTCTCCCGTCAATCTTGCCATAGATGACAGGGGACTGATCTATACTGTGACCCAGGGATCCGAAGCAAACGGGGTGAAGAAGTTCAATATGGCCGGCATCAATATGCTGAACAATGTGCTTTCCGATGAGAACATCGCGGATGTGGCAGTCGGTTCGATAGAAAACATATTTGTCGTGTCTGCCACCGGATATCTCTATGAATATTCCAGGGAAGGGGATCTGCTCTTTCTGTTCGGCGGCAGCGATGACGGAAAGAACCGCAGCGGTCTGTTCGTCAATGCGGCTGCCATTGATGTGGATGCATCCGGACATTTGTATGTTCTGGATCAGGAAGCCGGCAAAATACAGGTTTTTGAGCAGACCGAGTATGCGGATACTGTTCACCATGCCTTGCGTCTCTACCAGGAAGGACATTATGTTGAAAGCAAGGAGCCGTGGGAGGAAGTGCTCCGGCAGAACAGCTTCTTTGACTATGCCTACAGGGGTTTGGGGCAGGCCTATTACAAGCTGGAGGATTACGACCGATCCCTGTCGGCATTTCGCCTGGCAGGGGATAAGGACGGCTACTCCGATTCCTTTTGGGAAGTGCGGAATGTTTTTCTGAAAAATCATCTTTTTTTGATACTTATCATCTTTCTCGTGTTGTATGTCTTCAGAAAGGCCCTTCAGAAGCTGGATCGGAAATTTGGCATACTCCGGCCGGTCCGGGGCTTCCTGTCTTCAGCCGGGGACAAGCGACTGGTACGGGAGCTGCGATTTGTGGCTTATGTGCCGAAAAATCCGGCGGATGCCTATTATGGGATTCAAAGAGAGAGCAAGGTCTCCATTTTCTCCTCCACTTTGCTGTATCTTGTTTTCTTCATCCTATATGTGGCGGACAAGTATTTCTCCGGATTTTTGTTCAAACGGGTACAGGAAGGGCGGTTTGAGCTGGGGATGGACGTCGCTTTGGTGTTCGGTATATTCTTCCTGTTTATTCTGTGTAATTATCTGGTCTCCTCCATCCGGGACGGAGAGGGAAAACTGAAGGATATATACTGCTCTCTGGCTTATGCGACCATGCCCTATCTGGTTCTGAAGCCTGTCGTTATTCTCTTGAGTCATGTGCTGACTCAGAATGAAGCTTTTCTGATTGGATTGCTGAACTTTATTGTTGTCCTCGCGATGGCAATTCTGATCGTCGTCATGGTTCGGGAGATTCAGAACTACTCCTGGCGGGAAACGTTTCAAAATATCGGCCTGACGCTGTTTACCATGTTTCTTTTCATTGTTGCCGGCGTAATCATCTTTGCTTTGATTCATCAGGTCGTTGACTTTGTTGTGTCCATCTGGAAAGAGGTGAGCTATCGTGTCTCATAGGAAGGTCGCTGCTTTTCTGCGGAATATTGGGATACTGATTTGTGTTGTGGCTGTTTTTGCCGGCCTGATCTATGCAATCAATCACAGAACGAAGGTAGCCGGGAAAGGAGGAAAAGCCGGGGACTTTTCAAAATTTTTGCCGGGGTCTTCCGATAGGGGGACAGGGGATTCGCCCTTTGTGGCTGCAGAAAATCAGAGGCTGAAAATGATTCTGGATCCGGTTTCCCTGGGGATTACCCTGGAGGACAAATCCACCGGCGAGACCATGTCCTCTGTTTTCAATCCGGGAAAGGATCCGCTGAATGAATCCTGGAAAGGATTTCTGGAGTCCGGTGTCGCCATCGAATTTTACAATGGAACTTCTCCTGCTTTGGAGCGGGCGGATATGTTCAACCGGTCGCCGCAGAAATACATAAAAAAGAAGGAAAATGGATTTCAGGCCACGATTTCCTACGAAAAACTGAAAATAGCCTTTACCGTTGTGGTGGAGCTGACAGAGGACGGCATGACCGCAAAGGTTCCGGCGGAAAGCATCTATGAAGGGGAGCAGTTCCGTCTGGGTGCAGTTTATCTGTATCCCTTCATGGGAGCTTCCCGTCTGGATGAGGAGAAAGGATACCTGTTTATTCCGGAAGGCTCCGGCGCGCTGGTGGAATTGCAGGATAACAAGGGCCGTTACAATGCTCCCTATGCCAAGAAAATATACGGGGAAAATATCGCCGTGGATGCTGAGGTTTCCCAGAAGATGAACTGGCCCAGTGTGAAGCCTCCGGAACAAATCGTTATGCCGGTTTTCGGCATCGCCCATACGGACCGGAACATGGCCCTGCTTGGCATTGCGGAGGACGGGACATCCGACGCTGAGCTTCTGGCCTACCCGAATGGCGTAATGACCAACTACAACTGGGTGACGGTGAAGTACCTGTACCGCAAGGAGTTTATTACACAGGTATCCCGTGGCAGCGGCATTATCGCCGCACCGAAGGAAGGAAGCTTCCGTGATGTGGGAGTACGGTTCATTGTGTTGTCCGGAGATCAGGCGGACTATTCCGGGATGGCAAAAGCCTACCGCAATTACCTGCTGAAAACAGACAGGCTGGAGAAAAAAGATACCGAGTTTCGGATTCGCCTGGATTTTCTGGGAGCAGAAAGCAAGAAATGGATCGTATTCAAGGCAAAGGTACCTATGACCACGGTGGAACAGATGGGATCCATGATGGAAAGACTGGAGAAAAAGGGCGTGGACCGGATTCTGCCGACCTATATGGGATGGCAAAGCGGCGGCCTTTCCCTGGCATACGGCAGCAACAACTATACCGTGGAAAAGTCGGTAGGAGATATGGATCAGCTGAACGGCCTGGCGGCCAGGCTGAAAAAGAAAGGCTCCGAGCTGATGCTGTATCAGGATTTCCTGTTGGCCAATCCGGACCGGAAGTATGACTCCTCCACCGATATCGCAAAGAATCTGGGAAAGACGATAGCGAAAAAGAAAACCAACAAGCCGTTGTACCCGGAATTCTATTATCTGACGCCTCCCCGTTCCCTGTCGGACTCGGGGAAATTCCGGGAGAAGTTTGAAGATACCAACCTTCATGGGATTACGGTAGGCTCCAATGCCAATACCCTATACTCTTATTTTTCCCGGGGCGCAGTGCATCCCAGGGAGGAAACCAGGAACATGACAGATTCCATGATGAAAGGATTCCAGGGGTATCAGAAGGCGATGATCCGACCCTTTGATTATCTGTGGAAATATACGGACCATTATTTCGATCTCCCCCTGGCGACTTCCAATTACAATTATATCAGTCGGGAGGTTCCGTTCCTGCCCATGGTATTGAAAGGAATCCTTCCTTATTATTCAGATTATGCCAACTTTGAGCCGAATCGAACAAAATTTTTATTAAAAATGGTGGAGTATGGGGCTTATCCGTCCTTCCTTCTGACCTGGGAGGACTCAACAGAATTGAAGGATACGAATTCATCGGATTTCTTTGCTTCCAAATTTACGGATTATGAACCGGTGGTCAAGGAATATTACAGATTGTTCCGGGAACTGCATGACCGGATCGGGGATGCGGGTATCCAGAAGCATGAGGCTTTGTCGGAGGATGTGGTGAAGGTTGTTTATGATAACGGGGTGGAGATTGTGGTGAATTATGGGAGGCAGGATTTCCCATACAGGAATGCAACGGTGGAGCCGCAGTCCTATCGTTTATTTGAGGTGAATTGATATGATCGGGAAACGAGGGTCCGTACGAAGTGTGACAGCTCGTCAGGAGAGAAAAGGTTATCTTTTTGTATTGCCCTGGACCGTGGGGTTTCTGATCTTTTTTGCCAACCCCATTGTTCAGTCTGTACTTTACAGCATTAGCAGCGTACGCATTACGGCAAAGGCAAGGATCGTGAAGCCGGTGGGTTTTGATAATTTTGCCTATATTTTTACAAAAGATATTTATTTTGTGGAACGCACGAAGGATTTCTTTATCAATACCCTCTTCAGTCTTCCGATCATATTGGTGTTTGCCCTGATGATTGCCATGCTGATCAACCAGAAAATCCACTTCAAGGGTTTCTTCCGGACGCTGTTTTTTCTTCCCATCATCGTTGTCAGCGGTCCGGTGCTGAATAACCTGATTCAGGAAGGCGCGACCACCGTGCCCATGATGGAGCAGTATGGGATTTACGATATTATCAATGAAACGCTGCCAAGCTTTCTGAAAAGTCCGATTACCTATCTGTTCCAACAGCTGATTCTGATTTTGTGGTATTCCGGTGTGCCGATTCTGATCAACCTGGCCGGGCTGCAGAAAATTGATTCGAATCTGTATGAGGCCGCTTTGATCGACGGTGCGTCTGCCTGGGTGGTATTCTGGAAGATTACCCTGCCGGCCTTGAAAAGCATTCTGTTGGTGGACGCAATTTATATTCTTGTATTTCTGGGGACATCGGAGATCAATGAGGTAATCGGTCTGATCAAGTCCAATATGTTGAATCCCAATACCGGGTTTGGCATTGCCTCTGCCATGGCCTGGATCTATTCCCTGGGGCTGCTGCTTATTATGGGAGTCATATATTTGATCGCCGGGCGGGAGAAGTCCAATGCGGAAGAAAAACACGCCAAAAAGGAACAGAAGATACAGAAAAGAAAAATAGCAAAGCTGGTCAAACAGGGAGGGAGATGAAATCATGCAAAACGCAGTAACTCAGAAAAACAGGATTTGGCTGGAAAATCATAAGAACAAGGCAAGGAAACTTCTTTTTGGGACGAGAAGTAAAAGCGGCATCCTTTTTTTGACCTTTGTATATATCATGCTGATTGCTCTGGGGTTTATCTATCTGTATCCCATTCTGCGCATGTTTGTCACGAGCTTTATGTCTCTGGATGATCTGCTGGACGATTCCGTTAAATGGATTCCGACACATATCTCATTGGGGAACTACAAGCAGGCTCTGGAGGTTATGAAGTTCCGGGAAAACATCGGTCCCACCCTGTTGCTTTCCGTTGTTCCCTCCCTTTTCCAGACAGCCATCAGTGCCATAACGGGATATGGATTTGCCCGATATCACTTTCGCGGGAAATCCTTCCTGATGCTTTTGGTACTGCTGACCTTTGTGGTCCCGCCTCATGTCATGATGGTACCGCGATATCTGATGTATTCAGATTATAAAATGATCGGGACCATGAAGGTGCTGATTTATCCCGCCATGCTGGGCCAGGGGCTGAACAGCGCGATCTTTATTCTGATCTTTACCCAGTTTTTCAGGCAGACGCCTGCTTCCCTGGAAGAAGCAGCGAGGGTGGATGGAGCCGGGGATCTCCGGATATTTTTGACCATTGCCGTTCCTCTGGCTGTACCGGCCTTTGTCGTCTCCATTTTGTTTTCTTTCGTCTGGTATTGGAATGAGACCTACTTCAGTTCCCTCTTTTTGGGAAGCGCCAATATCGGCAATCAGAAATCCATTTCCACGATTCTGATGGAGCTTATGCGGTTTGAAGACAACTATAAAAAGTATATTCAGCAGGTGTCGGGATCCTGGTCTACCGGGACATCCGCAGATACTGTGGTAAATGAGGCAATCCGTATGGCGGGAACGATGGTGAGCATTCTGCCGCTTCTCATTGTGTATTTTCTGCTTCAGAGATATTTTGTGGAAAGTATTGAACGCACCGGGATTACCGGGGAATAATTTTTCAGGTCATAACGGCGAATGCCGATGTGATAAATGGGACAAAAAAGAAGGAGGAGTGAAATCGTGAAGCATTTTGGGAAAAAGAGTGTTGTTTTGCTGCTGGTAATGGTTCTTACGCTTTCCGCCCTGAGCGCCTGCAAGGGTGGGGACAAGACAGCTGGCCAGCCGAAAGGCGGCAAGGAAAACAATTCCGCGGATGCTGACGGGAAGGGCAAAGACGACGGAAAAAAGTCCGGTAAGGAGGGTGGCCTGGATCCCATGACGAAGGAGGATATCACGTTGTCCTATGCCTGCTGGGGTCTGAAGGAAAAGGGTGAAATCGAGGCGAGAGACGAACAACTGGCAGCCTTTACGGACGCCTATCCCAATATCCATGTGAATTTTGTGGAGATCGAACAGGACAACTGGAACGAAGCATTGTATAACAATGCGGCTTCCGGTACGTTGCCGGACGTTTTTTGGGTGTTCAGTGTGACCGATGCGGTAAAGAATCAATGGGCACTGGATGTAACGGATCTGTTTGACGCTGACCCGGATACAAAGGAGATTTATCCGGGAGTACGGGATTTGTCGACCATTGCGGGGCACAGGTTCCATGTACCCTGTGTCATGTTCCCCCATATGATTTTTCTCAACAAAACCCTGTTTGAAAAGTATAACGAACCCCTGCCGGATTATGACTGGACTGTGGATGATTTCAAGAAAATTGCGGAACGGATGAGCCATCCGGAGGATTATTATTTCGGAACTTCCCAACCCATCTATTACGATCTGATGGACGCCTGGTATAACGGAAAAACCCGTTACGGCTGGGACGGGAAAAAGTATGATATGGGACAGACCTGGGTAGATGCCTGGAACTGGAGGCTGGACTGGATTGACCAGAAGGTTTGCGAGTGGATGAGCGAGGATGAAAAGCAGAATGTCCTGGGTGATCCTGCAGCATGGCCTCCGGGAAAAGGACGGGTAGCCATGCATATTGACTGGCCCTGGACCATAGCCAAATTTCAGGATGAAGTGTCCAAGGAAACGGGAATGGAATTCCTGTTCTATCCATTGCCCAAGGGACCCACCGGACGCCAGATGGCCCTGATTGACAACAGTGTGATTTCTGCCACCACGAAACACCCCAGGGAAGCCTGGGAACTTCAGAAATGGACTTCCTGGGGAAAGGAAGCCTGTAAGAATCGTTTGGCAGGATACAAGAAAGCAGGAGCGCCGGTATCACGTCTACCTGTTATTACCAACAAGGAGGTCTGGAAACAGATCATTGACACAGCTCCCAATGAGTCTATGAAGGCATTTTATGAACATCTGACGGATATTACGCCATCTCCATGGCCCATTGCGCCCGGCTGGGCGGATTTTGATGCCTGGATGGGAGATCAGGACATGATAGGCAAGATTGAACGCCGGGAAGTCCGTCCGGAGGATGTTGTGGAGGAACTGAACGATAAATTGAATGAATTCAGGGAGAAAGACGTGGAGCTGATCAAAGAGCTCTATTCCATCAAGTAAAAATAACGGAGTCAATGCAGGCATGCAGGAGGGAGTCTGTATGCCTGCATTTTAAGGAGGTTGGATTATGAGTGTCCGACAGGCGACCCGGATTGATCCAAAGAGATTTCACAAAAGTCAGCTGAAAATTTACGCCTATTTGATCCCCATTTCCATTTTTATGCTGCTTCCCATTGTATATATCATAAATCACGCCTTTAAGCCGATCAATGAGCTGTTTGCCTTTCCACCCCGGTTTTTTGCGCATCAGCCCACAACGGATAATTTTCGAAAGCTGTTTCAGACTACCCAACAATCAGGGATCCCCATGGGGCGGTATCTGTTCAACAGCATTGTGATTACCGTTGTCGTTGTGCTTCTGACCGTTGTCATCAGTTCCATGGCCGGCTTTGCCCTGTCGAAACTGAAGTTTCGCGGAAAGGACCAGCTGTTTGAGATCAACACCATTGCCCTGATGTTTGTGCCGGTAGCGGTAACCATTCCAAGATATCTGGTCATAGACCGGCTGGGGATCATGGATACCTATCTGGCGCACATTCTTCCGCTGATGGCCATGCCGGTGGGGCTGTTCCTTGTGAAGCAGTTTATTGACCAGGTGCCGGATGAGCTGATGGAAGCGGCGGTGGTGGACGGTGCGTCCCATTACCGTATTTACTGGAAGATCGTGCTGCCGATGATCCGGCCTGCCCTTGCTACGATTGCCATCCTGGCGTTTCAGGCGGTGTGGAACAATGTGGAGACTTCCACTTTGTTTGTCACACAGGAGAACATGAGAACCCTGGCGTTTTTCATGAATTCCCTGGCTTCCAACACCAATATTGTTGCCGGACAGGGCGTTGCTGCAGCGGCTGGTCTGATTATGTTCATGCCAAATGTTGTTCTCTTTGTGATTCTTCAAAGCAATGTCATGAACACAATGGCTTACTCCGGGATGAAGTAGCGGCAGATGGCTGATAATCGGACGGACTGCAGGAAGGAAAGCAGGAGAAGGAAAGATCGGGAGGGGAGAAAAATTGCGGTTTTCTGATTTCTGTAAAAAAGCCGGCATCTTGTTCATTGCCCTGTGTATGGCATTTTCTGCCGGATGCAGACCGGGAAAGCCCCGCGGTGAAAAGACTGCTGTAAAGAAAGCCAGGAAGGAGATAGAAAACGACATGCGGGAGAAGATTCCTCACCGGACGGAACGAGTTGGGTCCGAAAAGGCGGAAACCTATCAGAATCCCATGGAGATCAAGGGCCAGCATGGGAAAAGTCCATTCACCGGGAGTGGGGAATATGGGATCGGAGATCCTTTCGTGATGCGGTATAACGGCAGATATTATCTGTATCCCTCTTCCTGCGAAAACCGGGTCCGGGTCTATGAATCCGTGGATCTGGTTCACTGGGAGTATAAGGGGTATGCCACGGAAGGCGATGATGTGTATTTTGCCTACGCACCGGAAGTGGTATATTACGACGGATCCTTTTATATGTGCACCTCTCCGGAAGGCAAGGGCCATTTTATTCTGAAAAGTGAAAGTCCCCTGGGACCGTTTCGACCGGTAACCGATAATTTCGGACATTCCATAGATGGCTCTTTCTGGATCACGGACGATGAGGACCTGTTTTTCCTTTATCCGGGAGAAAACCGGATTCACTCAGCCCGTCTGGATCCTGCAACCATGCTGCCTTCTCTGCGGAAGGTGGATCTGAATGCCACCCTTCACGGCTGGACAGAGGGCCCCGGGATGTTCCGGCGGGGGAAGTATCATTACCTGACCTATACAGGAAATCATGTGCTCAGTACCGGATACCGGGTTGCCTATTCCTATACCGGGGACAATCCCTTCGGGCAGTATATCATGCCGGAGGATAATATCCTCTTTTTGCGGTCGGAGCAGGAGGATCCGTTTCACGGGCTGGGGCACAGTTCCAATGTGACAGGCCCGGATCTGGACAGCATTTATTCCCCCTATCATAATCTGGTTGCGCTGGACGGTCCCCAGAGAAGGTATGACCTGGACCGGCTGATGACCAACGGCGGGCTGGTTTACAGCACGGGAGACACGAGCTTTCCGGTACCGGTTCCCTCCATGCCTTCCATATATGGATGGCTGGACGAAGAAGATCCGCATACTACGGAATCCTTTATGGTTTCTGATCAGGGAATCCTGAGCAACGACAGGGTACCCGGCGTCTTTACCGCAGAGTATCATTTTCGATTGTCAGGGGAAAAATGTCCGGTGGATCTGAAGTTCGGGATTGACGGGGACTCCTGGTGGGCGGTCCGGGTGGATACGGAAAACAACACGCTTTCTCTAGTCTCGGCAGATCATGGGGTGGAGAAAAGGGTGGCTATGGAAAAGATCAGAGTCCACAACTATCAGAGATTGTGCACGGTTCGTGTGGAGAATACGCCGGAGGTGACCTATGTATACTGGAATGGCGCCCGAAAGCTGGCGCTTCACAAGGCGGATATTCCAGGGGGAAAAATCGGGGCTTCCGGCAGCCATGCCATATTCGGTTATATCGCGGCCAACGGGGAGGCTCTGGGTTCCGGGGATTTCGATGGGGTCAAAAACCTTCCCGGCAAGTTTGCCGCCATGCATTATCTGAAAGGAGAAAACCGGGGCTTTCATATCCGGAAGGCGGCAGAAAAGGAAGACGGACTGCGTCCCGGAGAAAAGGAAAGCAGTATGGTACACCGGAACGGATCCCATTCCCTGGTTCTGAACACTCCCGGTGACTGGACCGAATATTCTGTCAATGCTGCCGAAGACGGTCTTTACGGCGTTACGGCCACTTTGGGTCCGGAAAGCAGCGGTGCGGTGTGTCAATGGATTGTGGATGAAGATCCCGGCCAGGCGTTTTCATTTACGGTCCCGGAGACAGGACTGGAAAAGGAGGATCTGGCGGGGCTCCATCTTGGAAACCTGGAGCTGGAGAAGGGATTTCATACGCTGACGCTTTGCCTTCTGGAAGGGGAGCTGCGGGCAAACATGTTTGAATTTCATAACATCACATCCCGGGACTGGGATTATGACAGTCAGTTTTCCATCCGGCAGGACCGGAAGGAATGGCTGCTTCTGGGGCCATGGAAGATGCAAGGCGGAAAACTGGCGATAAAAGGTGAACAGGATGGAATGGCCGTGGTTGGCAAGCCGGGAATGATGGATTATGAAATGGATCTGGATATGGAAATTCCCCGGAAAGGATCCGGCGAATCCGGGGTCATGTTCCGTGTGACGAATCCATCCCGGATGGATGCACAGGTACGGGAATCCTTTACCGGGTATGGGCTCAGCATCGGCGAAGAAAATATGACATTCTGCAAGTATAACTATGGCAAAATAGGAACCAGTCGTATCATCCGGCTGGGGGAAAATCATTCGGATCATGTCCGGCTCCGGGTCGTCGTTCAAAACAACCGGATCCGCATTTACCGGAAAGGGGAAAAGAAACCGGCAATGGACTTTTACGATCCCCGGCCATGGCTGTACGGCCGGATTGGATTCTACAGTTTCGGAAGGGAACTGACAGTCCGCCACCTTTCTGTGAAACCAATTCCTTTCACGAACTCATCAATACAGTAATCCGAATCCGTTTACGGGGATCTGAAGGTCAGGGCGGATTAGCCTGTTCTCCCGCTGTCATCTCAAGAAATTCATTTCTGGTTTCGCATTTTTTGCCAGAAAGATGGGGATACTATCGGTTGAGCAAAGCAGAAATGATGGGAATGCTTTTGTATCATTCATTGGAAACTGGCTCATTTTATCATGTATTATTGTTGCATGATTGCATGAGTTCCATGTGTCAAGCTTTCAACGGAGAAGGGAGGATGACCATGAAAGACAGGAAGAAAAGAAGCGGGATGGTTCGGCAGACAAACCTTTCCACAAGACTCGCACCGGTGGTATTTCTGGGGCCGGCCATTATTCTGTTGATTCTGATTTCTGTTGTGCCATTATGTTATTCACTGTATCTGAGCACACAAAACTACAATCTTTCCATGCCAAATCGGCCGATGAAGTTTGTCGGGCTGGAGAACTACCGCACCATGCTCTTAAAACCTGCGTTTCGGGAATCTCTGGGCTGGACGCTGATCTTTTCCTCGGTGTCGGTGGTGTTTGAAACCGTCCTCGGTCTGGGCATTGCCCTGATGCTGCACAGTGACAGCACAAAAAGATATTCGGCGCCGTTCAAGACCATTATGATTATCCCGATGATGATTGCGCCGGTGGTATCGGCAACCATCTGGAAACTGATGTACTATCCGGTATATGGCGTGTTGAACAACACATTGACCATGCTGGGAATCAATGGTCCGAACTGGCTCGGCGAAACGTTTTATGCGAAGATTGCCATTATCATTGTGGAGATCTGGGGGGCAACGCCCTTTTGCATTCTGGTATATCAGGCGGCGCTGAATACCGTATCCACGGAAATGATCGAAGCAGCCAGGGTGGACGGAGCCTCGGCAGGCCGGGTTTTCTTCAGCATTACCCTGCCGAGCATCCGGAATTTCATTGCATTGGTGGTGTCCATCCGGATTGCGGATTCCCTGCGGATATTTGACATCGTCATGCAGTTGACAAACGGGGCCCCCGGATCCACCACGGAAACCATCGGAACTACGATTTACAAGGCAGCGTTCCGGTATTATCAGGTAGGGCAGGGGTCGGCCGGTGCATTCCTGTTCTTTATCGTCATATCCATCGTATCATTGCTGTCCATGATGCTGATGAGAAAACGGGAAGACTAAGGAGGTGACTCATTTGAAATCAAAAAAACGTTCCGGGCACGCCGGGCGGGTTGGTATGTTTATTGGTCTGCTGGTGGCTGCAGTTTTTTTCCTGTTCCCCATATACTGGGCAATTACCATGTCCTTTAAAAAGAAGGGGGATATCCTTGTGACGATCCCGCAGTTCTTTCCCATTCGGCCAACACTGGAAAACTATGTGGAAATCATGCAGAGATCCAGTTTCCCGACGTTTGCAGGGAACAGCATTATGGTTTCCCTTGTGACCACGTTGATCTGCGTGATCATTGCTGCAATGGCAGGTTATGGACTGACGCGGTTTTCCGTATCGGGACGCAGTCAGATTTCCACCGGGATCTATATCATACGTATGGTGCCCGGGCTGGTTTACACGGTACCGCTGTATATGATCTACCAACAGATTCATCTGATTGACAACCGCTGGGGTTTGATCCTTGCATACTGTACCTTTTCCCTTCCCATGTCCATATGGCTGTTCCTCAGCTTTTATGAGGAGATCCCGAAGGAAATCTATGAATCAGCAAGCATTGACGGATGCTCGGACTACAGAATGTTTATTTCCATTGCCCTGCCGCTGGTTTTATCCGGCGTTTCCGTTGTTGCGATTCTCTGCTTTATTGGAGCCTGGAATGAGTTCAGCCTGGCACTGACGCTGACCTTCCGGGATGCTTATAAAACACTGCCCATCGGCATTAATTCCATGATCCAGAGGGAACGGGATACGCCCTTTGGTTCCATGGCTGCGGTGGGAACCATGGCCATGCTGCCTGCCATTATTCTTTCGCTGACCATGCAGAAGTACATTGTGAAGGGATTTACTGCCGGTGCGGTAAAGGGATGACTGCATTTGAAAGGGCAGCCCGGCCGGCAGGCGGGGCCAAAAGGATGTCGATCATATTATAAAATCCATGTTAGCAAAATGATAACAGGAGAGGTGAATCATTGATGAAAAAGTGGAAATCCATTTTAGCCGTTTTGCTGTGTATGCTGCTGCTGTCTGCTGCGGCATGTAAATCCGGCACTTCCAACAAAAAGCCCGGCGCCACGGCAACCCCGGGAGCTTCCGAAGCCCCGGTAAAGGGTTCGGTTTTAAAGAAATATCCGATGCTGAAAAATCTTGATCTGGACGGCACACTGAAGCCCGGTATGTACAAGGGTCGGAAGATTGTCGTCGCCACCAGCGCCGGGGACTATGAAAAAAGTATGAAGGTATACAAACAGCTGTTTCATGAACTGACCGGCGGTGAAGTGGAAATACAGTCTTTCCCGGACCAGTTGTTTGAAAAGGCACAGATGGCTCTCAATACCGGCGGCCAGTTTGACGTGATTGTCATGCCCATTGCCTATATCCATTCGTTTGCCTATTCCGGACTGCTTGCAGACTTAACAAAAATGCTCAGCTCCAAGGCAAGCCCGGGGTACGATCCGGACGATTTTCTTCACGGCCTGTACGATACTTACGCAAACTACAATCATATGACTGTTGCGCTTCCCTTCAAGCCGGATGCGCAGATGCTTTTTTACCGCAAGGACCTTTTTGAGGATGAAACGCAGAAAAAGAACTTTAAGGCAAAGAACGGACGGGATCTGACCGTTCCGGAAACACCGGAGGAAATGCTGGAAGTCGCCAAATTCTTTACCAAATCCATGAATGCGGATTCCCCGGTTCAGTATGGATATTCCAGCATGATGAGCAAGCCCAACAGCCGTTTTTCCTGGTTCAACCGGCTTGGTTATTACGGCGGAAAGGAAGTTGGCAACAATTTTGAGCCGGGCTTTACGAACGGCAGCGGGGTAAAAGCCCTTCAGTTTCAGGTGGATTTGCTGAAATGCGCTCCCAAAGATGTCCTGACCTTTGACTGGGATACATCCAACACTTATTTCGCCCAGGGAAACGCAGCCATGATGGAACAATGGCCGGGGCTGTATCTTACCTGCAATCAGGAAGGTTCCCCAACCAAAGGGAAAGTGGGATATGCGGTTTGTCCGGGCAAGAGCCCGACCCTTGGCGGATGGGCCATGGCAATCACAGGGGACAGCGCTGAGAAGGAAATGGCGTTTAAGTTCTGCGAAATGGTTACCTCCAAAGACGGCGAATATATCAAGATCGCATACACGATGGATCCGTGCCGTACATCGAATTACGAGCGTGACATTGTAAAGAAAACCAGCGATCCGGCATTCTATAAGGCACTGATGGACAGCCTCTCCGTTGCGAGGCAGCTTGCCGATACGGATATTCCGTTTGTGTCCGGAGAGATTGCGGATATTGAAGAAAACTCGATCCAGTCCGTGCTGGTGGGAAAACTTTCCGTGAAGAAAGCCGTCGACCAGATGTCCAGGCAGTTCAAGGATGCGGTCAAAGGCGTCAGCGATCAGCTGAAATCCCCCAAAAAATCAAAGTCATAGTCACAGAAGACATAGGAACAGAGGACATAGGAATAAACAGAACCGATGCGGGCCCCTTTTGGGGTCCGTTCCATATAAATTAATAAATTGCGAAAGGACGTCGCATATGAAAACATATCAGAATCCTCTTTCACTGCCCGGGCAGGATCCGGAGCAGGGGCTCGGCGATCCATTTGTTTTTCGGTTTAACGGGCGGTATTATCTGTGCCCTTCCCCCGGCGGGGAAAAGCAGGGTGTCCTATTATGGGAATCCACGGATATGACGACGTGGAGTTTCCTGGGGAATATAGCTCCCGATGCATTGCTGCACCATATGTATGCACCGGAGATCTTTTATTACAACGGTACATTTTTTCTCGTCGGATCCCCGGACGGGGAAGGACATTACATCTTTGTTTCCGATTCACCCGGAGGCCCGTACCGAAAGCTGACGGGAAATCTCGGTCAGACCATTGACGGTTCCATGTTTGCGGACAATGATGGGTCGCTTTATTTCTATCATGCGGAGTATCCCTCCATATACGGGCACCGCATGGATCCGGACGGAACCCTGCATCCCGGTCAGGAGCTGTACGGCACTTCCATGGGGCACTGGACGGAAGGCCCCGGGGTTTTTCTGCGCGGAAACAAATACTACATTACCATGACAGGCAATCACCTGCACTCCCGGGCCTACCGTGTGGACTATGCATACAGCAGCGAGGGTCCGCTGGGCCCGTTCCGGATACCGCGGAATAAAACACTGCTGGTCAACTCGGCATATGAATATGGAAGCCTGGGACATTCCTCCACGGTGATCGGTCCGGATCTGGACAGCTACTGGATTTTCTATCACAGCTTCCGGATGGAGCCGAAGGACGCCAGCCATGGGATCCGCCGGCACGGCCGGTTTGTTCACATGGACCGCATGCTGTTCAACGGGGATGAACTGTATGTAAGCGGGCCGAGCCTTTCGGAAACGCCGGTGCCGGAGCTGCCGGATTTTTATGGCTGGGCGGATGAGGGCCCGGATTCCCGGCTGTTCCTGCATAAAAATACGTTTGTGCTCTCCAAAGGGGAAATGTCCCCGTGTGGAACAGCGGAAATCACGTTTTTGCCGGGAGAAAATGGCGCCGCTGTTTTTGCCTGGCAGGATGTGTCCAATTATCTCGAAGTGATGCCCTGTGACGGGGAGCTCCGCATCTTTTCCGTGAAGGACGGCAGCCGGAGCTGTCTTTTTGAAGCACCTCTTTTTAAAGGCTTTCGGCAGGATGTGCTGCATACCCTGAGGATGGAGGGAGACGAAGAAAACATTACCTTTTTTGTGGACCGGATGCGCAAGGGATGCATTTCGACAGTTTCCCCTGCCGGGCGGATCGGAACGAAGGATGCGCTGCGTACATCTTATGTGGCATTTACCCATCATGTTCACCAATCCAGCGACAGGGAGCATTATCAGCATATCCCCGGTTATCTGGGCTGCATGACGGCACTGCCCGGCAGCGGCGGCGAAGCACTGGCCTGTCCGCAGGAGGAAACACGGCGGATCCTGCATGCCGGAGAGAGCGTCCGTTACCGGATCAACGTGACCCGGGAAGCACGGTATCATCTTCAGGCCACTCTGCAGTCCTTTGGCGATACCAAAGTGGAGTGGTGCGTGGAATCAGAGAAAGGACAGGGAAAAGGACAAAGGGAGTTTTCCGTTCAGCCGGCCCTTCAACGGGTGGGGCTTGGCACGGCTGCCCTGAAGAAAGGGTGCCAGGAATGGACCCTGACGGTTCTAAGCGGGGCACTGCAGCTGCGCGGATTTGATCTTTTCCCGGTGGAGAAACCTTTCGCCGAGGAATTCAGCGGCCTTACGCTGTGTAAAAACACGGAGCAAATCGAAGGGGACATCTGCATTGACCGGATGGAAGGGCTGCAGATGGACCGTCCGGGTCACGCCCTGTGTCAGTTTGGGTCCCGGTTTCATACCGAGGAGTGCATGGAGGCTGATGTTGTTTTCCGCGGGGATGAGATCCGTCGTTCCGCAGGCATTTTTCTCCGTGTCAGTGAAAATTCCTTCTATCCGGATCAGGTATGGATCGGTCATCGGGGATATTATGTTGGGTTTGACGGAAACCACGTATTTATCTGGCGTATGAACTTTGATAAAAAAGTGCTGGCCCAGGCCCGCTTTCCCATTTTGCCGGAGACTTCCTGCCGGATCCGTGCGGAGATCCGGGGGAATGAGATCACGGCATCCGTAAACGGGAAATATGTCATCTCGGCTGTGGACGATGATTCCCTGCCCTACGGAGTGGCAGCGGTGGGTTCCTTTGGGGCGCGCGTTACCTTTTCACGCGTCCGCTTTGATCTGAAATAACGGGTAATTAAATCTTCGAAGATGTGAATGCACGAAAGGAGAGCATGGATATGATTTGGACGGATCATTTTACGGAGGAGTCCCTGCAGCCTGCGCACTGGGTTTTTTGCAATATGACCAGTCCGTGTACGGAGGTCGCAAAGCATGTGGGGGATTCGGTCCTGGCGCTTCCGGAGCATGACAGATGGAACGAAGGAAATTGTCTCCTGAGCCGTCGCTTTCTGCAGGAAACCAGCTGTGTACAGGGCACGTTTACCGGATGGGACAGGGAAATCTCCGGTGCGGCAGTGGGATATTATGCAGGGGACGGCAGCTTTTCCAACTATGTGCTCCTTGCTGCCACAGAGACGCATATTGAGCTGCGCGTTCCCTCCGGCGGACAGAACGGGGACGCTTTTATGCCGTCCCAGCCCAAATGGTACATCGTCGCGCAGACGGAGTGGCAGCCCGGGTTCCCGGTACAGCTGACCCTGAGGCGAAACGGGTGTGCCTATCGTGGGGAAGTCAACGGAAGGCTTTGCCTGGAGGCGGATATCCCGGAGATCCAGGGGGACGCAAGGGCTTTGTTCAAGGCCCTGCCGTGGACGAATCGGCTGATGCCGGGGTACGCCTATCTGGACCGGGCCGGCATGGAAGGATTTGCCCCGACAGGAGAGCTGTCCGGCACCGTCCGGGATGGGACGACCCAGGCACCGATACCTTATGCGGGTGTGCATATCGCCGGATTCGATACGTTTTTTACACGGGCGGATGAAAGGGGGCACTTTCATATAGGAAACGTACCCCGCGGCACCCATATGCTGATCGCCGCCGCAGAAGGCTATGCGTTTTCCGGCACGGAAGTTTCCTGTATCCCGGGACAGCTGCGGGAGGAATCCCTTGCCGTTCTTCCGGAAAGCGCAGGGAACTGTCCGCGGAAAGAATACAACAACCCTTTGTTTGACCGGAGGGAAAGCGGTTTTCTGCAGCTGAACGGAACCTGGGAATTCCAGTTTGATCCAAATAACGCCGGAATTCAGGAACACTGGTATGAGCCGGAACATGCCCGGTTCGACCGGCATATCCGGGTTCCGTTTTCCTGGGCTTCCCTGATGGGCTTCGGGGAAGAGCATCTTGTCTGCGGAGACACCCTTCATGAGAGCAATACCATGTTCAACAATTATCACCGGACCGGGGAGCATGCCTGGTACCGCCGGAGGTTCACCGTTCCCGGATCTTTTCCGGCCGGGGAAGGTGTCATTCTGCACATCGGCGCGTGCTCCAACGTCACAAATGTCTGGCTGGACGGCCGGTATCAGGGCATGCGGGTGGACGAATACAGCGATCTTTCCTTTGACCTGGGCCGGCTTGCCCCGGGTTCGGAGCATTTGCTCGTCATAAAGGTGCAGTATCCTCATGATATCCCCTCCCACAATATGGGTAAACAGATTTTCTGGTTTTCCAGCGCGCCGGGGATCTGGCAAAGTGTATGGCTGGAGCACCGTGCCTCCGCCTATATTGAAATCTTTCACCTGACGCCGGAGCTGGAGTTCGACGGGGAAACCTGTACCGAAGCGATGGTGCGGGTATCGGTATCCGCCGCCGGAGTGGAAGAAGGGCAGGATGGACAACTTCATTTGTCGCTAAGGGCGCCGGAATCCGGCAGAACCTTTGAGGCGGATATTCCCCTTTTGCATGGCAGAGGACAGGCGGCAATCCCTGTCGCGGACCCGGAGCTTTGGCAATACCGGGAAGGGCGTCTTTACCAAGCGGAGGCAAGGCTTTTTGTTTCCGGAAAACAGGCCGATGCCGTAAAAAGCTATGTCGGGCTCCGCAAGGTGGAAACGAAATGGCTGCCCGGGCACAGCCCGGAGGAGACCCGGGACCCGGAGGAGCAGTATCAGTATGTATACCTGAACAACCGGCCGTTCTATGTGCTTGGGGTTCTGGATCAGTGCTACAACCCATTCGGCATTTACACATACCGTAGTTTTGGAAAGGAAGGTCTTCAGGGAGTACGGGGATCCATCGCTTATGACATCAACCGGACCCTTGCCTATGGATACAACGTGTCCCGTGTTCACATCAAGGAAAACGAACCGCTTTGGTATTACGAATGCGACCGCGCAGGGCTGCCCGTCTGGACCGAGCATCCGTCCAACTTTTATGCGGAACCGGAAAATCCGAACTGGCAGACGGCATATCGCCGGGAAATGACCGGCATGCTGTCCCGGCTGCACAATCATCCCTCCATCCTCATGGTATCCAGCATCAACGAATCCTGGGGCATCACTGGTACCCACAACCGGACGCCATGGGAAAATGAACTGAAATCCCGTTTTCTGGAAGAGGTTGCCCGTGAAACAAAGCAGGCCTGGCCCCACGTTCTGGTTTGTGACAATTCCGGATATGGGAAAACCGCCGCGTGTGAGCTGAATGACTTTCATATCTATCCCGCGGGGCATTGGGATGCCAAAAAGCGCTGGGAAAAGCTCGTCCGGGCCTGCTATCCGGGTTCCACCTACAACTGCATTCATCACAGTCACTCGCCCCATGCCATCGGGGAAGCGGTGCAGACCGGCCGGCCGGTTCTGGTCAGTGAATTTCTTCATATCAACGGCATTGACATGCAGCTGCGCATGTTTCAGAAGATTGCCGGATATGTGCGCATGAACGTGGCATCCCATGAGACGGAGGATTCCGGTCCACTGACCGCGGAACGATGGGAGCGGGATTATGGATACGTGGATTCGGATGGGAATCCCGTCGGCTATGATATGGTCAACAACATGGACATGGTGGTCTGGGATCAGAACCGCATCTTTTATGCCGGGCCCGGTGAAACCGTATCTGTGGATCTTTATACTTCCCATTTTTCATGGAAAATCGTGAAAAAGCCGATCCTTCACATTTCGGTAACAGGGATCGACACGATGGGGCGATACCTGCCGGATTTGTTTTCCCGGGATACGGCTGTGGATTTCACGCCGTTTGCTGTGGAAAAACAGGCTGCTTTTGAAATGATCGTTCCCGAAACCATCCGGGGCGCTTATTTGTTTGCGGAAATAAAGGACGGGAAAACCGTTCTGTGCCGCAACTATGTTCAGCTTTGCGTGCACAATGTTCGGGACAGTATAGGGAAACTGGCTGAGATTTCTGTGGAAAACTATCGGAGCGCACAGGGCGGTTATCTGTTTGAAGAAAGCTGCGGCGGGGCTTCGGCCGTTGCCGTTCATGGGCACGGATCCCTGGAATATTCATTTACGTTGGAACGATCCGCGGCGAATGTTGTACTCATTCTGGAAGCCGGTGCCAGGGAGGGGAAGAATGCCGTAAAGGTAACCGATGAACGTCTTCATGGGAGCCATATTGAAATCCATCTGGATGGGAAACTCCTGCAAACCATCGCGCCGGCAGACGACCCTTCGGACGAACGCGGCCTCTTTTCCAATGCCATGCAGGGCGGCGATCCGTATCATTATGGCAGGACCGGCCGGCTTGGCTACGGGGAGCGCTTTGAAGTGCCGGTCCCGGATGGACTGGACAGAGGAACACATACCCTGCGCTTTTGCTGTGATGAAGGAGGCATGACCCTGTACGGCGCCTATTCCGGCCGCTATGGCTTTGCACCCTGTTTTGTGGAAAATTTACGCAAATAACTTTTTAAGCCGTTATACCATCCTGGGTTTCGTAATTTGAAACAGGATGGTATAATCGGAAGAGACGGGGAAAAAAGATGGGGGGAGAGGTTTCTGTGAGGATCATGATAGAGGACGGCATGATTTATGACGGCAGCGGCGGAAAGGCTTATAACGGGGATATTCTGATCGAAAACGACCGGATCGCGGCAATCCGTGTCCGACAGGGAATTCCTGCCGATAAAGAGGAAGCTCATAAAAAAGCAATCGATACGTACAATGAAAAGACAACCGATACGTACAATGAAAAGACAACCGATACATACAATGAATGGAATCCCGACTGGGTGATGGATGCCGGCAAAAAAGCGGTGACGCCTGGTTTTATTGATTCCCACCGGCATTGCGACATCGCCGCCGTCTCGGATCCGGATTTCGGCAACCTGGAACTGGCGCAGGGGATTACGGCGGTTCTCGGCGGGAACTGCGGCATGTCGCCCTTTCCGTATACGAAGGATACCGGGCAGCAGATGCTGGATTTCATTGAGCCGTGTCTCGGGAAAGCTCCGGAGTGGATGAAGTTTTCCGGGTTTCCCGAATATAGGAAAGCATTGGAGGATGCGAATCCGGTTCTTCATGTGGGACAGATGATCGGAACCGGTGCCGTGAAGATTGCGGCAAAGGGATTTGAAAAAACACCTTTTACCCCGTCGGAAATGGACCGGGCGAAGGGATATCTTCGGGAAGCGCTGGAGGCCGGTGCCTTTGGTGTGTCTGCGGGGATCATGTATGTCCCGGAGTGCTATTCCACCACGGAAGAGTTTGCAGAACTGGTTCGGGAAGCGGCAAAAATGGGCCGGATTCTGACCTGCCACATCCGCGGGGAGGGGAACAGCCTGGTTTCTTCCGTGGAGGAAGTGCTGAAAATCGGCAGGGATGCGGAGATACCGGTGAACATCAGCCATTTCAAGGCAGTGGGTCTGAAAAACTGGCATAAAACCATATATCAGGCGATGGATCAAATTGAAAAAGCCAGGGCCGCCGGGCAGGATGTAACCGTGGACTTCTATCCCTACACCGGAGGATCCACCACTCTGATGACACTGCTCCCTCCCGGCATACAGGAACCGGACCTTCAGGATACCCTTCGCATGCTGGATACTCCCGACGGCGCCGGGCGGCTGAAGCGGGAGATTTACCGGGAACACAGGGGCTGGGACAATATGGTCCTGGATATCGGCTGGGACCGGATCCGGATCAGCTCGGCCAATCTGGAGGAAGACAAACCGTACGTGGGGAAAAGCGTCCAGGAAGCCGCGGAAGAACAAGGCTATGAGGATCCGGCGGATTTTATGTGCCGGCTGCTGGTGAAGGAACAGGGCAGAGTGGGGATTCTCCTCATGAGTATGGATCAGAGGGATGTGGATGCCATCGCGCGGCTGCCCTACTCCATGATCATTTCCGATTCCCTGTATGGCAATGCGGATTCACCCCATCCCAGGCTGTATGGCTCCTTTCCCAGAGTGATCCATGAACTGGTCCGGAACCGGAGGGTACTCCGCCTGGAAACAGCGATCCACAAAATGACGCAGATGACGGCGCAGCGCTTTCATATTGCCGGACGGGGGACCCTGGCGGTGGGGAATTATGCGGATATCAACATTTTTGATCCGCAGAGGCTGAAGGACAGGGCAACCTATGAGAATCCGAAGTGTCCGGCGTCCGGACTGGATATGGCCTTTCTGGACGGCAGGCTGGTCTGGAACGAAGGCAGGCAGACCGGCGTTTACCGTGCGGGAGCCATGAAATATGGAGACCCGGGGTTTTCGGCACCGGGCCTGGCGGCAGGGCATAAGAAGGACAGATAGGCAAAGTGGAAAATAAAGGCGGAAAAAGGCAGAGGGAAAGGGCGTTATGGTACAGACAATTCAACAGTTTTTACTTCAGCACGGGTTCTATGAAATATGGGCAAGGGTTCTCGCCAACACTGCAGTCGTCGTACTGATCCTGCTGGGCAGTACCCTTGTGTATTACGTTGTGAAGCGAATTCTCACCCGGATGGTCAAAGCGTATGGAAAGTTTATCAGGAATAAATGGGGCGCTGCCCTTCGGAACGGGAAGCTCATTGTACTGCTTTCCAGGCTGGCAGCTGCCGTCGTCATTCATGTGTCGGCACCGGCATTTCCAAAGCAGCAGGGCTGGATCCAGCGGCTGGTGTTCTGCTTCATTGTATATACCATGATCCGGGCACTGTTTACGCTGCTGGACGAGATCGAGAGGATCTACCGTTCCTTTTCCATCTCCAGGGAGAAGCCAATCAAGGGGCTTCTTCAGATCGTGAAGATTATTCTGTCCATCCTGGCTGCCATTATCATTGTTTCGGCATTGATTGAGCGGTCTCCCAGGGCTCTGCTCAGCGGGATTGGGGTGTTTTCCGCTGTGCTGATGCTGGTTTTTCAGGACTCCATTCTGGGTTTTGTTGCAGGGGTGCAGCTTTCCGGGAATGATATGGTCCATGTGGGGGACTGGATCGAGGTGCCAAAATACAACGCGGAAGGGGAAGTGGTGGACATTACCCTGAGTACGGTGAAATTGAGGGGCGGGGATAAAACCGTTGTCATGATACCGACCCGTGCCATGGTAACCGATTCCTTCCGGAACTGGAGGGGTATGGTGGAATCCGGCGGACGGAAGATACAGAGCTCCATTTTCATCGATATGGACAGTATCGAATTTTGCGACGAAGAGATGCTGGACCGATTTGAAAAAATGGATTATTTAAAGGAGTACATCTGCGGTATCAGGCAGAAACAGGAGACGGAAGGGGAAAACTTCCGGGTTTCCAATGTTGTCGTCTTCCGGGAATACGTACAGGCTTATCTGAAACATCACCCTTCGCTGCGCGGGGATATGACCCGGATGGTGCGGCAGCTGGCTCCGTCCCAATACGGCCTTCCGGTGGAGATCCAGTGCTTTGCCGATACCACGGACTGGGCAGCCTGTGAGGAGATACAGGCAGGTATTTTTGATCATGTCCTTGCTTCCCTGCCGCAGTTCGGTCTCCGGATTTTCCAGAGTCCGTCCGGTTCGGATATGAAAACTTCCCGGTCAGACAGGAAAACTCCCCGGTCAGACGGCAATGATATCTCTGAACCGGGGAGGTCCTGAAGGGTTTACTGTCCGGAAGGATGTTTACCCCAAGGTTCCTATAAATAAAAGATTCCTGTAGCCAAAGGTTTCTATGTTTCTATTCGGAAAGGTTTTCCAATCCTATTTGGAAGGTATTTCTAATGCCTTCCAAATAGGTTTTTATTCTGAAAGGTTTCCTCCGCCTTCCTGCTGGTAATCTTCCAGGAAAGAGCCGATCCGCCGGATGGCCATTTTCAGGTCCTCCTTTGCCGGCAGGAAAACCACCCGGAAATGATCCGGAGCCGGCCAGTTGAAGCCGGTTCCCTGAACAAGAAGAACTTTCTTCTCCAACAGGAGATCCTTGATAAACTGCATGTCGTCCGTTATATGAAACCTTTCGGCGTCCACTTTGGGGAAGGCATAAAACGCTCCCTTTGGCTTCACACAGGACAGGCCGGGGATGGCGTTCAGCATTTGATAAGCGATATCCCGCTGCTCTCTCAGACGTCCTCCCGGTACAATGAATTCCTGGATGCTTTGATAGCCGCCGAGAGCCGTCTGGATGGTGAACTGGGCCAGGGCGTTGCTGCAAAGACGCATGGATGCCAGCATATTGATGCCCTCTATGTAATCCGAGGCGCTGGATTTGTCCCCGCTCAGGACCATCCATCCGGCCCGGAATCCGGCGATCCGGTGGGATTTGGACAGCCCGTTGATGGTTACGCAAAGCACCTCATCGGTCAGGGACGCAGTGGATACATGTTTCTCATCGTCGTAAAGAATCCGGTCATAGATCTCGTCCGAAAACAGGATCAGGTGATGTTCCACTGCCAGCTTTACAATATCCTGCAGGACGGACTCAGGATAGTTTGCCCCCGTGGGATTATTGGGATTGATAATGACGATGCCCTTGGTCTGGGGAGTGATTTTCTTTTTCATGTCTTCGATATCGGGATACCAGTCGGATTCCTCGTCGCACAGATAATGGACAGCAGTTCCGCCGGCCAGATTGACCGACGCGGTCCACAGCGGATAATCCGGCGCAGGCACCAGGATTTCATCTCCATGGTCCAGCAGGGCCTGCATGGACATAATAATCAGCTCGCTGGCGCCGTTGCCGATAAAGATATCATTCACCGATACATTTTCGATGTTTTTCTGCTGACAGTATTGCATAATAGCTTTGCGTGCCGGGAAGATACCTTTGGAATCGGTATATCCCTGGGCATTCCGCACATTGGAAATCACATCCTGAATGATTTCGTCCGGGGCGTTCAATCCAAAGGGGGCCGGGTTGCCGATATTCAGCTTGAGAATATGGTAGCCTTCATCTTCCATACGTTTGGCTTCATCCATAACGGGACCCCGGATGTCATACAGGACATTGTCCAGCTTTGATGATTTTTTGATAACTGACATTTTCCAGCCTCCCACATCCATTGAAAAGTGATGTATAAATTTTCATCCAGTATACATGAATTCCGAAGGGAAAGCAATGAAAATTCATCCCAGTACTTTTGAAAGACCAGTCGTGAATAGAAAAGCCAATCGTGAATAGAAAAACCAGTCGTGAATAGAAAAACCAGTCATGAGATAAGCATGCGGGAAAGTAAGACATTTGCGCAGTTCCGGAAAAAATGATTATAATCAAAGACTCGTAAAGTTCTGCTTGCTTTTCCCCAGTAGACATCGTATACTGTTCTTTGGAAAGTGTATGGAAATCTTGTTATCATTGCTTTATGAAAGTTTGTAAATTTTATTGAAGATTTCAAGGAAAAGGAGGAACCTGGAGATGAGGATGTACCGTATGAAGCTTCGAATGACAGGATGGATTGCTGATGTTTCTGCCGATACGGATGACGGTTCTGATGCCGGAATTCCTGCATACTCTTTTCGTTTCTCCATATGTTCCTGGATCGGATAATTTCTTACGATTCCGGTTTTGCTTTTTGACAAGGAAAGCCATGGGACTGCATTGGAGAGCACCTGTGGCTTTTTGCAGAAAGATTGCACGAGCGGCTATGCAACAATGCGTTGCTGTGAGAAATACGTTTGCTGAAGCCATGGGAAATCAAAACCTGTGGCTTTTTTATTTATAGGAGCCATCCACACAGACTAAAAACAGGAAGTGACAACTACATGAAAAACATGAAACTGCTGATGAGCTTTATGAAGGGAAGCCGTCTGCTGTATCTCGGATCCATTTTGTGTGTCTGGATATCTACTTTCATCACAATGGCATCCCCGTTGATTGTTCGGTTTACCGTGGACTCTGTGATCGGAAATGAGCCTGCAGACCTGCCTGCCTGGGTTGCCGGCCTTCTCCGGTCCACCGGAGGCGTGGACAATTTAAAACGCAATATATGGATCTGCGGCCTGGTGCTGCTTGGTATTAATCTGATCAATGGATTGTTTATCTTTTTCAGGGGCAAATGGTCCGCCAAGGCTTCGGAGTCCATTGCGAAAAGTCTGCGGGACCGGCTGTACGGCCATTTGCAGAGCCTGGACTATGACTATCATGTCAAGGCGGAGACAGGGGACCTGATTCAGCGCTGTACCTCCGATATGGAGACCATCCGCCGTTTTTTGGCGGTGCAGCTGGTGGACGTGGGCCGTGCCGTGTTCATGCTGGTTATGGCGCTTTCCATCATGCTTTCCATGAACGTGCGCATGACAATCGTTTCCCTTGCCGTTGCTCCGCTTCTCTTTCTCTTTTCCTTCATCTTCTTCCGGATGGTTCAGAAAGCCTTTCTGCAGGCGGATGAATCCGAAGGAAGGCTGTCCAATACGATTCAGGAAAATTTGAACGGGGTAAGGGTCGTCCGTGCCTTTGGACGTCAAGGCTATGAGAATGATAAATTTGATCAGAAGAATACGGAATACAGGGACTTATCCTACCAGGTTACAAAACTGATGGCCTTATACTGGTCCCTGTCGGATCTGATCGCCATGCTGCAGATTGGCATTGTCGTCGTAATGGGCGTTTATTATACTGCGTCGGGTTTCATCACATTGGGCACTTTTCTGGTATTCAACTCCTATGTGAGTATGCTTCTCTGGCCCATTCGTCAGATGGGGCGGATTCTAACCGATATGGGCAAGACCCTGGTGTCCGTGGGACGAATTCAGGAGATTCTGGATGTCCCTTCGGAAAGCCAGGACCCGGATTGCGGGAAGCCGCCCATTGCCGGAGACATTGTATTCCGGAACGTCAGTTTTGAATATGAAGAGGGGCATCCGGTTCTGAAGGACCTTTCCTTTGAAGTGAAGAAGGGGGAGACCGTTGCCATTCTTGGGCCCACAGGTTCGGGGAAATCCTCCCTGGTTCATTTGCTGCAGAGACTGTATGACTATAAAGACGGGTCTGTCACCATAGGCGGGGTGGAGCTGCGCAAGATAGACAAGAAGTGGCTGCGTCAGAAGGTGGGCATCGTTCTGCAGGAGCCGTTTCTATTTTCCCGCACCATTAAAGAGAACATTGGCATTGCCAAACGGAATGTCAGCGAAATGGAGATTATTGAAGCCAGCCGTATTGCCTCCGTTCATAAGGTAATCGAAGAATTTGACAACGGATACGAAACCTTCGTGGGGGAAAAAGGCGTTACCCTGTCCGGAGGGCAGAAACAAAGGGTGGCTATTGCAAGGACATTGATCCAGGACAGCGATATCCTGATCTTTGACGACTCCCTCAGTGCGGTGGATACGGAGACCGACGCCGCGATCCGGAAGGAATTGAAAAAGAGAAGCAAGAATGTCACCACCTTTATCATATCCCACCGGATTGCAACCCTGTCCGAAGCAGACCGGATCCTGGTCCTGGATGACGGGAGGCTGATTCAGTCCGGCACCCATGAGGAATTGATTCATCATCCCGGCCTGTATCAGCGGATCTGGTCCATACAGAACAGCCTGGAGAAGGATTTGCAGGACAACGGCCAGCTGGTTGGCTGAGGCAAGGGCTCCGCACCCGGCACCTTGGTCCAGGGACACCGGCTGCATGCTGTATTTGTATTGGCTGATAAGTGGTCTTGAGCCAGGGGACCGGAAGAACGGCGCGATTTGTTTCGATTTCGTATTAAAAATAAGGAAGGTTCAATTTATGAGTTATCCGGAAGAGCAGGAATACACCAAAAGACTTGACCTGGGGCTGTGGAGACAGCTCCTGCGTTATGCAAAACCTTATCGAAAACATCTGATCGCCATCGCCTTTATCATGATCCTGACCGGTGGAATTGATGTCGTATTTCCGCTGATGACCCGGTATGCCATTGATCATTTTATTACGCCGGGAAAGCTGGAAGGCATAGGAGGATATGCAGTCCTCTACGGCCTTTTGGTCGTCTTCCAGGCATGCGATACCTGGATATTGATCCGCACGGCGGGAAAAGTGGAAAACGGTCTGGTTTATGATATCCGCAAAAGCGGTTTTGAAAGATTGCAGGAATTGTCCTTTTCCTATTATGACAAGACTCCGGTGGGCTGGATTATGGCCAGGATGACATCGGACTCCCAACGTCTGGGGGAAACCATATCCTGGAGCCTTGTGGATATGACCTGGGGCGTGACCATGATGGTGGGAATCGTCGTGGTCCTGCTGGCGCTGAACTGGAAACTGGCGTTGATTGTAATGACCGTCGTCCCGTTTCTGGCGCTGGCCAGCGCCTATTTTCAGAAGAGAATCCTGAAGGGATACCGGCAGGTCCGAAAGGTAAACTCCCGGATCACCGGAGCGTTCAACGAAGGAATCCTGGGTGCCAGGACGACCAAGACCCTGGTCCGGGAAGAACGCAATCTGGAAGAATTTGAAAGCCTGACCGGGGAAATGCGGAGCGCTTCCATCCGGGTCGCGATTTTTTCCTCTGTCTTTTATCCCATTGTGTCGGCGCTGGGTGGAATCGGAACAGCCCTGGCGCTTTGGATCGGCGGCGGAATGGTGATGACTTCTGCCATCAGCTTTGGAACTCTTGCAAGTTTTATTACGTACACCATCCAATTTTTTGAGCCCATCGGCAATATCGCCCGTATTTTTGCCGAGCTCCAGTCCGCCCAGGCATCAGCGGAGCGGGTGCTGTCCATGATCAATACCCCGCTGGAAATCGAAGACCGTCCGGATGTGCTGCAAACCTACGGGGATGCGTTTCATCCGATTCGGGAGAACTGGGAGCCCATCAAAGGGGATGTGACGTTTCGGAATGTCAGCTTTTCCTATCAGGGAGGCGAAACCGTACTGGAAGATTTCAACCTGCAGGTAAAGGCAGGGGAGACCATTGCGCTGGTAGGAGAGACTGGCTCGGGGAAAAGCACCATTGTAAACCTGATCTGTCGGTTTTACGAGCCCACGAAGGGTCAAATCCTGATAGACGGGGTGGATTACCGGGAACGGTCGCAGCTCTGGCTGCAGTCCAACCTGGGCTATGTTCTGCAGTCGCCGCATTTGTTCAGTGGAACCGTGAAGGAAAATATCCGTTACGGAAGACTGGAGGCGACGGATGAAGAAGTCCGGGAGGCGGCCCGGCTGGTCAACGCGGACGGATTTATCAGCAAACTGGAAAACGGCTATGAAACGGAAGTCGGGGAAGGGGGGAACCGGCTGTCCACCGGCCAGAAGCAGCTGATATCCTTTGCCCGGGCCGTTGTAGCCAATCCCAGGCTGTTTGTGCTGGATGAAGCGACCTCTTCCATTGATACGGAGACGGAACAGATTATTCAGAAAGCGATCCAGAATGTGCTGGAAGGCAGGACCAGCTTCATCATTGCCCACAGGCTGTCCACCATCCGTACTGCTGACCGTATTCTGGTAATTGTAGACGGGAAGGTGACGGAAGAAGGGAATCATCGGCAGCTGCTTGCCCAAAAAGGTTATTACTATCGGCTGTATACCAATCAGTTTATGGAGGAAGAAGAAGCCCGTATTATAAACGAATGATGATAAAAATGCGGAAGACCGTCCCGGACCTGGGACACGGATCTTCCGCATCTTTTTTATAGTGGGATGGATGATGGAGGAACGATGGATGGATGATGGAGGAATGATGGATGGATGATGGAGGAATGATGGGGGAATGATGGAGGAAAGGGAGCTGAAGCGGAAGCTCAGGCAGTTGAAAAAGATCGAGCGGATAGTACGGTATGGCAGTGCGGATGCTCAGGCTGCGGGATCACGGCAGCAGCCCCTTCTGTGGGACAGCTTTTTCTCCGGCCGAAAGGGAATCCGGCCCAGATATCCGTTCGAAATTCTTTTGGTCATGAACGGGGAAGCACGGAAAAGAGCGTTCGCGGACTACCTCCGTACGGTGTATACAAGGGGATACAGGGAAAAGGGGCTGCTCCTTCCCGCCGGGTTGGATATTCAGGGATTATTTGATTTTGACCTGCCCGCCGAAGCGACCCGGGAGGATGTGAAGAAACGCTTCCGGGAACTGGCAATGATTGTCCATCCGGATCACGGCGGTTCCAACGAGGCTATGGCGGCCCTGCTGGACCAGTATCATGAGCTGATGAAGGGCTGACCTTTTCCCCGATCTGCCCGCCATTGAAAGCGTCCACTTCCCCTGAAAAAGAGTAGCCCAATTACACTCCTCTCAATATGTCTGTTCACGGGACGTCTTGACGATGATTTTACGGATACTGTCTTGTGACAAATGATATCGGCCGACCAATTCCTCAATTTTTGCTCCGTTGGTATACCGGTGGTATATTTCATGGTTTCTTTTTTCCAATTCTGACCGGGTGCCGTTGTTTTCTCCCCACCCGGCCCGGGCATTGCCTTCCTTTGGCACATAGACCAATTCACCCTGTATATACTTTTGCAGTTCCCGGAGCAATTCACGGGGAAGGACATCCCTCCCATTTTTGTAACCCAATGATCATTCCCTCCTTGAAATAGGACACTGTATTCGAAGAATCAAATGAAGTTTGTGCCATCCGGGTCCCCTCCTTTCTTTTTCCTGTTATTCAAAATCCCTTAAAAAAGGGTGCAAAAAACCCCGCGGAACCATCCACGGGGCGGAGAATAAAAAAACACGACTTCAACCATTCGTGTTTGTGCAGACAAAGACATTATCCGTGATCAATTGATGATGGTTGCAAAGATACGACTTCAAAGGCATCAAAAACCGACCCTGAAGTCCAATATTCAGTTCAGAAGCACGGGCCCTCCAGCCTATTTTTTGAGTTGATCATTTTATCCTGCACTCCTTTCTGCTGAATTTTCTTTTCGTCTCAACCTCTGATAAGAGTATATAGTAAAATATCCCACTCTGTCAATAGGGATTTACAATTTGAAGCCTTTATTCTAATCCCATACGTGAGGGCGGTTGTCCTTATAGGACTTCGAGTTCTTCGGGCCAAGTTGGCCCGAAGTGGTTGTATTTTTAAGTGGAACAGCATATAATAAATTCAATAGATACATTGATTCCAATGCAATACAGAAAGGAGCGTCCTTATGGAACTGGCGAAAATCACGAAGCGTGGGCAAATCACGATTCCCGCTGAAATACGCAAAAGGCTGGGTGTAAAGGATGGCGACAAGGTAATTTTCCTTGAGGAAAACGGGCGCATCATCATGGAGAACGCCGCCATGATCTCCCTTAAAAACGCGCAGGACGCCTTTGCGGGAGAAGCGGAACGGCTGGGCCTGAAAACGGAACAGGATATGTAAATCTGGTGAAGGATGTGCGCCGTGAAACATGGGAGGAAAATCATGCGCATCATGATTGACACCAATGTTCTCTTGTCCGCCCTGTTGTTTCCCGGCGAGAGGATGAACGCACTGATGGATAAAATCACGGCTGAACATCAGCTTGTCCTCTCGTCCTATGTCGTTGATGAACTGATGAACGTGACGCACCGGAAATTCAAGGGCAAAGAGGAAGCGGTAGACCTGTTGTTGAGCCGGCTTCCCTATGAGCTCGTTTATACGCCCAAGCAGCCGAAGCCGGGACTTTTTGAAATCCGCGATGAAAAGGACTATCCCGTCCTGTACTCGGCAATCACGGAGGATGTGGATGTTTTTATCACGGGTGACAGGGGCACATCGTTATGGAGGAAAATTTATGCCAATAAAGAGAAGTAAATATGATGTTACAATAAATCTGATTTGCCTATTACTGTTATCTGGACTAGTGGTATATTTATTAATTAATTGGAGCGATATTCCTGATAAAATACCCGGTCATTATAATGCTATGGGAGAGGTTGACAGATGGGGAAATAAGGGAGAATTATTGTTTCTTCCTATAATCGGATGGATAATGTACATAGGAATAACGGTTTTGGAACATTTTCCACAGGTTTGGAACACGGGTGTTACTGTTACAGAAGAAAACAAAGCGCGAATATATCCAATACTCAAAAATATAATCGGTACTACGAAGCTGTTAGTGGTGGGTGTTTTTGTGATCTTGGATATAAACTCTGCACTTGCCAAATCATTACCCATTTGGTTTCTTCCCATTTTTTTAGTTTTAATGTTTGGTTCGATAATATTTTCTGTTGTCAAACTAACAAGAGCAAAGTAAATTGGCAGCAATTTTCGCTTGTATGCGGATTCTTGACGGTCAGCGGCTTTCATGGCTTCCAGCCGCTATCCTTATGTAGCGGCCTGTTATATTGGCGTAAATTATTGACATAGCAAAACACGACAGCATTTCACCTTAATGCCGTTGTGTTCTTGAAAATGGGCGCAATAATCACGCCCCCGCACAATCGAAAACGGCGGCTCATTTGAACCGCCGTTTAGCTTTTTAGGCCATAAAATATTGTCTGCCAAATGACGGCTTTTTTTATGCCGTTATTCAGCAATGTATGAGTGGAACAGATACCTCACTCATTCAAAAATTTTACTTTCCTCCTTTAGGTATTTCACCAATGACGAATATTTCACCGTTGGGATAACAAATAGACTGAAAAAGATTAACAAAGCAATTCTAAGGCACCATGCCATAGGTGAAGAAACCGACAATACATTTGGAATGAATGTCATAGCACCCAACAAGACTATCATAAGAACAGCCCAGGCATATGCTCGTCTGACTGTCTTATAGATGCTTAGTTTATTATGTATATCTGTATGCAATTCAAATGGTTTCCCATCTCGTCTTTTCTCTAAAATCAAAATTTCCTTATTGAACCCGCCGGGTGAAGTGGCGATCTGCCCCATACCTTTTGCATATGGCCTCCACCGCACTTTTCCATAGGAAAAATTAAGGTTGATATTTTTTGTAAAAGTACGAAATCCCATACTTTCAAGATACTTACGATAGTCTTTTGCTTTGGAATAAGCCTGATTTCCAACAAACTCTACCGCATATTCATATTCATTTGGTGCGCACTCATCAAAAGCATAGGTTAGCTTTCCACATCTTTTTAGCCGATAACCATCCTTGGCCATACGGTTTAACCACTTTTCCTGACCATCCAGAAAATCAAAAAAATATCGAAATACTGTTATGCTCATCTATTTCTATCCCCCTTAATAATTGTTGAGGCCAGTTGCAAAACCTCCTCTATACGTTGTAATTCTTCTTCCGCTTTCTGCTTCCCAATATGGGTTATAAGGTATTCTTTTTTCTTGCTATTCGATTCATCGTCGAAAGGGGCAATCCATTTTTTCTTTACAAGGGTATTGATAGCTCCATACAAAGTACCGGCACCTAAGACAACTCGTCCGTTAGTTTCCTTTTTAATAAACTGCATGATTCCATAACCATGATTGGGCTTATATACAGCCAAGAGAACAAAGAAGGTTGTTTCCGTCAATGCCCCACCCTTTATATTATCTCTGATATATACCACTCCTACTTAATTTATTACGTTTACCGTAATATAAATATATCACTAAGCGTAATAGTTGTCAATGGATTTTTCAAATACCATGAGCTTATAATCTGCTACAAATCTTGTGCCAATCTCAATTCGGCTGATGCTTTCTCTCTCTATTGTTAACCGGGTTTCAGGGCACAACTCACTTCAGATCAAGTTGGCCCGAAGTGAGTTGAGATTGTGAAGTCGAGGAAAACATTGTACAATAGCGATTATAAGGTAGTTGCTCATTATTTATAAAATGCGAAAACGAACAGGAATTTGCGGAGGTGGCAATGCGCAACGTTTTTGTTTGTCTGCGTGGCGGAAACGTCCATGTGAACAGTGGGAACCTGTTGGATACCCTGCCGAGCATAGCTGTGGTGATCGATGCGTTCCGGTCTGCGGATCTGTTCCAGCACACGGTTACAGGCATCGGCCCATGCTGCCCGCCACACCTCGAATTCGGAATAAAGTTATATAGTAAAATATCCCACCCGCCAATAAGGATTTACAATTGGTTTTCTGTTATAATACCAGTATGACCAGTACGGATCAGCTGGCTTGTTTAAATGGAATACTTTTGAACGGAGGAAAGATACAGAGGGGAGTGTGAATTTTTGAGTAAGGAATTTAACGTTGAGGGCTTGTGCTTGCCGGAACAACACTATATGGTGAGTATTGGAAAGCAATTGGAGGAGATAAAAGCTCTGGTGGACAAGGGAAAATATTTTACCATCAACCGGGCAAGGCAATATGGCAAAACAACTACGCTGCATGCGCTGAAACATAAATTGGACAGGGAATACTATGTCTTTTCCATAAGCTTCGAGGGAATTGAGGAGGAAGTGTTCGCGAATGCGGATTCCTTCTGTATTCGCTTATTTGGCCTTTTGTACGACACGATTGCATTTGATGAGGTAACAGGTGTTCCGGCTGAAATAAAAGAGAAGCTCCATGAATTGAGCCTTGGGAATTCATCAAAATCCGATTTTCGTACCATGACTCTTATGATTTCCTACATGTGTAAAAAGATGAATAAGCCTCTTGCCCTTATCATTGACGAGATAGATCAGGCAAGCAATTATCGGGTATTTGATACCTTTTTGGGATGCTTGCGGGATATGTACTTAAAAAGGGGAAAGCGGCCTACGTTTCAGTCCGTAATTCTTGCCGGAGTTTATGATATTAATAACCTGAAAGCAAAAATCCGTTCAGACAAAGAACACACGACAAATAGCCCCTGGAATATAGCAGCGGATTTCACCGTGGATATGAGTCTGTCAGAAGACGGAATTCGCGGGATGTTAAGAGAATATGAGGAAGATTACCTTACCGGTATGGATATCCCGTACATGGCATCTTTAATTTTTGAATATACATCAGGGTATCCTTATTTGGTTTCTAAAATATGTAAATTATTGGATGAAAGAGTTACAGGAAGCGAAGGATATCCCAATAAGGCTGCTGCATGAACGAAGTCCGGTTTTTTGAAAGCGATCCGTCTTCTGATAACAGAGCAGAATACTTTGTTTGAATCCCTGACAGGAAAACTGGATGCTTATCCCGAGCTGAACGATATGGTATATCAACTTTTGTTTGCAGGAAAAAGCATTGTATACAATCCGGATAATGAAGCTATTCGGCTTGCAGAAATGTTTGGGCTTATCAAAAACATAAGTGGGAACGTTACAATAGCAAATCGTATCTTTGAAACCCGCCTTTATAATCGCTTTCTTTCCAGTGAGGAAATGCAAAAAACCAATATCTCCCCCACCGCTCATGATCGATGAGGGAGAAGCCCTTATTCCAATCCCAACAGCCAATTTACGCTTATATTCAATATTTCTGATAATACCATGAGCTCATAATCTGCGACAAATCTTGTGCCAATCTCAATTCGGCTGATGCTGTCTCTCACTATTGTTATCCCTTTTATTTGAAGCTTTGCAGCTAAGTCTGACTGAGACATATGGCAAATCTGTCGTGCTTCTCTGACCCGTTCCCCGCATACGTTTTTCTTCCCCTGATAATTATAAATTTTCAATTCATTCATCTCACTTTTTGTGTTAAACATATGAATTATTCTTGACATTAACACAAATAAGTGAAATAATAGTGTTAAAGATCAGAGTTCACTTTGTTTCATGTATTGAGTAAGGCATTCTCAAAAAGCTGCATCTTGTGGATAACCCTGCGGTTATCATTATTCTTGGAGCCTTCTCCGTTTACAACATGATTATTGCCCGTGCTTTCTTTACCACTTCCATCCCGCTGGAACTACAGGAGGCGGGTTTATTGATGGTTGCAACAACCAATTGCTGTTTTTCAAAATAGTCCTTCCTCTTTCCAAGCCCATCATTGCTGTGAATTATGTAAACAGTTCCATGGAAAATAAGTTGGCTTGGTGTTATGGTAAAAAAGGCTATTTGTGGGATTTAAACGAAGACAGCAGTTGGAATCAGCTGGATGAAAACCTTAAAGAGGGTGAGGTTTGGGATCGGATGCGTTATATTAATGGCTTTGGTCCAAGCTGCTTCTCTTTCTATACGCCCGAACAAGCGGCATAGATTCCCGATCGCTTTGTGCAGGATCGCCTGGACGCCGTGAAACTGTTGGAGCAATATTATCCTGCCGAACCCTACCATGCCGTGGCTGATGAAGCCAGCGTAAAATCTGAGAAGAATCTACTGAAAACTGAAATTGATGCATATATCACCACTTTTGTCGCCGACAGCGTGATGAAAGGACTGGATGATGCAGGTTGGCAAAAGCATCTGGATACCTGCAAAGCGCTAAATGTGGATCATTATGTGGAGCTGATGCAGATTCCATATGACAAATTCAATGAAATGAGTTAATATAAGTATTGGTATGACTCGGGAACACGGAGGGAAGGATCGCTTTTCCCTCCATTCCATCATTTTCAGAAAAGGGGAGGGCTTTTCCATGAATGTATCCACATCCATTAATGTAATGTTCGGACAGGGCCCGGTGGCCTCACAGATGAAGCGGGTGTATGATGCGGGCTTTCGGCATATGGATATCAACTTTAACGACTGGGTGGACCAGAAGACCGGAAACGGTTATTTTCCCTGCTCCGAAGAGCAGTGGCAGGACTGGGTGCAGTCCATCCGGAAGTTCTCAGCACAATATGGTGTTGTACTCAATCAGGCGCATGGTCCCCTGTTCAATATTTTTGCAGAGGGCGAGTGGGGCGATCATCTGAGGGAAATGTGTGCGCCGACATTGAAAGCCGCTGCGGAACTGGGAATTCCATGGGTTGTATTTCATGCGGGCACAGCAGAAGGGGATTTTTCTTCTCCGAAGCATGTGCGAAATCTGAAGGAAGAAAACCATCGCTTTTTTGATCCGTTGGTGGATTTGGCGGAAAAGATTGGCGCAGGCATTGCCATTGAGAATATGTCCGATAAATTCAGCCGGAATCACAGAGGGGTATACTGCTCCCACACCGGGGATCTTGTTGATTTGGTGGACAGCTTCGGCAGCAAACGGGTTGGTATCTGCTGGGATACCGGCCATGCCAATCTGGAGGGCGCGGATCAGCGCAAAGAGCTGAATAGGCTGGGCAGCCGGCTGAAAGTTCTGCATGTTCAGGACAGCGACGGGAAAACCGATCAGCATACCGCCCCTTTTTACGGAAACATTGACTGGGATCAACTGCTGGCCGGACTGCGCGACATCGGGTATGCCGGGGAGCTGACCTTTGAAGCGCAGATGTTTATCCGAAAGGTGCCGGTCAGCTGCCAGGATGCTGCGCTTCAGCTGTTGTATCAGTTGGGCTGCGAACTGAAACGGCGCTTTGACGCCCTGCCGGCCGCTTAAAGGAGGAGACCCTTGAAGATACATATTATCCGGCATGGCGATCCGGATTATCAAAATGACGCACTTACCGGACTGGGGGAGGAAGAAGCGAAAAAGCTTTCGGATTATATGCGCCGGATGCCGGTCACCCGGCTCTTTTCTTCTCCCATGGGCCGGGCCAGAAAAACTGCGGAATATACTGCCAGGGCTCTTGGGATGGAAGTGGAAATCCTTCCCTGGATTCACGAGGCAGGCGCATTTATGACCAAACCGCAATTTACGGGGCTGGATGTTCCGGTGATTGCGTGGAATCTGCCCAGGTACAAGATAGATGAGCTGGAACGTCTCGGGGAAGACTGGGTTTTATGCAACTGGTTTTCCCATCCGGATGCAGAGGATTACCTCCGCAATCTGAAAGACGGCATGAACCGGTTTCTGCGGAACTATGGGATCCGAAAGGAACAGGATGCTTTTTATGGGACAGGCCATGTTTCCCGGGAAGAAATCGCTGTTTTCTGCCATTATGGTTCCGGATTGACCGCAATCTCCTACCTTTTAGGAATTCCGGTTCCGTTTCTCTGGAGAAGTGTTTTTCTTCCGCCTTCCAGTGTCACTACGATTCTGGCGGAAGAGCAGCAGGACAATCGGATCAATTTCCGGATTACCGTGCTGGGTTCCTCCACTCATTTGTCCCACAGGGAATCTATTCAGAATACCAGCGGGCTGATGTACAACACCCGTTGAAGGATTGGGCCGTCCAGTAGCATTCGTACTGTACGGATCTTTGTTTATGATGTGTACAACACCCGTTGAAGGACCGGGCCGTCCAGTAGCATTCGTACTGTACGGATCTTTGTTTGTGATGTATACAACACCCGTTGAAGGACTGGGCCGAAAAAGAAATCAGCTGAAAAAAATGAGAAAAGAAAATGAAAAATACAAAAAGCCCGGGAGATAACATAGAGCAACAACATAGAGCAACAACATAGAGCAACAACATAGAGCAACAACATAGAGCATTAACATAGAGCAATAATATAGAACAACAACATAGAGCATTAACATAGAGCAATAATATAGAACAACAACATAGAACAA
>ENA-UOOI01000445-UOOI01000445.1-fermentation-metagenome-genome-assembly--contig:-NODE-445-length-52891-cov-4.373268_pt1 | contig 52891 bp, 55 predicted proteins | sample MGYA00245779_ERZ724027 | MGnify/ENA primary metagenome ERZ724027 (study PRJEB28704, sample SAMN03018318) | fermentation metagenome | biome: anthropogenic terrestrial biome; feature: soil; material...
ACAATTCCGACGACTACCGGTTTGAGATCGGGAAGGGCGTCACGCTGCGCGAGGGGAAGGACATCACGGTCATCGCAACCGGACTGATGGTTTCCCGCGCGCTGGAAGCCGTGCGCCGTCTCGAAAAAGAGGGCATCGACGCGAGGCTGATCAACCTCCATACGCTCAAACCGATCGACCGGGAGATCATCGTCAAAGCGGCGAAGGAGACCGGAAAGATCGTGACCGTCGAGGAGCACAACATCATTGGCGGCCTCGGCGACGCGGTGGCGGCCGTCCTCTGCGAAGAATGCCCGGTCCCGCTGGTCAAGATCGGCGTCAACGATGTCTTTGGGCATTCCGGCCCGGCCGTCGACCTGCTGGACCAGTACGGCCTGAACGCTGCCCACATCGAGCAGGTCGTGCGGGATATGCTGAAAAAATAAGGCGGCGTGTCGCCGCGGCCAAGTCGCGCCCCAAGTCTTACTCTGAGGCCGCAGGTTTTCCCCTGCGGCCTTTTTGCTTCTGAATTTTCATTTGAAGGGGAGGAAAACTGTGGCAAACGGCCGCCAGAAACTGAAGGTTCTCGTCCTGCTCGACATCCTGAAGCAGGAGACGGACGAGGAGCATCCTCTTTCCGGGATCGAGCTCTGCCGGATGCTCGAAGACCGGGGATTTCCCTGCGGGAGGAAGACCCTCTACGGGGAGATCGCCTCTCTGCGGGAATACGGGATGGACATCCTGTTCGTCCGGCGGCCGAGAGCGGGCTTCTTTCTGGCCGAAAGGGATTTCGAGGTGCCGGAGGTCCGCCTGCTGTCGGACGCCGTGCTCGCGGCGCCCTTCATCACCCCGCGCAAGACGGAGGAGCTCACGGCGAAGCTCCGCGGCCTTTTGAGCCGGGCGCAGGCGGAGCAGATCCCCGCCTTCTCCCCGGAAGAGAGCAGGGTGAAATTTACCAACGAAGAGATTTATTACGCGATCGACGCGATCAGCCGGGCGATCCTGCAGAAGAAGAAAATCTCGTTTGTGTACCACCACAGCGTTTTTTCCGGGGAGCGCGTCGGGCAGAACGAGGGCCAGCTTTTCGTGGCCAGCCCCTATGCGCTGATCTGGAACGCGGACCGGTACTATCTCGCGGGGAATTACGAAAAATACGACAGCGTCGGCGTGTTCCGGCTGGACCGCATGAAGCGCGCGGAAGTGCTCGAAGAGAGCAGCCGCCCGTTCGAGGAGGTCTGCGATTACCGGGGCCGCTTCGACGCGGCGGATTTTGCCCGCCGCACGTTCGGGATGTATCACGGCGAAAAACAGAAGGTGGCGCTCCGCTGCGCGCCCGACCTTCTCGAGGCGGTCCTCGACAAATTCGGGGGCGACGTTCCGCTGGAGCGCCTGCCCGACGGCTCCTTCACCGTCAGCGGGGAAGTCTATGCGGGCGAAGGACTGGTCGAATGGGTGCTGCAGTACGGCGGCCGCGTCCGCGTCCTTTCGCCCCGGGCGCTGCGCGAAGAGGTCGTGCGCCGCATCCGGATGCTGTGCCGGGCCTACGGCCTTCAGTGAAAGAACATGTGGTCGATGAAAATCTTGACGCCGATCGCGATCAGGACGATCCCGCCGAGCACTTCGGCGTGCCCCGCGATCATCAGCCCGAACTGTCTGCCGATGTAGACGCCGGCGAAGCAGATCACGAAGGTGATCAGCCCGATGGTCAGGACGGAAACGGCCATCAGAGACGCGGTGGAGGCGCCGACCGCCGAAGGCAGGATGATGCCCGTGGCCAGCGCGTCAATGCTGGTGGCCACGGCCAGCGCCAGCAGTTTTTTGAGCGGAAGGCTGTCCTGCCCGGTGCGGCAGACGCCGGCCCTGGACTTTTTGCGCGATTCGCGGATCATGTCGATCCCGATATAGCTCAGCAGCGCCAGAGCCACCCAGTGGTCGACCGAAGCGATGATGCGTTCCCCGGCTTTTCCGATCAGCCAGCCGGCGAGCGGCATGATGAGCTGGAAAAAGCCGAAGCAGGCTGCGAGCTTCAAGGCGAAGCGGACGGTGACTTTCCGCATGCAGGCTCCGTTTGTGATGCTGACGGCGAAAGCGTCCATGGCAAGCCCCACGGCAATTCCGCACAAAGAAACGTAATCCATCCGTTTCCTCCGAGACAAAGAATGTGTTAAGATTAATCATACCGGCATTGCGCCGGAATGTCAACCGGCGTGTCGCCGTTCCCAAGGCCGGGCGTGCAGCCTCCGGGAGATAAAAGGCTGCGTTTCGCCCGGACAGTATAAGAGACTGCTCCCGCAGTCGTGGCCGCCCTGTGCGTCCCCGGACAGGATAAAAACTGCTCCCGCAGACAAGAAATGTCCACGGGAGCTTCCCGACACTCTCGCGCCGATGCGTTTTGAAACTTCCACCGCGCTGAACGGCGCGGCCCGGCCGCGGCGACACGCCGCTACTGCTGATGTTCCTCGGACCATCGGCGCGCTTCCTTCACATGGGAGTCGTCGGGCTTTGCGACATCTGTCTTTTTGTAGCGGTCGTCCGGAGCCGTGATCACGGTGGATATTTTCCCCCCGTCTTTCGGAGGTTCCCGACGGTCTTTGCTGTCTTTCATATCATCACCCCGCCTGTTATCATTCCGCGGCCGGAACAGAAAATACGGGATTTCGTTTGCTATTTTTGCGGTTTCATGATATGATATGGTAAATTGCGAAAGCGGAGGGATGCGAAATGATCGCCGTGCTGGATTACGGGGCCGGGAACCTTCAGAGCGTGCGGAAGGCGCTTTATTTTCTCGGCTGTGAAGCCGCCGTCACGGACGACCCCGCCCGGTTGAAAGAAGCCTCCGCCGCCATTTTGCCCGGCGTCGGTGCCTTCGGGGACGCGATGGCGTGCCTGCGGCGGTCGCGGCTGGTTCAGCCCGTGCTGGATTTTATCCACAGCGGCAAACCGTTTCTCGGCGTCTGCCTCGGGCTCCAGCTGCTTTTTGAAAGCAGCGAGGAAGCGCCGGGCGTCGCCGGCCTCGGCGTCCTTCCGGGCAGGATCCGCCGCATCCCCGGCGCGCCCGGCTTGAAAATACCGCATATCGGCTGGAACGACCTGAATTTCCCGGCGCCGTCCGGTCTGTTCCGCGGGCTGGAAGAGCACCCGTACGTCTATTTCGTGCACTCCTATTATCTGCAGGCGGCCGACCGGCGGGACGTCACCTCCACGACTCAATACGGCGTGACGATCGACTCTTCGGTCCAGCGCGGCAATCTCTTCGCCACGCAGTTCCACCCCGAAAAAAGCGGGAGGACCGGCCTCAGAATCCTTCGGAACTTCGCGGAAATGATCCGCTGAACGGAGGGACGCTGATGTATGCGAAAAGAATTATTCCCTGCCTGGATGTAGAGAAGGGAAGGGTCGTCAAAGGGACCTCCTTCCTTCATCTGCGGGATGCCGGCGACCCGGTCCGGGCGGCGGAAGAATATGACCGCCAGGGCGCGGACGAGCTTGTTTTTCTGGACATCACCGCGTCCGCCGAGGCGCGCGGCATCACGATCGACATGGTGCGGCGCGTGGCCGACCGGATTTTTATCCCGTTTACGGTGGGCGGCGGCATCCGGAGCGTCCGGGATTTCACGGAGATTCTCCGGGCGGGGGCCGACAAGGTGTCCGTCAACACCGCGGCGCTGCTGGACCCGTCCCTGATCTCGGAGGCCGCCGAAAAATTTGGCAGCCAGTGCGTGGTCTGCGCCATCGACGCCAAGCGGCTGCCCGGCGGCGGGTGGACGGTCTACCGCGACGGGGGCCGGGTGGATACCGGCCGCGACGCGGTCGCCTGGGCCGGGGAGGCCGAGCGGCTCGGCGCGGGCGAGATCCTGCTCACGAGCATGGACTGCGACGGCGTCCGGACCGGGTACGACCTCGAGCTGACGGCCGCCGTGTCGCAGCGCGTCTCCATCCCGGTGATCGCGTCGGGCGGAGCCGGAAAGCCGGAGCATTTCTACGACGCGTTCCGAATCGGCAAGGCGGACGCGGTCCTCGCCGCCTCCCTGTTCCATTTCGGAGAGCTCACGATCCCGGAGCTGAAACGCTATCTCGCCGCGCGGGGCGTTCCGGTCCGGCCTGCGGGAGCCTTGTCTTAGGCCGTTCCGCCAAAAGCGGCTAAAGTTTTTACATTGTGCCAAACGGCGGGCCTTGGCGCGGCGTTTGCGCTGTGGAATTCCGCAGGCGGATTTTGACAGGTTTTGCCGCATCGACATATGATGTATCACTTTCACTTGAAGGTGGTGAATCAAAATGTGCAGATGCGGATGCTGGAACCGCTGCGGTTGGTGCCGCTGCGGCTGGAATCGCTGTGGCTGCCGGTGCCGCTGCGGCTGGCGGGGCTGCTGCGGACGGCGCTGCTGCTGTGGCAGACGGCGCTGCTGGTGACTTCCATTTGTCTTGCCGTGAATCAATCTCTTTGCGCCTGCTGACAAAAGCGGGCGCTGTTTTTTTTGCCCGGCCGTTTCTCTATGATTTTTATGGATAGAACCTCCCTGTCCGGCATAAGCATTTAGTAAAAACGGGAGGTGTGGGATGATGAAGCTGAAAAAGCTGTCCGCATGTCTGCTTGCGGTGATTTTTATTGCGGCCGGGATCCCGGCGGGGGCGTTCGCCCTCTCCAATGAAGAAGTCAAGGCGCCGTCGGCGATCCTGATGGAGGCGCAGACGGGAAAGATCCTCTTCGAGAAGAACGACCACGAAAAGCGGGCGTGCGCGTCCATCACGAAGGTCATGACGCTGCTTCTGGTCATGGAGGCGCTCGATTCCGGCAAGATCGCCCTGACGGATAAAATCTCCGTCAGCGAACACGCCTCTTCCATGGGCGGTTCCCAGATCTGGCTCAAACCCGGCGAAACCATGACGGTCGACGACATGCTGAAGGCCACGGTGATCGCCAGCGCGAACGACACGGCCGCCGCCCTCGGGGAATATGTGGCCGGCAGCGAGGAGGAATTCGTGAACCAGATGAACGCGCGGGCCAAAGAGCTGAAGATGAACGATACGGTTTTCAAGAACTGCTACGGGCTGGACGAGGACGGCCATGTGACTTCCGCCTACGACGTTGCGCTGATGTCGCGGGAGCTGATCAAACATTCCAAAATCTTCGATTATACCAAGACCTGGATGGATTCCCTGCGCGGCGGGAAGACGCAGCTTGTGAACACCAACCGCCTCCTGAAGACCTATAAGGGGATCACGGGCCTGAAGACGGGCACCACGAGCCAGGCGGGTAGTTGCATCTCCGCCACGGCGGAGCGGGACGGCGTCAGTTTGATCGCGGTCGTGCTGGGCTGCGCGGATACGAAGACCCGTTTCGCAAGCGCGGCCTCCCTGATGGATTACGGTTTTGCGAACTGGTCCGTCGCGAAGCCGGCCATCCCCAACGAGGCGCTGCAGCCCGTCGCGGTGCAGAACGGCATGGAGGCGAACGTGGGCACCGCCGTCAATTCGGCGGGCAGCGTCCTCGTCCCCAAGGGGAAGGCGGCGAACGTCGCCTACAAGGTCAATCTGCCGGAAAACGTCCCGGCCCCGGTCAAAGAGGGGCAGGTCCTCGGGAAGGTGAGTTGTTCGCTGAACGGGGAAGTCCTCCAGCAGTACGACATCTGCGCCAAGGACTCTGTCGCGCAGATCACGTTCGGCCTGGTCTTCCGTATGCTTGTGCGGGAGCTTTTCATGGTCGGCGGCTGAACGGCGGAAAACATAAATTTGAGAAATCGTCGGCTTCCTTCTTGCAAACTGTGCCGCCATACGGTAAAATAGAGGCGTGGAAATACACGGGCGGGAGGAGATAAAATGCCGATTCAGCTTGATGTGCAACATCTTTCCGGCTTTATCGATCGGGATGAATATGCCGCGATTGCGCCGCAGGTCGGCGCCGCGCACGAACTGCTGCATTCCGGCAAAGGCCTGGGCGGCGATTTTCTCGGGTGGCTCGATCTGCCGGTCGATTACGACCGGAACGAATTCGCGCGCATTCGGGACGCCGCGGCGAAAATCCGCTCCGATTCCGATGTGTTTGTAGTGATCGGCATCGGGGGCTCTTATCTGGGCGCGCGCGCGGCGATCGAATATCTGAAATCGAACCGTTACAATGCGCTGAAAAAAGATGCGCCCGATGTTTATTTTGTGGGCAACGGGCTTAGTTCGACTTCCCTGCAGGAGGTCCTGACCCTCTGCGAGGGGAAAGACGTTTCCGTCGATGTCATTTCAAAATCCGGCACCACGACGGAGCCCGCCCTTGCGTTTCGCGTTTTCCGCGGCCTCCTCGAGAAAAAATACGGCCGGGCGCAGGCGGCGAAGCGGATTTACTGCACGACGGACAAAGCGCGCGGCACGCTGAAACAGCTCGCGACCCGCGAGGGCTACGAGACGTTCGTCATTCCGGACGACATCGGCGGCCGCTATTCCGTCCTGACGGCCGTGGGGCTGCTGCCGATCGCCGTGGCGGGGGGAAACATCTCCGCGCTGATGGCGGGGGCCGCAAAGGCGAGAGAGCACTACGACGACCCGGACCTCGAGAAGAACGACTGCTACCGTTATGCCGCCGTCCGCAACGTCCTCTATCGGAAGGGGAAAGAGATCGAGTTGCTCGTGAGCTACGAGCCGCGGTTCCAGATGATGTGCGAATGGTGGAAGCAGCTGTTCGGCGAAAGCGAAGGCAAGGACAACAAGGGCCTTTTCCCGGCTTCCGTCATCTTTTCGACCGACCTCCACTCCATGGGACAATATATCCAGCAGGGCAGGCGCTTTCTTCTGGAAACCGTCGTCCTGGTCGACAAACCCGTCAGCGACCTCGTGATCGGGCGGGAAGAAAACGATGAGGACGGCCTCAATTTTCTCGCCGGCAAAACGGTGTCGTATGTCAGCCGAAAGGCCTTCGAGGGCACCGTGCTCGCCCATACGGACGGCGGAGTGCCGAACACCGTTCTGCATGTGACGGATTTTTCGGAGGACTCCCTCGGCCAGCTGATCTATTTCTTTGAAAAGGCCTGCGCCGTTTCCGGCTATCTGCTCGGCGTGAATCCGTTTGACCAGCCGGGCGTCGAAAATTACAAAAAAAACATGTTCGCCCTTCTTGGCAAACCAGGTTACGAAGGGAAAAAGGCCGCGTTGGAAGCACGTTTGAAAGAATAATCGTTTCAGACGAACGTCGCTTTCACGCGGCAAAAAAATGATTAGGAGGAGCGCATCATGATCAATCTTATTGTCGGCAAAAAGGGAACGGGAAAGACCAAACGGCTCGTGGAGCACGCGAATGAAGCGGTCAAGAAATCCAGCGGGAATGTGGTCGTCATTGCGAAGGGCAACAGCTTGACTTACGACATTTCGCACGACGCCCGTCTGGTCGACATCGACTCCTACAAGATCAGCGGCGCAGACGCGCTCGGCGGCTTCATCTGCGGGATCTGCGCCGCGAATTATGATGTGACCGATATTTTCGTCGATTCCACGCTGAAGATCATCGGGGACGACATCCAGGTCCTTTCCGCGTTTATCCAGAAGATGAGCCGCCTGTCGTCGCTTGCGGATACGAGGATCACGCTGCTGATTTCGGCGGATGCCTCTGTCCTGCCGCAGGAGGTACAGGCCATCTCCACGGAGGTCTGACCGATTTTCGCGTCACGGCGTGCCGGGGTCGTCGCTCCGGCACGGCTTTCTTTTGGAGTCTGCAGTTTTTTATTGACAAGAGGCACAAAAACCGATATAATTAAGGACTGTAGCGCCGAGGTGTACTATGATTCTAGATTTGGAAAAAGTCTTTGCGGGGGAAGAAAAAGACATCCCGTTCCACTATGCCGTGGATCTGTCTTCGACCGCCGTCGGCGGATCGTTTCCGTTCGTTTCTCCGGTCAGAGTCGCGGGGGCCGTCACCGGAAAAGAGGGGTTTGCGGAACTCGTTTTCCGCACCGCTTTTCAGTTTTCCATCCCGTGCGATCGGTGCGCTTCTCAGATCGATCGGAGCCTGCTGTATTCGTTTTCCCACACGCTGGTCCCTTCTCTTGAAAATAAGGACGACGACCGCTTCCTCGAGGTCCGCGATTTCAGATTGGACCTCGACGCCCTTGTCAGGGAAGACATCCTTCTGGAGCTGCCGACGAAGTTTCTCTGCCGGCCGGACTGCAAGGGCATCTGCCCGACATGCGGCAAAAACCTGAACGAAGGTCCCTGCGCATGCCGTTCGGAGCGGGGGGACGAAAGATTTGAAGTCCTCCGAAATTTCATTCATTAAAACATCCTGAAAACAGAATCGTTAAGGAGGTGCTGAACATGGCGGTACCCAAAAGAAAACTGTCCAGTGCGCGTCAGAACAAAAGGCGCTCCAATGTGTGGAAACTGAGCGCGCCGGCGCTGGTCAAGTGCCCCAAGTGCGGCGAGCTGAAAGCCCCGCATCGGGTCTGCGGCAACTGCGGCTATTACAACGGCAGGGAAGTTATCAAGAAGGAAGCCTGACTTGGCAGACCGACACCGGGATCATGCAGCCGCAAATTGTCGTGCCATTTTTTTCTGTATGGGCTGTGCTTTGTTCTGCGTGATTTGTCGTGGTCCGGCCGCTTGTTTACGGCCTGAGAGAAGGAGCGGATCCTTCTCTTTTTTTCTGTGGCGCGGACCCGCCGATCGAGAGCCGTAGGCGCGTAAGACGCTGTGCGCCCTTGACGGGCGGACAAAATCATGCCATAATTTGCATGGCTGTTGATTTTATCCCGGCGGCGCGGGAAAGATGTCTGTGGCTGGAATTTTTAAAAATCTGGAGGGATGCGGATGGGCAGGCCGGTCGTTGCGATTGTCGGAAGGCCGAATGTCGGGAAGTCCACCCTTTTCAATAAATTGATCGGCCGGCGCCTTTCCATTGTGGACGACACGCCGGGCGTGACGCGGGACCGGATCTTCGGCGAGTGCGAATGGAACGGTCGCCTTTTTTCCCTGGTGGACACGGGGGGCATCGACTGGGATCCTTCCGATGAGATCCTTCCGCTGATCCGCGCCCAGGCGGAAGTCGCCGTCGAAGCCGCCGATGTTATCGTGCTTGTGACGGACCTTCAGACGGGTGTGACCCCGGCGGACCGCGAGATCGCTTCCCGCCTTCTGAAAAGCGGGAAGCCGGTCGTCCTTTGCGTGAACAAGTGCGACAGCATCGGGGGGCCGCCGCCGGAATTCTATGAATTTTACAAACTTGGCCTGGGGGACCCGATCGGCGTTTCTTCGGTCCACGGTCACGGGACGGGCGATCTTCTCGACCGCATCACGGGCTTTCTTCCGCCGAAACAGGAGGAAGAGGGGGGAGACGGTCCGGTCCGCGTGGCGATCATCGGCAGGCCGAACGCCGGGAAGTCCTCGCTGGTCAACACCATCTGCGGCGAGAACCGCTGCCTCGTTTCGGATGTGGCCGGGACCACGCGCGACGCCATCGACATCAGCGTCAAGAACGAATTCGGCCGTTTCATCCTGATCGACACCGCCGGCCTGCGAAAAAAAAGCCGGGTGGAGGACGCCATCGAGCGGTACAGCGTCATTCGGGCGCAGATGGCGGTGGACCGGAGCGACGTCTGCGTGATGATGATCGACGCGACCGTCGGATTCGCGGAGCAGGATTCCAAAATTGCGGGCATGGCGTTGGAAGCGGGCAAAGGCTGTGTGATCGCGGTCAACAAGTGGGACGCGGTGGAAAAGGACAGCTTTACGCTGGATCGGTACCGGAAAAAGCTGGAGCAGGATTTCTCCTTCATGCCGTTTGCGCCGATCGTGTTTCTTTCCGCGAAGACCGGCCAGCGGATCGACAGGCTTTTCGACGCGGTCCGAGGCGCGGCGAAATCGAACTCGACCCGCATCTCCACCGGCAGGCTGAACGAGGTGCTGTCGCAGGCCACGGCGCGGACGCAGCCGCCCACCGACAAGGGCAGAAGGCTGAAGATCTATTATATGACGCAGACCTCCATTCAGCCGCCGACCTTTGTGTTTTTTGTCAATTCCAGACCGCTGTTCCATTTTTCGTATCGCCGCTATCTTGAAAACGTGATCCGCGACACCTTCGGGCTCGTCGGCACGCCGATTCGCTTTCTCGTCCGCGAGCGCGGAGAAAAGGAAGGGGAGGTTTGAAAAAATGGCGGAAGAATTCCTCCGGTTTGCCCTGCCGGCGCTGTTGACGGCAGTGATCGCCTATCTGCTGGGGAGCGTCAATTCCTCCATCATTTTCACGAGGCTGTTCAACAAGCAGGACATCCGCAGCATGGGGAGCGGAAACGCGGGGCTGACGAATGTCCTGCGCTCCGTAGGGGTCAAGACCGCCGTTTTCACCCTGATTTTCGACTGCGCCAAAGCGGGCGCTTCCGTCTGGATCGGAAGGGAACTGTTCCGCTACGTCTGTATCCGCTATTCGCTCCCGCCCTACCTTGCGGAATACGGGGCGTATCTCGCCGGCCTCCTCTGCGTGGTGGGGCATATCTATCCGCTTTATTTCGGCTTCCGCGGCGGCAAGGGGATCCTTTCCACCGGGGCGATGCTGGCGTTCATCGACTGGCGTGTGTTTTTGGTTTCCTTCGCCGTTTTTGCGGTCGTGGTGGCCGTCACCAGAATCGTGTCGATTTCCTCCATCCTGTCCGCGGCGTCGCTGCCCGTCTCCAGTTTCTGCTTTGTCTATTTTCTGGAATACAAAGGGGGGGATTCCGCCCTTGGGGCAGTCCCGCTCTCGTACGTGTGGGCGACCACCGCCGTTATGCTGATGCTGGCCGTCCTGCTGATCTGGAAGCACAAGGCGAATATCGTCCGCCTGAAAAACGGCACGGAGAAAAAGTTTTCCGTCAAGCGATGATCTACGATAAAAATCCGCGGTCATGAATATTTTTTGAAGTTTCCGGGGTCGTTCCACATGTTGCCGAATTCGCGGTCGAAATCCTGCGCGATCTTCTCGTTGTCGATCACGACGAGGACCTCGTCGTTGGACTTCTCGGCCGCCTGCGTGTAATTGAAGCTGCCGGTCGTCGCCGTTTTCCCGTCCGCGACGGTGATCTTCAGGTGCATGATGCCCTTGTGGGTGTCCACTTTCACGGGGATGCCGGCTTTGACGATCTGTTTGATCACGGTCTGCTGGCTGCGCGTTGCGGCCTGGGTCTTGTCGGTGATCAACCTGACGGAAACGCCGCGCGTCTTCGCCTTGATCAGGGCGGCGGCGATCTCTTTGTCCGTAAAGCTGTAGATGGCCACGTCCAGCGTGTGCCTGGCGGAGCCGATCACGCCGATCAGTACGGGCTGGGCTTTCTGTCCGGCGCGGGGGAAATAATACCGGACGCCGTTGATGCCGGTGTCGCCGGTTCCGGAGGACGCAGGCAACGCTGGTCCGGAAACCGCCGCGGCGGTCCCCTGCGTGCCGTACGGTTCCGAAACGGCGGTGGAAGAGGAAACGCCGGCCGCCGGGTCGATCTGGACCGCGGAGCAGGAAATAAGAACAGCCGCCACGGAAGCGGCCGAGAGGAACAGAAGCCCGAATTTTTTCAGAACTGTTTTTTTGCTTTTCAAATGCCGCCTCTCAATCGGTCGAGGGCCTCGACGCGCAGTTTGCGTACGGGGCTTTTTTCTTTATTATTCGCAACCGAAGCTGATGCCGATGTCCCTTGCGGCCTGGATCAGCTCGCTGTCCGCCGGGACGTTTTTCAGTTTGCCGGCGACCTCGCTCAGCGGCACCGGCACGATGGAGTCGTTGCGGAGCGCGACCATGTTGCCGTATTTTTTCTGTTCGATCAGGTCGGCGGCGGCCGCGCCGAACCTTGTGGAGAGCAGGCGGTCGTATGCGCTCGGGCTGCCGCCCCTCTGAAAATGGCCCGGCACGGTGACGCGGACCTCCCTGCCGGTCGCTTTGACGATCTCGTCCGCGAGGCGGTAGGAGATGGAGGGAAATTTCATCTTCTGCCGGCTTTCCTTGAGCTCTTTTCTGCTCAGGGCGGCTTCCTCCGTCGAAAGGGCGCCCTCCGCGACGGCGAGGATGGCAAAGCGTTTTCCGCTTTCGCTGCGGCGGCGGATAGCCTCGGCGACGGACTCGATGCGGTAGGGGATCTCCGGCAGCAGGATGATGTCGGCCCCGCCCGCGATGCCGGCCCGCAGGGTCAGCCACCCGGCCTTGTGGCCCATGACTTCGATGATGAACACCCGGCCGTGGGAGGTCGCCGTCGAATGGATGCAGTCGATCACATTCGTCGCGATGTCCGCGGCGCTCGAGAAACCGAACGTCAGATCGGTCCCCCATATGTCGTTATCGATCGTTTTTGGGAGGGTCACGACATGGAGACCCTCCTTTGAAAGGAGGTTGGCGGTTTTGTGGGTCCCGTTGCCGCCGAGGATCACCAGACAGTCCAGCTTCATTTTGCCGTAGTTTTCCTTCATCCTTTTGACTTTGTCCACGCTGTCGTTGTCGAGGACCCTCATGTACTTGTACGGCTGACGCGAAGTGCCGAGGATGGTTCCGCCGAGGGTCAGGATGCCGGAAAAGTCGTTCGGGTGCATCAGGTGGTAGTCGCTTTCGATCAGGCCGCGATACCCGTCGTGGATGCCGTAGATTTCGACCTCGCTTCCGAATTTGCCGTACAGGGTCTTGCCGATTCCGCGGATGGCCGCGTTCAGCCCCTGGCAGTCTCCGCCGCTGGTTAAGATTCCGATTCGTCTCACGCGTGTTTCCTTTCTTTATGGAGCTTCGCGCCGCAGGGAGTCCTTGGTCCGCGGGCTGCGGACGGGTTCGTACCGTTTGGATTCTTCCTGCTGCTTCAGGTTTTTGACCGCGTCCTGCGCAAGTCCGGAGAAGATGAGCTGGCAGTTCCGCGCGGGCTTTCCCCTGCGGTCCACCCGCATGTAAGTCCCGTCGGAGTTCATCACGCGGGTGTTGGTATTATCATTCCACATCTGTTCCAAAATGTCAAACGCGCGCTGCTTCAGCAGCGCGTCTTCCACGGGGAAGATCAGTTCGATCCGCCTGTCTAGGTTGCGCTGCATCCAGTCGGCGCTCCCCATGAAGATGCGGGGGTTCCCGGCGTTCTCGAAGCGGAAGATGCGGCTGTGCTCCAGAAGCTGCCCGACGATGCTGTGCACGGTGATGTTGTCGCTGACCCCGGAAAGGCCCGGGATCAGGCAGCAGATGCCCCGCACCAGCAGCCGCACCGGCACGCCCGCCCCGGAAGCCCGGTAGAGCTGGGCGATGATCTGCGGGTCGACCAGGGAATTGATCTTCGCCGTGATGCCGCAGGGCAGTTTCTGCTGCGCATTGTCGATCTCCCGTTGGATGGCGTTCTGGAAGAAGGACCGCATGCCGTCCGGCGCCACGACGAAGCGGTTGTATTCCGGCGGGCGGGAATAGCCCGTCAGCACGTTGAAGAGCGACGAGGCGTCGGCGCCGTAGGGCTCCTTGCAGGTGAAAAGCCCGATGTCGGTGTAGATCTTCGCGGTCGAGTCGTTGTAGTTGCCGGTACCCATATGCACGTAGCGGCGGATGCCGTCTTCGTCGCGCCGGACGACGATCAGGATCTTGCAGTGGACCTTGAGGCCGACCAGGCCGTAGATGACGTGGCAGCCGGCCTCTTCCAGCTTCTTGGCCCACATCAGGTTGTTCTCCTCGTCGAAGCGGGCCTTCAGTTCGACCAGCACGGTGACCTGCTTGCCGTTTTCCGCCGCCCGGATCAGCGCGGCGACGATCGGGGAATGGCCGCTGACCCGGTAGAGCGTCTGCTTGATGGCGAGGACGTTTTCGTCCGCGGCGGCGGTCTTGACGAAATCCACGACGGTCTCGAAACTTTCGTAGGGGTGGTGAACCATCCGGTCCCTTTCCCGGATCGCCTGAAAGATGTCGTCGTATCCCCAGAAATCGGCCGGCGGGTACACGGGCTGGATCGGTTTGAAGCACAGCGACTCGAACTGCGGCTGCAGGGCGAATTTCGAGCAGAAGGTCAGGTCCAGCGGGCCCGCGACCCAGTAGATGTCGTCGTCGCTGATCTCGAGCATGTCTTTCAGAAAAGCCAGCGTCTCGGTGTCGTGCTTCTGGGAGATCTCGAGGCGCACGGGCTTTCCGCGCTTGCGCTTTTTGATGGATTTACGGATTTCGCTGAGCAGGTCCTCCGTGTCCTCGTCGATGTCGAGGTCGGAGTTGCGCGTGATGCGGAACGTGCAGGCCGAGCGGATGTCGCTCAGCTCGAACAGCTCCGAAAGTTTGTAGATGATGACGTTTTCGAGCAGCACGAAGGTCTTGCCGCTCTCCGACGGGACCTGCAGAAATCTCGAGAGAATGGAGGGGACCTGCACCACGGCAAAATAGGATTCCCCTTCCCGGTTCAGTCGGACGGCGATGTTCAGGCTCTTGTTCGCCAGCAGGGGGAACGGCCGGCTTTTGTCCACGGCGAGGGGCGTCAGCACGGGAAAGAGGACCTTGGTGAAGTAGTCGGTCACGTACTGCTTTTGCTCCTCGTCCATCTCCGCGGGGGCGAGAAAACGAATTCCCGTGCGCCGCAGCACGGGAAGAATCGAACGGTTCAGGCAGGAATACTGCTTTTCCGCGAAGGTATGGATCTTTGCGGAGAGCAGAGGCAGCAGCTCCACGGGGGTCAGGCCGGAGGGGTCGCGCAGCAGATATTTGGATTCGACCTGCTCCTTGACGCCGGCCACCCTGACCATGAAGAATTCGTCGAGATTGGATGCGGTGATCCCGAGGAATTTCATCCGCTCCATGATGGGATTCTCTTTTTTGAAAGCCTCTTCGAGCACCCGGCTGTTGAAGTCCATCCAACTGAGCTCCCGGTTGATATACGGGACTTTTCCGGAAATTTCTTCCGCCATTTTTCTCCACTTTCCTTTCGCTGAAACAGATTTTGCCCGGGAATCCGCGTTCTGTCAGATCAGTCCGGACTGGATGGAAAGCTCCGGATGCAGCCCGAAGACCTCCTGAAAGAACGGGGCGCACTGCGCGAAGGCCCATTTTTCCAGCAGGAGGTCGGCGTCGCTTTTGGCCGAGATCATCAGCCGGTTGTTTTCCTGCCGCACGGATATGTCTTTCAGCTTTTGCTTCTGCGATTTGTCGAGGGCGTTCGCCAGACGGAAAATCGCCACCAGCTTCGCGACGACCAGCCTTTTCTCGTCGCTCAGGCCGTCGATGCCGGGCTCTTCGTAGCTAGGCACGTCGTCGTCGTTGTATCTTGCCACGTAGGCGGCGATCAGCATTTCTTCGTCCGTCATGCCGTAAATATCCATGTCTTTGATCAAATCGAACGAATTCAGAAGATGCTGTTTCACGGCCACGTAATACCCGCATTCGTGCAGGATGGCCGCCAGTTCGAGCAAAAGGCGCTCCCGCCCGTCCAGACCGTGAAAACCCTTCATCTTATCGAATATTTTGCAGGCGAATTTCCGGATGCACTCGGAGTGCGCCCGGTTGCAGTGGTACGCCGTCGCGATGTTCTGCGCGCAGGAGATCGCGCTGGCCCGGATCTGCTCCCGGAACATGGTTTCGCTTTTCGGAACCAGCATGTGGTGGATCAGCGCGTCCCAGAGTTCCGCCTTCGGGAAGATGACCTTGTCCGAGGTGGAAAAATCCATCAGCCGGATCGCGATGGCGAGCGAGGAATACAGCAGGTCGGCGGATTCTTCCGCAAGGTTGTACCGGATGCCGATTTTTTCCTGGGGCGCGGAGCAGATCTGGCGGAAGAGCTCCTTGAGCCTGTCCGTGCCGATCTCGAAGCTCTCGCCCGAAGTATCCACATTGCAGACCCGGGCGATCAGCTGGATGCCGCCGCCGGTCAGCACCAGGTTCGTGACCTGGCCCGTTTCGGTGGGGATGGCGATGTGCCCCATCACGGTGTCGAGATATTCCTCCACGACCGCGTAGAAATTGTCGGTGTCGTTTTCGACGCCGCTCAGCATGTCGTGCAGCTTGATGGAGCCCATCGGGATATTCTGGGAAAAAATCATTTTGGCTCCGTCGTACACGGCGAAGCCGATGGTCCCGGCGCCGATGTACGCGATCAGGGCGCTTTCTTTCCGTTTCCCCTGGGCGCGGCCCAGGTATTCCAGCACCTTGGAGTAGATCAGGGCCTTTTCCTGGTTTTCCTCCAGCACTTCCACGGTCATGTCGTTCTGGATTTTGAGCTGATCGACCACGAAAGACCGGTTCTTGGCTTCGCGCAGCGCCGTCGTGGCGACGACGCGGTACGGACCCACGTCGTATTCCTTCATCACTTCGCCGTAGCCTTTCAACAGCTCCGAGAGCTCGCGCAGGCTTTCAAAACTGATCTTATCCGTCGTGAAGACCTCATGGCCGAGCCGGACCGGCTTTTCAAGGCGGTCCAGGTCCGAAATGGCGTTTTTCCTGAGCTGGGCAATCCGCATTTTCAGCAGGTTGGAGTCGATGTCGATCACAGCGGCCTGCCGGCTGTTCTTCTTTCGATTCATGACACAACTTCCTTTCGGCGGCTTGATCCGTTCCAATTATAGCAAAAACTGTAGATATTGGCAATTGCGCAAAAACGCCGCGGCCGCTCCGGCGTCCCGCTTCGGAAAAAAGTTGGTAAGCGGAGCATTCTTATGGTATACTACCTTCATATGGCCGTTAAAAAACGGGAAGGGACGGGTGCGGATGAGACACGGGGAGCGGGTTATGAATACGCGGGGCAGATCGGGGAGAAGAAAATTTCCATGGCCGGCGCTTCTTTTTGCCGCCGCCGCAGTTTGTCTGGCGGGGATCCTCTTTCCGCTTCACCTGTCCGGGAACGGCGGCCGGGCCGCAAGTTCCGGCCCGGCGTCGTCCGCGCAGCAGCCGTCCGCCCAAAACGGCGCCGCGGCCGCTTCGCCGAGCTCCGCGGCGGCCAAAGACGTTTCCATCACGATCCTGGGCGCCGGCGACGATTTGATCCACGGCTCCATCTACAAGCAGGCGAAGCAGCACGCGGGGGGAACCGGGTACGACTTCGCCCCCGTCTACGCGCATGTGGCCGACCAGATCAAAAGCGCCGACATCGCCGTGATCAACCAGGAGACCGTCCTCGCCGGCCGGGCGCTGCCGGTGTCCGATTATCCGCTTTTCAACTCCCCTACGGAGGTCGGCGACGCGCTGGTCGACGTCGGATTCGACGTGATCAACCACGCGAACAACCACATCCTCGACAAGGGCGAGAAGGGGATCAAGGCCACGCTCGATTACTGGGACACCAAACCCGTCAAAGTGACGGGCGCGTACCGGAACGACGAGGACCTCCAGAACATCCGCATCATCGAGAAGAAGGGCATCAAAACGGCGTATCTCGGCTTTACGGAGATGACGAACGGCCTGTATCTGCCGAAGGGCTCCCCGTACCGGATCGTCTACACCGGCGAGACCGACGAGATCCAGCAGCTGATCGAAAAAGCAAAGAGCATGGCGGACGTGGTCGTGGTGTCCGTCCACTGGGGAACGGAGAACACCTACACGCTGACGGACAAGCAGAAGACGCTGGCGCAGCAGATGGTCGACTGGGGCGCGGACATCATCTTCGGCAACCACCCCCACGTCGTCCAGCAGCTCACGGTGCTGACGCGCGCTTCGGACGGCGCGAAATGCCCCGTCGCCTTCGCGCTCGGGAATTTCGTGTCCGCACAGCAGTCCGGCAAGAACATGGTCAGCGGCCTGCTGACCGTCGCCGAGACGAAAAGCGGAAAGACGGGCAAAACCTCCTACACCTCCATGAAATTCACCCCCATCGTGACGCATTACGGCAGCAAATACTCGGGCATCACCATCTATCCTTTCAGCGGGTACACCGACGCGATGGCGTCGCAGCACGGCGTGAGGGCCTTCACGCCCGATTTCAGCCGCGCGTTCATCCAGGGCGTCCTCGACCGGAGCATCCCGCGGAAATACCAGAACCGCTTTGCGGCATGACAGGGCCGCCCCGGAGCGGCGCGCAAAACCCGTCTTGACAAATTTGACGGAATATGGTATTCTTTTTAGGCCGCTTACTGTGGGCATTGAAGAGGGCGACCCGCCCGGCAGTAGCGAGATCAATGGAAAAGGCAGGACCTTTATTCATGTTTGCAGTGATTGAAACGGGGGGCAAGCAGTACAAAGTGGCGAAGGACGACGTGATCTTCGTCGAAAAACTTGCGTCCGAAAAAGACAGCACGGTCGAGTTCAAAGTGCTGGCCGTGAACGGCGACGACGGGCTGAAGATCGGCTCCCCCTACGTCGAGGGCGCCAGCGTGACGGGCAAGGTGCTGAAGAACGGAAAATCCCCCAAGATCACGGTCTTCACCTACAAATCGAAGAAAAATGAGAAGCGCAAAATGGGCCACAGGCAGCCTTACACCAAAGTGCAGATCGAAGCCATCAACGCCTGACATGATTCGAGCGGAATTTTTTTCGCAGGCAGGCAGGCCGGTCGGCTTCCGGCTAAGGGGACATTCCGGTTATTCCGGCGCGGGGACCGACATCGTGTGCGCCGCGGTGTCTTCCGCGGCGTACCTGACGGCCAACACCGTCACGGATGCGGCGGGCAGCGAGGCGGATGTCTTTGTGAAAGACGGCGTGATGTTCCTCAAGCTGTTTTCCCCCGAAAATGCTGCGGCCGGCGCCATCCTTAGGGGGTTCCGGCTCCATATGAAAGGCCTTCAGGAACAGTATCCCCAAAATATTCAAATAACAGACACGGAGGTGTAAACAATGTTGAAGATAAACATTCAGCTTTTTGCTCATAAAAAAGGAATGGGTTCCACCAAGAACGGGCGCGATTCCGAATCCAAGCGCCTCGGCGTGAAGCGCGCGGACGGTCAGTTCGTGCTGGCGGGGAACATCCTTGTCAAGCAGCGCGGAACGCACATCCATCCGGGCGAAAACGTGGGCATCGGCTCCGATGATTCCCTGTTTGCCCTGATCGACGGAAAAGTGAGGTTCGAGCATCTGGGCCGCGACCGCAAGAAGGTCAGCGTTTATCAGGTCGAGCAGTAACGGTTCCTGCCGGAGAATCTGAAAAGAAGTCCCGGGTGCTTTCGCCCGGGATTTTTTTCGTACTTTGCGCGCAGAATAGGCGATGGGGAAAGGGAGGATCGCGCCATGTTCATCGACAGCGCCAGAATCAGGGTCAGCGCGGGAAACGGCGGCGACGGGGCGATTGCGTTCCACAGGGAAAAATATGTCGCTTCCGGGGGACCCGACGGCGGCGACGGAGGGCGCGGCGGCAATGTTGTTTTCCGGGTGGACGACAATCTTTCCACGCTGTCCGACTTCCGCTACAAACGGAAATATGCCGCCGGAAACGGGGAATCCGGGAAAGGCAAGAATTGCAGCGGGCGGAACGGGAACGATCTCGTGATCCGCGTGCCGCGCGGCACGCTCCTCAAGGACGCGGCCACGGGGCGCATCGTGGCCGACCTCTCCGCGGACGGGCCGCAGATCATCGCAAAAGGCGGGCGCGGCGGATGGGGGAATGCCCATTTCGCCACGCCGGTGCGGCAGGCCCCCCGCTTCGCGAAGCCGGGTGCGCCGGGCGAGAGCCTGGACCTTCTGCTGGAGCTGAAGCTGCTTGCCGACGTCGCGCTGGTCGGGTACCCGAACGTCGGGAAATCGACGCTGATCTCCGCCGTCAGCGAGGCGAAGCCCCAAGTGGCCGACTATCCGTTCACGACGCTGTCGCCGGTCCTCGGCGTCGTCAGACTGGACGCCGACCGCTCGTTCGTCATGGCGGACATTCCCGGCCTGATCGAAGGGGCCAGCGAAGGAACGGGCCTCGGGCACGAGTTTCTCCGCCATGTGGAGCGATGCCGCCTGCTGGTGCATCTGGTCGATGTCTCCGGCAGCGAGGGGCGCGACCCCAAACAGGATTTTCAGGCCATCAATGCCGAACTGAGAAAATACAATCCGCATCTGATGGAGCGCCCCATGCTGGTCGCGGGCAACAAATGCGACCTTGCGACCGAGCAGCAGATCGCGGAGTTCCGCCGGTTCGTCGAACAGAAGGGGTACGAGTTCTTCCCGATCATGGCCGCGATCCGCTATCAGGTCGATCCGCTGCTGGACCGGATCTCGGAGCTGCTGGCCAAGTTGCCCCCCATCCGCCGCTTCGAGCCCGAACCGCCGCCGGAGAAGGCCCCGAGCGGCGGGGGGCATGAAGTCTCCATCGTGCGCAAAGACGACGGCGCCTATTCGGTGCAGGCGCCGTGGATCGGGAAGACCATGCGCTCGGTTAATTTTGCGGATTCGGATTCCTTCCAGTATTTTCAGCAGCTTCTGGCAAAAACCGGCGTTTTCGACGCGCTGCGCCGGGCGGGGATCAAGGAGGGCGACACGGTCGAGATTTACGGGCTGGAATTTGATTTTGTGGAATAAGGGGGCCGACCGGTGAGAAGGTTGGACGAGCACTGCGATCCGAAACAGCTCAGCCCGCTGACGCTCGCTTTTGTGGGGGACGCCGTCTTCGAGCTTCTCGTGCGGGAGGAGCTCGCCTGCATGGGCAGCCGCCCGGCGTCGGAGCTCCACAGGCTTTCCGTCGCGAAGGTGTGCTGCCGGGCGCAGGCGCTGGCATCGGAGAAGCTCGGGCCGGTCCTCAGCGAAGAGGAGAAGGGGATTTTCCGCAGGGGGAAAAACGCGCATCCCGGGCACGTCCCCAAAAACGCGGACCAGGAGGACTATCATCTGGCGACGGCGCTCGAGGCGCTGTTCGGCTACTTGTATCTGAGCGGGCGAAACGACCGTATGCGGGAGATTTTCGTCATCGTCTGCGGCGGCGAGTCGCCGCAGCCAGGCCGCGGCGGGGTGTCCCCGTCTCCGGGCCGCGCCGTTTGGCCCGGAGGGAAAAATTAGCGTAGTTTCGGCGCGGTTTAAAGTTTAATGGGGAAGGGGGAATCGCTTATGTCGTTGACCGGCACGTCGGCGCGCCGGCACGTCGAGATTCTGAAGGACCTCGCCTTCTGCACGGCGGGAAGCGCCCTGATGGCCCTTTCCATCCGGATGTTTACGGCTCCGAACCACATCGCTCCGGGCGGTATCTCCGGCATCAGCACCGTCGTCAACTATCTGAGCGGATGGCCGATCGGCATGCTCACGCTTCTGTTCAACGTGCCGATTTTTTTCTTTGCCTTTCTCGAAATCGGCTACAAGCTCGTCTTCAAAAGCGCGGTGGCCACTCTGCTCCTCGCTTTTGCCATCGACCTCATCGGCCTGGTCGTCCGGCCGTACACCGGGAGCCCCATGCTTGCGGCGATCTTCGGGGGCTGTCTGGACGGGGCGGGTCTGTCCCTGATCTTCATGCGCGGTGCAACCACGGGCGGCACCGATCTCATCGCGCGCCTGCTGGGCAGGCGGCTGCGGTTCCTCTCCATTGGCAGGCTGATGCGGGCGGTCGATTTCGTCATCGTCGCGTTTTCCGCGGTCGTCTACCGCAGCATCGACAATGCCCTTTACGCCTTTATCGCCATCTTCGTCTCGACCCAACTGGTCGACGCCGCCCTTTACGGCACGGACATCGGGACCGGGAAAATGCTGCTGATCATCTCGGAGGAAAGCGGGCAGATCGCGAAGGAGATCATCGCCAGCGTGGACCGCGGCGTCACGCTGCTGGAAGGGCGCGGCGCCTACAGCGGCAAAACGAGCCAGGTGATCCTCAGCGCCGTGCGCCGGTACGAGGTGGCGCAGGTGAAGGACATCGTGCACGCCATCGACCCGCATGCCTTCATCATCGTCGGGGACGCGGGGGAGATTTCCGGCGAGGGGTTCCGCTCCATGCAGCCGAACGACAAGACCCTGAAGCAGCTTCTGCACGCTGGCAGAAAAAAAAATTGAAAGCAGGCGGTTCCCCGCGAAAGCGAAGGACCGCCTGCATTCCGGAATCAGTCTTTACAGTTTTTTGAATCCGTAGAATCGCTGCACTGCTGCGAGCCGTTTTTCCTGTTCTGGGCTTCGTTGCCGTAGGAAGAACTTTTTTTGGAATCGGCTTCCTGCCTGCCCGAGTTGTTTTTCTTATTCTGGGATTGTCTGCTGTCCAAATGGATTCACCCCCTTTGTGACCTTAGTGTTTGTAGGGGAGCAGAAGATTATACCATTTTTTTTGGAGATGAGGGGAATGGAACGGCCGCCGCGGGAATTTCTGTCGCGGATGGAACGGCTGCTCGGCGGGGACTATCCGGCGTTTGAGGCCGGCTGCGGTCTGCCGGCTTTCCGCGGCATCCATCTCAACACGCTGAAATGCAGTTTCGGCACTTTGAGCCGCGCTTTGCCGTTCCGTCTGGTGCCGGCGCCTTTTTCGCCGCTTTCCTATTATCTCCCCCCGCAGGCGGAGCGGGTGGGGCTGACGCCGCTGCATCATGCGGGGGCGTTCTATGTGCAGGAGCCGTCCGCCGCTTCGGCGGTGACGGCGCTGGACCCGAGGCCGGGGGAAAAGATTCTGGACCTCTGCGCCGCCCCCGGCGGAAAATCCGCGCAGATCGGATCGCTTCTCGGCGGCCGGGGGCTGCTCTGGTCCAACGAGGTCGTCCGCGGCCGTGCGGAGGTCCTGCTTTCCAACCTGGAGCGCATGGGTGTCGCCAACGCCGTCGTCTCCTGCTGCCGGCCGGAGAAGCTGTGCCGCGTGCTTTCCGGCTGGTTCGACCGCGTTCTGGTGGACGCGCCCTGTTCCGGCGAGGGGATGTTCCGCAAAAGCGAAGAGGCGGTGCGCGCCTGGAGCCCGGAGCACGTCGCCTCCTGCGCGGCGAGGCAGCTCGCCATCCTGCGGAGCGCCGGTTCCGCGGTCAGGGAAAACGGCGTCCTGGTCTATTCCACCTGCACGTTTTCCGAGGAGGAGGACGAGGGCGTCGTTTCGACCTTTCTGCAAGAGAGCGGGGATTTCGAACTGGCGGACTGCGGCCTCGCGGCCGGAAGGCCCGCCCTGCTGCCCCGGGCGCGCCGCGTCTTTCCGATGGACGGCGGGGAGGGACATTTTGTCGCCGTCCTGCGGAGGATCTCCGCAAACCCCTCTTTGGTCGCGGAATATGTGCCGGCGGAAGGGAAGCATCTCGGCATGGCGGAAGAACTTTACGGGCGGATTTTCCGTTCCGGACCGACCCGCCGGATCGAGGAGAAGCGCGAGTCCTTTTTTCTCCTCCCGGACGTTCTGCCCGCGCTCGACGGGCTGAACGTGCTGCGGGCCGGCCTTCCGCTGGGCAGGCTCCGCCCCGGCCGCGTGGAGCCCGAGCACGCCCTTTTTATGGCTGCGAAACCGCGGGAGTTCAACCTCAGCGTTAATCTGGGCTGCGATTCCCCGGAGATCCGCGCTTTCCTCCGCGGGGAAGAGCTGGCCGTCGACGCGGGCGGCCGGGGATACGCGGGCGTTTCCGTCGAGGGCGTGACGGTCGGCTTCGGCAAATGTTCCGGCGGGCGGTTGAAAAACAAATATCCCAAGGGGCTGCGCAATCCCGCCTGATCCGGTCCGGCGGGCTGCGTTTCGCCTTTTTTCCGGCGGCCGCGCTGTCGAAGGGTGGGGTGCGTCCCCCGGGGAGGGAGAGGGGCGAATTTCATGCGGATCCTGAACTTTTCCGTCCCGCCGGACTACGACGGGGTCAGGCTGAAAGGATTTCTCCACGGTTTCTGCGGACTTTCCGTCCGGCAGTTCGCGCGCCTGAAGCGCCTGCCGGGCGGCGTGCTGCGAAACGGGCGCCCCGTGATCGCGACGGATCTTCTGCGCGCGGGCGATTCGGTGCGCGTCGCCTTTCCGGACGATGAAAAATTCCAGGCGCCGGTGCCCCTGCCGTTTTCCGCGATTTATGAGGACGAAGACGTTCTGGTCGCGGAAAAGCCGGCGGGAATGCCGATGTATCCGGCCCCCGGGCACGACCGTGACAGCCTTGCGAACGCCGCGGCCTGCCACTGGCTCCGTTCCGGGCGTCAATTCTCGTTTCGGCCGGTTTACCGGCTGGACAAAGACACGACGGGCCTCGTCGTGTTGGCGAAGCATCCTTTCGCGGCTTACCGGCTTTCGGGGCGCGTCGAAAAGCTGTACCTCGCGGTCTGCGAAGGCAGGTTGCCCGGCGGCGGCAGGATCGACGGGCCCATCGGCCTGATGCCCGGCCATACGGTTCAGCGGGCGGTCGTCCCGGGCGGCGCGGCGGCGGCGACCCTCTGACGGAGCCTTGCCTGCGGGGAGCGTTCCAGCTTTCTGGCGGTCCGCATCCTGACGGGCCGGACGCATCAGATCCGCGTGCATTTTTCCGCCTGCGGCCATCCCCTCGCGGGCGACGACATGTACGGCGGAGCGAGGGCGCTGATCCCGCGTCAGGCCCTCCACTGTTTTCAGGTGAGGTTCCGCCACCCCGTCTCCGGAAAGATGATGAAATTCCGGTCCGCGCTGCCGGACGATATGAAAATGATCGTCGGGAAAAATTTGAAATGATTGAATAAAATTTCATATTATGTGCAATTAAGCCTTGAAAAATGCATAAATATGCGATATAATACAAACGTAACAAACAGAGAACGACTTTGATAAAGGGGTAGATTGTATGCAGAATATGAAAAAAACGGTTGCCGCGATTCTTGCGGCCGCGATGATGGTTCCGTTTGCGGCGTGTTCGGGGGGAACTTCGACCGCTTCCAGCGGGGCGGCGAAAAGCGACGCGGAGAGCAGCGCGACGGTTTCGTCCGGAGCGCCTTCCGGCTCTTCCGATGCGATCGTGGTGCCGGACAATATCAAGTCCAGCGGCAAGATCGTGATGTCGACCAACGCGGAGTTCCCGCCGTTCGAGTCGAAGGCCAACAACCAGATCGTCGGCATCGACGCCGACATCGCGAACGTCATCGCCAAGAAGCTGAACGCCCAGCTCAGCATCAACGACGTCGACTTTGATTCGCTGATCATGGAACTCAAGAGCAACAAGTGCGATTTTGTCGCGGCGGGCATGACGGTGACGGACGACAGAAAACAGAACGTGGATTTCTCCGACCCGTATTTCGACGCCACGCAGTCCATCATCGTTCCGAAGGGCAGCTCCATCAAAGCGCGCGCCGACCTCAACGGAAAGACGGTGGGCGTCCAGCAGGGGACCACGGGCGACACCTACTGCACCAATGAAAAAGGGGAGAACGACATCAAGGTGAAGAGCGTGCAGCGCTACAACAAGGGCACCGACGCCATCACCGACCTGCTCAACGGCAGGGTGGACGCGGTCGTCATCGACGATTTCCCGGCGGAAAAGTTCGTCTCCATGCACACGGATAAACTCCAGAAGCTGAGCGACGCCCTCACGGTGGAGCATTACGCCATCGCGGTCAAAAAGGGCAACACACAGCTCCTCACCGACATCAACCTCGTCCTGAAAGAGCTGAAGTCCAGCGGGCAGCTCGACCAGATCGTGAACAAATACAAATCCGCGCTGGAAAACGGCTGAATCAGAGAATTTGTGGGTTAGTAAATTAGAGTGTTAGACTCCGCATTCAGCTTGCTGCGGGTCTAACACTCTAAGCACCTAATCCACTATTCTAATTGGGAGGATTTGGGAATGAACCCGTTTTTTGCCGCCGCGCCTGGCGTTTCTTCCATGGGAATTTTGGGTGAAATCCACCAGTCCCTGATCGAAGAAAACCGGTACATGTACATTCTGACCGGCCTGCAGAACACCGTGATCCTTACGGTGTTCGCCGTTCTGATCGGCGTCTTTCTCGGCACGCTCATCGCGCTCGTCAAGGTCGCCCATGCGGGCAGCCCGAAAAAGCTGCGGATCCTGAACGGCCTGTGCACGCTGTACCTGACCGTCATCCGCGGAACGCCCGTCGTGGTGCAGCTGATGATCATGTATTACGTCATCCTCACGAGCGCCGACAAAATGGTCGCGGCCACCTTGGCGTTCGGCATCAATTCCGGCGCGTATGTCGCGGAGGTGATCCGCAGCGGTATCCTCTCCGTCGATCACGGACAGATGGAGGCCGGCCGTTCGCTGGGCCTGAGCCGGCGCATGACGATGGTCAAGATCATTTTCCCGCAGGCGCTCAAGAACGTGCTGCCGGCCATCGGCAACGAGTTCATCGCGCTGCTGAAAGAGACGTCCGTGGCCGGGTATATCGGCGTCCAGGACCTCACGAAGGGCGGCGACATCATCCGCAGCATTACATACCTCGCGTTTACCCCGCTGCTGACGACGGCTCTGGTGTACCTCGTCATCGTGATCGGCCTGACCACGCTTCTCACCAAGTTTGAACGGAGGCTGCGCAGAAGTGATTACCGTTAAGAATCTGAGGAAGAGCTTTCATACGCTCGACGGGGACATCGAGGTGCTGAAAGGGATCAATCAGGAGATCGAAAAGGGCGAGAAGGTCGTCGTGGTCGGTCCGTCCGGCTCCGGTAAGAGCACTTTTCTGCGCTGCCTGAATCGTCTGGAGGAGCCTTCCGAGGGGGAAGTCTGGTTCGAGGGGCAGCAGGTCAACGCGCCGGGGTGCGACATCGACGCGCTGCGCCGCAAGATGGGTATGGTGTTTCAGCATTTCAACCTGTTCCCGCACCTGACCGTCCGGCAGAACATCACCCTGGCGCCGGTCTGCCTGAGGCTGAAAAACCAGCGGGACGCCGACGAACAGGCCATGCAGCTTCTGGCGAGGATCGGCCTCGTCGAGAAGGCCGACGCCTACCCGGGGCAGCTTTCCGGCGGGCAGAAACAGCGCATCGCCATCGTGCGCGCCCTCGCCATGGAGCCGGACGTGATGCTGTTCGACGAACCCACCAGCGCGCTGGACCCGGAGATGGTCGGGGAGGTGCTCGAGGTCATGAAAGAGCTCGCCGAGGACGGCATGACGATGATCGTCGTGACGCACGAAATGGGATTTGCGCGCGAGGTGGCCACGAGGGTGCTCTTCATGTCCGACGGGCAGATCCTGGAGGAAGCGAAACCGGATGCGTTCTTCGACCATCCTCAAAACCCGAGACTTCAGGACTTTTTGTCAAAAGTACTTTAAATCCGGCTGCCGCGGTGTTACTATACTATTAGTAAGAAAGAGCCGACCTGCTTTTGAGCGAACCGGGGTGTTTTATTCTTGGCAGCAGCCATTTCACATTATCTTCTGGCCAACAGGGTCCTGACGAAATATCGACAGTCCGGCGGCGCGCCCGTTTGCTATTCCGCTTTTTGCTGGGGTGCGCAGGGGCCGGACTTTCTTTTTTACGGCTACCATTCCGGGGGAAGACGCCCGAACCTCGCGGTGCTGGGCAGCAGGATGCACAAAGGCGACCCCGCCGTCCTTTTCGACGCCATGCGCCGGTATTGCCTGGGCCTGCCCCAGGGCGATGCCGTCAGGTCCTACCTGTTCGGCTTCCTCTGCCACTACAGCCTCGACCGCACGATACACCCGTACGTCTATTCCGGCATCCGGGAGCTGAAAAAGATTTATCCGGAGCGCCCCGGCATTTTTCTCCACAGCCAGATCGAAACCGCCCTCGACAATATCACGCTGCGGTTTGAAAACGGCGAGCTGCCGACCTCCTTCAATCTGAAAAAAACCGTTCCCAGAGATCCGGAAGTCCAGGCGCAGATCGTCGCGTTCTACGTCTATCTGCTGCGCACGCTGTACCAGCGGGCGATCGAGCCGTCGGTCCTTCTTGCCGCCATGCGCAACTGCCGGATCGCCTGCGGCCTTCAGAATGACCGCACGGGCTTTAAAAAGACCTTCTTTGAAAAAACGGAGCGGCACTTTGGAAAGTACTATGTCTCCTGCTTCTTCCACGGCCTGATGGAAAACGACGATTATGACTATGCGAATGTGTCGGGTACGCCGTGGATCTGGCCGCCTTCGGACCCGAAGCCCCATTTTGAGACCTATCTCGATCTCTACCGGCGGTCTGTGGAGGAAAGCCTCGACTTCATCCGCCGCTTTTTTTCAGTCGAATCTTTTGATTCGTATACCGAACATATCCCATTTTCATAAGGAGTGACAAAAATTATGAAGCGGATTGCGAGTTTCAGCGTCGACCACAACAAACTGGTCCCCGGGATCTATCTTTCCCGCATCGACGGGGACATCGTCACCTATGACATCCGGATGCGCAAACCCAATACGCCGCCCTATCTTGAGAACGCCGCCCTGCACACCATCGAGCACCTGTTCGCCACGTTCGCGCGAAATTCGGAGTACGAGGACCGCGTGATCTACTTCGGCCCCATGGGATGCCGCACGGGCTTCTATTTCCTGCTGCGCGATGTCGACAGGGAAGAGGCCGTGCAGCTCATTATCCGCATTTTCCGGCAGATCGCGGCGTACAGCGGGCCCATTCCGGGCGCGGCGCAGGCGGAATGCGGAAATTACCGCGAACACGACCTGCCGGGAGCCGTCCGGGAGGCGAAGGATTTTCTGCCGGTGATCCGCGACTGGAGCGCCGAAAAACTGAAGTATCCGTCCTGAACACGCATTTCAGATAGAAAATCACGCCTGAGGGTTGCAAAATCGTTCCGTTTGTTATATGATAGGACGAGCAATATTACAAAATTGTAATATTTGCAATCTCATCAGGAAGGTCTCTTGTCATGCAGCGGCACATGGTCCCGATCCGACCGATTCTGCGGCACGCGGCGGATGCTTGCGCTGTTTTTCACATCCGCGGGTGTCGCTGGTTCTATGTGGTTGGGATCCAGACGGTCCGCATCTGCAAACGCCTGAAAAGGCGTTCCGCCTGTGCCCTGCGCCCTGCGGCCGCCGCCGTGGGACAGGTGTATTCCGCGACCGCCGGCAGGCGGATGCGCCGGCTGCGGCGCGAACTGCATGCCGTCCGCGTCGGCTTTTCCAATCTCGGCATGGTGTTTTCCCGCAGGAGGAATACCGGTTTTCGGCAGGCCCTGAGGGAATATTTTCGTTTTACACACCGGGGGATCCGCCTTCACCGCGATTTCCTCTCTTCGGTCGTCCATTTTGTGCTCCCCGTCGCGTCGGTCCTTTTCCTGATCGCCACCGTCCGGTACTGGAACACGGCGGACTTCGGGCTGATCCTGACCAACAACGGCCGGCAGATCGCCGCCATCCAGAATGAAAGCGTCTACGAAAAGGCCACGGAAATGGTGAATCAGCGCATGGTGCACGATACGGCGGCGCAATCGTCGGAGATCAGACTTGCGCCGAGTTTCCGGCTGACCACGGCTTCCGCCGCCGGCTATGTGGGCCCCAACGCGGTCTGCGATCTGCTCATCAAGCAGTCGAACGGCATCATCGAAGAGGCGAGCGGCCTTTATGTGGACGGCAGGCTCCTCGGGGCCGTCAAAAGCGGCGCGGACCTCCGGTATCTGCTGGAGGGCGTGCTCAGCGCGGCGCGGGGGAACGACGCTTCCGTGACGGCGCAGTTCAAGAAAAACGTGGAGATCGTGAACGGCCTTTTCCCCACCATGTCCATCGTCGGCACGGACGCCATGAAAAAGCTGGTGAACGGGACCTCCAGGGCCGCGACGACCTATACGGTCCGGGAAGGGGATACGGCGACCTCCATTGCGTACGCGAACCATACCACGATCGCGGAGCTCAACAAGATCAACCGGAACCAGTTGGGCGATCTGCTCCATCCCGGGGATCTCATCAACCTGGAACTCGCCGTGCCGACGCTGGAAGTGGAGCTGGTGAAGACGGTGACCTACGAGGTCGCCATCCCCTATGCCACAGTGACGCGCGAGGACGGCACGCAGTACACGGACTATACCAAAGTGCTGACGGAAGGCGTCGACGGAAAGCAGCGTGTGACCGACGAGATCCACACCGTGAACGGCGTGGAGACCTCACGGGTGAATCTTTCCACAACGGTGCTTCAGAAGCCGGTGGAAAAAGTCGTTCTGACCGGCACGAAGAAAAAGCCGCAGAATGAGGCCGGCGTGGCAAGCGGCAAATTCATGTGGCCGGTTCCCGCCCTCCACGAGATCACCACGTACTTTACCTGGCGGTGGGGGAAATTCCACACCGGGATCGATATTTCGGGGTCCGGCGCCTACGGGAAGACGATCGTCGCGGCGGACGGGGGAGTCGTCACGCTGGCGGGGGAGAACGACGGATACGGAAACTGCATCATCGTCGACCACGGGAACGGCTACCGCACGCTTTACGGCCATTGCAGCGAGATCCTGGTTACGGGGGGCCAGAGCGTTTCAAAAGGGCAGGCGATCGGCAGGGTCGGAAGCACCGGAAACTCGACGGGCCCGCACTGTCATTTTGAGGTGATCAAGAACAACACGAAGGTAAATCCCCTTCCGTATGTATCCTAGCAGAATCGTTTTAAAATCGCAGAAGATTTTTATGGAAATGTCAACAAAATGATTACATCTTTTGTTAAAGGTTGACTTTTTCTTTTCTGTGTATTATGATCAATAAGAGCGTTGGCGGACAGTGTGGAAAACGGCTTTTTGCCCGGTGGCACTGGTGTTTCTGTGTGTCAGGCGGGCTTTCTTTCTATAGAGACGGACACGGTCCTATGCAAGTGGCGGGAAGCGTTTGCCAGAGGTTTTGGCTGTCTATTTCTCCTTCGTTTTTTGCAAGTAATTTCAACCCGTTTTCCCGATTGCGGCGCTAAATATTTCGTGAAAATTTGTAATAATAGTAATGCTTGATTTTTAGAAATGGAGCGTACCGCATTGGACAAATTTGTTATTAAGGGCGGTTGCCGCCTTACGGGAGAGGTCAATATCAGCGGCGCAAAGAATGCCGCGATTGCAATTATACCGGCGGCCGTTTTGTCTGACGGCGTCTGCAGAATCGAAAATATCCCGGACATAACCGACGTGACTGCGATCACCAGAATCCTGTATGACATGGGGGCGGAGATTCGGAACATCAACCGGTCCACCATCGAGATCGATCCGACTCACATCAAGACGTATATCGCCTCGGAGGAACGGGCAAGGCATATGCGCGGTTCCTATTATCTGCTCGGCGCGCTCCTCGGCAGGTTCCATCATGCGGTGGTCACGATGCCGGGCGGCTGCGATTTCGGCGTCAGGCCGATCGACCAGCACCTGAAAGGATTTGCAGCCCTGGGGGCCAAACACCGTCTGGAAGGCGGCATGGTGGATGTCTATGCGGACAGGCTGGTCGGCAGCCATATTTATCTCGACGTTGTCTCGGTGGGTGCGACCGCCAATATCATTCTGGCGGCGGTGAAGGCGGAGGGGACTACGGTCATCGAGAATGCCGCGAAGGAGCCGCATATCGTCGATCTGGCGAACTTTCTGAATTCGATGGGGGCTGATATTCGCGGGGCCGGCACGGATGTCATCAAAATCTACGGGGTCCAGCACCTCAGCGGGACGACCTACTCCATCATTCCGGACCCGATCGAGGCCGGTACGTATATGGTGGCCGCCGCGGCGACCGGAGGGGATGTCCTGATCAAGAACGTGATCCCGAAGCACCTGGAGTCCATTTCCGCAAAACTGGAGGAAATGGGGGTGGAGCTTACGGAGTTCGACGATTCCATCCGTGTTGCCCGGACGGGCGAATTGAACAAATGCAATATCAAGACGATGCCGCATCCCGGCTTTCCGACCGACATGCAGCCGCAAATCGCGGTTCTGCTCTCTCTTGCGCACGGTACCAGCATCATCAATGAAAGCGTGTGGGACAACCGTTTCCGCTATGTCGAGGAACTGAAGCGGATGGGCGCCCAGATCTCGGTCGACGGCAAGCTAGCCGTGGTGGAGGGCGTGGACCACTTGGAGGGTGCCCCGGTGAAGGCGACCGATCTGCGCGCGGGAGCGGCGCTCGTCATCGCGGCGCTTTGCGCGCGCGGGACGACGCAGATTGAAAATATCCGGCAGATCGAGCGCGGATACGAAAGCATCGACAAAAAGCTGCGGGCCCTTGGCGCGGACATACGCAGGGTTTCGGTTCCCGAGCAGGAAACGGCGCAGGCAATCTGAAATTTTGGGGAACGGCAATCGCCGTCCCTTTTTGTAATAGGGAAGGAATCGGAAATGGCAAGGCTTTGCCCGCTCTTCAGCGGAAGCAGCGGGAACTGTTATTACATAGGCTCCGCCGAGGAAGGCATCCTGATCGATATTGGGCGTTCCGCGCGGCAGGTTTCGTTCGGCCTGAGGAAAAGCGGGATTTCGCCCGACGCGGTGAAAGCCGTTTTCATCACCCATGAACATACGGACCATATCGCGGGGTTGCGCGTTTTCGCCTCGCACCGGCATCTGCCCGTCTATGCGTCGGCCGGCACCCTCGCCGCGCTGGGCACGATGGGCTGTCTGGCCGGAGACTTTTCCTCTTCCGTCATCGAAAGTTCCGGCATGGAATGCGCCGGCATGAAGATCGTCCCCTTTCCGCTTTCTCACGACAGCGCCGAATGCGTGGGATACCGGATCGCCACGGGGGACGGAAGGACGATCGCGCTTTCGACCGACCTCGGCTCCCTTACGGGGGAAGTCCGTTTGGGGCTGGCTGGCGCGGATTTTGTGGTGCTGGAATCGAACCATGATGTCGGAATGCTTGAAAACGGGCCGTATCCGTATCCGCTCAAACGCCGTATCCTTTCCGACAGAGGGCACCTTTCCAATGCAGACTGCGCCGAGGCGCTTTCCGGCCTCATCCGGAGCGGAACCACGCGCTTTCTGCTCGTCCATTTGAGCTGTGAAAACAACACGCCGGAGCTGGCATACCGCACGGCGCTCTGCTCTCTCACCCTGAACGGTTTTGTGCAGGACCGGGATTTTCAGCTTTTTGTGGCACCCAAGGAAAACACGGCCGGCAGGTCGATTTTCTTTTAGCGGAGTGCCTCCGCGGTCAGGTCCCGCCGGGCGGCCCGACGAAAGAAATAGGCCCGCTCTGGCATTGACCGGCCTCGGCTCGCCGCGTGTTTGCAGAAAGAAAAATGGCATACCCTGTGCGAAGGGTATGCTCTTTTTAGCTGTTGCCAAAGTCGTGGTCGCCGTAGGCGCGAAAGGCATTGAATGCCTTCAGCCCGCCTTTTCGCTCTTTTGTCTTTTTATGATCTTCAGGCGGGAGAATTCCTCGCGGTCCTTTTCCTCCAGGGCGTTGGTGATGAACCGCACGTTTGCCTCGAATTTCGGGATCATGATGTTTTTCAGGGCGTTTGCGCGTTTCTGCGTCTTCTTTACGGAGTCGGCCAGACGGTAGACGCTGTTTTCCACTTCGGCGAGTTCGGCGGTCAGCCGCTTCACCTCCATGAATTTCTGATACGCTTCATCCAGAAGGATATTGGAGGAATACAGGCCGAACGGGGCGGTCGGCATTTCCGATTTCTCCAGAGAAACCATCGGGATCTCCACGCCCATCACGCTGCGGTACGCGACGTTCAGGCCGTCCTCGATCGGCACGGTTTCGGCGAACTCCTTGCAGATGCCGAGGGAGATGTTCGCGCGCTGAAGCCTTGCGTAGGCCTCGGCATAGGCCTTGTCGATCTTGCCCTGGATCTGCGTGGCCCGGTCGATCAGCGCCATCATTTCGCGGATGAGGATGTTTCGTTTCCGGTCGAGAAGGTCAAAGCCGGTGCGGGAGAGTGCCAGCGATTTTTTTGTTGCGAGCAGATTGCCTTTGGTTGGGACGACCTGGTCACTCAATTCACACTACCCCGCTTTCCGCCGGAGCGGACGCCGCGCCGGTGCGATCCTCAGTAGAATCTTTCTGGGATGCGGCGGCTTCCGCCACGCGCTTTTTCGCCGGTTCATAGTATTGATCCAGCGTCTCGTTGTCCAGGCGGTCGAGCGCCTCGCGCGGCAGGATCGTCAGCAGCTCCCACCCGAGGTCGAGGCTCTGCTCGATGCTGCGGTTCTCGGTTGCGCCCTGGTTGACGAATTTCGCCTCGAACTGCTTGCCGAATTCCAAGTATTTTTTGTCTTCGGGGGAGAGCTCCTCCTCGCCGATGACGGAAGCGAGGGAACGGGCGTCCATCACCTTCGCGTATGAGGCGAACAATTGGTTGGAAAGCGCGGAATGGTCTTCGCGCGTGAATCCCTTGCCGATGCCGTCCTTCATCAGACGGGAAAGGGAGGGGAGAACCGCGACGGGCGGAAAGATGCCGGAAGCGTCAAGCGAACGGTCCAGAACGATCTGACCCTCCGTGATATAGCCGGTCAGGTCGGGCACCGGATGGGTCACGTCGTCGTTCGGCATGGTCAGAATCGGGATCTGTGTGACGGAACCCGGCTTGCCGCGGATCATCCCGGCGCGTTCGTAGATGGAGGCCAGGTCCGAGTACAGGTAGCCGGGGAATCCTTTTCTGCCCGGGATCTCGCCCTTGGAAGAGCTGAATTCGCGCAGCGCCTCGGCATAGGAGGTCATGTCCGTCAGGATGACGAGGATGTGCATCCCGAGCTCGAACGCGAGGTATTCCGCGACGGTGAGGGCGCAGCGGGGCGTCAGAATCCTTTCGATGATCGGGTCGTTCGCGAGGTTCAGGAACATGACGACCCTCTGCAGGATGCCGGATTCGTCGAAGGAGCGGCGGAAGTAATCGGCGACGTCGCTCTTGACGCCCATCGCGGCGAAAACGATGGCAAAGTTGCTGCCCTCCTCGTCGCTGATTTTCGCCTGCCTCGCGATCTGCACGGCCAGCTCGTTGTGCTTCATGCCGGAGCCCGAAAAGATCGGCAGCTTCTGCCCGCGGATCAGCGTCATCAGAACGTCGATGGTCGAGATGCCGGTGCTGATATAGTTTTTCGGGTACAGTCTTGAAACGGGGTTGATCGGGGTGCCGTTGACATTGGCCTTCTTGACCGGGAAAATATCCCCGAGGCCGTCGATCGGGCGGCCGGAGCCGTCGAACACGCGCCCCAGGATCTCGGGCGAAAGCGGCATTTCGAGCGGGCGCCCCAGAAGCCTGGTGCGCGTATTGGTCAGCGAGATGCCGCGCGTCCCTTCAAAAACCTGAACGACGATGCGTTTTCCATCCATCTGAACAATTCTGCCATGGCGCATGGTTCCGTCATCCAGGCGGATGTCGACGACTTCCTCAAACGAGGCGTTGTCAATGTTGTCGAGGACAATCAAAGGACCGTTGACATCTTTTACTCCAATATAATCAAGAATCATGTGTGACCGCCTTTCAAATGAATGATTTTCAAAACGGCGGACAGTGTCCGCCCCCCGATCCCCGCCGAAAGGCTCGACGGAAGCGTGACAGCCCGGTTTGGCGGGAGTGCTCGGGGCAGCTCCCGACAGCCGGCTTCCGTCAGGCCGCAACGATGGCGGAGAGGGTTTGATCGATTTCCTTCTGATAGCTTTCAAACATCTCCGGCTTGTCGTTCGGGATTTCGTTTTTCATCCTGGCGACTTTGTCGAACAGCCCGGATTTCAGAATGCCGGAGATCGGAATCCCGGCCGAAATCAGACTTTTCGATTTCGAGTAAAGGTGCAGAATCGTTTTCATCATCAGTTTCTGTTTGTCGAGCGGCACGTAGGTGTCTTCCGGATGCATGGCGTTCTGCTGCAGAAATCCCACGCGGATGACCCGCGAAATCTCGATGATCAGCTTCTGGTCGTCCGGCAGCACGTCGGAGCCGATCAGCTTGACGATCTCCATCAGCTGGTTCTCCTGCTGCAGGATTTTGTTGATCTGTCTTCTGTATTTGATGAAATCCTCGCCCTCGTGCTCCACATACCAGGGGTCAAGGTCGGAGAAATATTCGCTGTAGCTCTCCATCCAGTTGATGGCGGGGTAGTGCCGGGCGTATGCGAGGCCCTTGTCCAGAGCCCAGAAACACCGGGTAAAACGCTTGGTGTTCTGCGTGACGGGCTCCGAAAAATCGGAGCCCTGCGGGGAGACGGCGCCGATGATGGTGACGGAGCCGTCGGTGCCGTTCAGATTTTCCACCATGCCCGCGCGCTCGTAAAATTCGGAAAGGCGGCTGGGCAGATAGGCGGGGAATCCCTCTTCGGCGGGCATCTCTTCCAGACGCCCCGAGATTTCGCGCAGGGCCTCCGCCCAGCGGGAGGTCGAGTCGGCCATCAGGGCGACATGGTAGCCCATGTCCCGGTAATATTCGCCGAGCGTGATGCCCGTGTAGATGGAGGCCTCGCGCGCCGCGACCGGCATGTTGCTGGTGTTGGCGATCAGCACGGTCCGGTCCGTCATCGGCCGCCCGGATTTCGGGTCGACCAGTTCCCGGAACTCGTCGAGAACCTGGCTCATCTCGTTCCCGCGCTCTCCGCAGCCGACGTAGATGATGATGTCCGCATCGCACCATTTGGCGAGCTGGTGCTGCGTCACCGTCTTTCCGGTCCCGAATCCGCCCGGGATCGCGGCGGCACCGCCCTTTGAAATGGGGAAGAGGGTGTCGATCACGCGCTGGCCCGTGATCAGCGGAATGTTCGGGGGCTTGCGCTTCAGAACGGGGCGCGGATTGCGGATCGGCCATTTCTGGCAGAGCGTCAGGGGATGGACCGTGCCGAAATCGTCCGTCAACTCGAGCACGGCGTCGTTGACCTTGTATTTTCCGCTCGGAGCCACTTTGGTGACGACGCCGGACAGAGCGGGCGGCACCATGCACTTGTGGCGGATGATGGGGGTTTCCGGGCATTCTGCATAGATGTCCCCGCCCTTCAGGCGGTCGCCCGCCTTGACGGTCAGGGTGATGTCCCATTCCCGGTCCTCGTCGAGGGGGGGAACGCGGCTGCCGCGTGAGATAAACGCGCCCGCCTGCTTTGCGATTTCTTTCAGCGGCCTCTGGATGCCGTCGAAAATATTGTCGAGGATGCCCGGGCCGAGCGTCACGTTCATCGGGCTTCCGGTGCCGTATACGGGTTCGCCGGGGCGCAGCCCCGTCGTCTCCTCATAGACCTGTATGGTTGTCAGTTTGTCGGAAACGCCGATCACTTCGCCCACGAGGTGCTCGTTGCCGACAAACACCATTTCCATCATGGAAAAGCTGCGGGAATTCCGAACGGTGACGACAGGGCCGTTTATGCCGTAAATCAAATTCTCTGTGTCCATAACTTCATCTCCGATGCAGCAGTCCCGGTCATACGACGGTCATGCCGGAATGCGATTCAAACCACTCGCGCTGGTCCTCCAGAAGGGAATCGAGCGTCTGGTCCGCCAGCAGGCCCCGCTCCGTGTGCAGGGCGCGCAGCCCGCCGATCTTGATGGTATTGTCGATCTGGAATTCGCACGCGAGGCCAAGCGCCTTCTGGATGCTGTCTTCATATTTGGCGTCATCCGCCCGCAGGCGGACGACGATTCCATCCTGCCCGAAAATTTCCGCAAACTGAGACGCGGTCTTTTTGAGAAAATCGAGATAGTCCTTCCGGGCGGTGAACTCCTTCAATTTCTGAGAGGCTTTTGCAAACACGTCGGCGGTGATGTGGCTGCGCTTTTCCAAAAGTTTCCGCCGGGAATCCATGCCCCGCACGGACATTTCCCGCGCGATGCCGCTGCGCATCCGGGCCGTCTCCTTCTGGATCATCTGATAGCACTCCGTCAGCACTTCGATCTCGGCATCATCCAGCTCTTTCTGCTTGTATTCTTCGATCTCTTTTTCTATTTTCTGACGCTGCTCTTCTGCGTAATGGTTGATGGCAGTCGAAAACTTATCCTTTTTCTCTTCAAAATCAGCCATTTAAGCACCTCGATTCGGCTGAACTTTCGCTTAGATTTTTACGCCGATCGCTTCGCGCACGTAGCGGGTGATGGTGTCCTTTGTGCAGCCGTTTCCGTGCCGGTCGGGGATCTCGACGATCAGCGGGCGGCGATTGTTCAGCTTGATGTTGTACACGACGGACGGACAGAGAGACAGCAGTCTTTCCGTGATCAGGACCACCGCGATGTCTTTCTGTTCCACACAGGACTGAAGTGCTTTCTGCACCTCGGCCGCCTCGTGCACAACGACCCCATCAATTCCGGCCAGCCTCATGCCGACCTGGGTATCAATATTGTCGCTGATGAGATAAAACCGCATAATAAGCTCCCGCTTCCGTCGATCAGACTTTCTGGAGCATCAGGATGGCGAGCAGCAGGCCGTAGATCGCGATGCCTTCGCCCAGAGCCACAAAGATCAGAGCCTGGCCGAAGACCTTCGGATTTTCTCCGGTCGCGCCGATGGCGGCGGGTGCGGAGGCGGCCACGGCGGCGGCTCCGCCGATGGAAGCGACGGCGGAGACGATGGCGACGGCCATCATGCTCATTCCCTTGGAGGGATCGGCGGCCTGTGCGGCTGCTGCGGCGGTTCCGGCGTTACCGGTGGAAGCCGCGAACGCGACGGACGGAACGGCGATGCAAAGAGCGCAGACGGCGGCGATGACCACAAACTGGGTGATCATGGCCTTTTTCCTGGAAACTCCATTTTTCACGGCGTGTTTGACATACGCAATGGAAGCGATCAGGACGATGGCGGGTAGGACCATAAAAATAACAGACATCTTTTTTCCTCCTAAAATTATGAAAATAAGTATGATTTAAGATTCCTGACCGATCACGACCGGCGTGTAAAGCCGGCCCGATCCGTCGTAGAATCTGCTGAACATTTCATAGAAATCGAGCCTCAGGCACTGCACCCCGGAAAGCAGGCCCTCCAGCGCGATTACGAACGCGTTGCCGACGGCGATGATCAGGATATAGCCGACGCCGGTAGCCATTCCGGCCAGGCTGAAGATGACGATCATCATGCCCGCGTGGACCAGCACGAAGGCCCCGGTGCGGATGAAGCTGATGGTGTTTGTCAAATAGCTGAGGACGAATGCAAAAACCTCGAAGAAGTTCTGCATGACAAAGCTGCCCCAGCTTTCCGGCTTCCAGTCCGGTTTCCCTTCCGCAAGGCCTCCGAGAGCCTCCCGCAGGATCATGGCCACCAGAGGCAGCACGATGCACAGGATCACGAAGGGGGCCGTGACGATATGCGCCCCCGTGACCATCTGGGCGCCGAAGCCGAAGATCACGGAGCCGTAAAAAACGAAACCCGCGATCCCATTCGGCCCAAAGATGCCGTTCGTATACTGCTTCCGGTGCAGGCAGCAGACGATATTGGTCAGCATGGACAGCAGCACCAGGAAGATGCCGAGACAGACCGCAGCCACGATGATGGTGGAGGTGGATTCCATCACGTCGATCGGCTTATGCGGCAGGCCGAACACATGTTTGAAGACCGGATCGAGCGCGTGCTCGAATCCGAAGACCGAGCCGAACAGAAATCCGAAGACCGCCGAGGAGATTCCGCAGTGGACCATGATTCCGCCCAGGCGCATCTTCTTCTTTTTCCACAGCAGCCAGCCGATCAGCGCCACCAACAGTCCCTGGCCGAAGTCCGCGAACATGATGCCGAACAGCAGCGTGTACGTGAAAGCCAGAAAGGCGGTCGGGTCCATCTCGGTGTACGAGGGGACCCCGTAGACCTCCACGAAAAATTCATAGGGGCGTACCAGCGCCTTGTTTGTCAGTTTGACCGGGGGCGCGTGCAGCAGCACCTCCGGGTCGGCCGCGTCGTCGAACGCATACCGCACGGTTTCCATCCTGTCGAGGCGGGCGGTCACGGCCTTTTCCTTGTCGGCCGCGATCCATCCGGTGAGGATGAAGTTTCCGCCGTAGCGCGCCGCGTACCGGCGGATTCCGAAGCAGATTGATTTGTAGGCGAGCCACGCGTACAGGCGCTTGAAAACGGGCTGTTCCTTCTGCCAGTAAGCGTCGATCTGAGCGTCGATGTCCTGCGCCTGCTTCAGAAGTTGCCCGCGTTTCTCGTCGATCCCTTTGAGATAGGACTCGACCGTGCCGCTCAGGCCCTCGAGGGAGACCTGCTCGAAAAAGAGGCTCGAAAAGACCTTGTCGACCTCGTCGATCTTATCGATCGGGGCGCAGTACATGCCCCAGTAGTGGGTGTCGTCCCGCGTGGCGGGGAAGAACACGACGTACGGGTTCTGCGTGTATTCGGAAAGCTGCTCGAAGCCCCCTTCGGGGAGGGAGCCGAACCGGATCTTGATGAACTTGCATCTGCGCAGCTCGTCGAGGTCGATCTCGAGCCCCGCAAAATGGCCCACGCGCTTCTGCTCCGCGTTCAGGGACTGGATCTTCTGCTCGAATCCCTGGCGGGTCTTGATTTTTTCCGCAATGGCGGAGGCGAACGAATCCGCCCACGCCTGATAGTCTTTTATGGAGGGGACCGCCTTCGTGGAGGAGCGGATGCCGGAAACCTCGCCGGCCTTTCCGACCGTTCTCAGGGCGTCGGACATGGTGCTCATGGCCTTCGCATAGGGATCGGCGTCGTTCACCGGGGAAAACCCGGAGGGGTCGGAGTAAAAGGAAAGCGCGTTGTCCGGATGGAAGACGGAAGAGGTGCCGAGCGCCGCCGTCACGCGGTCCAATTCGTACATTCTGCCGATGATGTTGAGTACCTTGATTTTAATGACTGCCAGAGAAACCACTCCTTTGCTTTGCCACGGAAGAAACTTCCGAGAAACGAAAATTTTCAAAGGTGAGAAGTTTTTTGATCTCCTGAGGGGGCAGTTTGTATCGGACCCCTTCCACAATGGTGATGATGTTGTTGATCTCGTTCTGGCAGAGCAGAATGTAAGAGATCAGCGTGACGGGCGGATGGATGGAATAGTCGATATAGTGGCGGCAAAGCATAAAATTGATGCGCGAGGGGATTTCGTCCAGATAGGAATGCCTGATTTTGAGGGACTGGCGGCCGAGCCGCGTCTGAGAGAGTACGGCGTTGATCTCCTCTTCCGATTTGGCTTTTACCAGCGATTCCGTTTCCTCTTTGCTGAAGGAACCCGCCGGCAGCAGCGATTTGCGCACGGTGTCCTCGTCCGCGCCGTAGATCAGCTTCAGGCGGGAGACGCGGACGTAATTGTTCAGATCGACATAGGATTCAAAGATGCTCCGCAGCTCTTTTCTGGTCTCTCCCCGGAAATGCCTGCGGATGGTCGCGAGAATATCGGAATAGACGAAGAAATAGAGCGCATTCTCGACGCCCGTGTAATCGATCCGCTCTCCCTGCTCCGGCGAAAACGGCTCCATGATTTTCTGATAGGGGGAACCGGAGATCAGCTTCATCAGCCCGTCGAAATCTCTCACCTGGGAAAAAGCCTTGAGGTCCAGGGAGGAATAGTGGTAGAGATAGGAAGGAATCGTGTCGGCGGGGCTGTCGGAAACGCCGCCGTTGAGCCGCAGCACGGTATGAAGAATGCACCGCACCTCGTCGCACTGAATGAAATAGCGGGAAAAATACTTATCCGTTTCCGCCTCGTTTTTGCACAGGGCCGTGTATTCCTCCATCAGCTTCTGCTTCAGAACGGATTCCAGCTCCCCCCTGTGGACATCGCTTTCCACAATGCCCGCCAGCGCCTTGCTGTAGACCGTATGGTTTTTGAGGTACCCGGCCACCTCGCCGACCGTGCGGGATTTCAGAAGCTCGTTGTAGTCGGCGGTCGTCAGGCGCTTTCCGTACATGGTGCGGGCCTTTGCCAGCACGACGTTGGAAGACAGGGAATTCAGCATTTTCAAGCCTCCAAAACTCTCTGCACGATTTCAGTGACCCACTGATCCCCCTTCTTACGGTAAAGATCATCCAGCTTTTTCATGTTTTCGACGTTCTTTTTATTTTTTTCCTGCCACTCGGCTTCGGCCGCGGCGCGTTCTTTCGGCTCATTTTTCGCAATCCTTTTTCGTGCCCGTTCCAGATAGTTGCTGCGAAGCTGCTCGCGTTTCTTGACCACTTCTTTTTCGGAGTCCACTTTTTCCTTTTGCGCGGAATCCGTGATCTCGCGGGCATGCCGGTCCAGATCGACGATTTGCTTCATCAGATCCTGCATGTTAGAACACCTCCACATCCAGCCTAAACAAGTTCATAATAACCCATTGTAATCCATTGTTAAAAATCTTTCAATATGCTTTTCCAAAAATCTGAGCATCTTTCACGCTTTGCACTAAAAATTATGAAAAAGGCCCACCCTATCCGCTAATTTTTAAGGCTCTGGATGGGCGCGGGGATCCTTCCGCCCCGTTTGATGAACCGGAGAGGGGAGAAGCGGTTGACCTCCATGACCGGCCCTCCGCCGAGCAGACCGCCGAAATTGACGGTGTCACCGGCTTTTTTGCCGATGGCCGGAATCAGCCGGACCGCCGTCGTTTTGGAATTGACCATGCCGATCGCCGCCTCGTCCGCAATGATGGCGGAGATGATTTCGGGCGGAACGTCGCCGGGGATGACGATCATGTCGAGCCCGACGCTGCAGACGGCCGTCATGGCCTCGAGCTTGGTGATGGAAAGGGAGCCGCGCTTTGCGGCGTCGATCATCCCGGCGTCTTCCGTGACCGGGATAAAGGCCCCGGAAAGGCCGCCGACCTGGGAAGAAGCCATGATGCCGCCCTTCTTGACCGCGTCGTTCAGCAGCGCCAGCGCGGCCGTGGTGCCGTGCGCGCCGCAGCTCTCGAGGCCCATCTCTTCGAGGATGTGCGCCACGGAATCGCCGACGGCGGGCGTGGGGGCGAGGGAGAGGTCGACGATGCCGAACGGCACGCAGAGCCTGCGGGAGGCCTCCTGCGCCACGAGCTGGCCCATCCGGGTCACTTTGAAGGCGGTCTTTTTGATGACCTCGGCCACGCCGCTGATGTCGCAGTCGCCCGCTTTTGCCAAAGCCGCGCGCACGGCTCCCGGGCCGGACACCCCGACGTTGATCTCGCAGTCCGGTTCCCCGGGCCCGTGGAAGGCGCCCGCCATAAAGGGATTGTCCTCCGGCGCGTTGCAGAAGACGACCAGCTTCGCGGCACCGACGCACTGGCGGTCGGCCGTCGCCTTGGCGGTCTCGAGTACGATGTGCCCCATCTTTTCGACCGCATCCATGTTGATGCCGGCTTTCGTCGTGCCGATGTTGACCGAGGAGCAGACGAACTCCGACCGGCTCAGCGCCTCGGGAATGCTCTCGATCACGGCGTAGTCCCCGGGGGCGAAGCCCTTGTGGACGAGCGCGGAGTATCCGCCTATAAAATTGACCCCTATGGCTTTTGCCGCGCGGTCCATGGCGAGAGCAAAACGCACGGGGTCCTTTCCCGGGTATGCCGCGGCGAGCATCGCGATCGGCGTGACCGATACCCGCTTGTGGATGATGGGAATGCCGTATTCCTTGCTGATGTCTTCCCCGGTCTTCACGAGGTTCCCGGCGTAGCGGCAGATTTTGTCGTAGATGCGGTCGCAGGTGACGGCGATGTCCGGCCCGATGCAGTCCAGCAGCGAAATCCCCATGGTGATGGTGCGGACATCCAGGTTTTCGTTGTCGATCATGTCGATCGTCTCAAGAATCTCGTGCGAATTGATCATGTCACGCTTGCCTCTCGTTTTCCGCTTTTTCCGGCGCATTTTAGATGCGGTGCATGGAATTGAAAATGTCCTCGTGCATCACATGGATTTTAAGATTCATCTCGTCGCCGGCGGAGGAAAGCTGGTCGGAGAGCCGACTGAACGGGACGGCGCATTTTGTAATATCGACCAGCATCGTCATGGCAAACAGGTCCTGCAGAATGGACTGGGTCACTTCCAGAACATTGACCTGATTTCGGGCGCAGATGGAAGAAACCCGTGCCAGGATCCCGATCCTGTCTTTGCCGATGACGGTGATGACCGCGCGCGCCGACTGCTTTTCCATATCCCGTTGCCACCTTTTAGCATTTAGTGCTATTATGATCGAAAAATGTCTTTTTGTCAAGGGTCGGCCGCCCTGCGGCGGCCCGGATCGACATATGACGGAAAATGCCCGCGCTTCCCGCGAAAATTTATGACATCGGTCTCTGTCATTTCCATCCGATTTATGATAACATAATAAATCGGGAAAGCAGAGCCCGGGAGAAAGAACCGGCCGTGCGGGCCGGGAAATGCAGGAGGAAAAATGAGATTCAGATATGTGTCTGACAGCCATATCCATACGGACTGTTCCAGGGACGGGGCGGACCCGGCCACCATGCTGTGCGACCGTGCGGCGAAGCTGGGGCTTTATTCCATCACCATCACGGATCACTGCGAATGCAACCGGTACCTGGCAGACGGGTACGACAAATCCGTCCGCCAGTCCGTTTTCGAGGCGCACAAGGCCTCGGCGATTTTCAACGGGAGGCTCCGCGTCTATTCGGGCGTCGAACTGGGCCAGCCCCTTCAGGAGCCCTCCGCGGTCGCGGATCTGTTCGGGCGGTGCGAATTCGATTTTGTGCTGGCTTCCGTACATAACGTCAAGGGCAAACCGGATTTTTTCGACCTTGATTATCAGACGGAAGATCTCGAAAAAGTGATGGAGCAGTATTTCGACGAGGTCGCGGAGATGGTCGAATGGGGGGAGTTCGATTCCCTGGCCCACCTGACGTATCCGTGGAGGTACATCGTCGGGGAGCACGGAATCCCGATCGACGACAGACGCTGGGAAAAACGCATCGACGAGGTCCTGAAGCTCCTGATCGAAAAGGGGAAGGCCCTCGAAGTCAACACGTCGGGATTTCGGCAGCGGCTGGGAGTCGCCATGCCCCCGCTGCCCGTGCTGCGGCGCTACCGCCGGATGGGGGGAAGTCTGGTCACCCTCGGTTCGGACGCGCACCGCTGGGCGGACGTGGGGGCGGGCATCGAGCGCGGTCTGGAGCTTCTCCGGCAGGCCGGCTTCACACATTTTGCCGTCTACGTTGCGCGCCGGCCGCAGATTTTGCCGGTCGCGTAAAATTTTATTTGGAGGGAGCGGGTTTCTTTTATGGATCAGCTTTTGACTTTGCTGAATGAAAACGCGAGACTGTCCAACGCGCAACTCGCCGTCATGCTGAACAGGACGGAGCAGGAGGTCGCCGACCAGATCGCGGAATATGAAAAGGCGGGGATCATCCGGGGCTACCGTCCCCTGATCAACTGGGAAAAGCTGGACAAAAACAAGGCGATCGCCCTGATCGAGCTGCGCGTCACACCGAAGCGCGACCGCGGCTTCGACGAGATCGCCGGGCGGATCATGCAGTTCGAGGAGGTGGAGAGCGTCTATCTCATGTCCGGCGGATACGACCTCTCCGTCCGGGTGCACGGCAAAAGCATGCAGGACATCGCCATGTTCGTCATGCGCAGGCTCTCCACCATGGATTCCGTGCTTTCCACCGCCACACATTTTATCCTGACCAGATATAAAGACAACGGCGTCATCATGAATCCGGAAGAAGAGCAGGATGAGCGGAGGAGTGTGTTCAGTGATTGACTACGCACAGGTCCTGAACCGCTCGGTCCAGAGACTGAAGCCTTCCGGCATCCGCCGCTTTTTCGATATTGCAAACGAGATGGAGGGCGTGATCTCCCTTTCCATCGGCGAACCGGATTTCAACACGCCCTGGCACGTCCGGCAGGAGGGCATCCGCTCGCTGGAAGACGGCAAAACCTGGTATTCGCCCAACCGGGGCTTTCTTAAGCTGAGACAGGAGATCGGCCGCTTTGTCAAGAGGCATTACCAGCTCGAATACGATCCCAAGGCCCAGATCCTGGTCACGGTCGGCGGGAGCGAGGCGATCGACCTGTCCCTGCGCTGTCTGGCCAATCCCGGTGACGAGGTCCTGATCCCCGAGCCGAGCTTCGTCTGCTACACCCCGCTCGCCAGCATGGCCGGCGGCGTTCCCGTGCCGGTCGAGACCCGGCAGGAGGACTCTTTCCGCCTGACGCCGCAGTCCCTGCGCGAAAAGATCACGCCGAAAACGAAACTGCTGGTTCTGCCGTACCCCAATAATCCGACGGGTGCCGTCATGCACCGGGCCGACCTCGAAGCGGTCGCCCGGGTGGTGAAGGAATACGGCCTTTTCGTGGTTTCCGACGAGATCTACAGCGAACTCACCTACGGCGACACGCGCCATGTCTCCATCGCCTCCCTTCCCGGGATGGCGGAGCGGACCGTGGTCATCAACGGGTTTTCCAAGACCTTCGCCATGACCGGGTGGAGGCTGGGGTACGCCGCCGGCCCGAAGGAGATCATCGGCCAGATGACGAAACTGCACCAGTACGGCATCATGAGCGCGCCCACGACGGCGCAGTATGCGGCGATCGAGGCTCTGAACAACGGCGAGGGCGATATTGCGGAAATGCGCTCCCAGTACGACGCGCGCCGGCGCCTGATGGTCAGCGAGTTCAACTCCATGGGCCTGACCTGCTTCGAGCCGGAGGGCGCGTTCTACGTCTTTCCGTGCATCCGGAGCACGGGTCTTTCCAGCGAGGAATTCTGCACGCGGCTTTTGCACTCGGAACATGTTGCGGTGATTCCGGGCAACGCTTTCGGCGACTGCGGGGAGGGCTTCGTGCGCGTCTCCTATTCCTACTCCATCAGCCATATCTCGGAGGCGCTTTCGCGCATCCGCCGCTTTCTCGCCGCCCTGCCGCAATGATGAGCAGAGCGCGGGCCTATGCCAAGATCAATCTGACGCTGGACATCGCCGGGCGCAGGGGAGACGGATACCATACGATGCGCATGGTGATGCAGAGCGTTTCCCTGTGCGATACGCTGACCCTGCTGGATGAAGCGGAAGACAGGGTCGTCTGCAGCGCGGAAGAGGTCCCCTGCGGACCGGAAAACACGGTCAGAAAGGCTGCGGCGGCGTTCTTTTCGCACTGCGGCCCCGCGCGCGGGGCCGCTTTCTGCCTGCGCAAGAGCATCCCGCAGCAGGCGGGGCTCGGCGGCGGCAGCGCGGATGCGGCCGCCGCGCTTGTGCTGCTCGACAGGCGCTTCCGCACGGGCCTTTCCCCGGCGGAGCTCTGCCGGCTCAGCCTGTCCGTCGGGGCAGACGTGCCGTTCTGCCTGCGCGGCGGGACCGCGCTGGCCGAGGGGATCGGGGAAAAGCTGAGCGGCCTGCCGCCGCTGCCCCCGTGCCGGATTCTGATCTGCAAGCCGCCGGCCGGCGTCTCCACCCGGGAAGCCTTCGCGGCTTTCGACGATTCCGGCGGCGCGGCTGCCTGCTATACGGATCGGATGCTCGCGGCGCTCCGGGCCGGCAGCCTGCCGGAGATCGCGGCCCGGCTCGGAAACGCCCTCGAACCGGTGTGCGCGCTGGACGACGTGCCGCGCATCGAAGCGGCCATGCTGAAAGGCGGCGCGCTGGGAGCCTGCATGACGGGCAGCGGCTCCGCGGTGTTCGGCCTTTTCCGGGAAGGGGACGCCGCGGCGGTCCTGTGCCGGGACGATCTCCTGAAAAAATACCCGCAGACTTTTCTCTGCCGACCTAGAGGGTTAGAGAATTAGCAAGTTAGAGAGTTAGGCTCCGCGTTCGGCTTCCGGAAAACCGAAAAAAGCCCCGAACTGACAGTCCAAACTGCCAATCCGGGGCTTTTTGCAGTCCGAAGGCTCCGCATCCGTCTTGCCGAATGCGTGCCCTTTCTAATCTCTGATCCTCTAACACTCCAGTTCAAAGCGTTCCGAAGATCCGGTCGCCCGCGTCGCCGAGACCGGGGACGATGTAGCCGTGCTCGTTCAGATGGTCGTCCACGGCGGCGCAGTAGAGCTGCGCGTCCGGGTGCGCTTTGGTGAACGCCTCGATGCCGGCCGGCGCGGCGATGATGCACATGAATTTGATGCTTTTCGGGTGGCTCCGCTTGATGATCGTGACGGCGTCGACGGAGGAGCCGCCCGTTGCGAGCATGGGGTCGAGGACGATCACGTCCCGCTGGTCGATGTCGTGCGGCAGTTTGCTGTAGTACTCGATCGGCTTTAAAGTCTCCGGGTCCCGGTACAGGCCGATGTGCCCGACTTTCGCCGCGGGCACCAGAGAGAGGACGCCGTCCACCATCCCGAGGCCGGCCCGGAGGATGGGGATGAAAGCGAGCTTTCTGCCGGCGATCACTTTCGTTTTCGCAACCGCCACGGGCGTTTCCACCGTCGTTTCCTCAAGCGGGAGGTCGCGTGTGGCCTCATAGCAAAGCAGCATGGCGATTTCGCTGACAAGCTGACGGAAGTCCTTGGAGCCCGTATTTTTGTCCCGCAGATAGGTCAGCTTGTGCTGGATCAGCGGATGGTCCATGACAAATACGTTTTGACAGCTTTCCAAAATTTCTGTCCTCCTATTTTTTCAACCGTCGCATGTCGCGCGGCTTTAGAGTTCTCCCCGTTCGATGGCCGAGATCTCGTCGATGCGTCTCTGATGGCGCCCTCCGTCGAATTCCGTATTCAGAAAGAGCTTTGCGAACTCCACCGCCTGGTCTTCGCCGATGACCCTGCCGCCCAGGCACAGGATGTTCGCGTCGTTGTGGTGGCGGGTGATTTCCGCGCAGTAGGCGTTGTCACAGTTGGCCGCGCGGATGCCCTTTACCTTGTTGGCGGCGATGCACATGCCGATTCCCGTCCCGCAGCAGAGGATCCCTTTCTCGGCCCCGCCGTCCGCCACGAAGTGCGCGACTTTGGCCGCGATGGGCGGGTAGTCGATCGACTGCTCGTCGAAAGTGCCGAAGTCCCGATAAGCGATCTTCTCCGAATCCAGATATTTTCTGACGGCTTCCTTCAGCTTCACGCCACCATGGTCGGCCCCAAGAGCAATCATAAGTACAGTCCTCCATTGCGAAAAAATTACTGCTTTCTTTTCAGGGAGCGTTCCGCCTGCGCAGGGCGCAGATAAATCGGCATCAATGCGGCGGGAGAGACCGCCTCTCCGCGCCGGTAAGCCGCCTCCGCCGCCCGCGCCACTCCCCAGGCACGCTGAAAGAGCAGGATTTCAGGGGGCAGCAGAGTGCCGAGAGCCTCAAAACCGGTCTTATTATAGCATAGTTTTGCGCCGTCCCCAACTAAAAACAGGGGGTTTGCGTATTTTTTGCATTCTTCTGCAAGATTTTCAATCGAAATGGCGCGGTCCGGCGTCAGCCTTTCGACGGATTTCCCGTTCAGGGAAAAGACCGCGTTGTAGACCTGGCCGCAGCGCGCGTCCATCACCGCGCAGGCCGTCCCCGTGAGGTGCGAGAGGTTCTGCGCGATCGCCTCCAGCGTGGAGACGCCCACGCAGGGCTTGTTTCCCGGCATGGCAAGGCCCTTCACGCTGGCGACGCCGATGCGGATGCCGGTAAAGGACCCGGGCCCGGCGGAAACCGCCAGCAGATCCACTTTTTCCACCGGGACGCGGGTGCACTTCAGCAGGCCGTCGATCATCGGCATCAGGGTCTGGCTGTGCGTCAGACCGTTGTTGCAGTAGAACTCCCCGAGGGTTTTTCCGTCTTTCACCAGAGCCGCGGAGGCCGCGACCGCCGACGAATCGACCGCGAGTATCATCAAAGGTCCATCCCCTCCAAAGTCAGGATACGCTGATTTTCCGTCTCTCCCTGCCGCAGATGGATGCGGACGGCATCTTCCGGCAGGGCGTTTTCGATGTTTTCGCTCCATTCGACGATCAGCACGCCGCCGGAGCCGAGATAGTCGAAAAAGCCGGTGGAATACAGGTCGGCCCAGCCCTCGATGCGGTACATGTCGAAATGGTAGACCGGCAGCCGGCCCCGGTACTCGTGCACCAAAGCGAACGTGGGGCTGGAGACGCCGCTCTCGACGCCCAGTCCGCGGGCGATCCCGCGGGTCAGGGCGGTTTTGCCCGCGCCCATTTCTCCGAACAGGGCGAGCACTTCGCCGCCGTTTAATTTTTTCGCGATCTTTTCGCCGAGCGCCTCGGTCTCCTCCGGCGATTGCGTCACAAATTCGCGCATGTTTCCCTTCTTCCGGTTCAGAAAAGTCCGGTGATCCTGCCGTCTTCGTCCACGTCGATCGTTTCGGCGGCCGGATGCTTCGGCAGGCCCGGCATGGTCAGGATGTCCCCCGCGTACGCCACGACGAAGCCGGCTCCGTTGTCGAGCCTCAGGTCACGGATCGTGATGGGAAAGCCGGTCGGCCTGCCGAGCAGCTTCGGGTTGTCAGAGAGGGAATACTGCGTTTTGGCGATACAGACGGGCAGATCGTCCGCGCCGAGCGCCCTGATCTCCGTAAGCGACTTTTTCGCCTTGGCGGAGAATACGACTTTTTCCGCGCCGTAGATTTCGCGGCAGACCGTCGCGATCTTTTCCGCGACGGGCGCCTTGTCGTCGTAGAGCAGGCGGGGCCGGGAGGGCGTCCGGGCGAGGGTGCACACCTTTTCCGCAAGGTCGGTCCCGCCCGCGCCGCCTTTCGCGAACACCTCGCAGAGGGAAAACCCGGCGCCGTGCTCCCGGCAGTAGTTTTCGATGAAATCGAGCTCCTCCTCCGTGTCGCTTTCAAACCGGTTGACGGCGACCACGACGGGGATCCCGAATTTCCCGAGGTTCTCGATATGCGCCCCGAGGTTGGCGATCCCGGCCCGGAGGGCCTCCGGATTTTCCTTTGCAGTCTCCTGCTTCGGCACGCCCCCGTTGTATTTCAGGGCGCGCGCGGTCGCGACCAGCACGGCGGCGTCCGGCGCGAGGCCCGTCAGGCGGCATTGGATGTCCATGAATTTCTCCGCGCCGAGGTCGGAGCCGAAGCCCGCCTCCGTCACGCAGTAGTCGCCGAGCTTCAGGGCGAGGCGGGTCGCCCGCACCGAGTTGCACCCGTGCGCGATGTTCGCGAACGGCCCGCCGTGCACCAGCGCCGGCGTCCCTTCCAGCGTCTGGACGAGGTTCGGGTTCACGGCGTCCTTCAGAAGCGCCGCCATGGCGCCCTGCGCCTTGAGGTCGCGCGCGAAAACGGGCTTTCCCGCGTAGGTGTACCCGACCAGGATGCGGCCCATGCGTTCCTTCAGGTCGCCCAGGTCTTCGGCAAGGCAGAAAGCGGCCATCACTTCGGTCGCGACGGTGATGCAGAACGAATCCTGCCGGGGCGTGCCGTGGGCCTTTCCGCCGAGGCCGGTGACGAGATTCCGAAGTTGGCGGTCGTTCATGTCCATGCAGCGCGGCAGAAGGATCCTGCGCGGGTCGATGCCGAGCTCGTTCCCCTGCTGGATGTGGTTGTCCAGCAGCGCGCAGAGCAGGTTGTTCGCCGCAGTGACTGCGTGAAAGTCGCCGGTGAAATGCAGGTTGATGTCTTCCATGGGCACGACCTGCGCGTATCCGCCTCCGGCGGCGCCGCCCTTTACCCCGAACACGGGGCCGAGGGACGGCTCCCGCAGCGCGAGGACCGCTTTTTTGCCGATCTTCGCCATCGCGTCGGCCAAGCCGATGGAAACGGTGGTCTTTCCCTCGCCGGCGGGCGTCGGGTTGATGGCGGTGACAAGGATCAGCTTGCCGTTTTTTTTCGCGGCCAGCCTCCGGTACAGCCGGTCGTTCAGTTTTGCCTTGAACCTGCCGTAAGGTTCCACTTCCTCTTCCAAAATCCCGAGTTCCGACGCGATCTGCGCGATCGGCCTCATTTTTGCCCGTTGTGCGATCTCAATATCAGACAACATTCAATTTTCCACAGCCTTTGCACATAATTACTAATATTATAACATATCCGGTCGGAATAGGAAAGCGGGCGACGTGCCGCCGCGGCCGGGCCCCGCCGCCCGGTGCGGCACAAGCGATAAAGCCTGGTTGGGCGGGAGGGTTGCACAGCACCCCTTACGCGCCTGCGGCGGGCCGCAACTTTGGCTCTCAGCGGCACGGCTTCTGGCCGCCTTGCTTTGGGAATGCTCTTTCCGGGCGTTCCGGAAACCCAAAGCCCTGTCTGCGGGAGCCTTGTCTTAGACTGTTCCGCCGCACATAACTAATATTTCGCGTCGGGCTGAACGGCGGGCCGTGACTGCGGACACAGTCCGCTCTTGCATGTTGCGCCGATCCATCTTATAATGGACACTGTGAGGTGAAGTCATGCGGGCATTGAAGTCGATTTTCAGTTATTTTAAGCGTGCAGATAAATTTTACTGGCTGGTCATGCTGACCATTTCGGCGTACAGCTTGCTGCTGATCCGCACGGTTCCCGCGGATTCCAGCGGCAAAAGTTATTTTGCGACCATGATGCTGGCCGTGGCGCTGGGCTATATCGGCGCGGTCCTGTTCACTCTGGTCGATTACCGTGAGATCGCGAACTTCTGGTATCTGATCGCGGGCTTCTGCGTTTTTCTGATGCTGTACACCCTGAGATTCGGACTGGCCGTCACGAACACGGGCGGCATCAACGCAAAGGCGTGGATCAGCCTGGGCGGCACGACCTTCCAGCCGAGCGAGCTCGTCAAGATCGGGTTCATGGTCACTTTTGCAAAGCATCTCGCGGCTCTGGAGGAGCGCGGCCTGCTCAAGTCGCCGCTGCATATCCTGCTGCTGGCCTGCCATGCGCTGATCCCGATCGTCATCGTGCATCTTCAGCGCGACGACGGCGCGGGGATCATCTTTTTCTGTATGTTTCTGGCCATGGCGTTCGGTGCGGGGATCAAGCTGCGCTATTTTGCGGCCCTGTTCGCCGTGATGGGCGTTTCGCTGCCCCTCGCGTGGAAATATGTTCTGGCCGATTACCAGAAAGAGCGGCTCCTGGTCGCGTATCATCTGGATGCCGACACCGCGTCCGCTCTGCAGTACGGATGGCAGCAGATCCAGGGGAGGACCTCCATTGGCAGCGGCGGGCTGTGGGGCAGGGGCCTTTTTCAAAGCCCGCGCGTCAACAAGGGGCTGGTGCCGGTGCAGCAGAGCGACTTCATTTTTTCCGTCGCCGGCGAACAGCTCGGATTTATCGGCTGCTGCGCGATGATCCTTCTGCTTTTGCTCCTGCTGTGGCGGACCCTCCGTATCGCGCGCCGCTCGCCCGACCTGCTGGGCAGTACGATCTGCATGGGCTTTTTCGGCATGGTCGCTTCGCAGATGATCTTCAACCTCGGCATGTGCCTCGACCTTCTGCCGGTCATGGGGGTGACGCTCCCGTTTTTCAGCTATGGCGGGTCCTCCGCTCTGTGCCTGTATCTCGGCTTCGGCCTCGTGCAGAACGTCCATATGCACCGGAAAGACACCGACAAGGTGAACCTGCGCCGCCAGGCGTGAGGATCATTTTTTCCCCCGGCCGCGTTTTGGAACGGCCGCCTTCGCCAGCGTGATGGCGCCTTCCTCGTCGTCGACCCCCAGCACGGCCCCCGCGGTCGCCCCCGCGGGCAGCTCC
>ENA-UOOI01000446-UOOI01000446.1-fermentation-metagenome-genome-assembly--contig:-NODE-446-length-52854-cov-4.190780_pt1 | contig 52854 bp, 50 predicted proteins | sample MGYA00245779_ERZ724027 | MGnify/ENA primary metagenome ERZ724027 (study PRJEB28704, sample SAMN03018318) | fermentation metagenome | biome: anthropogenic terrestrial biome; feature: soil; material...
ATCTGGATATTTTGCTTCAAATTGCTCCAACCGTTCTTTTTAAGCTGCTTAACATACCTTGGAATCAATGATAAAACCACTTAGTCGGCAATAAAAACGTCCACGGCATTGTAATAATAGCAACAAAAATTGCTGTTTTTAATCTTAACCTCTTGTCTTCAATCTGTTTTTTAAAAGTAAATTTATAGTTAAATACATATATAAAAACTGCAGATATCAGCATGGAAAATATTATTATTGCAACTGCCGCAGGATGGCTAAATGGGTCATAATTTATTCCTGCAATCAATTCATTAGGCAATCCCAGAGAATTTCCGAACATCCCCAATAAAAATAGTATTGAGGCACCTATGATATCTGCTAAAAATCCAAATATCCAAACTTTTAATATGCTTTTCTTGTAAAATGTTTTTAGGCTTTTCTGGATATTGCCCAATCTAAGCACAAAAAAGCAAGCCATTATTACCAATGAATCAATGATGAAATTACCTATTAGTGTTATGATTATGACAGGAGGCAAAAATAACAAAAACCAGATTGGGAAAATTACGTTGTATAATGTTATCTTTCTCATGAATTTTCCGCTCCTCAAATTATATTTTTAACTTTAATTATCGGATACCTTTAATATTTTCGATACATATCGATAAATAACTTCTCTGCTGTGAAACCGTATTCCAATCACCTTTATTTATATATTCCCTCACGGTTTTGCTTATGCTCATTCAAAGATAATTTAAATTATAATAAGTTATCGAAAATGAAAATACTGTTTTCAGGCATACATTCCCTCCTTAATTTAATAAAAATATTTTATATTGAATATGGCATTATAGGGAGATAATTAATTAACACTTTTTTATTTTTGTGGATCAGATAAATTATAAGCCATGTATCACCAAGCATCAAGAAATATCTGTAAAATTAATTCAGCATCTGTATCATACGTTTGTATTTCTAAAGAATCCATATTTACAGATAAATTTTATTTTTGAATTTTTCGTTTATATATATATCTTTACGTATTCCTTCCTTTTCCTTATTTCTAAATTGTCCAGGTGTAATTCCTACATATTTATGAAATAGTCTGGTAAAATGGTGTATACTTTTAAAACCAACCATAAGTGATATTTGTTCCAGATTGTAATCTGAGTATGTTATTAGTTCCTTTGATTTTTCTATCCTAAATTTATAAATATAATACATTATTGTACAATTGCATACCCTTTTGAATCTCTGGCATATATAGCATTTGTTATATTTTAAAAATCTAGCCAAATCTTCCAATTTAATATCATTGGAATAGTTTTCCCCTACATAATCAATAATACTTTGGCAGATATCGTCATGTTCACCAGTTATTATACATTTAATACTTTGAACTTTCGAAACCGAATTATCATTATAATTTTTGTTTCGTCTGCATAAATAAATAATTAACTGTAAAAGGTACAGCGCACTGTATTCTTTGTAAAACACCCCTTTAGTATTACCTTCGTCCTTTATTTCCTCTAAAAAAGTCCTTATTTTAGATTGATCTGTTCCCATAAAGTTGTCCATATTTTGTAGTATCTTTTTTATTCTGCTGTCGAATACATCAAATTTTATATCTAGAGTTTTAATAATTAATTTGCTGTTATTCTCTATATTATGGATTTGCCCAGGTTTTATAATAAAAACTCTTGTAGGCAATATGTCATATATTTTATTGTTTATTAAAAAATATCCCTTACCATCTATAATATAAACAATTTGATAAAATGAATGTTTATGGTTTTTCAACTTCCATCCTGATTCATAATCATATCTTGCAATCCAAAGTACACTTAATAAGTTATCAAACATGAATGATCATTCCTCTCAAAAGTTTAAAAACTAGTACAGGATACTGGAAATGCGCACCCAATAGAACAATTTTGATCGTTCAATAACTGATGTCTTCATTGTTATGATATTGGTAACATTATAATAAACTGTGCACCCTCCAATGATGATATTTTATCATATTACTTATTTGGAGTTTACACAGTTTATTTTATGCCCTAGATTAAGATATTTATTTTTCACAATCAATAAGAACATGGATGGTGTTTTCATCAGGGGTATTTCGCACCTTGAAAGCCTCATCAATTTTACTCAACGGAAATTCATGAGTCACAATTTCAGATGTATTTACAAGCCCATCCTTTACCATCGAAACTCCCATTTCAAAAAATTCTCTCATATCAATATCCCGTCTCGGTTCCGTAGAATATATTTCAAGTCTTTTTCTATGTACTTTAAAAAAGTCAATGGGCTTATTGCAAACACCTATACAACCATACATAACTATTCTTCCGCATGTTGAACAACATTCTATAGCATCAACCATCCCATCACCTTCAAGCAAACATGGAATAACAACATCAAATCCATTTGGGAAGTCTTTTTTAACTATATCCATAGTTGGCGTATTGACATTAGGAATTTTATATGCACTTGATGCCCCATACTTTAAACCGAGCTTAATTTTTTTATCATATAAATCCGTAACCACTAAGTTTTTAGGGGTGAAAAGCTTTATTACCTGTGTTAATATAAGCCCGCTAACGCCCTGTCCCATAATTAAAACATTTTTAGTCTGATTGATCTCACCCAATTTGGCCGCATGAATAACACCAGGCAGGATTTCCATTAAACTAACATCTTTCAATGGAAAATAATCAGGTACTACTTTAACATTAAATGGTTTACAAACAATATATTGTGCAAAAGCACCCCAGACATACCTGCATGTAACTTTATCTCCCTTTTTTAGCCCTATTACTTTAGAACCTACCTTATCGATAATGCCGGCCACCTCATGACCTAACCTTGAAGGAGTAGTTATAAAATCCGTAGATCTTAAACCTCTATATGTTTCAAGGTCCGAACCGCAAATACCCACCCATTTGATTTTTATTCTTAATTCATCGTCACTAGGCTCTGGAATTTTAGCATAACGTATAGATATATCATACGGTTTGTTTAACACCGCAACCATCTGGGAGCCTTTCGTATTTTTATCTACTAATTCCAATTTTGCCATAGCCATTTTTGTTATCATTATATAATGCCTTCCTTCTAAATTATAGTAATTTTAAATTCATCTGAAGGATTACTTTCCTTCATCGATGCATTTATAGATATTATTTTATAATAATAGCAGCATCCTGCTTTTACATCCATGTCTATATAAATAGAAGTATTTAATGAAGTATTATCGCTTATTATTTTGAATTCACTCTCACCTTCTTTTCTCCTTAATAATCTATAATATAAGAAGTCATCTTCAACATTTGGCTTCCATTTTAAAAACACCTGTAAATTACCATTGATTCCTCTTTCAACTTTCGATTTTATTAATGTACTCTTTTCCGGCTTTTCACTATTTTCAGGGACAAAGAGTAGCAACGATACGGCATGCATGGGCATCAATAGTTTAAAATTTACTTTTTTGTCAATATAAATATCTTTTACAGGCTGATATAACTCCAGATTTTCCCCTTCTCTTATACTCTTTATTTGTTCAACAGAAGGCTTATCAGGTCTCCCCATAAGTTTCCATATACTGTAGGAATTGCTGTGGTCCTTGTCTATTCTGTAATGTATTAATTTGTATTTTGCCTTGAAAGGCATATCTTTAAGTGTAATATTCAATATTCTATCATTTATATCGTCTTCTATTCCGTCCTCGAAATTCCACAACATTATGGATAAAATATTATCTTTAATTGTCGGAAGAACACCAAATTTTTCTCCAAATTCTTTATCCGGGCATGTAGCATGCAAACGTTCATTCCCTAAATGGCTCAGAAGCACATATGCATTAAAAATTGGCTTTTTTAACAAATCGGCAGAAGGATATTTTACCAGCGGCGTAAACTGAGAACGGTTGCCACTAAATAGAAATCTTTCCCACTGTAAATGGCAATTGTCACTAACAACAAGTGAAAGATTGACATTGTAAATATCTTCCACGATATCGCAATATTTATTGACCATTTTACATGTAAAACCCGATGCATAATGTGTATTTCTAAAATTAAGCCAACTTTTTTTATTTATGCCTTGATTCCCTTCCCATACAATATCAGATTCATCATTAAAAAATTCTATATTCTCATATTTTGGAAATTTCTTTAATATATCAAGATAAATTTTAAGAGAATCAAACATTACATCCGATGAAGGATTATAAAATTCGGGATGGCCACCTTTGCAGTGAACTGAAATAAAATCAATCCTGGTGCCAAATTTACCAGTTGCAAAATTTAGTCCATCAGAGCAATGTTTTAAAAATGATGTGAATATTTCATATGCTTTTGACCACTGTTTAGTCGCAGGTCCACCAACCTTAATTAGGGGATCAACAGAATGCACTGCATATTCCATGTAATCATACATAGCAAAAAATGTCGATGGATCATCTATCCAGTATTTTTCACCGTCAGGTTCATTCCATATTTCAAAATACCATTTTTCGACTTCTTCCTTCCCATACCTATTTTGCAAATGTATTACGAATTCATGCAATACTTTGTACCATAAATTTAAATCTTTAGGTATAAAATGTAGCTCCTGACTTTTTTGAAGACAATAAGGCATATACACAGTTTCCACAATAGGGCGCATGTTATGCTCCACTAATATATCATAAACCTTGTCAACAACTTCCCAGTTAAATGATATATTATCATTATCGTCCATCGAAACAACACAATCACTTTTATAATTTTCAGGATTCCCATAATCCATTCCATGCAGGAAATAGTAATCACCTTTACCGTGTGATGTCAATATATTATGCATCCTTACATATTGAAAATGATTATTAAAAGAAGATAAATAATCATACATTTTCTTAGTTGGCTCTGTATATGTGTAGTCTGTATTTGCATAACCCACTGCGTTATAAAATTTTTTTAAGGATTTTTTATCATCACTTAAATCTACATTTACATCATATGAATTATTCATTTCAATCTCCTTTGCTATAAAATCATGCAAAAGACTTTCCCTTATCTTTTGATTTAGATTTTAAAAACCGATTTATCAAAAAGATGGGAAAATCTCTGCATTATTTACAAAAAAATTTAAACTGAATATTAAATATATCGAGCAATGTTAATTATGAAATTTGGTATATTTACTCATCTAATCAGATCTAAACTATTGCTGTTTTAATTTTGCTTGATAAGCATCATTATATTCTTTATCAATTTTCAAATAGTCTTGATCAGATTTTAGCTGTTCAACATATTTATCCCAAGCTTCTATCGGTTGAGAGCCTATAATAATCTTGGTTTTTAAATTATTGGCTTTTTGATTATATTCCGAGCCTAATTTTATACCAGTTTCAGAAACCAAGCCAACAGTAGGATCAGATATACTTAAAGTTGACCTTACATCAATAATCTTTTTATTCCTCTCATAAACGCTCTTTGGCATACCTGTTCTTAATGCCAATAAATATTTATCATATTTTTCAAATATTTTGCCATAAGAACTCTGCCCAATATTATCCTTAATACCCTGAGCTGTCAAAGTCTTAAAGCCATCGCTATCTTCAGTATAATCCACATCCTTAACACCCCAACATGCTAAAGTAAATCCTTCATCTGATGCTCCAAAATCCATAAGAGCAAGTATACTTTTCATCTTCTTTTCACTAACTGCTTTGGGAATTGCATATGCAGAGCTCATACCACTACCTTGTGGCGCATATTTACCATTAGGACCAGTTAAATAATTCAATGGTAAAAAATCAGCTTTTGGATTTATTTTTAAACAAGCCTCAGTAGATCTCCACATTCCTTCAACAGTATCGACTCCCATTCCACAGTTACCACCTTTAGTCAGATCTTCAGCTTGAGATTTTTTAAAAGTAGCAAAATCTGCGTCCATTAATTTGTCTTTGTATGCTTTTGCCAACCATTCAAGTCCTTGCCTTGTACCAAGCGATAATTCTGTATTAACCAATTCATCATTTGATACTTTGTATTTACCGGTACTTGCATTAAATGTATTGATTACATTGGACGAGCCCCAACCATTCCATGGAATAGTATCATTTTTTCCATTGCCATCAGGATCATTATTCTTAAATGCATTAAGTACATTATATAAATCATCTATTGTTTCTGGAACTTTCAGATTTAATTTATCGACCCAATCTTTCCTGATTGCAAAATAGCTTGTACCTTCCAAAGGCCTTACTGAAGGTAATAAATATTGTTTCCCGTCTAATTTGCACTTATTATAAATTTCTTCTGGATATAGCATTAAATTTTTGTAATCCTTTAGATAAGGGCCTAAATCCCAAAAAGCTCCCTGCCTTGCCATCTGTATAAACTGTGAATTCCCATCTGCAATTTTCATTAAATCAGGTATATTACCTGATGCCAGTATGACATTTTCCTTCTGCTTGAAATTGTTTGCAGAAGCCCACATAATGTTCAATTTAGTATTAGTACGCTTTTCAATTTCTTTTTGGGCTGCATTGTTGGAATTAGGGGGTTGCGGAGTGTTAAATTCAGTAAATATCGTAACTACAGTAGGTGATTCCTGACTTGATCCACTCTTATTTGTATTAGCGCTATTATTTTTTGCACAAGACTCAACCAACAACACTGAAATAACAAGAAGAACAATTAAAAAAGTAGAAATCAACTTTCTCTTTTTAAATAACATTTTTATTTCCTCCTTTTAAATTTAATTGAATTATAATAGGTCTTTGAATCACAGACTCATATTTTTATACACCTTCTTATATAATTATTAGGATATCGATATCCTATCACACCCTAATTTAAGGATAATTTATTACTTTTGAAAACACTATTTATCCTTTAACTGAGCCTATCAATATTCCCTTTGTAAAGTTTTTCTGAAGAAAAGGATACACAAATAATATAGGTAATGTAGATATTATTACAGCAGCCATCTTTATAGTCTCTGCAGGAGGCATTTCTCCACCTTCTTGGCCGGCTTCAGATGTCACTGAATCGATTAACATATTTTGTAATAATACCTGTAAAGGCCATTTTTCAGGACTATTTATATACAAAATGGCTTTAAAAAAAGTATTCCAGTAACCCACAGCAAAAAAAAGACCAAAAGCTGACAATGCAGCGGCAGATAGAGGAAGTATTATCTTGAAAAATACACCTGCATCTGTACATCCATCAATTAACGCGGCTTCTTCTAATTCAGTCGGCATACTATCAAAAAAATTTTTCATTAAAATAATGTACCATCCACTAGTTAACGTTGGAATAATTAAAGACCAAATGTTATCTATAAGTTTTAAATTACGTACTACCAAATAATTTGGTATGATACCAGGGTCAAATATCAATGTAATTAAAACAATAAACTGTAAAACTCTGCGACCAACTAAACGCTTTCTTGATAAACCATAGGCAAAAGCAGCTGTAACTATTAAACTTAGCATTGTTCCTATAATTGTTATAAAAATATTAACTGAAGTTGCTCTTTTGAATGTTGAAGTAGAAAGTAAATATTTATAAGAAGCTAAAGAAGGTTTATTTAAAAAGAAAACAAAGCCTTGCTTGGCTAAATATTCAGTAGGATCTGTAAAAGAAATAATAACAACATAATAAAACGGTAAAATTATTATAAGTGCTGCTATAACTAAGAGAATAATATTAAAAATACCAAAAATACGATCGTTTTTGCTCTCCTTCATCAATAAACACCTTCTTCACCAAATCTTCTGGCAATATAATTTGAAAATAAGATAAGCACTAATCCAACTATTGATTTAAAAAAACCAACCGCAGTAGTATAACTAAATTGACCATTCTGTACGCCTACTCTATATACATAGGTCTCAAATACATCTGCAACTTCAGATACAGCACCGTTCATCATAAGAAACACCTGTTCGAAACCAACATTCATAATACTGCCTATACGTAATATTAAAAGAGTAATAATAGTACCTCTTATCCCTGGTAACGTAACATACCACATTTGTTTAATGCGACTTGCACCATCAATAATTGCTGCTTCATATTGTTGTGGATCAATTCCTGAAATTGCTGCAAGAAATATAATTGTTCCATATCCTGATTCTTTCCATATATTTTGTCCAACCAACATTCCCCAAAAAATATGCGGATTTTGCAAAAAATCAATTTTATTGTGCCCAAATGCCATTATTATTTGATTGATAATCCCATTTGATTGTGAAAATAATATATAGCATATTCCAACTACAATTACCCATGAAAGAAAGTGAGGCAAATACACAATTGATTGTAAAATACGTTTAAATCTCTGGTTTCTTAATTCATTTAATAAAAGTGATAAAATTATGGGAATCGGAAAATAAAATATTAGATTCAAAAAACTTATCACCAGAGTATTTCTCAAAAGTAATAAAAAATCTTTATTTGAAAAAAAGCGTATGTAATTACTTAAACCTATCCACTGACTATGTAAAAATCCTCTATATGGAGAATAATCCTCAAAAGATATGATCAGTCCTCCTAAAGGTATAATCTTAAAAATTATAAAATATATAACTCCTGGGGCAATTAATAAATAAAGGAACCTATCTCTTACTAACCTTGACCATAAACTCTTAGGTTTTGATATCATAATTTGTTTTTCCAAAAAAACACTCCCCCTTTACCTATTGATCTGCACTATATTGATCTAAATAAAGTGCAAATGCATTTATACTATTAATCACTAACATATCACAAAGAATTTACCAACTTTACTTGTTTGGATTGAAACACATCTCTCCGGGTTGATTGGAGCCAACTATCCGAACATGGAGCTTTTAAACGGAATATTCATTTAACAGATATTCTCGAAATCAAATATATTTTATATTAAATACATTTATTTTTATTTAGCTGTATTTTAACGATTTGTGTCTAAAATTTAGTTATCTTAATTCTCATAAATTTCACATATTTAGTATATAGGTAAAATTTAGAACAGAATATAAAAGAAGTATATTAGACATGAAATATCAACTGGAGAAACTTCAATAAAATAGAATATATAAAAAATTTTGTATAAAGTGATTAAAAATTTCTTTTTTAGCTATGAATATGGTTATGCTAACGAATAAGTTTTTTTATTATCCAAGTTTTACCTCTATCAAATGATGAATCAGTAAAGGCATTCCAGTATTCACCTTCAACCGATGCAGGAGCAAGCCATGTACCATTGCTTAATCTTATAAGCTTATTTTTTACAGGGCCTCTCCCCCCTCTATCACCTTCAACCAGTTCTTTAGATTCTGACCATGTTTGACCATTATCTCTGGAAGTAATAAGCATGGTGCGCCACTGAGGAATTTTATGACCAACTTTATAAAATAAATATATTGTTCCATCTTCTTCTCTATAAAGTACCGGGTTCCAGTGGGGGATTCCTTTAATATCTGCAGCTTTTAGAGGAGAAGACCATCTCCCTCCTCTCCTTCTTGAATACCAAATTGCAACATCATCATTACCTTCCTCGGTACCTCCAAAATATGCCACCAATATTTCATCACTAGGAAGTAGTATCAATGTAGATGCATGGCAATTATTAAATGGCCTTTCATCGCCAAATAAATGTTCATGGATTTTTATCTCAAACTCCAAAATAACCCCTCCAAAATTAATCATCCCTGAATAACATGCAGAGTTAAGCTTAAATATAATAACTAAAACTATTTCATCCATTTGCACTTAATTATTCGTTTGGACATTCACCTTCTCTAACAGCGATGATAACCGATAGATAATCTTGTATCATTTCTCTGGTAACATTCATTTGCATAAGGTACAAATCTGCCAGTGCTTTCTTTAATCGCAAAAAGAGTTCTCTATCATCCACTTCCATTGGCACAGGTGTATATTCCACCAAGAATACAGTTCTTGCAACATCGTATAAAAAATATCCATGGCATACATTCATGAAATCTATAACCATTGTGTGCCCATCCGATATGAGTATATTGCCTGGATGAAAGTCACCATGACAAAGTGTGTTCCCATCTGGTAAACTATCTATCATTTGCAATATTTCTTCTTGTTTCTTTAAATTAACTGATAGCGTATTTGGTATATGAGACTTTAAAAATTCCTTATAGTTTGGCACATTGCTAACCTTATTATGAATGATTGCCTTGTGTAACTTTGCCATATATATTGCACATTCCTGCACATCACCAGTTTTCATAACCCAATCCAGCAGTGATTCGCCTTTCACCATATCATATACAATACCGATTCTCTCTTCAGAAGAAATTATTTCATAAGCCTTTGGTTTTGGAAAATCCATATCCCTTATTGACAGTGCGTTATGGAATTCTCTTTCTACCGCATCTTTAGGATAGCCTGGATAGAAAAGTTTAAGGACTTTATCTTTTGCCCATTCATATACAGTTGCTGTATTGCCTACGCCAATAACTTTTCCATATCTCATTTATTTTTCTCCTTTAAAATACAACTTATCATGGTATTTGGAATCCAAAGCATCAATAAATATATCAAACCTGCATATGAAAATCCTACTCACAATATGAAGTTTATACTCACAATTCCTAATGCGGTTAATGATAATCCATATAAGTAATTATAATGTGTACTATTCCAAAGATTGCTGTAGGTATAACAGCAAGTATATTATGAAGCCAAATTTCTCCTAAGATGAAATATATCACAGGTAAAACAGCCATCGCCATGAGCATTATAAAATCAGCACCAATTGTAAAGTATCCGATCCATAATCCATAATAAGCCAATAATAGTATTAACATAAGAATTGTATACCCACATAATACCGGAGAATCCTTCCTGCTGACCATAAATATCAAAAGGGTGGCAAATATTACCTGGCTTCCATGTTCAACAATGTCTAATACGAAATGATTATTGGCTGCTGACATATTGCCGTTTGGATCTTTAAATATGAAAAACAAAACGTTCGGCAGCATAGGTAATAGAAAAATTATTAACCCTTTCCACGAAAATCCTACGTTGTTTCGCAGAAGTTCTATTGTTTCCCCCATATTATCCTTGCCCTTCCAAATCTCTTAAAACTTTGTCACACCAATCTATATATAACTTTGTCTGACGTATGCCAAGGAACTCGGATCTCACAATGGCAGACGACTCTCTTACCAAATATTACGGATTGATCCCTCTCAATATATCTTCTAGATATATATCTGAAAGATATATTGGCACAATCACTTTAATATTACAAGCGTAATAATAAAAATTTAATAAAACTCTGGAAATTTTTCCCCACATAAAATGAGCCGTGTACAACTCCCCATTCTCAGGTTCATTATACACGGCTTTGATACAATTTTATTTTACTTTTGAAAAGACTTTATTGGCTTTGATAAAAGTTTTTTAGATATATATTGTCGACTTTCTTACTGACTTTATTGTACGTCGGCAATATGAACATCCCTGCCCGCTGTACATTACTCAACCGTTACACTTTTTGCAAGGTTACGCGGTTTGTCGATGTCACAGCCCTTTTCAGCCGCCATGTAATACGCAAGGAGCTGAAGAGGTACGACTGTTAGCACCGGAGCCAAAATCTGGAGCGTCTTCGGTATATAAACTACCTGATCGACTGCCTCTGCTATCTCTTTTTTATCATCGAATGCTATGGCAAATACCTTGCCTCCTCTTGTTGTAACCTCTCTTATATTGCTCAGCATTTTTTCAAAGATATCTTCCTGCGTCGCAAGAGCAATTACAGGAGTGTTGTTTTCAATGAGGGCGATGGGTCCGTGTTTTAACTCCCCCGCCGCATATGCTTCCGAATGTATATATGATATTTCCTTCAGTTTAAGGGATCCTTCAAGAGCAACAGCATAATCGAGTCCCCTTCCTAAGAAATATATATCCCTGTACATGTAGTGTTTTGATGCAAACCTCTGTATATCCTCTTTGCGCTTTAAAACTTCCTCCAACTTTTCAGGGAGAAGAAGCATCTCATCCCTGATGGTCCTGTATTCCTTAACAGTCATTTTGCCATCAAGCCTTGCAATGTACATAGCGATTATATACATGGAAATTAGCTGGGTTACATATGCCTTTGTTGAAGCAACTGCAATTTCCGGGCCTGCCCATGTATAGAATATATCGTCCGCCTCTCTTGCAACCGTACTTCCCACGACATTGGTCACGGCGATAACCCTTGCGCCCTTTGCCTTTGCTTCTCTCAATGCTGCAAGAGTATCTGCAGTTTCACCGGATTGGCTTATCACTATCATCAAAGTCCGCTCATCTATGATCGGATTTCTATATCTGAATTCCGAGGCGATATCCACCTCAACGGGTATCCTTGCAAGCTTCTCTATGACATACTTTCCAACGACTCCTGCATGGTAAGCCGTACCGCATGCGACGATGAATATCCTACTTATTTTATCGAGGTCTTCTTTTGTAAGCTTTATATCGTCGAGTTTTATTTCATCTGAATTTGCCATTATTCTGGATGTCATAGTATTTTTTACCGCCTTCGGCTGCTCGTGGATTTCCTTTATCATGAAGTGTTCATATCCGCCTTTTTCAGCTGCCTGGGCATCCCATGTCACGTTATAAATTTTCTTATCCACATGTTTTCCTTCAGCAGTAATTATATTGACAGAATCCTTTGTTAAGACCGCTACTTCCTTGTCATCTAAAAGATAAACCTTTCTGGTATGGTTTAATATGGCAGGGATATCGGAGGCAATAAAATTCTCTCCTTCTCCGACGCCTACGATAAGAGGGCTGTCTTTTCTGACCGCAACCAGTTTATCCGGCTCATAGCTGCATAAAACTCCAAGCGCATACGAACCTTCTATCCTGTGAATAGCCTTTAATACGGCATCTACTATGTCTCCCTTATAAAAATAGTCTATCAGGTACGGTATAACTTCCGTATCGGTTTCGGTAACAAAAGTATACCCTTCTCCCGTCAGCCATTCTCTTAAATGGAGGTAATTTTCGATTATGCCGTTATGGACAACGCTGATCGTTCCATCCTCATTCATATGAGGATGAGAGTTTATATCGGAGGGCTCTCCGTGTGTCGCCCATCTTGTGTGTCCTATTCCCACGCACCCTTTTATAGGCTGCTTTTCAATCATTTTCTGCAGGTTGCAAAGCCTTCCCCTGCATTTTTCCAGTATGATTTTATTTCCATCAAAGACAGAAACTCCTGCCGAATCATAACCTCTGTATTCAAGCTTCTGCAGCCCCTCCATCAATATGGGGGTTGCCTGTTTATTTCCTATATATCCAACTATGCCACACATAGTTTAAATTTCTCCTCTCAGAATTAAAAGTAAATTAAATCCATCACCCATCTATTTGTCCCGGCAGTCACCCGCCGGCTTTGTAGATTACTCTCGGTGGTGATAAACACCGCAGGACAATCCGCTGAAATCTCGATAAGTCCCGTCCTCGTCAACTCTACCTTTCGGCAAGTCCAAGCGCTTCTTTGCAATCTCAAGCAGGCTTCACCCCCTCTATATTTAGTTTTACGGACATTACTAATTCATCACCTCCTTTCAGCGAGCCGATACTGCTATCTGCATCGCTCTTCAATAAGCTTTGCAAGATCTTTCGCAAGTATGTTCAATTCATTTTCATCCTTGCCTTCCAGCATAACACGCACAAGAGGTTCTGTTCCGGAAGGTCTTATAAGCACCCTTCCCACCCCGTCTAATTTTTTCTCTATATTTTTTATGCTGGATAATATTGTTTCGTCAGTAGTATACTCATCTTTTTTGTCATTGCCTACTTTTGCATTATAAAGCACCTGAGGATATTCTATCATAATGGACGCAAGTTCAGACAATGTTTTTTTCTTTTTTTTCATTATCGACAGCAACTGAAGCGCTGTAATCAATCCGTCACCTGTCGTATTAAAGTCTAAAAATATTATGTGCCCCGATTGCTCTCCACCTATGCAGTATCCATCTTTAAGCATCTCCTCGAGCACATATCTGTCCCCGACCCTCGTCTTTACTGTATTTATTCCTCTTTCTTTCATGGCTATTTCGAGTCCTATATTGCTCATTACGGTTACGACAACCGCATTGTTTTTAAGCTTTCCGTTCTGTTTCATGTAATCGGCACAGATGGCAAGCGTAAAGTCGCCATCCACTATATTTCCCTTTTCATCAACGGCAATAAGCCTGTCTGCATCGCCGTCAAAAGCAAGTCCAACATCATAACCGTTTTCTACGACAAACTGCCTGAGATGCTCAGGATGGGTTGAACCACAGTTTTTATTTATATTTTTCCCGTCAGGATCGTTGTATACGGCGAGAACATCGGCCCCAAGTTCCGTAAAAAGTTTCGGGGCAACCGCATAGGATGCTCCCTGGGCACAGTCCAGAACAATTTTTATGCCATCAAGATTAACATCTATTGTCGATTTTAGAAAATCTATGTAATCTCTCTGTGCGTTATCGGCTATTTCCCTTCTTCCAAGCTCTCCCCCCGTAGGCGACGGAACTTCCACGCAGTTGTTCCTGACAAGTGCCTCTATCTTATCCTCGACCTCATCAGGAAGTTTGTAGCCATTTTCATTGAAAAACTTTATTCCGTTATATTCCACAGGATTATGGGATGCCGAAATCACTATCCCGGCGTCAGCCTTATATGCTCTGGTAAGATATGCCACGGCAGGTGTTGGGATAATACCTGCGCAAATAGCCTCACCGCCTGCGGAGCATATGCCCGACACAATGGCGCTTTCAAGCAAGTCCTTTGAAATTCTCGTATCCATGCCTACAACTATCCTCGGTTTGTGATCTTTTTTTGTCAGTATATAAGCACCGGCTCTTCCAAGTTTATATGCAAGCTCAGCAGTAAGCTCCTTGTTTGCGATGCCGCGGACCCCATCGGTCCCAAACATTCTACCCATATAGTTTTTTCTCCTTTTCATTATATTAAACCAAATATTACAGCTTTTATGATAACATAACAGGATTTCAATTTCAATTTCAAGAATATTACAGTTCGATTCGTAATATGATCTTATGTTATCTCTGCCTGATTTTAAATTACGAATCGAAGATATTACAAATGTGAGTGCGTATTATATTATTTGAAATATATTATCGGGAAAGAATCGTGTAAAGCATTTAAGAGTCTGCCAACGATGCTTTATCTTTTAAAAGGGGCATAAGTCCTCATTATTTCCTCGGAAACTCTCATGCCGTCAACTGCCGCTGAAATTATGCCTCCGGCATATCCTGCGCCTTCGCCTGCAGGATATAATCCCATTATATTTTTAGACTGATAATTTTCGCCCCGCTCTATCCTTACTGGGGATGATGTCCTTGTCTCTACTGCTGTCATTATGCCTTCCGATGCAAAGCCTCTTATCTTTTTATCAAAATCGGCCAACGCTTCTTTCATAACAGCGCATAACTCTTCCGGCAGGCAATTATTCAAATCATTGAATCTGTAACCTCTGGTATACGATGGTTTCACATTTCCCGCCTTTTTTGTAACCCGGCCTTTTATAAAATCATCGATCCTTTGTACCGGCGCCACATAGCCGCCTCCACCCATCCTGTATGCCGTTTCCTCAAGCCTTCTTTGAAATTCTATACCAGACATCGGGCCATTGCCTTTAAAATCTCGTATATTTACGCCGCATACGAGTGCACTGTTGGCGTTTTCGCCGTCTCTTGCATATTCGCTCATGCCGTTCGTCGCCACCCTGCCCTTTTCAGACGCCGCCGCTACGACGATGCCTCCGGGGCACATGCAAAACGAATAGCAAGGCCTGCTATACTTCTTGCTGTGATATGCCAGTCTGTAATCAGCCGCCTTTAGTTTCGGGTGCGAGGCGAACTTCCCGTATTGTTCCTCATCTATCATGCTCTGTTTATGTTCCACTCTGAACCCGACAGCAAATGGCTTTGCATCTATCAATACGCCTGAGCCTGAAAGCATCTCTACCGTATCCCTTGCGCTGTGCCCTATGGCAAGTATAAGTACGCTGCAGTCGATATTATCCGTATCATTTATGGTTATGCCTGATATCAGGCCTTTCGATACTTTTATAGCTGTAAGCTTTGATGAAAAATAAACTTCTCCGCCGTACCTTATAATCTCATTTCTTATATTAGAAACAACTCTTTTCAGTATATCGGTTCCTATATGAGGTTTGAAGCTTGTCATAATATCCGAAGGTGCGCCTGATGCAACAAGCTGCTTTAAAACAGCATCGCATCTCACATCCCTTATCCTGGTCGTAAGCTTTCCATCGGAAAAAGTGCCTGCGCCTCCTTCTCCAAACTGTATATTGCATTCCGGATCAAGGTCACCGCTTTTCCAGAACCATTGCACTGCATCCAACCTTTCATCTACGCTTTTTCCTCTTTCGAATATCACAGGTTTATAGCCGCTCTTTGCCAAAGAAAGGCCGGCAAACAATCCTGCCGGCCCGCTTCCTATTATTATAGGCCTCGTACTTAACTTGTTTTTCCCGTATTCTATTTTCTCTTCCTTAAAGGGCTCAAGATAAACAACATCCCTTTTATCCATCCCGTCTGCAATCTTGCGTTCATCCTTATCCAGTACAAGTTCTACAGAATAGATCAGCCCTATGTTGCTCTTATGCCTTGCATCTACAGATTCTTTTATTATTTTAAAGTCCCTTATATCTGAGGCGTCTATTTTTAATCTCCCTGCGCACAGCCTTTTTAACTCCGATATATCGTCATCCAGTGAAATCCTCAAATTATTAATTCTTAAAGGCATTTTTTATCCCTACCCTTTTGTTATATTGACTTTTACTTTTTCAGGGCTGACCGAAGTCACTGTAAGACCGTCCGGAGCATTTACCGTAACCGTGTAATCGCCCTGTCCTCCATCTGCCGGCGCTCCTGAAAGATCGACAGATGCCGATATGTCCGTATCGGATACGCTGCTTAATGCACTTTGCCGTCCGGATAACGTTACTTTCACGGTTTTTACCGGAGTTTCCGACGCTGTTAATCCCGACGGAAGATTAATATACTTAACCTGTACATCATCAAACGATTTGCTTACAATTGATTCCACATCTATACTTACATTTATCGTTTTGATATTATCCACTATCATAACTCCTGAAGGGATCGAAAGTTTAACTGTTTTCGTAATGCTTGACGTAATGCTGTCAAGGCTTACAGGCTGTGTATCGATGGAATCGATATCATTTATGACAGAGTCATCCCCTGTTATAGTAATCTTCGTAACCGAGCTTGTAATGCCTTTTAATAAGACTCCCTGCGGGAGTTTGCCCGTCTGCTTGATGTTGATCGGAACGTCTTTTGCCCTCTTAACAGGTATGGTTAATTCCACTGCCTGAGGGTTACAGGTTATTTTAGAATATTCATTCCCGGTAACTAACTTGCCATCCTTATCCAGAAACTGTAAAGTGGATGATAAAGACAAAGTCGATGATGCATCTTTTATATCGGCCCTGGCAACTACTGAAGTTATTTTATTGATAAACATTGAAGCTCCGCTTAAAGTAACCTGCTGCGGATTTGCAGTCGCCGCCAGTTTGACATATCCCGATTTGACCTGCCCTTTAGTTTCTATATTGACGCTGGTATTTTTTGTAACAACATCATCAAGTTCCACAGTTATATACAATGGCTGGTTCTCGACCTCTATATCTATCGGTTTATCCTTTATGGTAACAGGTATGGAATTTTCACCCTTTGTTTTAGTACCTGATGACATATCGGCCTCTGCCTTGATATCCTGAGGCTTTACTGCCAGCACATCACGGCTTCTGCCTTTTATCGTTACATTTACAGTAATGCCGTTTATTTTGCTTACAGGCGTCAGATTAGCCTGCGAAAGAGAATCGATATTCACTATCTTTACAGGAACATTGGATATTTCGACTTCCCTTTCAGGATTTTCCACATTGGTTATATATACCCATAAAATTATTGAAATGAGCACTGCAAGTACCCTGAGGGTTATATCTTTTGCTTTACCCATGAAACCACCCTCTTCCAAATAGTAGTCTTCTTAGACATCCTGTGTTTGATAATCCTTGTCAATATATCCTTCAACCTTTCAGAGTTATAATTTCTTGAAAGTTTGCCATTTATGGCAAGGGAAATATTGCCGGTCTCTTCCGATACGACAATGACTATTGCATCGGAGTTTTCCGATATACCTAACGCCGCCCTGTGCCTTGTGCCAAGTTTCCTGTTTATATCATAATTTTGAGTGAGAGGCAGAAAACAAGCGGCTGCCACAATCCTGTTATTTCTTATAATCACCGCTCCGTCATGGAGGGGCGTATTGACAACAAATATATTTTCGAGGAGCTGCGATGTAAGAAGCGCGTCCAATTTAACTCCTGTTTCAATGTAGTCGTTAAGCCCCGTTTCCTGCTCTATAACTATCAGAGCTCCTGTCCTCGATGAAGATAGATTGACCGATGCCTCGACTATTTCGGATGTAATATTTTCCACCTCTTCATCTGTGATGATCAATGGTTTTGAATAAAATCTGCTCCTCCCGAGGTGCTCCAGGGCACGTCTTAATTCCGGCTGAAATATTATAATAAGTGCTGTTAAACCTATCTGAATGGAGCCGTTTATCAACTTGTACAGCATATACAAGCCTACAAACTGGCTTACCTGCATTATAACGATTATAAGTATGAGTCCCTTTATAAGCGTTTCCGCCCTGGTTTCCCTTATGAGCATGAAAACCTTGTATAATATATAACTTACAATAAGTATATCTATAATATTGATAAAATTTATATGTTTAAGCAGGCTGAGCGTACCTGAAAAAGTCAACGATGTATCTCCCATATGACCACCCCTTTAACATGCTATTAATAATTATACACCAAATTTTTAGCCCATAGTATAAAAGACAAATTTTTTCAGGTGTATATTTTATATTTGAAGAATATTTATACGCCCAATTTTTTCTGCAATTAATAATATGAAACATGTTGTATTTAGTATATTTAGCCATTTCTGACCTCATTATAATCATTGCCAGAATTTAGCTATCAAATCGAATCCTTTTAAATACTTTTCGGATAAAAAAGGATTTTTAATAATAAAAATAGAATTAACATAGATAAATTTTACACGTTGTAAGCAGGTGAAAACCATGAAATGTACGAAGTGTCAAAAAGAAGTCACGGGCGATCACATCTTCTGCCCTTATTGTGGCGAGAAGCTGCCTAAAGAGAATATTTCAAACAACGAGGGCATGATATTTGAAGAGTGCAAAAAAGAAATGGCCGATGAAATAGATCATGAAAATAAAACCTCAGAAAGCTCCGTGCCCAAGAATTTATCTATGAGAAAGCACAGGCAAAAAGCAGATGATGCATACTTGCATAATAGCAGACACAGCAGCACCGATGCAAGTGTGCAGGATGGCAAAAGGTCCCGCGGCGAAAAAAACAAGCTTCAGCATTTTGGGGAAGGCATTTTAATAAGCCTGCTGATTATATCCACCGTTGTATTGGCAGTATATTTTTCTTATTCACATTTTACCGGAATTGCTTCCAAAGAGTATATTAAAGAAATAGCCGGCATAAACGATCAAATAAGCAAAGCCAATAACGAAATGGCAAGTATTTTAGGCAAGGATGATAAAACATTGCCGGCAGGCGATATATCTTCAAAAGCAGACTCTTTAAGCAATACGTTTGGCAAGATATTGAGTGAAATGAATGATATTACTCCCCCTGCCAAGTATTCCTCTTTAAATAATGATCTTAAAGATACAATATCCCGAAATAAGGAAATATATGAAATAACTAAAAAAATACTGGATGCTCCTACAGGTTCCGATGCTGATAATGATTTGAAGACCTTAAGAAATACCGTCGATCAGTGTATGAATTCCTATACAAGCATACGTTTAAGTACAATCAGTTTTTCACTTCCTGACAGCATATCCGGACTTCCCCCAAAAATAGGAGAGTATGTTGATCAGAAAAAGAGTGATTTTGCGAAAGCTTCAGCGCTTATCGATGTGTTTTCAGACTACTTTAACGATATATCCAAATTGGTTTTGTCATATGATTCGGATATAGAAAATATGGACCAGGTTATAAATAATGCAAGGACATTTAAGACAACGAACTCATGGAATGCACTGTACAGTCTCATAAGTAAAAACAGAAAGGCGGTTAATAACATAAAGTCCGAATATTATAATATATCAGTGCCATCTTATTTGAAATCTTTTAATAGTGAATTCTCCGGCGTAATCAGCGATACATTGAGCTATTACAGCAAATTAAGGCTTGCCGCCCAAACCGAGCAAAACTTCAAGGCATACGGTTTTACATACATGCAGATAAGCGAACAGACTAAAAAGTTCGATAAGCTGTACAACAATGCAGATAGTTATAGGTCTTCCGCCGCTGAAAAGTATCATAAGTTCACAATTGATATGAATACTCAAAAAAACAAATATCTCAATGCAGATTATGTGGTGACGCTTACACAGCAGAAATAGATTCCCTGCATTTTCTTTAAAAAATATATCAAAGCTTATCCGCAATGCATATTATATATGGATATTTATATATAAATTGGGAGGATATTTATGTATTGTAGAATGGCCGATATGGTCAAATGCCCGCCGGAGCTTATAAATATGATTAAGGATGCTATGAAGGATGAACTTCATGATCATATGAAATATAAGATGATGATGGAAATGACCGATGACAGTGAAGTTAAAAGGCAGATCAATTTTGCATCCGAAGACGAAGCAAAGCACTACAAGATGTTCAAGCAGCTACTGTTTGCACTTACCGGAAGGGTGATAGATGTTCCAAAACCCCAGGTTGAGCATTACGACAACCTTCTGGATGCCATTAAAACAAGCATAGACGGTGAACTGGAAGCCGTCGAATTATACAGAAAAATAAAGGCACAGCTTCCTACAATGGCTATGAGGGATATGCTTTATGAAATAATTACAGACGAGCAGGAACATGCCACAAGGTTCGTTTATCTCTATGCCAAGGAAAAATAAATATAACGTTTTTGTCAATTTAAACAAGTAGATTTTCCCAGGAATGAAAACCCCCTGAGTATTATGGATATTGGGGGTTTTTTATCCTTTTGCTTTTGTGGTATAATGTGCATATGGAGGTGCTGCAATGTTAGCTGCAAACAGGCATGAAGAAATACTAAAAATGATAAAAAACAACCGTTATGTAAAAGTATCCGAACTAAGCAAGATATTCGATGTTTCGGAAGAGACGGTAAGGCGTGACCTCGATAAGCTGCAGAGCAGCGGGCTTTTGAGAAAACTCCACGGAGGCGCTGCTCCCGTTGATGCTCCAAAAGTAGAAAATGTAAAACCCATAATCGAAAGAATCGAGCAAAATCTCAGTGAAAAGAGAGTCATTGCAAACCTTGCATATGAGATGATAGAAAATAAAGATACGATAATACTCGATTCGGGTTCTACGACGTTCCAGCTGGCAAAAATACTTGATAAAAAAGTGCTGACGGTTATAACTAACGATATAAATATAGCATATACCCTTTCAACGAAGCAAAATATCCGTCTCATTATAACAGGTGGAACCTTGACGCAAAAATCCTTCGCAATGGTGGGTCCCGAATGCGAAAAATACTTAAAAAATCTAAACGTTAAAAAGCTTTTTTTAGCCACAAGCGGGATAAAACCCGATCAAGGCCTTACGGCTTCAAACAGTCTGGATGCAGCTGTAAAAAGAGCGATGATAGAGGCTTCTGAGAAAGTCATATGTCTTGCCGATAGTTCTAAATTCGGAAAAGCAGCCTTGATTACTTTTGCTCTTTTTAGCGATATAGATACACTGATAACTGATCATATAACCGACGATTCCTATATCGATTATTTAAAAGATAAAGGGGTAGAGCTTATTACTCCCCAGGGGAAAATATAATTCTTTGAATTTTCGGATACAGTTTATATAAAATAAAATGAGGTAAACCATGGAAAAAACAAAATCACCGACAAAAGGTTTTGCAATTTTGAGTGCGGCTGGTATTATAAATAAAATATTGTCCGTCGCATATTTGCCTTTGCTTATACAGATTATCGGCAGTCTTGGATATGGCATATACAGCGCCGGATATAAAATATATGCTTTCATATACATATTGACAAATTCGGGTTTCCCCATAGGTATTTCCAAACTTCAGGCCGAGCTTATAGCTCATGAAAATTACAGGGATGCAAGGAGAAGTTTCAGGATTATCAGGTTTGTGATGACCTTATACGGCCTTTTCATGGCTGTACTTACGGCCCTGCTTGCAAGGCAGTTGACAGGTGCAATACACTCGGAGAGGGCATACCTTGTAATACTTGCGCTTTCACCTACAATGCTGTTTACAGCCGTTTCAAGCACATACAGGGGGTATTTCAACGGGAATTCCAATATGAAGCCCACCGCGGTTTCACAGATAATCGAGCAGTTTTTGAATGTAGTATTTTCTCTAACTTTCGCTGTGATTTTTATGCCTTACGGAGTCGAGTGGGGATGTGCAGGCGCGACAGTTGGCACGACGCTTGGAGCTCTCTCAAGCGCTCTGTATTTAAAGCACACATATAACAGAAGCGCCCATATGCTGCACAGGAAGACATCCGAGGATATCGGGAGGCTTTCATATAGTGCGATCATAAAAAAGTTCTTATTTTATGCGGTTCCGATTGCAATTAATTCGGTAGTCGTTTTCGGAGGGGATCTTGTAGATCTAGCAAATACGCAATCCAGGCTGCTGGCATCCGGATTTTCGGCAAAAGATGCATATATTAAATACGGCCTATTGAACAAGTATTCTTCCCTTTTAAACGTACCCCTTGCGATAACGTCGGCGCTTTACATCGCCGTTATGCCTTCGTTCAGCGCCGCGCTTGCCCTTAACGATACCAAGCGGCTTAAATATAACATAAACGAAGCTTTCAGGATCTCGCTCTCGATATCTATACCGGCCGCGACGGGCCTTACCATACTTAGCAAGCCGATATTTTTGATGCTGTTTTCGAGATATTCGGACGGATGGTATCTTATGGCTTACGGAGCCGTTGTGGTTATATTGTTTTCTATTGTGCAAATACAGGCCGGCATACTCCAATCGGTTAACAAAACCCAGCTTTCTACATTTTCGATGCTCATAGGAATATTTATAAAGATTTTTATCAACTACTATCTCATTTCGATACCTTCTTTAAATGTAATGGGCGCGGTGATTGGAACTATCGTCTGCTTTATAATAGTAATATATCTTAACAGGATATTTATAAAAAAGCATCTCCCTATAATGGTTTCATTTAAAAGGCATATGGGAAGGCCTGCCATATCATCGGCTGTCATGGCCTTAACTGCAGGCATAACATATAAATTGTTTTACATGATTCTTGGGTTTATCAAAAGTCCGTACCTGATAAATGCCATATCTACGATTTTAGCTGTCATCATAGGGATTTCATCCTATGTGATTGTAATGATCAGGGTTGGGGGGTTATCTTTAGATGACCTTAACACGCTGCCGCACAGCAGAAGCATTAAAAAATTCATACCTCCCTTTATATTATCCATGGTAAAAGATCAAAAGTAATAGCCGTCTATACCTTCTGTATCCGTTAATAGCTTCGATTTGTAAACAATAATAACTTCGATTCGCAATTTGAAATCAGGCATAAATAGGATTATGTTATTTTGAGCGACGAATGAGTGTTCAAAATAACATAAGCTCATATTACGAATCGAAGCAATAATAAATTTATGCTTTATAAATATAAAAATATATACTATAATAGTTAAAAATATCTTAAAAAAGGATGATGTAAATAATGGGAAAAAGCAATCATATTATAAAATCTATAGTATATACGGCGCTTTCAATCGCAATGGTAACTATTTTAACAGTGGTAATACGAATTCCCTCAGTACGCGGAGGATATGTAAATTTCGGAGACATAATGATATTTGTAACAGCAGTTATGCTGGGAAAAAGAACTGGGTTCCTTGCCGGGAGCTTTGGCTCCGCCCTTGCGGACCTATTGAGCGGTTATCCTGAGTACGCTATCGCCACATTTATAATAAAGGGCATCGAAGGCTTATTATGCGGGACTATTGCAGGCAGAAGAGAAAACGCACCTGTGTCCAGGCTGTCTGTCGCTGCAGCTTTTTCTGCCTTGTGGATGGTTGCAGGATACTTTTTATTTGAATATACAATAGGAGGCTATTTGTTCGCCAACAAAGGCTTCGGCATAACGATGGCAGTTGCGGACCTTCCCGGCAATCTGGTACAGGGCGCCGTCTGTGCGGTGGTCGCGGTTCCTTTTATACTGGCAATAAAAAAGACGGGGATAAAGTTGAATTAAGCGATAATGGTACGGGCCGCATGATGCGGCCCGTACCATTATCATTTCACTGCGTATACTTGCATTTTCACATCTATTGTTTGTGCTTATGCTATTTTCCACAAATTCTTTATATATTTTATTGAAAGCAGGCTTTCCTTTTCTATATCGTCGAAACCGCATTCAAGGGATATTGTTTTGTCATAATTTATTTCTTTCAAAATGCCGAAAAATTTTTTAAAATCCATTCCATCTGAAATTTTTCCCGGATATGATCTGTTTTTATCGGATATATGGATATGAAATATTTTTTCTTTAACTTTTTTAAGTATTTCCGCATTTTCATTTTCCATATACATATGGTATGAATCGGCAAGCACGCCGACATGCGGCAAATCAACCTTTTCAGATATCCTGAAAGCCTCACTCACCGTATTTATCATGTTTGTTTCCATTCGGTTTAAGGGTTCTATTGCTACAGTAAGCCCATTATAGGATCCATATTTTTCACAAAGGTTCAAAAATACAATAATTTGCTCTTCTGCTTTTTCCATAGAAAAATTATCCGGCACTTTCCTGGAAGCTCCGCTCCCGAAAACAATGCACTTCCCTCCGACGCCTTCAATCCGCTCCATAGCTTTCTCTATGTATTTTTCAATTTCCCCATAATCCACATTATCCCCCACCAGTTTTAATGTGGACGGTATAAAGCAATTAAAAGTCGGAACTTTTATACCGCATGCTCTTATGGCTTCAGAGACAATGGCATAATCATCTTCACTGATATTTACGATGGAACCTGTATTAAGTTCGATATAATCAAAACCATTGCCTAAAAGTTTCAAGACCCCGTCTTTAAAACACATGGCTGCTTGTTTTATATCAGCGCTTCCGCCCGAAGGCCGCGGTCCAAAGGAATACAAGGATAAGCAGCATCCGTACTTTACCATTTTATATTTCCTCCTGTACACAAAATAGAGTTAAGTTAAAGAGAACTGCCACACAGCAAAATATCAAGTTCGTTATGCATAACAGTTCTCTTTAATAATATAAGGCAAATAGACTTTTATACCTCTGCTACATCTACTTTTTTATAAACAGACTCAAGAAACTTTTCTCTTCTCTTTTCAAGGAAAGGTTTTGCAACCTGCGGGAACATCAAGTATGACAGTACATCCTCATCGCACTCTGCAAGCTTTCCAAGCTCCTTCTTCGCATTTTCAAATGCAGGTTTTAGCGTATCTGCATACCTGCCTGCGTAAGGTTTTTCTCCATTCAATACCTTGTTTCTCAATTCTTCATTTATAACTCCAGGTGCTTTTCCGTATTCTCCCCTTAAGTATGCTTTTACTTCTTTCAAAACCATTTTATATCTTTCGCCTGTTATAACATTCAGCACCGACTGAGTTCCTACAATCTGGCTTGTCGGCGTTACAAGCGGCGGATAACCCAAATCTTTCCTTACATTCGGTATCTCCTGCAACACTTCAGTAAGCCTGTTTAAAGCATTCTGCTGTTTCAACTGTGAAATCAGATTTGAAAGCATGCCGCCCGGCACCTGATATTTCAATGCCCTCGTATCGACGGTTAATACCTTTGGATCCAGCAGACCGGATTTTAAATATTCCTGCCTTACATCCTTGAAGTAATCGCTTATATCATTTATAACATCAATATTTAGTCCTGTTTCACGTCCCATATCAACAGCAGCATAATACAAAGACTCTGTAGTAGGTTGACTGGTCCCTGTTGAAAATGGTGCAATGGCTGTATCGATTCCATCGACTCCTGCCCTCATGGCTTCATAGTAGCTCATCTGCGCAACACCTGTGGTGCAGTGCGAGTGCAGGTATACAGGAAGCCCAACGGATTCTTTAAGGGCTTTTACCAGCTCATAGCATACATGAGGCAGAAGCAAACCGGACATATCTTTTATGCATATGGAATCCGCACCCATTTCCTTCAAAACCTGTGCATATTTTATAAAATGTTCAACATTATGCACCGGACTTACTGTATATGATATAGTACCCTGTGCATGAGCGCCTGCTTCTTTTGTGGCTTTCATGGCAGTTTCGAGATTTTCCGCGTCATTTAACGCATCAAAAATCCTTATTATATCCACACCATTTTCAACTGCTTTTGCCACAAATTTTCTAACGACATCATCAGGATAATGCTTATAACCGAGGATATTTTGGCCTCTTAAAAGCATCTGTATCTTCGTATTCTTTATATGCTTTTTTATAGTCCTGAGTCTGACCCATGGGTCCTCATCCAGAAACCTGAGGCAAGAATCAAAAGTCGCACCGCCCCAGGCCTCTACAGAGTAATATCCTGCTTGATCTATCTTATCAAGAACAGGGAGCATTTTTGACAAAGGAAGCCTTGTTGCGATTAATGACTGGTTAGCATCCCTTAATACAGTTTCTGTAAAATTTATTTTAGACATAACATAATCCCTCCCAAAAATAGATTTACTATCTATATTATACTAATAAAACAATAGAATTCAAACCATCTTTTGATTCGGGCATATCGGGATTATTTGAAGAATATTATCAAAAGAGCATTGCTAAAGGGCTTTATAGCCTGTAATTTTAATCGATTTTACTTTACAATATGCGTTCCGGCCGTACCTTCAAGCGCCTTGACGGCTGTATCGAGAGATGTGATTATCGCATTTCTGCCGCCTTTTTCAATAAACCTCCTGCATGCCTCGACTTTCGGTCCCATGCTTCCTGCTTTGAACTGTCCTTCAGATTGGTACTTTTTTATTTCTTCGATGCTAACAGTATCAAGGGCCCTCTGATTGTCCTTTTTAAAATTTACGTATACTTTGGGAACATCCGTAAGTATTATCAATGTATCGGCATTCAAATTTAAAGCAAGCAATTCCCCGCTGAAATCTTTGTCGACGACGGCTTCCACGCCCTTATATGTTCCTTTCTCTTCTACCACAGGTATTCCGCCGCCTCCATTTGCAATCACTATACATCCACTATTTATCAGGCTTAATATAGCATCAAGTTCCACGATCTTTACAGGTTCAGGTGACGGGACAACTCTTCTGAAACCTCTTCCTGCGTCTTCAACCCATTTTTCACCTTTTTCCTTTTCAGCTTTTTTTGCATACTCCTCCGGGTAAAACGGTCCAACGGGCTTTGTCGGATTCTTGAAGGCGGGATCATTTTTATCTACAACCACCTGTGTAACCAAGGTAACAACATGCCTTTCAATGCCCATGCCGTTCAATACATTTTTGAGCTGCTGCTGTATCATATAACCTATAAGTCCCTGGCTTTCAGCACCGCATATGTCAAGCGGCATAGCAGGTACATTACAGGCACCCGTGCTATTCTGTACGAGTATATTCCCAACCTGCGGACCGTTTCCATGGGTTACTATTATATTGCATCCCATCTTTATCATTTCAGCAATTTGTATGCAGGTTTTATTTACATTTTTAATCTGCTCTATGTCAGTCCCCTTTTGCCCGGGCTGTAGTATGGCATTTCCTCCTAAAGCCACGACAATCGTCCTTTTGCAGTCCATTTTTTTGTCCCCCTATTTTTCATTCTGTTTATATTCTGTGCATAATTTTCCTCATGATACTGCTCCTATAAAAATAGGACAATTTCCATTGTATACCTCTTGTCAAAATATTTCATTATATTTTAAAAATTTCTGTCCGGGTACATATTTTTTATATTAAGAACCGAAGTTTTTCTATCATTTTTATTTGCTAAAAACAATTTATAATATATAATATTTATTGATATAATAATGGTGGACAAATGGAGCAACACCCTTTTTAAATACATCTGTCGAGTGTACTCTAATTGATTTTAAAGGAGCGTTTTTATATGGATTTCATGGATAGGTACAATCTCTGGCTTAATAGTCCGTACATAGATGACGGTACAAAGCAGAAGATAAGAGAGGTTACCGATAAAAAAATAATTGAGGACATGTTTTATAAAGACCTTGAATTTGGCACGGGAGGCCTCAGAGGAATCATAGGTCCCGGTACCAACAGGATGAATATATATGTTGTAAGGAGAGCTTCCCAGGGCATCTCAAACTATATCAAGAGGTTCGGTGAAAGCGCAAAACTCAGGGGAGTCGCCATAGCGTATGATTCAAGGCACAAATCCAGAGAATTTGCTATGGAAGCTGCAAGCGTTTTTGCAGGCAACGGGATCAAAGCATATGTGTTCGATGATTTAAGACCCACTCCGGAACTTTCCTATGCCGTAAGGAAACTAAGCGCTATAGCCGGTGTTGTTATTACTGCAAGCCATAACCCTCCTGAATATAACGGCTATAAGGTATACTGGGAAGATGGCGCGCAGGTTTCCCTTGACGCCGCCAATGAAATACAGGCAGAAATAAATAATGTATCGGATTTTAGCCATATACTTTATAAAAACTTGGATACTGCGATTCAAAACGGCCTGTTTTCAATAATAGGGACGGAGATCGACAATATGTACTTAAGCGATGTCAATTCTCTTTTGCTAAATAAAGAAATAATAAAGAAACACAGCAAGGATTTTAAAATAATATATACGCCTCTGCACGGTACGGGGAACAAACCCGTCAGGAAATCCCTTTCGCTTGCTGGTTTTGAAAATGTATATGTTGTAAAGGAACAGGAGATGCCTGACCCTGATTTTTCCACGGTAAAATCTCCAAATCCTGAAGAGCACAGCGCCTTTGAAATAGCGCTAAAAATGGCACATGATATAAAACCGGATCTGATACTCGGAACGGATCCCGATTGCGACAGGTTGGGCATATGCGTATTAAACAACGATAAAGAATATGTAACTCTTACAGGCAATCAGGTAGGCGCATTATTGACAGAATATATTTTGTCCCAGCTAAAGGAAAAGGGCAAGCTTACAAAAAACGGGGTTGTCGTAAAAACCATCGTAACTTCAGAACTGGGAAGAAAAATAGCCGCATCATATGGCATCGATACGATAGACACGCTTACCGGTTTTAAATATATTGGCGAAAAAATAAAGGAGTTTGAACGGACTTTAAAGCATACATTCATTTTAGGATATGAAGAAAGTTATGGATACCTGGCGGGAACATTTGTAAGGGACAAGGACGCTGTTATCGCTTCGACGCTTGTAAGCGAAATGGGCGCATATTACAAGGACAAGGGTACGACTTTATACCAGGCCCTTTCAAATATTTATAAAAAGTATGGATATTATGTTGAAAAATTAAAGTCCATAATATTAAAGGGAGTAGAGGGAAATGACCATATCCTGAGGATAATGGAAAACTTGAGGTCAAATCCGCCTGTTAAGGTCGATACTGAGAACATTGTAAACGTAAAGGACTATATAAATGGATTCGATAATCTTCCGAAGGCAAATGTGCTGCAGCTTATAACCGACAAAAACTCAATTATAAGCATAAGACCTTCCGGAACAGAGCCAAAGATAAAAATTTATTACTCTGTCAACGGGAAAAACAGGGATGAAGTCGAAAAAAGGACAGGTTCATTAATCGAGAGCTTTGAAAAAATAGTAGATAAGATTAAATAGGGTATAAAAAATCAGCCGCTGCCGAAGCATTGAACTTAATTTCAAAAACAAAAGCCTGGACAAACAACACTTTTTTCGTGTGACTGCCCAGGCTTTTCTGCTAACCGTCTAAAAATGGAATCCCTTTTTATTATATATCCGTATCGATGGACTTGCCGAGCCTGTGTGATTTAAATACAACTTCCATAAGCGAAAGCACCCTTCTCACTTCCGATGGTTTTACAATCAGCTCTTCTTTTCCATCAATTACATTTGAAACATTCCTGTAAAAGTCCTCCCATTTCACATCCACTTTGGGAAGAGCGATGGTTTCTTTTGTCTCAGGAGGCTGAGGAGCAAATGTGCGTGTGGGACCCGCTTTAGTCTGAACTATAACAGGAGCTACTTTTTCAGCCAGTTTCTTTACTCTTGTGATGCTGCCTTCGCACTCGAAGTTATCGATAACCATCGTGCCGCGATTGCCGCACATAAACCACCTTGGTAGACTCTTCAGACAGAATGTGCCAAGCTCTATCTGCGCCGACATCCCGTTATCAAATGTGAGTATTATCTTGAAATAGTCATCCACTTCCGGATTTATTACGCTGTATAATTTTGCATATACTGTTTTAACTTTGTTAGGCACCATGTATAATATCTGATCCAAGAAATGAACGCCCCAATCGTAGACCATTCCACCGCCGTATTCCTTTTTAGCACGCCATCCGTGAATCAGGCCGCCTGAGCCGTGAAGCCTGGACTCGATCGTAAATACATCCCCGAGCATGTTATCCCTGAATACTTTCCTTGCAGTATAATAATCTTTATCCCATCTTCTATTCTGATGGGCTGTAAAAACAACATGATTTTCCTTTGCAGCGGCTACCATCTCGTCAAATTCAGCAACCGATAGCGCCGCAGGCTTTTCAACAATTACGTTCTTGCCGGCGTTTGCTGCCGCTATAGCAAGCTCTTTATGCACATAGTTTGGCGTTGAAACCAAAACAGTGTTTATCTCGTCAGCTTTTAAAAAGCTCTCAAGAGTATTATATCCATGAAGGCCGGATTTTTTCGCCGCATCCACTCTATCAGGATCGATATCATAAGCTGCAACTACATTAACGCCCTCAACATGGCAGGCGTTGTTTCTGTGCCATGTACCCATTCCGCCGTATCCTAAGATACCCAAGTTCAAAGTCATTCTTTATACCTCCGGTAATTTTACGGGCTCTGCCTTTGAAATATATTATTTCAGAGGCAGAGCCTTTTATTAAGCTTTATATATTATATAAACTGCTCAAGATGCTTCCTTCCGAGTATTAAGCCTTCCTTAACCTTATCTACGCTTCCCTCATACACCGGATCCTCATGCTCTGTGCTTATTACTCCATCATAGCCATTCTCTTTTAGTGTTTTTACAAATTTTCCCCAGTTTATCTGCCCTAAGCCAGGCATGCGGTATCTCCAGTATCCAGTTCCGGGAGTTGTTCTAAGCTGTTTATTGAATACTCCGTACTTCTTAAAATTATCTTCAAATATCTCAGTGTCCTTTGCATGTACATGGAATATCCTGTCGATGTATTTAGGAATAACATCGATATAGTCTATAAACTGCCATACAAGATGTGACGGATCGTAGTTCAGTCCGAAATATTTGCTTGGTATCCTCCTGAACATTTCATCAAAAAGCTCTGGAGTAAATGATATCGTCCCAGGTAAACCTTCGACCTGCCAGCCTTCCATAGGGCAATTTTCAATTATGATCTTTACATTCTTGCTTTCTCCATATGATACAAGATCCCCGAAAACTTTTTCAAACTCATCAAAATTCTCTTTAAGGTTTTTCTTTTCATTCCTGCCTATAAATGTACCTACCATATCGACACCTAAAAGTTTTGCAGCATCGATACATTTTTTTGTGTGGTTGTTTATAAATTTCCTCTTCTCAGGATCACTGCTTAAATTGTTATCATAATAAGCAAGAGATGAAATCTTAAGTCCATACTCTTTAAAATATTCCTTTATTTCTTCAGCCTTTTCAGGCGTAAGGCCATCGACATCCAGATCGCTGCTGGAATAATCCCTGTTGTTCAATTTTGGCCAACATGCAACTTCAAGGGATTTAAAGCCGTTTTCAGATGCCCATTTTGCTTTCTCCTTAAGAGGCATATTCCCCAAACATACTGTTAAAAAACCCAAATACATTGTTATCACCCTTTCTATATTATTTCAAATCATGCATTTTTTTAATATTGTCATAGCTTATTTTGATGCTCTCAAGAGGTGGCCTCCTGCATTCATCCTGCTCTACGACAAACCACTTTGCCCCGTTATTTAAAGATTCCTTGATTATCGGGCCGAAGTCTATTATTCCATTGCCGATCTCGGTATAAAACTTGTCTTCTTTTGCCATATCCTTAAGATGTATAAGTTCACATACATCCTTATGTTTATGAATGTAAGAAACAGGATCGACGCCGGCATATTTTATCCAGTAAACATCAAATTCAGCCTTCACAAGATCAGGATCGGTTTCTTTATATATTATATCCAGGCCTGTTTCCCCGTCATAAACATTAAATTCGTGGTTATGATTATGATAGCATAACTGAAGGCCGTTTTCTTTGCACTTTTTCCCTATCCTGTTAAGCTTTTGTGCAAGATCTATAATATCCTGCTTGCTTTTAAATGAAGCATAGGGACATACGATATATTTATTCCCTATTTCAATATTGTATTTTATTACATCGTCAAGATTATTCAAAAGATCGTCTATTCCCACATGGCTTCCTGCCACCCTAAGCCCAAGCCTGTCCAGATGTTTTTTCATCTGGGATGCCGTAAGGCCACCGTAGCCTGCAAACTCAACGCCCTTATACCCTATCTTTGCTACCTTTTCAAGGGTACCTACAAAGTCACGGTTAGCCTCATCTCTAACCGAATAGAGCTGCACTGCTAAGTTGATATTCATGAGCACACACTCCTTTTATTAATCAAAATATACAGGTTTCCCTGTCTTGCCTGATGTATAAATAGCTTCAAGTATCTTGCTTACTACAAATGCCTGTTCCGGTTTTGTAACAGGTTCAGTGTCGTTCAAAATAGATTGTGTCCATAGTCTTGCTTCTTTAAGACTCGGATCTTCACGTGAACCATCATAAAAATCGACTCCGCTAGCATCCAATGCCGGGGTTTTCACATATAGCTTGCCCATATCTTCTCCATTGATGCGAAGTCCGTTTTGCATATCGGCTCCGCCAAGAGTTCCGCACAAAGACGTCCTGGCTTCTCCGACTTCAAGGGTATTAAGAGCCCAACTGGATTCAAGTATAATGGTAGCTCCATTCTTCATCGTGATAAATCCAAATGCCGAATCTTCAACAGTATATTTATTTACATCCCAAGGGCCCCATGCATTTGCCTCGCTTGTTCTGCCTTTGAATTTATAATAAACATTTCCCATTACGCTCTTTACTTCATAGTTGTTCATCATCCATAGTGTCAAGTCAAGCGCATGAGTTCCTATATCTATAAGTGGCCCTCCGCCTTGCTCATATTCATTCAGGAAAACTCCCCATGTAGGTACCGCGCGTCTCCTTATAGCATGGGCTTTGGCAAAATATATTTCTCCAAGATCTCCACGCCTGCATACATTATATAAATACTGGGAATCTGCCCTGAAACGGTTCTGATATCCTATTGTCAGTTTTTTACCGGTACGTTTGGCTGCCTCAACCATCGCTTCGGCACCTTTTACATCCTTTGCCATTGGCTTTTCACACATAACATGCTTTCCGGCCTCTAAAGCATCCACAGTTATCATAGAATGTGACCTATTCGGCGTACAAACATGGACAACCTCGATATTCGGATCTTTTAGAAGTTCTTTATAATCGGTATATACTTTGGCATCACTTGTGCCGTACTTTTTTGCGGCTTCAACGGCCCTCTCCTCTATAAGATCACAAAATGCCACCATCTTTACATATGGAAGCTTCGAAAGCGAAGGCATGTGCTTTCCGTTTGCGATACCGCCACAACCGATGATTCCGATTTTTAGAACTCTTTCATTTCCCATAAGTTTAACCCTCCAAACATTTTAGCAATTTTTGTGCTAATTTTTTGCCTTATTTATATTATTCTCTTCTATTCGTCACTATTATATAGGAAGAAATATAATAATTCTTCACTCTTATTGCTAACTACTTCTAATATTTTGCTCTTTTCTATATTGAGTCGGCGAACACCCTTTCATATCTTTAAAAACCTTGTTGAATGTTTTGATGCTTAAAAAACCTGTCTTATATGCTATCTGGGTAATGCTGTCGTCGCTGTTCATGAGAAACCATTCGGCTTTTGTTATCCTGAAACTGTTCAGATATTTGTGGAATGTTATATCAGTATTGTTTTTGAAAAATCTTGAGAAGTGATATATGCTAAACCCGGCAACTTTTGATATCTCATAGAGAGTAATCGGGTTTGCATAATTATTCGATATGTACTCAAAAACATTTTCGAGCCTTTTGATGCTTTTCTTATGGCTGTCCACCTCTTCCGGTTCATAATTATCCTGCGGGACATACCTTAGCAGCAAAACGGCAATATCTATCAGCCTTGCTTTTATCGCAAGCATATATCCCCTCTCTTTCCTGGCATTTTCACCGATAAGTTCATTTATATACCTTTCAAAAGCAACTTTTACATTATTATTCCACTGGCTGCTAATTTTTTGCGTTTTGGCAAAGACCGATTTTATGCTTTTTATCTCGTCGGTATTCCCGAATACATCATCGAATATCGATAAATCAAACTGTATCACAACTCTCTGATCGTCATTTTTTGCTGGTAGAAAATAATGGGCATCTGCACTGCCGATTAAAAGTATATCTCCCTTGTTAAGATGAAATATTTTTCTGCTTATTCCTACATTGACACCGCCCTGCGTTATATAGATTATTTCAATTTCTTTATGCCAGTGAGGCTGAACGCCGCAGCTTCCGTTATTTATAAACAGCCTGAATTTAAAGCTGTCCTTGAAAATATCCTTTTCAAACCGCCCTTCCACAAATATCCCCCCGAATGAAACAGAAAATGTGGGGCGCATATTTTATATATATACCCCTGAAAATGCATAACATTTTAAATATATTATAACAGTTTTTTAAAATATAGAAAATATACTTAAATAAGAATGATTCGCAATATAAAATCGGTTGCTGAATATAACACAAATATAACACAAATTTTATAAAGGAATTTTATCTGTTTTATAGAATATATTTAGTGGATTGATATATTACAGGATTACAGCATTTCCTACCAAATAATTAAATAAGGAAAGGTGAATATTATGGTTATAAATTATGCCCACAGGGGATCAAGCGGGTATTATCCGGAAAATACGATGCTTTCTTTCGAAAAAGCCGTAGAAGACGGATGCGATGGCATTGAAACAGATGTTCAGATGACAAGAGACGGCGTTCTCGTGCTCATACATGATGAAAAAGTGGACAGAACTACAAACGGAACCGGCCATGTAGGCGATTATACTTATGATGAGCTTTTGAAACTGGATGCAGGTTCTTGGAAATCAGAAAAATTTTCCGGATGCAGGATTCCCGCATTCGAGGATCTTCTGGAATTTGCAAAAGAAAAAAATATCAAAATAAATTACGAGATAAAGACAGGAATCGTCATGTATGAAGGGATCGAAGAGAAGATAATAAATACCATATACAAATATGGTATGGAAAACAATGTGATACTGTCAAGCTTCAACCATTATTCAATGGTGGAATGCAAAAAAATATCCAGGGAAATAAAAACCGGACTTCTTTATGCCGATGGGCTTTACAAGCCTGAAATATACTGCAGATATGTTGGCGCTGATGCCATACATCCGGTACTGTACGCCATGAGGGAAGAAGTAATAGGAGGGGTTAAGGCGGCAGGAATACTGATAAATGTTTATACCGTAAATGATGAGAAATATATGAAATATTTTATAAAGCTCGGTGTCGACGGCATTATAACAAATTATCCAGACAGGCTGAGAAAAATACTGGTGAATAAAAATGCATAAGATTAAATATAGTAAAACATTTTTGCTGGGATTCGGTTTTTTTGCCATAAGCATATTGTGGTCCGTTTATAATGCGTTCATTCCCAAGATACTCAGCAATTTCATAAGCAGTGCGACAATTATAGGCTTTATAATGACGATAGACAATTATTTTGCCATGTTTATACAGCCCTCCGTCGGAATTATGAGCGACAAGATAAATACAAGGTATGGCAAAAGGATGCCATTTATAATGGTAGGTATGCCCATTTCAATTATACTCGTAATACTGCTTGCCAATTACAGCAGCTTTATAATGCTCATAACCTGCCTTGTACTTATGAATCTTTCGATGAGTATATACCGCTCACCTGTAATCGCTCTGATGCCCGATATAACATATAAGGAAAACAGAAGCAAGGCAAACAGCATAATCAATTTTATGGGAGGCATCGGTGCCGTTATAGCATATTATGCTGGTTCGAAGCTCTGGAATATAAACCAGAAATATCCCTTTTATCTTGCAGCATTATTGATGCTCATATCTTTTATAGTCCTGTTAAAATATATAAACGAAAAAAGAGATGTAATCGAGTATGAAAAAAATGAAAACAGAGGCAGTTTTATACGGAACTTCATCTCCGTCGGAAAAAATAAAAATACTGTTTTCCTGCTTGCAGCCATCTGCACATGGTTTATAGCCTTTTCAGGCATCGAAGCTCTTTTTACCCTTTATGGCATAAACTTCCTTAAAGTGCAAACAAGCGCTGCCACGACATCATTTTTATTTATATCGGTTTCATTTTTGATATTTGCTATACCTGCCGGCATTATCGGAACAAAAATAGGCAAAAAAAAGACTATAACGATTGGGCTTGTGGGACTAATAGCAAGCTTTGCAGTAATAGTATTCTTGAGAAATCTGACGGTTATAAGGGCGCTGTTCCTGTTATGCGGACTCTTCTGGGCATTCATAAACATAAACTCATATCCGTATGTGACAGATATGGCTCCGAAAGGGCAGACCGGAACATACACGGGCTTTTATTATTTCTCATCATCTGTTGCTGCCATAATATCTCCCCCCCTGCTTGGAGCTGTCATCGATTTAATCGGATATAAATATATGTTCGTATATGGCATGGTATTTTTCTTAATATCGCTTTTGCTCTTCATCAATATAAAAAGTACCGGAGATAATAAACTGAATGAAAATATGGAACAAAATATAACATAGTTTAATATACTATAAATATCAGCATTATTCTCAATTGAAGGGGTTTAAATGAGCTCAGCAAAAAGCAGCAAAAGCGTCGATCTAAGTTATATAAAAAGAATCGTTTCAGAGGTTATGGGCGAAGAGCTCTGGAATGGGTTCTACGATGTAGTAACGACGGAACGTCCAAGGATCGATATGTATGACGATGGCTCCACCATAACCTTGATTGCCGAAGCGCCGGGTATTTTAAATCCCCAGGATGTATTGATTTCGGTTACCGGGAACAGACTGAATATCAGAGGAATATCAAAGGACAAATACCAGCGTAACAGGCCTGGCAAAACCTTAAAAAGCGAATGTCTGTATGGAGCATTCAACAGATTTATTGATCTGCCATGCAGTGTCGATGAAAATAACATAAAAGCTGTTTATGAAAATGGCATGCTGGAAATCGTAATACAGAAAACCAGCGGAACCGATGACAAAACAATCGAAATCGAATTTAAAAAGTAAAAAATTCTGCATATGGATTTTTATTTCAAGAGACTGCCTCGGAATAAAAAAATAATACAAAATATTGAGTGGCTTAATTTGTAAAGTCGATATATTGTATATAAAATTTATTTTGAGACAGCCTCTTTTTATATCTTATTTTTCCAATGTTCTTTCCACAATATTCTTCAAATAACTTTGATGTACCTGTATTACCCAGGCACAGTTTAATTTTTCTGTTATAATATCCTATTATATGAATAAAATATTATAAAAAATACAATATGTAAAATATGGTATTATTATATATAAGTGGATTTTGTTTATGCCAGGCATGCATTAATTTTGATGCGCCAGATTTACAGCCAGTAAATTTTATTATTTGAAGGAATGTGATATTATTGAGATTTAAAAAAGGTAAATATTCTATGATAACCTTTCTTCTTTTGCTCTTGGTATTATTTGTTTTATATAAAGAAAACGTAATATTTGTTAAGTATGCAGATCAGGCTGTGCTCATAGCCAAGACGGAAGAGAGCCAAACGTATAACTACAAGTTTCTCATGGATAAAAAGGTTGTAAATCTAAAATCAAAGGACAAGTCTATAAACATAAGGGACAGGGTAGTGAATTTTAAGTACAGAAACGATACTATTGTTGAACTCCTATCTGCTGTCAAACCCGTAAATGAGAAGGTAATGTCAAGACACAAGGATAAAATTGAGCTGGAATTTTCAGGAGATATCGGCTACTCAAATAATTTAAATGTATATAAAATATCAGGAGGTAATTTTTCAAATGCATCCACTTCATCGATCATCGTCGGTTCAGGCAATATAAGCGTATATAAAGATAAAAGAAATAATGCAAGAACAATAATAATCGAAGGTACTATGCAGGTGGACCACATTAGGGTCGGCCTCAAAAGTGATAATTTTCAATCCTTTATGCATGGTAAGCTGTCATTCATTTCAGACGATGGGGTCAAAGTAGAAGATAAAAAGGCAAAAAAAGTCTTTATTGCGGATGCCGATTCGAGAATAGACATTTCGCCTGAGGGAAACGGTATCGCTGTTTCCGATGGGACAAATAATATTGTATTTAAAAACAGAGTATATGTTTCATCAGTGAATGGTAATAGAATAAAAGTCCTGTCATATAAAAGAAGCTATGGATATCCGGACTATAAAGGTGTATTTGAAGTAACCCGGACAGGAGGTAAGCTGCAGCTTATCAACGAAGTGGATATCGAAGACTATCTGCATAGAGTCATACCAAGCGAAATGCCTTCCTCATTCGGGCTTGAGGCCCTCAAGGCACAGGCTGTAGCAGCAAGGACATATGCGATTTCAGACCTTTTAAGCGGAAGATATGCAGATATGGGTTTTCATGTGGATGACAGCACATTGAGCCAGGTTTACAATAATAACAGGGGCTCCAGCATTACAGATAAAGCAGTCGATGATACAAAGGGGATTGTTATGACATACGATGGGAATCTGGTGGATGCAAAATATTATTCCACTTCCCACGGCTACAGTGCCAGTGCAGATGAGATCTGGTCATCCAACGGGAAATTTCCAGGTACCAAAGTGCCATATCTTGCAGTCCAGAGTTTTTTGCTTAGCAATCAAAAATATGATCTTTCAAAAGAAGCCGACGCTCTTAAATTTTTTAAGGACTGGTCCTTAAAAAGTTATGATTTGAATTCACCATATTTCAGGTGGAAAGTAAATTTCACAAAGGACGAACTCAAGAATACAATAGAAAAAAATCTGCCTTTAATATATGAAGACCAAAAGGATTATATACTTACACTATCCGGCAATGAATTCAAAAGCATACCTATACCTGAAAAACCCCTTGGGGATTTGATGGATATCACTGTCTCAAAGCGCGGAGGAGGCGGCAATATAATGGAACTTATTATAAAGGGGAGCAGGGGGACTTACAAAGTTTTAAAAGAGCTTAATGTAAGATATGTAATACGCCCGAGAAAATCCGATACGGGTTCCGGCAGAGATATAGCAATAAAAAGGATAAAATCCGGTGATTTGATCAATAACTCCCTCCTTCCTTCAGCCTTTATGGTTTTTGATATTATAAAAGATTCAGAAGGGTCGATAAGCAATATAAACATTTATGGAGGAGGGTTCGGACACGGTGTCGGAATGAGCCAGTACGGGGCAGGATACCTTTCATCCAAAGGATATACATTTGATAAGATATTAAAAACATACTATCATGGTGTTACGATTCAACATATGCAATAAAAAAAGCCCTCTCGGGCTTTTTTTAAAACAACAATCCACCAAGCGCCAGCCCCGTTAGAAAAGGCAATCCAAAAAATGGCCTTCCAACTGGAAATGGGACAGGTCCCGGTGGGAAAAACGGTCTTGGACCAAAAAACGGCGGTCTCGGACCGAAATATGGCGGCCTTGGGCCGAAATACGGTCCGTAGAATGGCCCTGGACCAAATGGAGGCTGTCTGAACATCGCCTCATCATCTTCCGTATTATCCGATGCTTCGATATTATCACTTTCAGCCGGCAGTTCTGCTTGTGCCTGCGTATTATATGGACAGTAAGAACACGGGTAATACGACATATATGGATTATAGCCGGTCAGCATTAAATGTCCTCCTGAAAATTTATAATTACATTACAGTATATTACAGATACATTATATTTGTTACAATTATTTTCCAGTAAAATATATTTTATGAGGTCATTCATTTTACACTTTGAAATAAGTATATATAGATTATTTGAAGAATATTATGGAAAGAGCAATTAGCGGAAAGTATATAGAGTCTGTTAACGCATGTTCAGGATAAGCAGAATCATGTTTGAGCGTAACGAGTTTTGATTCTGCCCTGAACAAGTTTACAGACTCTAAAGACTGTGAGCTTAGCGATTGAAATAATATTCTTCAAATATAAAAAATACACCAATATGACTTTGAAATTATTATCTATTTACAACATTCACAGGAGTTCCTGATAAAAACTTTTGCAGATTATCCACAGCGATATTCATCAAACGAATTCTTGATTCCTTGGGGGCCCATGCAATATGCGGTGTTATAATGCAGTTTGGCGCATGCAGCAGAGGATTATCCATTTTTGGAGGTTCCTTTGACATAACATCCAAAGCAGCTCCTGCAACCTTTTTGCTCTTTAAAGCCTCCGCAAGATCTTCATCAACTATAAGAGGACCCCTCGATGTATTGATTATCATTACTCCATCTTTCATCTTCGAAATAGTATTTTTGTTTATTATACCCTTTGTGCTTTCAAAAAGCGGTGCATGAAGGCTTATAACGTCCGAATTTGTAAAAAGCTCATCGAGATTGGCATACTTCAGTGTATCGGATTCCAGCTCTTTTCTTATATGCATGTCATTTGCAATAACTTTCATCCCAAAAGCCTGTGCAATCCTTCCTACAGCTTGGCCGATTCTTCCGAAGCCAATAATACCCATAGTCTTTCCTGCAAGCTCTATTAGCGGATAATTCCAGAAGCAGAAGTCCTCGCTGTTTGTCCAATCACCATTCTTTACAGCTTCGCTGTGCATCCATACATGATGGCACATTTCGAGGAGCAGAGCAAATGTCATCTGTGCAACCGCCGTTGTTCCATATGTGGGTATGTTTGTAACAACAATCCCCAGTTCCTTTGCCGCTTCAACATCCACGATATTATATCCTGTTGCAAGTACTCCTATATATTTCAATTTAGGCATTTTCTTTAAGTCGGCCCTTGTTAAAGGTGTTTTGTTGACAAACACTATTTCAGCATCCCCGGCCCTTTTAAATAATATATCCTTGCCATCTTTCTCCACATTTGTACGGTCATATACGGTCAAGTCCCCAAGCTTTTCAAGCCCTTTCCATGAAAGGTCTCCGGGGTTTAAAGTATACCCGTCAAGAACTACTATCTTCATATATTGTGCCTCCCTTTTATAACCTCGCCCACGCAAGGTTCAATACTCTTTTTGCATTCGCTATAACCAAATCAGGATCTTCATCGCCGAAAGGTTTTACCTCAAAGCTGAATATCGGCCTCTTCTCCTGGTCAAAGAATCCGATATATTTTAAGACTTTCAAATACTCCGTAAGTTCGTCGACATCGTTTTCTCCTCCAGGGAATCCGAACCTTGGATGTGAATCACCATATCCGGGCAGTCCCTTATCCTTTACAACACAATTTCCCATATGCGCCTGCACTATATAATCCCTTATGGGAAGCAATGCCTGCTCTATTGTTTCATGGAGCATCGGTATGTGGCTTAAATCAACTAAAAGCCCGAAGTTATCATATTCTTCTCTTATTTCCTCAGCGAATCTTTTTGCAAGATCAACAGGTCCTATTAATGATCTTTTATCTACATCGTAGTCAAATACCTCAAGAGTTACCCTGAGATTGCCCTTACTTTTAGCATATTTACAAAGCTTTTTAACAGAATCTACAAGGGCTTTATATGCCTCTTCTTTTCTGCCTTCCTCATATTTACCGCTTAAAAAACCAAAACCCGATGCACCTATTTCATAGGCTTCGTCGATCCCTTCCTTTAATGTGGAAAGCGCCTTATATCTTCCGTCATCATTCAAATCATTTATATTAAGTCCGGTCGTGAGTAACCTCGGCTGCCCACCGTAAGCAACAGCAATGTGCGAAACTTCAGCCATCTTTTTAACATTTTTTCTTACATTACTGTCCTTTATCCAGCTAATCTCAACAGCATCAAAATAGTCATCAAGAGCTATCTTTCTGAATGTCTCCTCTATCGGGCCTTCACCTTTCATAACAGATGGATACGCCATAAAATGTATAAGACCCACCTTGCAATACTTATGTATAGATTCTAACATGCTATCCCTCCTAATTTTGTGTGGTTAAATGTAAGTTTTGTTGTTTTATTAAAATATATCTTTTCAAAGCAACAAAATACATCATCTAAGATAATTATACTATTATAATCAAAATATGCAAACCATTTTATTTTTCTTAATTCATCAAATTTCCAGTTTGTAATATAGACTATGCTATTTCGAACAACGGATGAGTGTTCAAAATAGCATAGTCATATTGTCCATACTAAATTCATATTACAAACATCGGTTTGAAAAGTCAAAGATTTTTATCATATACCAACGGTATTTCCCTGCCACAATATTTGCATCTTCCATTTTTGATGCCATCCATGCTTACGGTCAGATCCCTTTTTATCACAGTCTTTTTGCAGTTAGGGCAATAAGTGGAATTATCATACCCCCATAAGTTCCCAACATATACATAGTTAAGGTACTTCTTTGATTCCTCTTTAGCCTTGATAAGCGTATTCTCTGAAGTCGGAGCATTTGAAAGCTTATAATTCGGAAAATATCTTGAAAGATGGAGAGGTATATTTCTGTCTATGCCCGAAATCCAGCTTGCTATCCTGCCTATTTCTTCTATGTCATCGTTTAAATTCGTTACGACAAGCGTCGTTATTTCAACATGGCATTTTTTTGCTGCAATTTCGACCGTCCTTTTCACAGGCTCAAGAAGGCCTTTGCATATGTCCTTATAATATTTTTCTGTAAATCCCTTTACATCTATGTTCACAGCATCTATATACGGCAAAAGCTCATTTAAAGGATCCTCGTTTATAAACCCGTTTGTAACGAGAACGTTTTTTAATCCCTTTTTTTTTGCTGACTTTGCAGTCTCAAGCACAAATTCATACCATATTGAAGGTTCATTATAAGTATATGCGATGCCTATATTACCTTTTTCACTTGCAGCCAGGTCAACTAATTTTTCCGATGTTATAAACTGAGTTTGTGCATTTTCCTGGGATATTTCGAAGTTCTGACAAAAGCTGCATTTAAGATTGCAACCGACAGTACCGACAGAAAGTATTTTAGAACCCGGATAAAAATGATACAAGGGCTTTTTTTCTATGGGATCCATCGCGATGGCGGCAATTCTATTATAGTTTAATGTGAATAATTTGCCTCCCATATTCATCCTTACGGAACATGCGCCCTTAGATCCATCCTCTACCCTGCAATTATGAGGGCAAAGCTTGCATTGCACTCTATTATTTTCCAGTTTTTCATAGTATGCTGCCTCTTTCATATATATCACCTACCGATGCCTTGTAACTTCAAATTTTTCCATTGAATAGTTTTCTTCTTCATCTATTCTCCCCTTTTGGAGAGCTATGCTTATCTGGTCATCAACCGTGTCTACGCCTTCGATGTTTGGAAGCAGTAATCCCGATCTTCTGCCGCACCTTACGATAATGCCATATTTTTTTACATCCAACTCATCTTTTGATCTTACAGGCATTGATTTTTTAAGTATATCAACGGAATATATAATCTGATCCAGTTCCTCTTCTTCTACAGGGTAGAATCTTGGATCCTGGGTACCGGCGGATATCGCATTTCTGATTATTTCCTCGGCAATATTCGATCGCACTCCTTCTATTGTTCCAATACAACCTCTAAGCTGACCATTCTTTTTAAGGGACACAAATACTCCAGACCTATTTCTCGTCATTTCTGGAGGTAAACTGTCAGGTATATCCATAACTTTTCCTTCTCTTATGTAGTGCTCGAGGCTTTGCCTTGCAAGACTGACATATTCATCCTCCTTCTCTCTTATTTTTCTAACTCTTTCTTTCTTTAATTTAAAATAATCATCGACTTTTCTGTTCTTGTCATCCCGGTTTAACATATCAAATCCTGCGATACAGTAGCCTACTCCGAAAGGACCTTCATATGAATAAACGTAGCTTTTTACATCATATCCATCAAGAGTACCCATTGCAGTTATTATGGAACGGTAACCGCATTCACCGGCAGATTCTGTAAGATCCGCATCCATATTCATAATAGCGTCTACATCCATTTGCCTCAAGTATTCAACAATTTTTTCGTCAAACTCATGTCCCCTGGGTGAAAATCCTGCCGGCGCATCATGCGTTAATCTATGTGAAAGATCACCGCTTGCGATATATACCGCGTTTTCGCCGCATTCCTCTACTGCTTCCCGCACGATTCTGCCGAATTCATATAGTTCCTCATTTGACAGCAGCCCATATGTTACATGAACAAGCTTATAATTTCTGTATTTTTGATTGACAAAGTATAAGGGAACCATCGAACCATGATCAAGTTCATAGGGTATTCTGTATCTTTTGGGAGTATCTTCGTCTACTGAAGCAGTGGGTATATGATTTTCAGCAGATTTTTCAATTATTTTTGAAACGATATCGGAATCGATTTTATAATCATATCTCAGGTTATATGCTCCGAATCTTCCAAGATTACCTTTTATATATTCTCCAGTATTTATCGACATAGCATCATAAAATGAAGGTCCGTGTGGAGGGACCAAAATTATTATAACATCCGGCCTTAGCTTTCCTATTTCTTCTGCGACTTTCCCGGCGGAATTCACAGTCGAAATAATTTTCCCTTCTTCGCCTCTTCCCACCTCATGCACCATGATTGGCGGGTGAGGCATTAAATAGGTTTTCAATAACTTACCCATAAAACCACCTCTCATTTTCTTTTTAACCTTCGATTCGCTGAACCTAAAGGTTCACAATGCAGAGCGTGTTATTTATAATAAAATAGCGAATTACGAATTGAAGTTTTATTATATATTATTGACATTTTATTATATTTAATCAGCTTGATTTTACTACAAAAAAATAAATAAGTACACCCCCTGCCACACGGGTGTACATTATTCGCTTCGCTCATCACATGCTTAATTCAGGTTTTGGCTCCGTAAAGAATCTTATAATTCCTATATACATGCTCCAGGCAATTTTTTCCTGATATTCTGGCAAAGAGAGGAGTTTTTCCTCCTCATCGTTTGATAGAAAACCACATTCTACAAGGACGGAAGGTATATTATTATCCTTCAGTATAAAATACTCCTTTGTGCTCTTCTCTATTCTGTCATTATTCCTGTTTAAAACGCGCTTCAGTTCTTGCTGCATTATCTTTGCAAGATGCTGGCTTATTTTTGAATTATAAAAATAAAATACCTGTGCTCCATAATATTGAGATTGCGGAAAACTGTTTAGATGTATGCTTACAAGCATATCCGCATTGCTGTCATTTATTATCTGCTTTCTGTTCTTCATATCTTCCTTTTTTTTATTCGGGCTATCAACAGAATAAAGTCCGTTATCTTCCTCTCTTATCATTATTGCGACTCCTCCGCCCTCCTCTATATATTTTTTTAGTCTTTTAGCGATCTCAAGGTTTATATCTTTTTCCTTTGTGCCGTTTTTACCAGAGGCGCCCGAATCCCTTCCGCCATGTCCTGCGTCTATGATTACCACTTTATTATTTACAGGGATGCTGAAACTGCCCTTTACCCTGCTGTAAATACTGTTCAATGCGACAATGATAAACACAGCCATTATCAAAAATGCTATCTTCTTTGCTAAAATACTCAAAATTATCCCTCTCATTATTTCATGCTATTAAAAAATTTATGCAAGGGATAAGCTAATTTATGATAAAAAAAAAGAGCAACAGCTCTTTTTTATCTTTTGGAAAATTGTGGTGCTCTTCTTGCTTTCTTTAAACCATATTTCTTTCTTTCTTTCATCCTCGGGCCTCTTGTGAGAAAACCGGCTTTTTTAAGTTCATTTCTCAAATCTTCATCAGCCTTTAAAAGTGCTCTTGCAATGCCATGCCTCAGTGCACCTGCCTGACCTGTAAAACCACCGCCATGTACGCTTGCATAAACATCGAATTTATCTAAAGTACCTGTAAGAGCTAATGGCTGTCTTACTACCATTCTTAATGTATCAAGGCCGAAATACTGGTCAATTCCCCTTTTATTTATTGTTATGTTACCTTCGCCGGGCAACAACCTTACCCTTGCAATCGACTTTTTCCTTCTGCCTGTTCCTGTATATTGTACTTTTGCCATTATTTGTCCTCCCTTCGCCTCAATTACTTACCTGCACCTAAATCAAGAACTTCTGGTTTCTGTGCTTGATTTTCATGTTCAGGTCCTGCATATACTCTTAATTTTGTAATCATTTGCTTTCCCAAGGATCCTTTTGGAAGCATTCCTCTTACTGCCTCATAAACGGCAAATTCAGGCTTTTGAGCCAGCAGTCTTCTATAGGGAGTTTCTTTTAATCCACCGGGATATAAAGAATGATGCCTATACATCTTCTGGTCCAGTTTTTTACCTGTCAGAACGATCTTTTTTGCATTTACTATTATGACAAAATCACCTGTATCAATGTTAGGTGTATATATCGGTTTATTTTTTCCTCTAAGTATGCTAGCAACCTGAGATGCCAATCTTCCAAGGGTCTTTCCCTCTGCATCCACAACATACCATTTTCTATCGACATCTTCAGGCTTTGCTAAATATGTTGTCTTCATTTTTCTACCTCCTGTATTAATAAGAACAATATCTATCTCAAGGCCCGGGGCTAGTGGGTCTTTTTTGCACTATTTATAATTTTAATACAAGTACCCTGACGTGTCAAGGAATATAACGCAATCTTTCGGTTTTCAATATGAACTTGTCATGTTTTAAACACTTCATTTGCTGAATTCAAGTTCTACATATCAGTAATAAACACAGTCAAGGTATAATCCCTGCGGCGGTGCGGTTTTACCCGCTCTATTCCTGTCGCGGCTCTTTATTATGCCGTCTATATCATCCGGTCCTATTTTGCCCTTGCCGACATCTATCAATGTACCTGCTATTATTCTCACCATATTATACAAGAAACCGTCTGCCTCAATTTCCAGTTTTATAATATCACCGGTTTTTGTTATGCTTATGGATTTTACTGTCCTTATATTATTTTTTATGCTGCTTCCGGATGATTTAAATGCTGAAAAATCATGTGTTCCCAGGAAATACCCAGCAGCCTTTTTCATCTTTTCAACGTCTAAAAGCACGGGAACATGGGCGGTATACCTTCTATATATTGCAGAAGGGATCCTCCTGTTCAATATATAGTAACTGTATCTCTTACCCTTGTTCGAATACCTGCTGTGAAAGTTCTCACCGACTTCCTCTGCCCCTGTAACAACAATATCATCGGGCAATTTGCTGTTTATAGCCATCGGAAACTTGCCGCATGGTATTTTTGAATTCGTGAAAAAGTTTGCAACCATGCCTTTCGCGTGAACACCAGCATCAGTCCTGCTTGCACCTGTTAAACTGATCTTATGATTTACCGTATCTTCAATGGCTTTCTGCAATACTTGTTGTATTGACATACCATTTTTCTGCACCTGCCATCCGCAGTACTCTGTGCCGTCATATTCAATTATGATTTTAATATTTCTCATAAATATCGCACCTGTAAAAATATACTATAGACTCTTTAACCTATCAGCTTAGCGATTGAAATAATATTCTTCAAATATAAAATATGCGACTTTCTATCACTAACTTATTTTATAAATCTGCTATATATTGAAGCAGCAGTAACCAAACATATAAAGCCCATCGCGATTATATCCCTTCGCTGTATTTTTAGCTGTTTCATCCGCGTCCTGTTCTCTCCTCCTCTGTAACACCTTGCTTCCATAGCCATTGCAAGGTCATCCGCTCTTCTAAATGAACTTATAAAAAGGGGTACAAGAAGCGGTACGAGATTTTTAGCCCTTTTTATGATATTGCCGGATTCAAAGTCAGCCCCTCTTGCCATCTGAGCTTTCATGATTTTATCTGTTTCATCCAGCAATGTCGGTATAAACCTTAAGGCAATGGTCATCATCATGGCAAGCTCATGAGCAGGTACCCCCATTTTTTTAAATGGATTGAGCAAATGTTCAATGCCATCCGTAAGGGATATAGGCGATGTCGTGAGCGTCAAAAGGGAAGTCCCCGTAATAAGGAATACCAGCCTTAATACCATAAATCCGGCAAGATGGATGCCTTCTTTCGTAATCGTCAATGGACCTATCTTATAAATAACTGTACCTGTAGTTAAAAATATATTTATTAGTGCTGTAATTACAATTATCACAAAAATCGGTTTTAATCCTTTAAAGATGAATTTAATCGGTATTTTTGATATTATAATCGATATGATTATAAACAGCAAACCGGGAATATAACCTATAAAATTATTGACGATAAAGAGCGATACAATAAATATAAATGTAACTGTTATTTTAATCCTGGGATCTAATTTATGGACAATCGATTCCCCGGGTAAAAACTGTCCTATTGTTATATCCTTAATCATCTTTTCTACCCCTTAAATATTTGATTATCTCTCTTTTTGCTTCTTCTACAGTCAACACATCATCACTGACATTAATACCCTTCTCTCTCAGTCTTTTCATCAATAATGTCACCTGGGGTATGCCAAGTCCAATTTTAATGAGCATTTTGGACTCTTTAAATACCTCCCTTGGAGTGCCCGTTAATATACATTTTCCTTTGTTCATGACGATGATCCTGTCGACCAGTTTTGCGATATCTTCCATGCTGTGTGAAACCAGTATAACAGTCTTTTTATATTTATCATGCAGCATTTTTATTTCATTCAGTATTGAATCCCTGCCTCTTGGATCAAGCCCGGCTGTAGGCTCATCAAGTATTAATGTCTCGGGATCCATTGCAAGTACCCCTGCTATTGCGACTCTTCTTCTCTGCCCGCCGCTTAAATCAAATGGAGATTTTACCAGGCTTTCTTTGTAATCTAATCCAACCATTTTTAAAGCTTTTCTTACTTTATTGTCGATCATCTCATCACTCAGGCCCAGATTTTTCGGCCCGAAAGCGACATCTTTATATATTGTTTCTTCAAATAGCTGATACTCCGGATACTGAAAGACAAGTCCAACTTTTTGCCTTACAGCTTTTAGGTTGACTCCCTTTTTAGTTATATCGACATCATCTATAAATACACTGCCCGACTCCGGCTTTAACAATCCGTCAAAATGCTGGATAAGCGTGGACTTCCCTGAACCTGTGTGCCCTATTATCCCTATGAATTCACCATCTTCAATGTTTACCGATACATTGTCCAATGCTTTCGACTCAAATGGAGTGCCTTTCATATAAATGTAGTTTAAATTTTCCGTTCTTATTGACATAACTGCACCACCATTTCATCTATTGTGAGTGTATCAGGTGCAACATTTATTCCTTCTTTTCTCAGCTCAAATGCAAGTTCTGTCATCTGAGGCACGTCCAGACCAATCCTTTTTAAATCATCTACTCTTTGGAATACCTCTTTCGGAGTACCTGATAAAGCTATCTTTCCATTCTCCATAACGATTACCCTGTCAGCGTCAACTGCCTCTTCCATATAGTGAGTAATTAAAACTATCGTTATTCCTTCATCTTTATTTAGTTTTTTAATCGTATCGATTACTTCTCTTCGCCCCGATGGATCAAGCATTGCCGTAGGTTCATCAAGTACTATGCATTGCGGCTTCATGGCAAGGACTCCCGCAATCGCAACTCTTTGCTTTTGTCCACCTGAGAGTAAATGCGGAGCACGATTTTTATATTCCTCCATGCCCACTGCTTTTAAAGACTGATCCACCCTTTCCCTTATTTCCTGAGGCGGTATCCCCAAATTCTCCGGCCCGAATGCCGCATCCTCCTCTACTATTGTTGCAACTATCTGATTGTCCGGATTCTGAAAGACCATCCCTGCCGACTGCCTTATATTCCATAAATCTTTTTCATTATGGGTGTCAAATCCTCCTACAACAACTTTACCGGATGTGGGAATCAAAAGTGCATTTATGTGTTTGGCAAATGTCGACTTACCTGAACCATTGGGCCCGATAACAGCAACAAATTCGCCTTTTTTTATATTGATGTTTATATCCTTTAATGCAGCTTCATCCTGTCTCCCATCCTCTTTTTTATAGATAAATGTAAGGTCATTTGCTGTGATCATATCTTTCATTATTTCACCTTCTTGTGCCGCATACAGTAAATAAAACGGGACTAAGTTAACCGGACTATAATTACGCAATAACTTAATCCCTTAAATGTCGTATCACAGGTTTTAGTATCAGACAAGTTCCAGAATAACCATTTCTGCGGAATCACCACGTCTTGGCCCTTCCTTTAATATTCTGGTATAACCGCCTTTCTTTTCGGTATATTTCGGTGCCACCTTAGTAAATAAGTCGGTTACCACCTTTTCATCAAGTAAATATGAAATAACCTGTCTCCTTGCATGAAGGTCTCCCCTCTTAGCCAGTGTTATCATCTTTTCTGCTAAACTTCTAACTTCCTTAGCTCTCATCTCTGTTGTATGAATTTTACCATGTAGCAGAAAGCTTGTGGTAAGATTTCTTAACATCGCTACTCTCTCGTTGGTCGGACGGCCTAACTTTCTGTGCGCTGCCATATGTCTCCCCTCCTTTGTTACTCTTCACTTTGTTTTAAGCTTAAGCCTAATGCATCTAACTTTTGTTCAACTTCTTCAAGGGATTTCTTCCCTAAGTTTCTAACTTTCATCATATCTTCTTCAGTTTTCTGGGTGAGTTCTTCGACAGTATTTATTCCTGCCCTTTTCAGACAATTATAAGATCTCACAGAAAGATCCAGCTCCTCGATAGTCATATCAAGCACTTTTTCTTTTTTATCTTCTTCCTTCTCCACCATTATATTGACATCTGTCACATGGTCGGTTAAGGTCATAAATAACTTCAAATGCTCAATCAATATCTTTGCAGCTAAGCTTAATGCTTCGTCAGGCTTTATAGTACTATTAGTCCATATCTCAAATATAAGCCTATCATAGTCTGTTACCTGACCAACACGGGTATCCTCTACAGAATAGTTGACCCTTTTTACCGGGGTATAGATAGAATCAACAGGGATAACGCCTATAGGCTGGTTAGGCTCTTTATTCTTTTCCGAAGAAACATAGCCTCTGCCTTTATTTATATTGATTTCCATATATAATCTCGCATCTTCATTTAAAGTTGCGATATGGAGATCCTTATTGACTATTTCTACATCGCCTTCGGTTTTGATATCGCCTGCTGTTACCTCTCCTTCACCCTTTGCATCTATATACATTGTTCTAGGGCCCTCGCCATTTATCTTTAAAGCAAGCTCCTTTAGATTAAGAACCAGCTCAACTACATCTTCCTTTACCCCAGGAACTGTTGAAAACTCATGAAGTACACCATCTATCTTAATGGAAGTTACTGCTGCGCCTGGAAGAGACGACAATAATATTCTCCTTAATGAATTCCCAAGGGTTATGCCATAACCCCTCTCAAGAGGCTCTATGACAAATTTGCCATAGCTTCCATCCTCACTTGTCTCAACGCATTCTATTTTCGGCTTTTCGATTTCAATCATACTAATGAAACCCTCCTTCATAATTCGTTTAAAATTCTGAGGGCAATAATTCTACATCAATTATCTTGAATATAACTCAACGATAAGTGTTTCTTGTACAGGTATATCAATATCTTCTCTCTTAGGTTCAGCAACGACTTTTCCCTCTAAGCTTTCCATATTTACTTCAAGCCATTGAGGAACCGTTTTCGATACCTCAGCCAAAGCCTTGAACTTATCGATGTTTTTACTTGATTCTCTGACAGCTATTACATCTCCCACTTTTACCTGGTATGAAGGAATATTTACCTTACTACCATTTACTGAAAAATGTTCGTGTCTTACTAACTGCCTGGCTTCAGCTCTTGAATTTGCAAAGCCTAAACGGAATATAACATTATCCAGCCTCATTTCAAGCATTTTCAATAGGTTCTCACCTGTTATGCCTTTCTTCTTATCGGCTTTTCTATAATATCCTCTAAACTGTGTTTCAAGTATTCCATAAATCCTCTTTGCCTTTTGTTTTTCCCTGAGCTGTAAACCATAGTTTGAAAGCTTCTTTCTGCTCTGACCATGCTGTCCTGGAGCATATGCTCTCTTAGCGACAGGACATTTATCTGAATAGCACTTATCACCTTTTAAATATAATTTTATACCTTCTCTTCTGCATAACCTGCAAACCGGTCCTGTATATCTTGCCATATCTGCACCTCCTTAAAGTTATACTCTTCTGCGTTTAGGCGGCCTGCAGCCATTATGTGGAATTGGAGTAACATCTTTAATCAAGCTGACTTCCAATCCTGCTGCTTGCAGGGATCTAATAGCCGCTTCTC